>Ga0105048_10001486_pt1 | contig 38048 bp, 37 predicted proteins | sample MAT05_FD_78382 | JGI IMG/M metagenome (GOLD analysis project Ga0105048, IMG submission 78382) | Freshwater microbial communities from Lake Fryxell liftoff mats and glacier meltwater in Antarctica - MAT-05 | ecosystem: Environmental > Aquatic > Freshwater > Ice > Liftoff microbial mat | place... | reverse complement strand
TGATCTGGCGGCTGGCGAAGCGCTACCAGCTCTCGAAGTTCGAGTACTTCATCGTGATCAGCCTCGGCCAATCGCTCGGCGACGGCGGTCTGCTGTTCTTTCTCGGAGCGCCGTTCATGCTGCTCTTTCTGCCGTACGCGATCGTGAAGTACCAGGCGATGAACTTCGTGCCCTATCTCGTGGTGCGCCACAGGCTCGAACCGCCAGACAACTCGTGGAAGCGTTACGTGGTCCCGGTCGTGGCGATCTTCGTGACCTATTTCGCGTGCGGCGCGGTGATGAACACGCTCTGGGCCTGGTCGAAGCTGGGGGCCCAATAACAACGGCGGGCGCGCGTCCGCCGGAGGGTAGGCGCGGCTACCGACCCGCAGGACCGGGATGGCTGGGCTAGACGCTCAGCGCGCGCGCGAAGTCGTGCGGCGTGGTGACACCGGCCACGCGCCGATCTTCGATCACGAGCACGCGGCGGGCGCGTGCAGCGGACGCGAGGGTCGCTGCCCGGTGGAGCGGGGCTTTGCCATGCAAGCAGACCAGCGCGTGATTCATGGCGTCCTCGACCGAGGTATCGGCGGATAGCGCGTGGGAGAGCAGCGCCTCGCGCCGGACACGTGGGCGGCGGCCAGCCGATCGGTCGCGTGGGCAATGGTCGCGTCGAGTGGAACCGTGAACGCTGGTTTGGACATCACCTCCCTGAGGGGCGTGGTGATGCGCGCGGCGCTGATGGCATAGAGCAGATCTTGGGTCGAGAAGACGCCCGTGAGCTTGTCCTCGGTCTGGATGAAGACGCGATGAATGCGCCGCTTCAGCATGGTGGTCGCGACCTCTGAGACGCTCTCGCGCGGCCCGGCCGTGACCGCGGGTCGCGTCGCGATGTCGCCCGCTCGCTTGGCGGCCAGCGGCGCGAGGGCGCCGCCGTGCCCCGCAGCCTCTCGACGACCTGCACGCAGGAGATCCGTGCGCGAGATGACGCCGATGGCTCGGTCGCCGTCCATTACGGGGGCGATCGAGCAGCCTCGGCGATCGAACAGCGCTTCCACCTCCGTGAGCGAGTCGGTGGTCGACACCGTCGCCACGTCGGTGACCATCAGCTTCGAGACGGGGGTCGAGAGGTGGGTTCGCATCTGTGTCTCGTTCAATCGCTGAATACCGAGGACATCACGCTCACGCCTGCGTCCATGACGGCCCACGATGCGCCCGCGTGAAACGGTTGGCCGCTCGTGAAGCGCATCGGTATCGCGGTGCCGAGCATCTTCTTGGCGACGCGCCAAACGGCACCCGAGCCGACGCGATGGGGATCGCTCGCGTCCTCGCGTACTGCGACAGGCGCCTCGGGGTCGCCGGTCAACCGTAGCGGGACCTGCGCGGCGCGTAAGCGAAACAAGCGGAGCGCGTAGGCGAAACAAGCGGGGGGGCGATCAGTTGAGACGGGGAACCTGGCCCGGGTGGGCCTTTCCACCGTCTGCGCGCTGGCCTCGAAGGACACGGCAGCACACTCACCTTCACCAACACCGCGGGGTCCTGCTCCGCGGCGCCGGACGAGCAAGTCGATCGATCTGGCGATCACACGATTCGCTCGCTCGACGTCCAGCGCACCACGCCGCTCGATGCGCTGTCGCTCCTTGCGAAGCTTCAGGCGTCGCTCGGCGGGCACCGCAGCGGGCAACCCGCCGCTCGCTCGAGATCGGGCGATTGAGAACGAGCGCGCGGATCGGGGAGAAGCGCTTCAAAAGAACCGCAGCCTAGCAACCTCATTCTGTGGGTGCAGGCGACCGGCGCGGCCGAGCATGAAGCCCAGGTCGAGGTCATCATCGGCGACACCGTCAGCTGGGATCCGTGCGCAGAGACGCCGGACGACCCTGACTGCCAGCAGCTCGGCTGAGCTCACGCAGTCGCACGCGATCACCTGCGGCGACGGGCGCCGGCCAAGATCAGCGCCACCAGGAAGACGCCCAGGCGAGCGTCGCTGGTGGTCTCGCTGGTGCGACAGCCGCAGCCGTCGTCCTCGCCGTCCAAGCCGGAACCGCCGCCACCAGCCCCGTGTTCGCCGCCAGCGCCGCTGCCACCTTCAGCGATCTCGCAGTCGAGGTCGCCTGCGCATTCTGGGTTGCAAGTGCCGTCGAGGCCGCACGCCGGGCAATCCGGGTCGGGCACCGGACACGGCTCGGCACAAGCGCCGCCGCCGGCGCACTGCGGGTCGCAGTCGGGGTCGCTCGCGACGTCGGTGCACGCCGCCGTGCAGTGGCCGTCGTCCGCGCACGGGCAATCCGGATCGGGGGCCGGGCAGTTGTCGGCGCAGGCGCCGTCGACGGCGCAGGTGACGCCGCCTGCGTCGATGAAGGGCTGCACGAAGTTGGCGATGTGCGAGCCGACAGTCTCGTCCAGCATCACCGTCTCGCAATCGCTGCGCGTGTGGACGCCGACGAGCTTCTCCACGCCGTTGTCGTTCCACAGCGCAGTGCCGCCCGAGTCGCCGCTGCATGTCCCCGACGGCAACAGCTCCATCACGAAGATGCTGCCTTGTTGATCGGCGATGCTGGCCTGGGCCACGCGCTTGAGGCCGCCGTCGTCGCCCTCGGCGACGGTGATGCCGAAGCCCACCAGCGTCAGCGAGGTGCCGCTCGACGGCAGCTCTGCCATCGGCACGGGTGTGACGGCGGCCGGCTCTGCCAGCCGCAGCACGGCGATGTCGTTCTGCGGATCGTTGCCAGAAGGGTCGTAGTCGGGGTGCCCCAGGCCATCGACGACCTCGATGAAGGTGCCGCCCTGGAACACGTTGCTGCCGAAAAAAATGTCGATCTCGTCCACCGGGGGCACGCCGTTGCTCGGGTGGATGCAGTGCGCCGCCGTCACCACCACCGTCGGCGTCACCAACGTCCCGCTGCAAAACGGAAAGCCCTGCACCGTCAGCGCGATGGTGGCGGGGTGACCCGAATCGAGCGAGCCGTTGACGATCTCTTCCGTCGCGAACCCAATCTCTTCTTCTCCGGACTCACTCAGGCCCTTCGTGCAGCCGGTGGCGATCGAGAGTGAAGCGAGCAGCAGCGATGCAGAAGCAAATCTCATGGCAGACACGGTGGCCGATGGAGGTGGGTTCATTCAAGCAGAAGTGCGCTTCTCGACCATTTTTGAGGGCGCCGCAGGGCCTGTCTAGTCCGGGTCGCACGAGCCATCACAAACGTTGGCGAGCTCGCCGGTGATGAACAAGATCATCGCCTTTGAACTCCAGGCAGATGGAAAGTCCAAGAAGACACAGGTCGAGCCGGTCCCCTCGTACCCCACGCGCAGTGAGGCGAGCACGCCGTGGAACGCTCGCACGCTCTGCCCGACAGTCCACATCAGGATGGCGCTCTGCCCCAGGGCTGCGCGCTCGATATCGTCAGCGTCGACCAGAGCCGCGGCGACGACCCGAAATGAATACGCGCTCGACATCGCCTCTCGGCCGCGGAAGGACACGATGCTGAACGTGTCCGGGGCCAAGCCATTCACCGTCAATGAGTACGGGTTCACCGCGGGAGAAGAGCTTGGTGGCTGCTTTGTTGGAAGGCAAGTGACTCGGCGGTTCGCGCTTTGTGATCTCGTCGGCGTTCCCAAAGGAGGCCATCCGGTGATAGCCATTTCGCGTGGACAAACGCGTCGGCGCCATCTCTGTTGCCCTCGGGCTCTCCGCGCTCTCGGCGTGCTCGAGCAAAGACACGTCTCCGTACTACGGCACGCCTTCGCGGCACGGCAAAGACAGCCACACGTTCTACGTGAACAACGGCGGTGAGCCCGAGTACGTCGACCCGGGCAAAGCACACGACACCGCCAGCACCAAGATCATCAACCACCTGTTCGAGGGGCTCGCCGGCTATGGGCCCGACGGCGAATCGGTGCCTGCTGCGGCGAGCCATTTCGACAGAACACCCGACAACCTCTACTTCCGCTTTCACTTGCGCGACGACGGGCGCTGGAGCGACGGCAAGCCGGTCACCGCACACGATTTCGAGTACGCATGGAAGCGCATCCAAGACCCGCTGACCGCGTCGCTGTCGTCCGCCAACCTGTACTGGATCAAGAACGCCGAGCTCTTCAACCAGGGCAAGCTCTTGGTCGCCCAGAAAGACAGCGACGTCCGCGACGGGGTCGGGTCGAACGCGAACGTGGTCGGCTCCTTCGCCAAAGGCGGCGCGGTGCTCTTGATCAGCCGCTCGCCGGTCGCGTTGAAGACGGAAGTCCCCGCCTTCAAAGAGGTGCCGCCGAGCGTCGAGTCGCTCCTGTACGACGCGCCGAACCCCAAGAAAAAGCTACCGGAGAAGCTCGTGATCGAGCGAGCCAAAGACAAACAGACCATCGACCCCGATGCTGCTCTCAAGCTGCCAGCGGGTGACTACGACGTCAAAGCCATGCTCGGACCGACCACTTGCAACGGCGCCAACGACTACTTCTTCGAGCTCGTGGCGCGAGACGGCAGCGGCAAGAGCGGGGTGCTCCCTGGCTGCATGCTCGGGATCTCCAAAGCCGAAGGGCAGTCGATGCTGGTAGCCAAGTGGGACGCGCTGCCCACGTTCGATCCGAAGAAGCGCATCGAGCCGAAGCGCGACGCGACGCCGCTCGGGTTCGTCGCCGCCGACGCGTTTGCGTCGGACACCTCGGTGCTGGGTGTGCGGGCGGTCGACGACAAGACGCTCGAGCTGGAGGCCGAGTATCCAGTTCCGTACATGATGGATGTGCTCTGCGCGACCAGCACGTTTCCAGTGCGCAAAGACGTGATCGAGCCGTTTCGCGAGCGCGGCGAGCCGGACATGTGGACGCGGCCGGGCTCGCTCGTCGGGAACGGCCCGTACATCGTCGACGAGTGGCGCTTTCGCTACGAGATCCGGATGAAGCGAAACCCGCATCATCGCTTCCACGACAAGCTCAAGATCCACAACATCGTGTGGCTGGCGGTCGAGGCGTCCGTCTCCACGATGAACCTCTACAAGGCAGGCGAGATCGACTACATCGGCGACAACTCGGCGTTGCCGCCGCCCTATTTGCCATCGCTCGCCGGCAAAAAGGACTTCGAGAAGACCAACTATCTCGCAACGTACTGGTACGAGATCAACACCAAGGTCCCGCCCTTGGACGACAAACGCGTGCGCCAGGCGCTGAACCTCGCCATCGACAAGCCGCAGTTCATCGAGAAGGTGACGCGCGGCGGACAGACGCCTGCCACCCACTTCGTACCCGACTACACGAGAGGCGGTTACGACGAAGCCGTGGCGCGAGATGGGGACAAGGACCCCTTCGCGAGCTCCGACCGAAAATTCAATCCGGAGCGAGCGCGTCAGCTACTCGGCGAGGCTGGCTTCCCTGTGGTGAAGATCGACGGCGGCTACCGGGCGGAGGGCATGCCTTCGATCGAGCTCCTCTACAACACGAGCGAGGGCCACAAGGCGCTGGCGGTGGCCGTGCAGGGCATGTGGCGCGAGAACCTCGGCATCAGCGTTTCGCTGCGCAACGAAGAGTGGCACGTGATGCAGAAGAACGTGCGCGACGGCAATTTCCAGATCGTGCGCTACGGCTGGGTCGGGGAATACGACCACCCGCAGACCTTTCTGGAGACGTTCATGGCCAAGTCGCCATCCAATCGCACAGGCTGGTCTTCCAAGGCGTTCGAGGACTTGATTATGAAGGCCAAGACCGAGCCGGACAACATCGAGAGCATGCGCCTCTATCGCGAAGCCGAGCGCATCCCCTCCGACGAAATTCCGAAGATTCCGCTCTATTTTTATACGAAGACGACGCTCGTGAAGCCGTACGTCAAAGGCTTCCATTTCAATCGGCGCGGCGAGCACCTGATTCACTGGCTGTGGATCGACGAAAACTGGGAGAACAACCCATCGGACGAGCCCTCGATGGCGCCCGGGGCCTTTTCTGCGCCGGGAGCCTACTGAGTGACGGTCTTCGCCATTCGCCGTTTTCTGTCGATCATCCCCACGCTTTTTCTCGTGGCGACGATGGTGTTCGTGTTCATCCGCTTCGCGCCGGGCGGCCCGTTCGACACCGAGCGCGCCTACCCCCCGGAGGTGATGCGCAACATCGAGAAGCAGTACAACCTCGACCAGCCGGTGCTGGTTCAATACAAGAACTGGCTCGGCAACATCGTCACCAAGGGCTCGCTCGGCAACAGCACCAAGTACGCCAATCGCACCGTCGAAGAGCTGATCGGCATCACGCTGCCCGTCTCGATGAAGCTCGGCGCGCTCGGCATGTTGGCGGCGCTGGCCCTCGGCATTCCCCTCGGCATCATCGGCGCCGTGCGACAGAACACCTGGAAAGACTCGCTGGCGATGGCGGCGGCGATGCTCGGCATCAGCGTGCCACGCTTCGTGCTCGCGCCGCTCTTGGTGCTGGTTTTTTCGCTGAAGCTCTATTGGTTGCCGGTGGCGCGTTGGGAGACCTGGCGCCACGCGGTGTTACCAGTCTTCTGTGCAGCGCTGCCGATGGCGGCCTACATCGCGCGCCTCACTCGCGCCGGCATGCTCGAGGTCATTCACAGTGACTTCATCCGCACCGCGCGCGCCAAAGGCCTCTCCGAACGCCTGGTGATTCTGCGACACGCGCTGCGCGGTGGCATGTTGCCGGTGGTGAGCTTCGTCGGCCCTGGCTTCGCGGGCCTGCTCGTCGGCTCGCTGGTGATCGAGAAGATCTTCGATATCCCCGGCATGGGCCGTTACTTGGTCGAGGCCGTGCAGAACCGCGACTACAATTTGGTGGCAGGGGTGGCCCTGGTCTACGGCTCGCTCTTGATGGTGTCGAACGCGCTGGTCGATATCGCCTACAAGCTGCTCGACCCGCGCGTCGAGCTCGACCGATGAGCAAGCCCCTCGAATTCGAAGTCGACGCCCATGAAAAAGGCTCGAGCCTCTGGCGAGATGCTTGGCGCCGGCTCAAGAAAAACCGCGTCGCCGTGGTGTCGGCCGTGGTGCTGATATTTTCGTTGTTGGTCTGCATCGTTCACCCGATGGTGACGGCACACCCGTACGACAAGTCGTCGCTCGCCACCGGCGCACAGGGGCCGTCCTGGCAACACTGGCTCGGCACCGACGATCATGGCCGCGATCTCTTGAGCCGACTCACCTTCGGTGGGCGTATCTCGTTTGCAGTCGGCATCATCGCCACCGCGATCTCGTTCGTGATCGGCGTCAGCTGGGGCGGCGTGGCGGGCTACTTCGGCGGCCGCGTCGACGCCGTGATGATGCGCATCGTCGACGTCTTGTACACGTTCCCGCTGCTCATCTTCGTGATCTTGGTGACGGCCTTTTTCGCCAACGAGAACACCGTCTTTTACAGCATGTTCGTGTCGATCTTGGGCGTCTTGTACAGCGACTCGGCGGACCCGAAGTACCTGCCGATGTTCAAGATCTTCTTCGTGTTCGCGACGCTCGGCGCGATGAGCTGGCTGACGATGGCGCGCATCGTTCGTGGTCAAGTGATCGCGCTCCGCGGGCAGCTCTTCGTCGAGGCGGCGGTGAGCGTCGGGGTCGGCCACGCGCGGCTCATCTTTCGCCACCTGATCCCGAACGCGCTGGGGCCGATCATCGTCTACACGACGCTGACCATCCCGGAGGTCATGCTCACGGAGGCCTTCTTGTCGTTCCTTGGGCTCGGTACCCAAGAGCCGCTCTCCAGCTGGGGGCAGCTGGTGGCAACCGGCTCCGAGTCGCTCGATCTGTATCCATGGCTGGTCGTGTTCCCCGGCCTCGCGCTGGCGATCACCCTGTTCTGTTTCAACTTCTTGGGCGACGGTTTGCGCGACGCGCTCGACCCTCGCGTCCGGAAAGATTGACTGTGCCGCTCCTCCGCGTCCGCGATTTGAAGACTCATTTCTTCACCGAAGAGGGGGTCGTGCGCGCAGTCGATGGCATCTCCTTCCACGTCGACGCCGGCGAGGTGCTCGGCATCGTGGGCGAGAGCGGCTCGGGCAAGAGCGTCGCCAGCTTGTCTTTGATGCGGCTCGTGCCGAGCCCTCCCGGGCGCATCGTCAGCGGCTCGGTGATCTTGACGCAAGGCGAGCGCGAACAAGACCTGGTCAAGGCGTCGGAAGAAGAGATGCGCGCCTTGCGCGGCGATCGCATGGCGATGGTGTTTCAAGATCCGATGACGTGCCTGAACCCGTACCTGACGATCGCGCGTCAGCTGACCGAGGTGCTCGAGATTCACAAGGGCATGAACATGAAAGCGGCGCGGGCGCGGGGCATCGAGATGATGCGTTCCGTCGGCATTCCGGACCCAGCGCGCCGCTTCGACGACTATCCGCATCAGCTCTCCGGGGGCATGCGACAGCGCGTGATGATCGCGATGGCACTGCTCTGCGAGCCTGCCGTGTTGATCGCAGACGAGCCGACGACGGCGCTCGACGTCACGATTCAGGCGCAGATTTTGGAGCTGATCGACGAGCTGCGCAAGAAAGAGGGCGTCGGTGTGATCTTGATCACCCACGATCTGGGCGTCGTCGCGCGGCTCGCAGATCGCGTGGCGGTGATGTACGCCGGGCGCATCGTAGAGCAGGGCAGGGCAGAGGAGATCTTCGCCGATCCGCGCCACCCGTACTCAGTGGGGCTCGCGCGTTCGATCCCCAGGCTGTCGCCGAGCGGCGACGGTCTGCCTTATCGAGGAGCGGGCAAGAAGCAGCGCCTGGTGCCGATCGTCGGCATGCCGCCGTCGATGTCGCGGCTGCCGAGCGGCTGCCCGTTTCGGCCGCGTTGCCCGGCGCGCCTGCCGGTGTGCGCCGAGAAGTACCCGGAGCTCAGAGTGCTACCAGACGGCCGCGAAGTGTACTGCCACGAAGAAGATCCGGAAAAAGTGCGCGCGCTGCCCGCACCCATCACCCAACCAGAAGCGGAGATCGCGTGAGCGCGCTGGTCGAAGTCAGTCGCCTGAAGGTGCACTTTCCGGTGCGCCGCGGCCTCCTCATGCGTCAGGTCGCCACCGTCAAGGCAGTCGACGGCGTCTCCTTCGACGTCGAGCGCGGTCAGACGCTTGGCCTGGTTGGGGAAAGCGGCTGCGGCAAGTCCACCACCGTGCGCGCGATGTTGCGCCTGGTCGACGCCACCAGCGGCAGCGTCAAGCTCGAGGGCAGCGAGCTATTGACCCTGCAAGGCAGCGCGCTGCGCGCGAAGCGCCGTCACATGCAGATGGTGTTTCAAGATCCCTACGCCAGCTTGAACCCCCGCATGACCGTGTTCGACATCCTGGCCGAGCCGCTCAGGGTGCACGCTGTCGCAACCAAGAAGAGCGAGCTCGAAGACCGCGTCAGCAAGCTGATGAAGCAGTGCGGCCTGTCTGCAGCCTACATGCGCCGCTACCCACATGAATTTTCGGGTGGCCAACGGCAGCGCGTCGGCATCGCCCGCGCGATCGCCCTGAACCCGAAGCTCGTGTTGCTCGACGAGCCAGTCAGCGCGCTCGACGTCAGCATTCAAGCGCAGATCTTGAATTTGCTCGCAGACTTGCAGGCCGAGCTGGGTCTGACTTACGTGTTCGTGGCGCATGATCTGGCGGTCGTGCGCCACATCTGTCAGTCGGTCGCCGTGATGTACCTCGGTCGCATCGTCGAGCAGAGCCCCGCTGATGCGCTGTTCGAATCACCGCGACACCCGTACACACAAGCGCTGCTATCGGCGATCCCCGTTCCAGATCCGGTGATCGAGAAGAAGCGCAAGCGGCTAGTGCTGTCCGGTGAAGTACCGAGCCCGCTCGACCCACCGCCCGGCTGCCACTTCCACACCCGCTGCCCGATCGCGATGGCGCGCTGCAAGACCGAAACGCCCAAGCTCAACGAAGTCGAGCCCGGGCGTTTCGTCGCGTGTCACGCCGTCGATGATCTAGCCGGCAAAGCGCCGGCGCTGTTGGAGTCGGGCGCCGCAGCCACTTTGTAAGTCGGCACGCCGTAGGCCGGCAAGAGGCCACTGACGCGACAGAAAGACCGCACTGCGACGACGGCCTGGTGCGGCAGCTCGACGAAGCGGAGCACCACCAGATCACCTTCGCGGCGCAGCACTTCGGCTTTGCCCTCGACGCCGTACCGGATGGGGAGCTCGAAGTAGAAGTCGACCTTCTCGCCACACACGAGCGGCAGATCGGTGCGCAGGGCGATGCCGCCCCCCGAGACATCGACGCTGCGAGCGGTGATCGTACGCTCGCTCGTTTCCAACATGACCGGCCGATCCATTGACGCACGGCGGTGCGCACGCCGTTCGCCGTGTCCGTGGCTGGGCGTCGAGTTGGCCATGCCGATTTGCAATGCATTCACTACGCCAAGGGAAATTTGCGCGATATTGCAGTGATTGTGAACGTGGAGGCACGCTCCCACATGGCCGCGCTGTCAATTGACTGGCTACTTTCTGCGGGGTGAGCGGTCTTTCCGGCAGCTTTACGAGCGGCTCGCGAACTTTATGACGGCCTGTAATAGCCTTGGGCGCGATGACGACCGCGCTCCCCGAGACCGAGGCCTGGCAGAAGCTCACGACGCACAAGGACGAGATCGATCGCACCAACATGCGGGCGCTCTTCCAGAAAGATCCGCTGCGTTTCGAGTCGTTCTCGCGGCGCATCGAGCTCGGCGCGGGCTCGTCGCTGTTGGTCGATTTCTCCAAGCATCGCATCACCGGCGAGACGCTGGCGCTGCTGTTCGAGATGGCGCGCGAACGCAACTTGCTCGGGCACCGCGACGCGATGTTCGCGGGCGAGCCGATCAACACCACCGAGAAGCGGCCGGTGCTGCACACGGCCCTCCGCAATCGCAGCGGGCGGCCGATGTACGCAGCTGGCAAGGACGTGATGCCGCAAGTGCGCGCCGCGCTCGATCACATGCGCCGCGCCAGTCACGCCGTGCGCAGCGGGGCTCACCGCGGCTTCACAGGCAAGCGGATCAACGCGGTGGTGAACATCGGCATCGGCGGATCGGACCTCGGGCCGCTGATGGTGACGGAGGCGCTGCGGCCGTATGCCGACGGCGGACCGGCTTGTCACTTCGTTTCCAACGTCGACAGCACGCACCTCTGCGAGACGCTGCGCAAGGTCGATCCGGAGACGACGCTGTTCCTGGTCGCCTCCAAGACCTTCACCACCCAGGAGACGCTGACGAACGCGCGATCTGCCAGGGCCTGGTTCCTCGAGCGCGCGATCGACGAGGCGCACGTAAGCAAGCACTTCTTCGCGCTCTCTACCAACACCAAAGAGGTGACCAAATTCGGCATCGACTCGGCCAACATGTTCGAGTTCTGGGACTGGGTCGGGGGGCGCTATTCGCTCTGGTCCAGCATCGGACTTTCGATCGCGCTGGCGGTCGGCTTCGATCGCTTCGAGGCGCTGCTCGAAGGTGCACACCTGGTCGACGAGCACTTTCGCACGGAGCCGCTGGAGCACAACATCCCGGCGATCCTCGGCTTGCTCGGCGTGTGGAACACGAACTTCATGGGCGCCGCTGCGCACGCGGTATTGCCGTACGACCAGTATCTGCACCGCTTGCCGGCGTATCTCCAGCAGGCCGACATGGAGAGCAACGGCAAGGGTGTGCGGGCCGACGGCGGCGCGGTCGGCTGCGACACCGGCCCCGTGCTGTTCGGTGAGCCGGGTACCAACGGCCAGCACGCTTTCTACCAGCTGATCCACCAGGGCACGCGCGTGATCCCGTGCGATTTTCTGGTGGCAGCGCGCAGCATGAATCCGCTCGGTCAGCATCAGAAGCTCTTGCTGGCGAACGTGCTGGCGCAGGCCGAAGCGCTGATGCGCGGCAAGACGGAGCGCGAAGCCAAGGACGAGCTCATCAAGTCCGGCATGAAGGACGCCGACCTCGACACGCTCGCGCGCCACAAATCGTTCGAGGGCAACCGACCGTCGACGCTGTTTCTCTATGATCGGCTCGACCCCAAGACGCTCGGCGCCATCATCGCGCTCTACGAGCATCGCGTGTTCGTGATGGGCTCCTTGTGGGCCATCAATTCCTTCGATCAATGGGGGGTCGAGCTCGGTAAACAGCTGGCGAACCGCATCTTGCCGGAGCTCGAGCCGGGCGCCGAGGTGGGCGGGCACGACTGCTCCACCACGGGCCTTATCGCCGAGGTTCGCCGCCGCTCGGAAGGGTAGTAGTCTCTCCGAGGTGGTGCCGCTTGCCGGAGGGGACTCGATCTGGACCTCTGGGGCCATCGTCGGTCGCGCCTATCGTCTGCAAGATCGCATCGGCGAAGGCGGCTTCGGCAGCGTATTTCGCGCCGAGCGCCTCTCCGACCATCTGCCGGTCGCGATCAAGATCCTGAGCCGCGAGGCGATGGGCCGCGACGACGGCGTGGCGCGCTTTCAACGGGAGGCCAACCTGGCGATGCGCCTCACGCACGAGAGCACCATCCGCGTGCTCGGCTCGGGAGACGCTGGAGACGGCACGCCGTACATCGCCTTCGAGCTCCTGGAGGGCACGTCGCTGGACGTGCTGCTGAGCGGAGGGGCGCTCTCGCAAGGCCGAGCGCTGACCCTCGCCAACGCCCTCCTCGGCTCGCTCGCCGAAGCGCATGCGCTCGGCATCATTCATCGCGACGTGAAGCCGGCAAACGTGTTCGTGTGTACGAAGCCGGACGGCTTGGTGAAGCTGCTCGACTTCGGCGTGGCCAAATCGACCGCGCCCACCAACGAGCTCGGCTTGACGCGTGACGGGCTGATGGTGGGCACGCCCGCGTACATGGCTCCCGAACAGATCAGCGGCAAAGGACTGGGCCCCGAGACCGACCTCTACGCCGTGGCGCTGGTGCTCGGCGAGACGCTTACAGGCAAGCCGATGTACGACGCGGCGGCGCTTCAAATCTGCATGGACAAGCTGCGCGGCGTGTTGCCGCCGATCGATCCGCGCATCGCCAGAGCGCCCTTCTTTCGCGTGATGGAGCGGGCGCTTCACACGGACGCCAGCGGTCGCTACTCGAGCGCCCAGGCGATGCGGGACGATCTCGCTACCACCGGTGTGCGACCCGAGCACCTCGGAGGCGTGCGGGTGTCGCGTAGCTCCGGAGCCGTGGCCGCGAGGGGCACCGAGATCATGGACTCGCCGACCTCCAGCGAAAACCTGAACCGCCAATCGGCGCAGCAGGTGTCAGCCCCACACGTCGTGCGCGGCAGCTACCCTTCGGACCCGCAGTCCGACCCGCGATCCGATCCACAGCTCGCGTTCAAAGACACGATCGGCGTCGCCACGCCGACACGGGGCGCTGGCGCGGTGAACGCCTACGCAACCACCTTCGATCCACGGCGTCAGAGCTCACAGCCTCCTGGCTTCGCAGAGCCTCCTGGCTTCCGGCAGCAGCGCGGCGCCGAGTCCCACGGCACTGGCCCCCAATGGACGCCGAGCCATCCGCCGCAGCGAGAACCGGTGCCGGTCACCCTGTCGCCGGGTCGTCCTCGCTTCAGTCGAACAGCCGTGCTCGTCACCGTGGCGATCTTCGTGTTGGTCGCGATCGCGCTGTTGGTCGCGTTTCGCGCCGGATTCTCCAAGCCGCGCCAACGCGGCCAGCTGGGCGCGCCGGTGGTAGAACCGATTGCTTCCGCCGCTCTCGGGCCCTAAGTCCGCGAAGGTGCAGCCGATCCTCGTAGAGCTACCGCCCTCGCCGTGGAGTGAGAAGGCTCGCTGGGCCCTCCACCATCATCACATTGCGTACAGCTCGGTCGAGCACGTGCCGATGGTGTACGAGCCGTTGCTCCGCATCGTTTCGCGTGAGGCGCGCCGCACACCCACAGTCCCGATGTTGCTCGATGGCTCGCGCGTGGCGCGCGACTCGCTGGAGATCGCCCGCTACGCAGACGAGCGCGGGACCGGGGAGAAGCTCATCCCCAGCGATCACGAGGGCGCTGTAATCGCTTGGAACGATCACGCCGAGCGCCTCATGCAGAACGCCCGCGCAAGGGTCGTCGGCCGCTTGCTGGTAAGCCCGTCGGCGGCATTGGTCGACGAGCTGCCGAGCTTCTTGCAGCGCTTCGGCGTCGCGCTGGCCCCCGTCGCACGGCTCGGGCTCGGCTTCATCGCGCACAAGTTCGACACCAAGACAGTCTCGCTCGCGTCATCGGAGGCAGTCATGACGCAGGTGCTGGAGCTCGCGACCACCGCCCTCGAACGCAGCGACTACCTCGTCGACGGCCGCTTCACGCTCGCCGATCTCTCGCTCGCGTGTGCCCTCGGCTTCGTCGAGCCGCACACGAGCACCCGGCTCGGTCCCGAATCGCGCCAAGTATGGCGCGAGCCCGCCCTTGCGGCGGCCTTCCCGTCGCTCGTTCGCTGGCGAGATCGCATCGTCGCGCGGCATCGCTGAGGTCGCAGCAGGCTCGCGACAACCGTTCATCTGCTTCGCACCGCGCATAGCGCCGAAGGCGCAAGCGCGGCCACCCCCTCACCCCACCAATCAGGCACAGATCAGGCAGCGCGGCGCTGCTCGGGGATCACGACCGGGCCGAGGAAGCGTTCGAGCTCGGCGGTGACGAACTCGGGGCGCTCGATCATGGGCATATGCCCGCAGCCGGGGAGCATCACCAGGCGACCGCGCAAGAGGCGCTGCGACAGGAGCTCAGCGCTCTCTTTCGGGATCAGGCGATCCGTGTCGCCCCACAGCACCATCACCGGCATGCGAAAGTGATGCGCGCGGTCGAGCACGCTGGCGTGCATCAAGTCGGGCACCAGATCTGCCATCACGCGCGCCATCTCCATGCTGGCCGGCTGCTTGGGCCGGTCGAGCGAGTCGGCGATGAACTTGGCGGTGTACTGGTTCTTCTCTTTCAACACGAGATCGAGCAGCGGCATCGCCAGGCGATCGAGTGAGCGCTCGAGCAGCCACGGACGGAGCACCGCCTTGGCGGCCAGGTGGGTGCCGGCGGCGTAACGACGAAGGCCCGCCGAGCTCAGCAGCACCAGCTTGGACACGCGCGACGGCGCACGTAGCGCGGCCTCGGCGACGATGGCGCCGCCGGCCGAGTGACCCGCGAGCACGGCGCTCGGTACGTCGAGCACATCGAGCAGCGTGAGCACGTCGCGCGCGTAGCCGCTGAGGTCGTGACGCTCGCGACGTTTGTGGGAGGCTCCACAGCCGGGGAGATCTACGCCGATCACCCGTCGACCATTCGCGACCAAACGTTGCGCGACGTGTTCGAAGTGAGTGAAGTCACCGACGAGGCCGTGAACGAACACGATCGGCTCGCCTTCACCAACATCGAAGTACGCCATCTCGCCATCGATGACGTCGGCATGCAGAGTCGGGAACGGAAACGACGAGGATTTACCATCCCCAACACGCTTCGACATCGACCAAGCGTAAGGCGCGTTCGCGCGTCGATCCAAGAACAGGCACAGAAATCTCGCTGCGAAACAGCCTTCGCGCATCGTTGATCGCCGCCATTTCGAGGGTGCGTAATGCTTGTGACGGCGCCGCAGAGAGAGAGGTAGAGTCCTCATGTGAGCGACCCGCTCCCAGAGATCTCCTTCGAAACCTTGCGTAAGTCGCACGCGATCTGGGAGCCGATCGTGCGGCACTGGTTCCGCTCGGAGGTGCGCCACATGGAGCGCATCCCGGCAACAGGACCGAACCTGTTCGTGGCCCACCACGACGGCGGCGTGTTGCCGATCAACGGCATCTGCTTCGGAGTGGCCTGGCACAAGCACTTTCGCTTCGAGCGCGGGCTCTACGTCCTGATTCACGATCTCATCTACAAGACCTTCGCGCCCTTCACGGATCTGCTGCCGCGTTCAGGCTGCGTCCCGGCTGATCGCGCGACGATGGACGCCATCGTTCCGACCGGCACCGACATGTTGGTGTTCCCGGGGGCGGCGCGCGAGACGTTCCGCACCTTCTGGGAGCGCAAGCAGATCGATCTCGGCGGGCGCATGGGCTTCATCCGTCAAGCGATGAAACACGAGCTACCGATCGTGCCGGTGGTGAGCGCTGGCTCTCACGAAACACTGATCGTGTTGCGGCGCGGTGCGCGTTTAGCGAAGTGGCTACGGCTCCGCTCGATCGTGCGCAGCGCCGACGCCCTGCCAATCATGGCAGGGTTGCCCTGGGGCCTGTGGGCGCTGCCGTTTTTGCCTCAGCTGCCGCTACCGGCGAAGATCACCACCGAAGTACTCGAGCCGATCATCCTCACGGGTGACTCGTCGGACGTCACCGCGGTGAAGCGCGGCTTCGATCATGTGCTCGAGACGATGCAGGGAGCGCTGGACCGCCTGTACGCCGAGCGTCGCTACCCGTTCCTCGGCTAGACTCGTTGCGATGGAACGTCGAGGCGAGCGGTGTGCACGCGGCTTGGTTGGCTCGGCTGCGCAGGGCATGTTGCTCGGCCTGGCGGCGTGCGGCTCGGTCGAACAACCCAAGCCGACGCTGACGGTGGTGGAGCTACCCGTGCCCATGACAGCGAGAGCCAGCACATTGCACGTAGCCGAGGTGCATCGAGCCAGTTTGGCCGACCCCAACTGCTGCAAGGGCCACAACGAATGTAAAGGGAAGGGCAACTGTCGCTCAGCGACAGGCGATGGCTGCCGCGGGATGAACGAGTGCAAAGGCAAAGGCGGCTGTCGACCGCGCGTATGCGCGCCGTTTGAGCAGGAGCGCGCGTGCTGCAAGGGCCTGAACGAGTGCAAAGGCACGGGCGGCTGCAAGACCAATGGTAACGAGTGCAAAGGCAAGAACGAGTGCAAAGGCAAAGGCGGCTGCGCGAGCCAGACGGACTGCTGACTGGCCAGGCAGCGCTCGAGCTACTTATTTGCCGGGGCAGCGCTGGGCGCGCCGCTGGTTGCCGGGCTTCCTGAGGCGGCGCCTGCGGCCTCGGGGACCCAGGTGCCCTTGGCGTCGTCGCAGGCCTTCTTCACGGTCGCTTCCGTTGCGCCGGCCTTCTTGTAGAAGTGGTGCACCTCTTCGAGGTCGCCGACCTTGGCTTCGCAGCTGCCGAGGGCGTTCTCGTGCGTGCAGGGAGTCGAGCCTTTGACGAGCTCGCCCTTCTTGTCTTTGCCTGCGCAGGAGTCTTCGACGCCGGCGGGCAGCTTGCCGAGGTACTCTTTGCAGATCGCGTCGACCTTGTGCGTGCAGGTGCCGACGACGGCCTTCATGTCCGGGGCGGCCGAAGCGGTCGGCGCGGCGGAGGTGGTTACCGCAGCGGTCGCGGTGGCGCTCTTGGCAGCTGACATGGGCGGTTTGGCGCCGGAACCCTTGGCCGAAGCCGAGCCACCGGCAGGGGCGGGCGGGTCGCCGCAAGCTGCAGTGGCGAGGATCAACGTGGCGAGAAGGAGCTCAGTTCGCATGATCGTTTCGCTTTCTTGGCGCTTGGGTGAGAAGCGGCCCGGCTAATGCCGTGCTCAGCCCGCGAACACAAGATCTTCCATCTCGGCGGGGGGAAGGTTTCCTTCCCGGATGATGTTGAACAGCACCAGCGCAGTGCAGGGGGTGGTTGCCTCCAGCTGCTCGCGGACGAACGCAAGCGGCACACAAACGTGCGCGTGATCTTGCGCAACCAGGCAGATCAGGCGGGTTTCGTCTTCGATCAGCTCGGCCCAGGTCCAGCCAGTCGCTTGACTGACAGCCTTGCCCCACAGCACACCGAGACCCGTGATTTGCTCGTCAGACAGCGGAGTCTTCGAGCCGCGAGCCAATGAAATGGCCGCGTCCACAGCTGTCGCCAGCGGGGCCGCTTGGGTGCTCCCGTCCGTGCCGGTGAGGGCTTCGCCGTGTGGCAGCGCGCTTGCGAGCTGCGCGAAACTGGGCCCGGGCAGAGGTTCGACGCGTCTTTTTGCCATTTGAACGCTCAAAAAAGCACTTTGGGGCGTCGGAATCAACCTCGCTCTGGAGTCGACCGTGCGCGCCCGATCCGTGGCATAGGTCAGCCAGCCATGGCAGAGCCTTCACCCCCGCTCGGCAACGACGTCGGCAGCAACGTCAGAGCTGCCGCCGAGAAAGCCAAAGCAGCCAGCCGCGTGCTTCGCTCCAGCGGCCGGGCCGCAAAAGACGCTGCCCTGTTGCACGTGGCCGCCGCGCTGGAGAAAGAGGCGAGCGACCCGAGCGGCGCGGTGCTCTCCGAAAACGCAGCCGATCTCGAGGCTGCCCGGGAAGCTGGGCTCGACGCCGCGTTCATCGATCGACTGGCGTTGTCCGCCGAGCGGCTGCGCGCGCTCGCGAAAGCAATGCGCGAGATCGCGGCCCAGGACGATCCGGTCGGCTCGGTGAGCCACATGAACCGCCGCCCGAGCGGCATTCTGGTCGGCCGCGTGCGCGTGCCGCTCGGCGTGATCGCCATGGTCTACGAGGCCCGACCGAACGTGACCCTGGAGGCCTTCGCGCTCACGCTGAAGAGCGGCAACGCGGTGCTGCTCCGGGGAGGCAAAGAAGCGGTGCGATCGAACATGGCGCTCGGCGCGATCGCCCGCAGCGCCCTGACGGCCGTGGGCTTGCCGGAGGACGCGGCGTTCATTCTGCCGCCGGGCGCTGCGGGTCGCGACGAGATCCGGGAGCTCGTCAGCTTGAGCGGTCTCGTCGATTTGGCCATCCCGCGCGGCGGTGAGGGGCTGATCAAGTTCGTCACCGAAAATGCGCGTGTGCCGGTGATTCAGCACTACAAGGGCGTCTGCCACATGTTCGTCGACGAGGGCGCAGACCTCGATCAAGCCGAGCGCCTGGTGGAGAATGCCAAGCTCTCCCGGGTGGGCGTGTGCAACGCCCTCGAGTGTTTGCTGGTGCACGAGCGCGAGGCTGTGCGGTTCTTGCCGAGGCTCGAGCGACTCATTTCGGAGGGCCTCGAGGTGCGGGGTGACGCGGCTACTTGCGCCTTGATTGCCGCCAAGCCAGCCGTCGAAGCCGACTGGGGCTTCGAATTTTTGGCGAAAATTTTGGCGGCTCGCGTGGTCCCGAGCTTCGACGCGGCTGTCGATCACATTGCGCGCTACGGCTCGTGCCACACCGAGGCCATCGTGACGTCCAGCTACGAGCGCGGGCAGCGCTTCTTGCGGGAGGTCGACGCGAGCTGCGTGCTGATCAACGCCTCGACACGCTTCAACGACGGCGGCGAGCTCGGTTTGGGCGCCGAAATGGGCGTTTCCACCTCCAAGATCCACGCGTACGGGCCCATGGGACTGGAACACCTGACCACTTCGAAGTGGATCGTGTACGGCGAGGGTCAGACCCGGTAATACGCCCCGTCACGCTACCGTGCCCCTGATGGGAAGCGGGCTTTCCGAGAGAGGTACCGTTTTGAGCAGCAATAAGAAGTCGGACAAGACAGCGACCAGCCGAGCAGCCGGCGCGCGCGCCAAAGCGCCCGCAAAGAGCGCAAAAAGCGCAGTCGCAGCGCGCCGCCCCACCGCCTCGTCGAGCGGCGTCGCGCGTCCCCGCATCCGCGCGTCCCATTCCGAGGGCCCCAGCGTCGAGCTCTCCGACAAGGAGAAAGAGCGGCGCCGCACGCGCGCCAAGGCCACCGTGCGCTCGCTCGGCGGCAGCCGTACCACCACCACGTCGAAGCGCGGGTTGCCCCCGCCGCCGTCCAAGCGCGACCCGGCAGCGCCGCGCTCGACCCCGCCCAAGCGCCGCAGCTTGCCACCGGAAGCAGCCGCCACCTCCGCGGCCACGCGTGACATGGCGCTCGCCATTGCCGGCGCTGGCCTGGACAAGAAGGCAGTCGGCATCGAGGTGATCGATGTCTCTGGTCGCGTCGACTACGCCGACTATCTGGTGATCATGACAGGCACCAGCGACCGGCATGTACACGCCATCGCGATGGGCATCGAAGAGACGCTGAAGAAGAAGCGCATCGTCCCCCTCAGCATCGAGGGTCTCGGCACCGCCTCTTGGGTCCTGATGGATTTTGACGACATCGTGGTGCACGTCTTCCAGGAAGAGACGCGCCGGGTCTACGACATCGAAGGCCTGTGGATGGACGCCGGCCGGCTCTCCGTCGACGCCGCACCGAACGCGTAAGAGCGAGACCGCGCGTGAGGCTTCGCATCATCGCCGTCGGCCGGGTGCGAGAGAAACATGTGCGCCAAGCGATCGACGACTACAGCGAACGTCTCCGGCACTACGTCGGGCTCGACGAGGTCGAGATCTCCGATGGCAGCGACGAAGAGGTCGCGGCTCGCGTCAAGAAGGCCGCCAAAGAAGCGACCATCGTCGCGCTCGACAGCCGTGGCACCGCCTTCGACTCGCAGGCCTTCGCCGGCTTCGTCGAGCGCCTGGCGCGCGTCGGGAAAGGCGAAATCGCCTTCGTGATCGGCGGCAAAGCGGGCCTGGGTCCGCGCTCGATCGCAGCAGGCAACCACCTGCTCAGTCTCTCGCAGATGACGCTCCCCCACCGAATCGCCCGGCTGTTTCTGATGGAGCAGCTGTACCGCGCGATGACCCTGCTGCGCGGCGAGCCCTACGGCTTGTAACATCCTCGCGCCATGCCCCTCACCATCGTGTTGCCCGACACAGCGACGCGCGACGCGATCGACGACGCGATCGCCGCGGCGGAGCTGAAGCTGACGAACCTGGTCGCCGAGAGCCCCACCCACCCGCGGCAAATCATTGCGTCGTCGCCGCTCGGCTTCGCCACCTTTGTCGAAGATGCGCGGCTCGGCGTGCGCTACGTGGTCGTCGACGGGACGGCTGCCGGCGAGATCGCCAATCGACTCGAAGCGCGACTCGGCTCCATCCGTTGGGCAGATGTGGAGGCGCGAGCCACCAGCAACACCGCGTCTGATCGAGCATGGGCGCTGCGCTATGCGGTGGCGTTCCATACCCCGGAGCGCGCCGAGCAGCTCTTGGTCCGAGGCCTCCACGACAGCGATCTCTTGGTCCGCCGCGTCGCTGTCGTGGCGCTGCCCTATGCGTTGACCGCTGCCGTACGCACGGCTCTTGCCCAGCGCGCCAAAGCCGAGCCGGACGGAGCGCTGCGCGCGAAGATCGACAAGCTGGTGGACGATCTCGGACGCCCGTCGTGAAGCTGCGGCCACGCCTCGGCGAACACGCGCTACTCAGACGGCACGTGATTGACGGCGTCGAACGCATTGCAGTTCATCACAGCGGCTCCGGTGCGCTCGTGCTGATCGAGCCGCGCGCCTGTGACATCGCGCTGCTCGCAGACGGCACGCGGGACCGGGACGGCATCGCGCTCGCCGCCTCGCGCGCTGGCTATTTCGCCCGGCAGAGTGAGATCGACTCGCTGCTCGACGGCCTGGATCAGGCGGGTCTGCTGGTAGACGGCATCGAATGCGGGCCGCTCGGCAGCTCGCCGATCACGCCGCTCGCTGGCGCGCTCGCGGACGTGCCGGTGGAGGTGCTGCCTGGCTACCGGTTCGAATGTTCTGGCGCGGGCGCGTGCTGTCGTCAGTACGCGAGCATCGCGCTCGGTGCGGACGACGTCTCGCGCGCACGGTCGGCCTTTGCGACGCTGCCTGGCGATACGGCCGCACGCAAAGTCACCTTGCCGCTCTATGGGGGCCTCGACAGCGGCCGTCAGGCGATGACGCTGGTCGATGGGGACTGCCTGCAGCTCCTGCCGAGCCGTCGCTGCGGCATCCAAGAACGAGCGGGTTACGAAGCCAAACCGAGCGCGTGTCGAGCGTACCCAGCGACCTTCGTGTTCGATGGCGTGCGCGTTCGGGTGAGCACATCCGTCGAGTGCGACTGTGTGCTGCAGAGCTTGGAGCGAACCTCTGGCGCTCCGCTATCGACCGCGACTCGCGTCTCCGAGCTCTCGAGCGGCATCAGTATTCGCGAGCTTCCGCTCTCGATACGCCTCACCGACGAACAAGAAGTAGAGCGTGCTCGCTATCTCGAGATCAGCGATGAGATCGGCGCGGCAGCGCGCGGGCGACCTGCGATCGAACGCGCCGTCGCGCTGGCGGCGGCGCTCGCTGGCGGCGCCTCGAGCGGCGATCTGGCCAGCGCCCTGTTGCCTCGGGTGCAGGCACTTGCGACCAGCATGGAGGCCGCCGCGTCAGCCGCCAATCTTTGGCGCAGCAAGTCGGATCGCACCCGGCGCATGCGCCAGCAGGTTGCAGTTGCAAGCAAAGCGCTTCTTGCGCGCGGCCTCGCGGCGACACTCGCTGTCGACCCTCGGCCCGAAGCGGAGACGTTCGCGTTGGACGCAGCCTTGTTCGGGCATCAGCTCGCCGGTGGGGCGCCGGTGGCGGAGGCGCTGCTGGATCTTGCCGCGCGCCTGTTGGTCGCGCGCGAGATGTCGATCTCTGGCGGAAGCGAGCTCGGCGATCCGATCACGGTCGTGATGGCCGCCACGCGCGGCGCTACCACATTGGCGCCCTGATCTTGAGGGGGGCCTGGTCCATCGTCGGCTCGGCAGCAGCTCAACGCTTCTTTTTCTTCGCGAGCTCCGCCTCTTCGCGCTCTTTCTCTTCTTTGGCGAGCTTCTCGGCTTTCTCGTCTTCGAGCTCGGCTTCGAGCGCCTCTTTCTTCTGGAGCATGTACACGAGCCCGATAGAGAGGCCGTACAAGCCACAGGCAGGCACAGCCATCGCGATCTGGCTCGCCCAATCGGGGGGTGTGAGCACCGCCGCGACCAAGAAGGCGCCGAAGATGTAGTAGCGCGCCCAGCGGATCAGCTTTCGATGCGTGACGACGCCGATCATTGCCAAGAACGAGAACACCACGGGGATCTCGAAGATCAAACCGAACCCGAGCAGCACCTTGAGGACGAACGAGAAGTAGTCGCCCATCATCACTTCGGGGGAGATCTTGACGGTGTCGCCGATATTGCCCGCGAAGCTCAGGAAGTAACCGAAGGTGAAGGGGAAGGCGACAGAGAAGCCGAACCACATGCCGCAGCCGAACAACACAGAAGAAATCGTCACGAACGGAATGACGTAACGCTTCTCTTTTGCGTAAAGGCCAGGCGCGATGAACGACCACAGCTGGTAGAAAAGGTAGGGCGCGCCAGCCAGGATGCCGACCATCAACGAGAGGTTGAAGTACGCCGTGAAGCCATCTTGCGGGGCCGCGAAGTTGAGCTCGCAAGTGCCCTCCAGGCTCTCGGCGACCCAGGCATCACAGAACGGCTTGGACGCGATCTTGAAGAGCTCTTCGCTGTACTGCCAGGCAACCAGCGTCGTCACCAACAGCACCACCAGCGAGCGCGTCACGCGCTTGCGCAGCTCGTCCAGGTGATCCCAAAAGCTCATCGGCTTGTCGTCTTCGGGGCCCTCGGGCTCTTCGTCGACGTCGGCCTTCGTGGCCTCTTTGTTCACCGTCATTGCGCGGTCTCTTCAGTCTGGTTCTCGGACGCGCCGGCCGTCGCGCCGATCATGCCCGGCTCGATCGGCGGGTCGTCGTCCGCGAGATCATCGGGAAACGCCTCGTAATGATCAGGGCCGAACGCAGGATATTCGCGCTCGCGAAACGACGGCACCGGGCCGAACACGACCGGCAGTGGCGTCGCAGGTTTGGGAGCGCGCGGGATACTGCCGGCCGCCGGCTGAATCAGCGAGAGAGCGTCGGAGGTCGTCGAGCTGCCGTCGGAGCCGACGGCAACTTTGTTTTCGACTGTGATTTCAGACGATGTCTGCGCGGGCTCGGAGCCCTGCGTCGTGCCTGTTAGAGCCGCCTCTTTCGCGATCTCACCGAGCTTTTTCTCCGGGAGCACCGCACCGGACGGTACGAGTGGAGGGGTCGACGCACCGGGCGGCCCGGGATTGGGTGTCTTGGCTGCGCCTAGCGCGGCCTCCGGCGGCTTTCCTGAAATGGCCTTTGCCGGGGGCCTCGGCGAAGATGCGGGCTTGTTCGCGGCCTGCATCAACGACTCGAGCACGGCGCTCTTGGACAGCGACTCACGCAGCGCGCGCAGCTCCTTGATCTCTTTATCGAGGCCTTCTTCGCGCAGGATGCGATCGATACCGCTCTGGTCGCGCAGCGTGGTCGACAGCCGTCGGAGCTTGGAGACCCACTTGCCGAGCGACCGCATCAGCTCGGGTAGACGTTTCGGACCGACCACGACCAACCCCACGATGAGGATGACCCCGATCTCGCCCGCGCTCATGCCGAACACGAAAGTACGCTAGCTCCGTTGCTCTCGCGGATCCAGCGGAGGACCAGCGGAGCAATCCCTTGCGGAGCCAGCCATGACCTCGGCGGTCTTGCGAGCCTCGGGGGTCTTGCGAGCCTCAGGGGTCTTGCGAGCCTCAGGGGTCTTGCGAGAAAGCGTCGCGAGCTGGCCGCACGCCGCGCCGACGTCACCGCCGCCGCTGTACCGAACGATGCTGCCGGTGCCGCCCGCGAGCAGCGCGGCGCGAAAGGCGACCAACGTCGCGTCGCTCGCTCGATCGAACGGGGCGCCTTCGATCTGGTTATACGGGATCAAGCTGATGCGCGGCCGAATGTCGAAGCGCTGTGCAAATTGCCGCGCCCGCTCGGCGAGCGCCAGCGCCGCGTCTGCGCCGTCGTTGATACCAGCGAGCAGCGTGTAGGCCCACATCGGCGCGTAGCCTGTCGCTCGTGCGTGGTCGCCCGCCGCCTCCAATACTTCGTCGAGCGGGTGTGTGTCGTCGATCGGCATCAGGGCGGCTCGCCGGCCCGGCCGGGCATCACCGATCGAGACGCCGAGCCGCACTTGCGGCAGCTCTTTGGTGAGTCGACGGATCGCGAGCGGCAGCCCCGACGTGCAGATCGTCACGTTGCGCTGGTCGATCGCCAAGCCGCTGGGCTCGCCAAGCACGCGCACGGCGCGAATCACGCGGTCGACGTTGGCGAGCGGCTCGCCCATGCCCTGGAACACCAACCCATGGATGCGGCTCTTCACGCCGCCCTCGGTCGCCTCGGGCAAGTCGGCGCGAATTTGACGGACTTGCTCGACCAGCTCCCACGTCTCCAAGTTGCGTGCGAGACCCATCAGCCCCGTCGCACAGAAGCGACACCCGAGCGCGCAGCCGACCTGCGAGCTGATGCAGACGGAGAAGCGCCCCGGCTTTTCGAGCGGGATGCGCACCGTCTCGATGAGTTTGTCGTCCAGCGTTCGAAAGGCATATTTGACGAACGGGTCGACAGCGCTCGCGCGCCTCTCGACGAGCGACAGCTGTGGCACGTTGCCTGCGGCGCGCGTTCGGTCGAGCGCCACCCGCCGAATGGTGGCCGGCGAGCGCTCTGGCAGCGCGCCATGCTTCTGGATCTGCGAGACCAGCCGGCGCGCATCGACCAGATCGATACCCGCGAGGAGCGCGAGCTCGTCGGGGCAGAGCGACTGCAGAGCGGGACCACTGTTCATCAGACGCCTTTCGTCTAGCATGGCCCGCATGCGGGCGGGTCGTTTCGGACTGGCTGTTGTCCTGCTGTCGCTCTGGGAGCCCGCCAACGTCGAAGCGTCGCCACAAGACGTGCTCGGCTTCGGCCCGCGCGCCAGCGCGATGGCGGGTTCCGGGGTCGCCATCGGTCGCGGCTTCGAGACCGTGTACACGAACCCCAGTCTGCTGGTGCTGTCGAAGCACGCCGAGCTCGATCTGGGCATCGTCGGCGCGACGTTCGACCTGGAAGCAAATGGCCCCCTCGGCACCGACGGGTTGGCCGCAGGCATACTCGGCGGCGTGCTGCCACTGCCGTTGCCTGATCCGATCGGTCAACGCTTCGTGCTCGGCTTCGGCTTTCTGACGCCCTTCGATCTGGTCGTCCGCAGCCGCATTCTGTATCCGGAGACCCCACAATTTTTCTTGCCCGATGCTGTCGAGAGCATCGCTGCCATCGTCGGCATGGGCGTCGACATCGGCTGGGGAGTGCACATCGGCGGCGGCTTCGAAGCGCTGGCAGCGCTCTCTGGCAGCGTGCTGGTGTCGGTCGACTCGACCGGGCAGCTCGGCGCCGTGGTGCAAGACACGCTGGTCGCCAACTATGCGCCAATCGCAGGCGCATCGGTCGAGATCCCAGGCGGCTATCGGGTGGGCTTGACTTTCCGCGGCTCGCTGGAAGGTCGCTTCGATGTCCGCATCGACATCAAGGACCTCGGCCAAATCACAGTGCCTCCCATCTTCGTATCGGGCGTCGCGCAATATGATCCGCTCACGCTCGAAACCGAGTTTGCCAGGGTCGAAGGGCCGATCAAAGGCTCGCTCGGCATCGGCTGGCGCCATTGGTCGGCATATCCCGGCCTGGCCGAAGCCACGGTGCGCTGCCCACTCGACACCGAAACGTTCGATCGGCCGATCTGTGGCGCGCTGCGCCCTCTCGATCCGAAGTTCTCCGACACCGTCGTCATGCGCGCGGGCATCGAAGGCAGCCTCGCGCTGAGGACCGGCCTCGATCTGGATCTGCGGGCTGGCTACGCCTTCGAGTCCGCGCCAGCACCGGAACAAACAGGTGAAGCCAACCTGTTCGCGGAGGCGCGCAGCGTGATCGGCGCAGGAGCAGGCGTCAACGTGGGCGAGCCCTGGCTCTCCGGGCTACATGTCGACGTTTTCGGTCAAGCGGGTGTCGTGCACGGCCGAACGCACGAGAAAGATTCGACGGTCAGCAGTAGCAACGCAGGCGCTCCGTCGATCGAAACCGGCGGCACGATGTTCGCCGCTGGCGCCGCCGCAGGGGTGGCGTTTTGAGTCGCGTGGTCTTGGTGCTGGCGCTCGCCGCGACGAGCCTCTTCCTGGCCAGAACGGGCGAGGCACACGAGCCGTGGACCTACGGCTACGGCTCTCGCGCAGCCAGCATGGGTGGCGCCGTCGCTGCCGACGTGAACGACTTCTCCGCGAACTACTACAACCCGGCCGGCATCGTCGACGACGAAGGGATCCGCATCGGCGTCGGCTACTTCTGGGCCGAGAACAACCTGCGCATCGACGGACAAGACAGCGGCGTGAAGAGCTCGCACGGTGTCACCTTCGGCATCGCCGCGAGCGGCAAGATCTTCGGTTTTCCGATCGGGCTCGGCATCGCGGCTCATATCCCGGATGAAGGTCTCAGCCGGCTGACGGCTTTGCGCCAAGAGATCCCGCGTTGGGAGCTGTACGACAACCGCTCGAGCGTGATCTATCTCGCGGCCAATATCGCGATCCGCCCGTGGGATTTTTTGGAGATCGGCGGCGGCCTATCATTCTTGGCGGCAACCCGCGGGCGCTTCGAGATCACGGGCGCTGCCGATTTGCTTCAGCCATACGACTCACAGCTGCGTCACGAGGTCGACGTCGACTTGACCAGCGTGCGCTACCCCCAGGCAGGCGTGCTTGTTCACCTCTCCAAGGCCGCGAGTATGGGGCTCGTGTATCGCGGTCAAACCAACCTGGACCTGCAGCTAGACGGCAAGATCGACGCGACTATCAACGCGATAGGCATCGAAGTCCCGCTTTCGTACGAGCTGCAAGCCCGCACCGTGCAGGCCTTCTTGCCGCAGCAGCTCGTGGTCGGCGCCAGCTGGAAGCCGCACCCTTCGCTGCACGTGAACGCCGACGTCACCTGGGTCAACTGGGCTGCGTACGAGAATCCAACGGCCAAGACGATCGCCAAGCTGGAAGCAGAGGTGCCGGCCGAGTTTCCCATCGAGCTCCCGGGGGAGCTCCGTCAGACAGAGCTCGAAGAGCTGTTCTTCTCCGACCGCATCGTGCCGCGCATCGGCGTCGAGTGGTACTTGCCGGGCTTCGAAGGCAAGGGCGGCGTGCCCATTCTGCGAGTGCCGGTGCGAGCCGGCTTCGTCTACGAAAAGTCACCGGTGCCGCCTCAGACGGGCAGCACCAACTTGGTCGATGGCGACCGCTACACTGGCAGCATCGGCGTCGGCGTAGAAATTCCGGTCGCCCGCGTCTCGCTCGACTTGCACGGCGCGATCTCCAGGCTGCCCGAGCGCGTGACCTTGAAACAGAGCGCTGCCAATCTCGTGGGCGACTATCGCTCCGAAGGCGAGATGCTCAACATCGGAGCGACACTGAAGGGGCTTTTCAAATGAGGCGCGCCGCTTGGCTCCTCTCGCTTTCGGCGTGTGCAACCCTGGCCGACGGTACACCTGGTCTGGAGAACCCGCCCGGCGCTCAAGCGGGTCCGTTTCGGGCGTTGAAGACCGGCGAGCTCGGTCAGGGGCGTGTGGCACCGAACGCCATCAGCGGCTCCGATGCCCAGGCTTTCATGCGCGATCCGTCGATCGTCGACAGCGACGGTGACTCGGCGACCCTCGGGGTCGAGGGCTACTTCGCGGCGTCGATCGAAGAGGCGGAGGTCGACGCACCGGCCATTCGCATCGTGCGCACGACTGCGCTCGACGGCCGCAGCTTCGACCGCAGCGTAGAGATCGTCCTCGAGATACAGCACGCATGGGAAGGTGACCACCTCGGGGCACCCTCGGTGGTGGTCGGTGATGGCGGCGAGCGGCTGCTCTTCTACGAAGCAGATCGGGGCATCGGGCTTGCCCGCGCCAGTGGTGCCACAGCCGCGTTCGAGAGCGGCGCCGAGCCTGTCTTCTCACGCGCCGACGTCGAGTGGGCGAGCGCCGAGCTAAAGAGCCCAGGCATCGTCCGACTGTTCGACGATAGTTTTCGCCTCTACTTCGAGACCGAGTCGGACGGCGTACCCGTGATCGGCGTCGCCAGGAGCGACGACGGGGAGACGTTCGGCGACCCGCAGATCGTACTGGCTGCGACCCATGACGACGACGACGTCGACGGCGCATACGTCGGTGCACCGCAGGCAGTCACCGCCGTCAGCGGGCAGGGCCGTCAGATCGTGTACGTCTACTACACAGCGCAAAATAGCGCCGGCAAGCAGTCGATCGCGATGGCTGCGCGCTTCCTCGAAGAAGAGGGCGAGGCGCTCGGTCGCAGTGGCTCGTCGATGTATTCGCCCGCCGGGTCGGTGCAGCCACGCGAGCCGTCTGTGATCCGCTTCGACGACTTCTCGTTTCTATTCACCACCCAGCGCACCGCCAAAAACACGCCCGACCCCGTCGTAATCGTGGCGGTTTCGCCCGGCGATCTGGAGCTACCCGCGCCCGAGCCGCAGTAGCCGACGGCTCGATCTACTTCGCCGGCGATACCGCGCTGCATGCAGCGCTCGATGAGATCTCGGAACGTTTCGCACCGAAAGTCTCGATCTTGCCTGTCGATGGCACGCGTGTGCGCGGCACCGAGCTCCACGTGATGCGTCGCCGCTAGCGTGGTTTCGCGGGCGATGGGCAGAGCCCACCGCGCATCGGCTTCCGAAAAGCGGAAATACGAAGCGTCATCCACCGAGGCGGAGCTTGCATTGCTCCCCAACCAGCGTGGATCGCGAAATCGGATCGCTGACGATCCAGTAGAGAGCCAAAACTACCGCAATTGCGGCCTCGAAGCAGTGGCACGGTTCTCGCGAAGGCGCGCGCAAACGCCGACTTGTGGGTCGGTGTAGGAGCCGTCATCATGCGAAGCCTGCCCGTCACCCTGAGTGGTCTCTTGTTGGTGTTGTCTGCTTGCTCCAACTCCGACTCGATCGAGCTCGGCGTGGGCGGCTCGAACCAGGACGGCGAAGGCGAAGGCGGCCAAGCCGAGCAAGGTGGCTCCAGCGCCGACGGCGGCCAAGGCGGCGAAGGCGCTGGCCCAGCGCTGTGCCCCGAAGCGACTGGCGTCTATCCACTGAGCCCTGCGACTTCCAACCTGCTCTTCCTGCTCGATCGCTCGGGCAGCATGCACCTTCGTGTCGGTGACAGCGACACCCGCTGGACACTGACGACTGCCGGCCTCGGCAACATCTTGAGCTCCGTCTCGGATGACACTGTCGCTGGCCTCGCGATGTTTCCCTCCGGCGATCAGCCGATCACTTGCTGCGCGGTAACGGCGGGCAACTTCATCGACTGCGAGTGTGCCACTGGCGAATTGCCCGAGCCCACCGAACGCTGCGACGCAGCGACCTACGACGCGCTGGCCGTCCCGATGGACACGCTCGCTTCCTCACACGTGACCGCCATGACCAACGCCGTCGCGGCCTCGGACGAGGAGTTCTACTGGGGCACACCGCTCGCGCCGGCCCTCGGCGGCACGCTCGACGCCGCCGTGTCCATGTCGCTCACGGGCGTGACCAGCGTCGTGCTGCTCACTGACGGCTTGCCGACCTCCTGCGACGTGACGGCCGACCCCGGTGCCAACGATCTCGTTCGCGCGCTCGACGCCGCGTCGCTCGGCGCCGCCAGCGGCGTTCGCACGTACGTCGTCGGCATCGACGCCGAAGCGGCATCCAGCGACCCGTCGACGGATCTGGCCATCAATCTGTCGCAGCTCGCCGCCGCTGGTGGCACGGCGGCCTTCGCCGGTTGCGAAGCGACCAACGACTGCGCTTACCTCGTCAACGTCGACAACTTCGAGGATGCGCTCGCCAGCGCGCTTTCGTCGATTGCCCTCGAGGCCTCCAGCTGCACCTTCGAGCTGCCCACGCCCGACGGCGGCTTGCCGGATTACGACGCCGTCAACATCACCGTCACCAGCGACGGCGACACACTGGCGATCGCGCACGACGACAGCCACGCAAACGGCTGGGACTACTCGCCCAACAACGCGCAGGTGATCTTGTTCGGCGACGCGTGCGAGCTCATGAAAAACGACGCCACTGCCAAGATCGAAGTCATCGTCGGCTGCAAGACGATCGAAGACTGATCCTCGATCGGTCAACGTTCGAGGAACAAGCGCTTCGCAGGCTTGTTCGGCTGCGGCTCGGCCCAACATGTCACGGTGTCGCCGGCACGCGCGCACGTGGTGCCGATGCTGTTTTGAGCGAAGTGAACCAGAGTCGCGTCCTGCTAGGATGCGCGCGATGCCCACGTTCGACGAAGAGGTCACCGAGACACGCAGGTGGTTCACGAGCCCGCGTTTTGCCGAAGTGAAGCGGCTCTATTCGGCCCGTGAGGTGGTCGAGCAACGCGGCACCATTCGCGCCGACTACGCCGTCGCGCGCGACGCAGCGGGCGCCTTTTACGCGCGGCTCCGCGAGCTGTTCGCCCAGAAGAAGTGCATCACCACCTTCGGGCCGTACTCGCCGGGCCAAGCCGTGGCCATGAAGCGCTCCGGCATCGAAGGGATCTACCTCGGCGGCTGGGCCACCAGCGCGAAAGGCTCCGGCCATGAGGACCCAGGTCCGGACTTGGCGAGTTATCCGCTCAGCCAGGTCCCCGACGAGGCCGCGCCCATCGTGCGGGCACTTTTGACCGCCGACAAGAACCAGTTCCACGCTCGCGCCCGCATGACTGAAGAGCAGCGCAAGGCCGCGCCTGTGGTGGACTTCCGGCCCTTCATCATCGCCGACGCCGACACAGGTCATGGCGGTGACGCGCAAGTGAGAAACCTCGTGCGCCGCTTCGTCGAGGTCGGCGTGCCCGGCTACCACATCGAAGATCAGAAGCCGGGCGTGAAGAAGTGCGGCCACCAAGGCGGCAAGGTGCTGGTCTCCGAGGACGAGCAGATCAAGCGGCTCAGCGCCGCGCGTTTCCAGCTCGACATCATGCAGGTGCCCGGCATCATCGTCGCGCGTACCGACGCAGAGTCGGCCACGCTGCTCGACGGGCGCAGCGACGAGCGCGATCAGCCCTTCATCTTGGGCGCGTGCAACGTCGGACTGCCCAGCTTCAAGGCTGCGTTTCTCGCGATCTTGCGCAGGTTCCACAGCCGCGGAATCGAAGAGCTGAGCGGCCACGAGCTATACGCAACCAGCGAAGGCGAGCTCGCCGAAGCGGACAATTGGATCGACGAGGCCGGCATCGCGACGCTGCTCGACGAAGCCGTCGCTGCGTACGTCAAACGCGGCCGGCAAGGTGTGGACGCAGCGCTCGACCCTGTCTTCGATCGCCTCGTCGACGAGTGGCAAGCGCGAGCCGACGTGAAGACATACGGCGAAGCCGTAGCAGACGAGATGCGCTTTCTGGTGAGCGAGGGCATGCAGTTCGGCATGACCGAGGCTGAATGGCTCGTGTTCGCCGCGCGCGCGTCGTTCTATACGATCCGCGAGACAGCCAAAGAAATGGGGGTCGACGTCCACTGGGACTGCGAGCACGCCAAGACCCCCGACGGCTATTACCAAGTGCGAGGCGGCGTCGACTATGCAATCGCGAAGTCACTCGCGGTCGCGCCGTACGCCGATGTCTTGTGGATGGAGACGAAGACAGCCGACCTGCACGACGCCAAGCTGTTCGCGGACGCGATCCACGCTGTGTATCCGAACGCGATGCTCGCCTACAACCTGTCACCGTCTTTCAATTGGGACACCACGGGGCTCGGCGACGAAGAGATGCGCCGCTTCCCGGAAGAGCTCGGCAAGATGGGCTTCGTGTTCAACTTCATCACCTATGGGGGCCATCAGATCGACGGCCTCAGTGGTGAAGAGTTCGCGCTCGCGTTGCGTGAAGACGGCATGCTCGCGCTCGCGCGATTGCAGCGAAAGTTCCGTCTGCTCGAGTCGCCCTACCGAACGCCGCAAACGCTCGTCGGCGGCCCGCGTGGGGACGCTGCGCTGATGGCGATCACAGGGCGTACGTCCACGACCAAAGCAATGGGCAAAGGCTCGACCCAGTTCCAGCACACCGTGATGACCGAGGTGCCGCCCAAGCTGCTCGAAGGCTGGCTCGACGGCTGGGCCAAACAGCACGGCGTGGCGGTTGGGCTCAAAGCCGCGCTCAAACCTCATAGCGCCGGCGCCGAGCTCTTGGAGCTGAGCATCTCGCGAGACGGCTCTGAAAAGGCCGCCAACGTGATCTTTCACACCATTCAAGACCGGCGGGGTCGCAAGATCCTGTCCATTCGCGACCAAAATACGTTCGATGTGGCGCTGCGACGAAAGCGCCTGATGACGCTGGTGCAGCTGTTCCTGATTCATCGCTACAAGATCGACTCGGTCCACTATCTGACGCCGACAGACGACAACAAGCGCCAGACCGAAGGCATGAAGCTGCGTGGGCTCTTCAGCGCAGTGAACGACGAGGTCGGCGAGATCATCGTCGCGGACGTGAACAAAGAGTACGTAAAGCAGCTGGTCGACCCGGATCACGCTGCGCTCGCCGAATTGATCTCATGAGTCGTGGCCGCCTCGCTGCCGCAGGCCCCCAAGACAGCGGGGCGTTGACCACCTGGGAAGCTACGTCAGCTCGTGCCGTATTAGGCCCAGCAACGAAGTGGACGCCCAACGGCGCCTGCACAAGGGAACCTCTCATGACCATCGTTTCTCGTTCTTTCGCTCTCTCCTTCGTGTTCGCTGCGGCAGCTCTCGTCGCAGGCTGCGGCGACAAGACAGCCACGGGCGGCTCCGCATCGGCTGGCGGCAGCGCCGCGCCCGGCGCGAAGTCAGGCGCCCCCGCTGCAGGCGGCAAAACGGCCTCGTGCAACTTGGTTACGGCCGAGAGTATTTGTCGCGAGTACGGCTCGAAGAATGTCGAAGCAGCTGGCGAAGACTCTCTCAAGACCACCTGCGACGGCTTGAAGGGCGGCTTCAAGATGGAGGCTTGCCCGAAGGACAAGCGCGTGGGCTCTTGCGTCACGCAAGAAGGCACGAAGGTCTTCTACACCGACGGCGGCTTCCCGCAGGAAGCAGCCAAAGCGGAGAAGTCGTGCAAAGAAGGCGTCCCCGCCGGAGAGTGGAAAGCCGGCGGCTGAGCGCTACTCGGCGACTCGCGCGGCCCGCGTCACGACGAGCGGGTCCGCCAGCGAGCGCGTGAGCAACGGCAACTCTGCTGGCGCCAGGCGCGCGACAACCTCGAGGGCGCTGAGGTTCAGCTGACGAGCAGACGAAGACGCGCGCAACGCGTGTCGAGCGAGCGAAAGCACGGCTTCGTCCTCGGCATCCGTCGCAGAGAAGCGCGCGAGCATGCCCAGCGCGCGCGCCCGCGCCAGATCGAAAGCCGAGCCGTCAGCTGCGATGCGCGCGAGCACGTCACGATCCCCTTTCACGGTCTGCTCCCAGATCAGCGCTTCGGCGTCGCCAGCGCGCGCGCACCAAACCGCCTCCAAGGCTCGTTCAACGGCGCTGCGAGCACGCATGGCACCCGGCGGAGAGCGCGCGAACGAAGCGAGCGCCTCCGCGTTTTGTTGCGGCAGTAGCGGTGACACGAGCGGCCCCGAAGGGGCGCCGCCTTCTTGTAAAATGCCTCGGTAAATCGCGCTGCCTTGGATGACGCGCACCTGCAGCGCGGTCATCTGCGAACCGGCGTAGGCGATGGGAAACATCACATTGCTCACGTCCGGGCACTGGTCCGGGTTCTGATTCGCGATGTTGGGACACTCGACCGTGTCACCGAGCGGGTCGAACACTGTACCAACCGTCTCGGTCGTGTGAAACAGGCCAGCGAGGTGGCCGATCTCGTGCGCGAGCACGCTGGCGTCGTATTGGGCATTGAAGGTCGGCGCGTACGCGACGCCGCTGCGCCGTGTGCCATGCACCATCGGGCTGCCTGGAATGCCACCGGCGATCCCCAATGCGCCGTTCGCGTCGCCGTCGAAATCACCGACGACGAACAAATTGACCGCCGGTGCAGACGCGGCTGTAGACGTCGCGAGCAGCTGCCGAAACTCTTCGTGCGAATCGATTTGGGAGTATTGGTTGCCGATGTTGCTGAACGATACGGTACCCAAAGTCAGGCCGACGAACGGCGTGTAGTAGCTCGCGAACATCTGGCCGAGCACGTTGTTGATGTAGGGCTGATCAGCGCCGCTCGGCGTCAGGTAAACGTGAAAATCGATCACGCCACCATGAAAGGCGCCGTCGTTCGTGCGTCGCACGAACACACGAGAATGCACTGTCTCGGGCCCGCCCGCGTCCGACTCGATTCGGAGCTGCCAGCTTCCTTCTTGTACTGGCCACGCCTGTGTCAGATCACTCTGCGGGTTGGCGCCTGAAACCACGAGCTCATCCGCGAACGCGCCGAGCCCAACGCCTGGAATCGCGAAGTTGTAGATTACGCTGCCGCCTGTCGGCGGCCTGAGCGAAGCGATGCCGATGAAGCCGCTCTCGGGGGTCTCGCTCAGCTCGGTGAGCCCGATCATGTTGTTTGGCAGATCGAAGTGCTGCGTGGTGCCCACATTGTGCACGCCGAGATCGAGCTCGACGAGCGACTCGATCGGACCGGCCCACGGGTCTGTGCCCCCGCTGCCGCCCATCGCGTTCGCGGTGGTGCTGGCGCCGCCGACACTGCTGGCGCCGACCGGATCAGCAGCGCCCATTGGGGCGCCACCGTTCGCGGGGGCAGCACCAACTCCACCAGCGCCCGCTCCACCGCTACCGCCTACGATCTCGACGTCGTCTCCGCAGCCCAAGAGCAACCCGAGCGAAGCGAAGGCGTACAACCAGACGCGCATTGGAGAAGGATAGCCCGCCCAGCGCGGACCTTCTTCGACAATCAGCCGGCCATTCCCAAGAGCTTGTCCACCAGCGCCGGTTCGAAGGTGCCTTGCTTCAGCCGCTCGATCACCTTGGTGAACACGTCCTTCCACGCGCGCTTGTCGTCCTCCGACAGCTGTACGACAGTCATTTTCTCTTTCAACCGTTCGAAGCTCTTGTCGTCCTCTTCACGTATCCGCTTCCGTAGTGCGGCCTGCGCGACGAGGCCCGTGTCGAGCAAGATCGTGCGCAGATCGCCAGGTAGCGCGTCGATTCGCTTCTTCGACCAGACCAGACCGCCCATCGCCATCACGTTGGAGTCGGCGCCCATATGGTCGAGCAGCGGCGTCCATTGCAGCTGCTCCGCGGCCAGGGCTGGTGCGCTCAGCACGTCGAGGCTCTTGGTGCGCAGCGCGGGCAATACCTCGGTCGCGCTCAGCTGCACGATGCTCGCGCCGGGTACCACCTGAAACAGCGTCGGTCCGACGACGTCGTTGCGAAACGACAGCACCTTGCGGCCCTTGAGATCACTCGGCCGCCGAATGACGACACCTTTGGTAAAGGCGCGCAGGCGTCCGAGATCGCCGAAGCCGACCAAGAACCCTTCTTTCGCGAATGCCTTCTCGAAGTCGCCGCGAACGCTCTCGCGCGCCTTGTCGAACGCCTCCCAGGTGCGGAACACCCCGGGCATCTGCAAGGCCAATACTGGCTTGTGGATCTGTGCGAGACCGATCGAGCTGACAGCGGCGCCGTCGAGCTGCCCCGCCTTCAGCTTGCCGATCATGGTGCCGTCGTCGCCCTGCTGACCGTTGAAGTAGACCTTCAGCTCCAGCTTTCCGTCGCTCTTCTTCTGAATGGCCGTTTCCCAAACGGAGAACACCTTGCCCCAGATGCTCTGTTTGGGCGCGACGGTACCGAGCGAGAGCGTCTCGACCGCATGCGCCTCGCGCCCGACGACGAATGCCAGCAGCAGAAGGGGCAGCACGAGGAGGCGATGACGGCGAGCCATCTAGCGATGGTAGCTCTGTCTCGGTCAGCTTGCGGCGACCAGCTGACGCAAACGCTCACAAATCAGGTGGTGATACACCTCGTGAAAGCCCTCGACGTGGGGGGTCGAGGTAGCCCCCGCCAGCGTCGCAGGCACGACAACGCTGCAGGATGCCAACTCGCGCAGCGCGCCACCATCGTAGCCGACGAGCGCCGCCACCTTGCCGCCGCGCTCGAGGGCGAGCCGCGCAGCAACAACCAGGTTCTGCGACCACGGCCCTGCTTTGTCTTCCCCCGAACCCCCGTGAACGCTCAGACAAATCAGCACGTCGCCCGCGCTGAACGTCGCCTCCAATTGATCCGAGAAGATCTTGCCGAAGCCAACGTCGTTGGTCAGCGCACTGATCAGCGCGGCGTTGTCGCACAGCGAGCTCACGCGAAAGCGCGGCTTGCCAGGGACGTGTGTGAACTTCGCCAGGTCGGAAGCGAGGTGGCTGGCGTTGGCGGCGCTACCGCCGTTGCCGCAGGTGTAGATGTGCGCCCCGGCGCGATACGCCTCGAACAACAGATCGATGATCGCGACGATCTCGGCCCGGTCTGTTCGTGCGGCGATCTCGGCGGTCTCTCGCAAATAGCCGTCTACGAAGTCGTGCGTGCGCATCGCTTCGATGATCTAACACTTCAGGAGCGCATCATGTTCACGACGATGCGCGCGCCGTCGAAATCGAAGCCGAAGCGAAGGATGCGCAGCCCTCGCGCAGTCATCGCTTCGATCACCCGGCGCCTGTCCGAAGGACGCACGTAGAACATGAAGAACCCGCCGCCGCCGGCGCCCATCAGCTTGCCGCCGATCGCACCCGCCTTGCGCGCCGCTTCGTAGTGCTCGTCGAGCGCAGCGTCGGTCATGCTGGAGGCGAGCTTGCGCTTGTTCGACCAGTGCTCGTGCAAGAGCTCGCCGTAGCGGTCCACGTCGCCCACCGAGAGAAGCCGCACGACCTCGTGGCCCAGCTCCTTGATGCGGTGCATGCGCTCGATCACGTCCGGGTCGAGGCGCTTCAAGTTGGCTGTCTGTTCCGACAGCACCAGCCGGGCAGGGCGCTCGATACCGGAGTAGACGATCAGCAAATTCGCCTCCAGCTCGCCGATCACTTCGCGCCGCGCCTTCACTGGCTCGACCACGACGTTGCCCCCCGGCTCGAACGTGAGCGCCGTCAGGTTGCCGAAGGCTGCGATGTACTGGTCTTGCCTGCCGATTGGTTCGCCCAGGCGTTCGATCTCCAGGTGACACGCCTCTTCAGCGAGCTGTCTGGAGGAGACGAAGTCGCGCTTGTAAGTATGGAGCGCGTTGAGCAGCGCGACAGTGAACGAGCTGGACGAGCCGAGCCCGGAATTGGCCGGTAGATCGGCGATGCTGACCAGCTCGATCGAGTCCTCGATGCCGAGCATACGCAGCGCCTCGCGAAAGATCGGGTGCTCGATATCGGCGACCGACTTCACGATCTCCGTCTTGGAGTACGCCAGGCGGATGTCCGGGTGAAAGCGCGGGTTACACGAGACATAGATGTATTTGTCGATCGCGGCGCTGACCACGAAGCCACCGAAGCGCTCTGCGTAGCCAGGCAGATCGCTGCCGCCGCCACCGAGCGAGAAGCGTACGGGCGCGCGGGAGACGATCATGCGCGTGGCGCCCTTTCTTCCAAGTAAGCAGTGAGCTCGGCGAGGCCGTTCGGCGAGCCAATCTCATAGAAACGCTCGCTGACTGGACAAGCAAGCAGCCCGCCAGAGAGAGCGAGAAACGAGAGTAATTGTTCGAGA
>Ga0105048_10001483_pt1 | contig 38077 bp, 33 predicted proteins | sample MAT05_FD_78382 | JGI IMG/M metagenome (GOLD analysis project Ga0105048, IMG submission 78382) | Freshwater microbial communities from Lake Fryxell liftoff mats and glacier meltwater in Antarctica - MAT-05 | ecosystem: Environmental > Aquatic > Freshwater > Ice > Liftoff microbial mat | place... | reverse complement strand
TGTTGATTAAGTATGGCAGTCTGAATAAGAAGACTTTGCCATATGTATCCGGTATCAATTTAAGTATCAGTATGAATGCCTTAAAGGGTAACAGGATTATATTGCTCAACGTTAAAGATAGCGATGGTTTATATAAGCCTTTGGACCTTGACAGGACTTATCGAACCGTGGTGAATAATTTTATTGCAGCTGGCGGAGATGGATTTAATGCGTTTAAAAATGCAAAAGGTTTTCGTACGAATACCGGTATCATTGATAGTGATGCCTTTCGGGATCTGCTGAAATCAATTGGCACGATTTTAAAGCCGACTGAACAACGAATTAAGGTTATTTCCACAGGCGAGCAGATTAGCCTTTTTACTGGCCAAGCTGATAATTATGAAATATCTGAAATTTTAATGGTTTTGGCTGCATAGACTGAGTTTAGTTGAACAGCCAAATTGTTAGTGGCATGGTGAAAAAAGAAAGACAGGTCTGAGTTGTAATTATGGATGCCATGACCTCGTGATCACCACCCATCTGTTTAGCCAGTATGTATCCTGCTGGGGCTGTCGGTACACAGAACATTAAGACCAGAACAGCGGCGGCTGGTCCGGATAATCCCAGCATTGTAACTAGTCCTCCCGCCACCAACGGCTTGCAGAGGAATTGAATGATACTGGTTACTATCAGCGGGTGTTTATGTAGAAGCAGATTGCCGCCTCGATAAGCTGCTCCAACAGCCATTAATCCAATTGGAAATGCCGCTTTCCCACCTAATAGCAAAACCCCATCAATTGCAGCCGGTATTTTCAACCCTGAAATATTTAGTCCAACACCAATTACACAGGCAATAATAAGGGGATTTTTCAGCAGATCTCTAAGCACATTTTTTATGCTGATAGAGCTTTTGTTGACCGTCATGGAGAAAACGGCTACACATAGTATATTTATCAGAATGATCATGAAGCCAGCCGCCAAAGCAGCTATCAGAAGTCCGTCCCTGCCATACAGATTTTCAGCCAAAGCAAAAGCGACAAAACTGTTGAATCTCACACCACCCTGAAACAGCGATGTAAAGGTTTCTCCACTGATCCTGCGGTTAAAAAGCCACCAGATTGTAACAAGTGCAGCACTGACAATGACAGTCCCCTCTACGGTCAGAAGTATCTTAAACCATGGTAGTGAGTTCATTTTTTTGTTGGCGAGGCTGTGAATCAGGATAGCTGGCATCAGCAGAAAATAGGTTAGTCTCTCTGCAGATGGCCAGAATGTGCCTGGAAGGAAATTGGAGCGCTGAATTATGAAGCCGGTTACAATCAGGGCCAAAACCGGAATAAGTGAATTAAATATTGCTTCCACGGTTACTCCTACAATTATAGTCTGATCAAGATAACACAGGAATGTATAGGAACAACCTCAAAAAGTTTATCAGTTCATATCAATTTAGTTTAAACTAAAACAGCCCCGCTAAATTTTGACGGGGCTGTTTTTATCAAAAATAAAACTATTTAAAATAGGTACTTAAATCATCTTCGACCACCACCACCTCTGACTTCACCACCTCCACCAGATCTGCCTCCACCCCCACCTCTGCTTTCACCTCCAGTTGATTCTCTATCGATACGAAGTGGCTGTTTATCTGGCCTGGAACCGCCATCGATTCTACTTTTAGTTTTAGTGCCTTTGGACTTGCTCGATGGAACAGTATCTCTACTTGCTGATGGTGCTGCAACATTTCCTGAATCACCTCTACGGTATCTGGTGGAGTTGAAAACTCTTTGTTCACTACGGGAAATACCGGTTGGAATAAATGCCCGGCGGTTGATTACACCTATGCCGGCATAGGTTCTGCCGCTGTAACGCTGGACGGGATCAATACGGAAAACCCGGTGCGCGCTGATATGATTGAAATGATTGGAAATAAAAACAGCACGGTGTCCATAAAAATACGGTCTGTGAAAATCATTTAGAATAAAATAGCCGGGGAACCAGAATCCAGCCCACCAGAAGGGGTAGGGAACCCATCCATAAAGATAATAGTAATCCCGAGGTGGAGCGTAGTATGTTACTACCGGTGGTCCTTCTGTTGTGTAATAATTATTAATAACGGTTGGATTTGGATATTTAACGGCTTCTTCTGGAGATGTCTGATGGCTGACCGTTGTAGAATGTGGTTTAACCCCAATATTCATTTCAGCTGAAACCGATTCCAGACGCTTAAGGGCTTCTTCACTGTTAAGGTCAATTTTTCCATCATTTGCCGAGGCGATTAAGGAACTGCGAAGTTCTCCCAGGATGTCAGGAGTAACAGGATAATCAGCTATCCAGCCGTTTTTAGGTGTTATTCCAAGATCACCTAGTGCAGTTTCTGCCTCAATTTCATCATCAGAAGTTCCTATACCAAGTGTCATTTGCAGTTTAATTGCAAAATCACCTTCTCGAACCAGTTGCTGAGAAATTGGTGGCGATCCCGGCCTGTTTGTTTCGGTTTGTGCGATAGCGTAAATTGGTAAAACCAAGATGATCAGATATATCAGCATTTTCATAATATTTCTTAGCAAGGTATCTTTCATAAAAATAAAACTCCTTTCGAATATTATGGATGCATAACAACAATCTGAAGATTCTATTATAATTATAACGTATATGAATGTAAAAAAGTTGACATAAAATATGACTACTAGTGTGTTAGTAGAAACAATTTTTTAAATATTGAATAATTCAGATAGCATTTGCAGCAATTCTCAAACTATAATTTAAAATAGAAAATAATTTTAAGCACTTTGCGCTGAATTAGAAATTTTACAAAGGTGTTGCTAGATGAATCAACCAGAACAATTACATAATGGGCAGGCTGACAGGAACAGTAAGTCACTACTACTACAGCTTTTTCCAATTTTGGTTTGGTTGCCCAAGTATCAATCTGACTGGCTTGTCAAGGACCTGATCGCCGGTCTGACACTTGCCGCTTATGCTATTCCTGTGGGCATGGCATATTCTGCACTGGCCGGTCTGACTCCCCAGGTTGGACTTTATTGTTATATTTTCAGCGGTTTAGCTTATGCAGTTTTTGCAACCTCAAGGCATCTTGCTGTAGGACCTACTGCGGCCATATCTGTAATGGTGGCAAGTGTAGTTGGTGGAATGGCTGGTGGGGATACCTATTTATATGCAGCCATGGCTTCACTTACAGCTGCAATGGTGGCGGTCATGTATGTGGTGGCCTGGGTGCTGAGGCTCAGTTCTTTTGTAAACTTTATCTCCGAAACTATTTTGCTTGGTTTTAAGGCTGGTGCAGCTTTAAGCATTGCTTCAACCCAGTTGCCACTTTTATTTGGCATACCGGGCGGGGGGGATAATTTTTTTGGTCGTATAGCTGTGTTGTATAATAATATTGGCGATATAAATCCAATGTCTTTTGCAATCGGAATTGTTGCGGTTTTAATATTGATGATTGGTGAATGGCTTATCCCTGGGCGTCCGGTAGCTCTGGGTGTTGTTGTTTTATCTATTATTGGTGTGACCGTATTTGGACTTACTGATCACGGTTTGAAGGTATTAGGTGCAGTTCCTTCAGGGTTGCCAGAGTTAGTGTTACCAGTTGTTTCCATAAATCGCCTGGAAAATCTACTCGAACTTGCTTTTGCCTGTTTTCTGCTCTCCTATGTGGAAAGTATTGCTGCAGCTCGCACTTTTGCAGTTAAATACAATTATTCAATTGATCCGCATCAGGAACTGCTTGGTCTTGGGGCTGCCAATCTAATTTCGGCTGTCGGTCAAGGTTATCCAGTGGCAGGAGGCCTATCGCAATCTGCCGTTAACGAAAAAGCCGGTGCAAAAACCCCACTTTCACTCGTATTTGCCTCAATAACACTTTTAACTGTACTTATCTTTCTAGCCGGGCTGCTGCATAATCTTCCTCAGGCAATTTTATCTGCAATTGTATTGGTTGCCGTTTCAGGATTTATAAAAATATCCGAGTTCAAGAAACTATGGCGTATCAGCCCACTTGAGTTCAATGTGGCTTTGACGGCTTTTGTGGCTGTGCTTTTCCTGGGTATATTGAAAGGTGTCGCTGTTTCGGCTATTATTTCAATTTTGTTTCTACTTAAATTGATGGCAAAGCCTCACGTTGCTGTTTTGGGGCGTATTCCCGGTACTATCCGTTTCAGCGACGCTGCCCGACATAAAAAAAATGAAATTTATCCCGGACTTTTTTTATTTCGTGTGGAAGCTCCACTGCTATATTTTAACTTTGATTATATAAGAACAATATTAATGGCAAAGGTTTCTTTAACTAGTCCTGCGGTAAAGCTTGTTGTATGTGATCTGTCAACATCGCCATATATCGATGCCGCTGGTGCCAGAATGTTGGCTCAGATTGAACAGCAACTGGATATAATGGGAATAGATTTCAGAGTTGCCGAAGCGCACTCAACAGTTCGTGAAATTTTACGCGAGACAGGAATCAGTGAGCGTCTGGGTGGCGTAAGTCGTCACACAGCCCTTGCAGATATTGTCGAGGATTTTGAAAGAGACAACAAGCGGGCGCAAGCAAATTGGATATGAATTATTTAGTATGGATGAATGGCAAATAATGGAGGATTACTAGATGACAAAGTTTCTGCAAACTCTATTCATGCTGACTTTTGTTGTTTTTTTAAACCTAAACATCGTCGGTGCGGATTATTTCCAGTATACGGACAGCTCCGGTACGGTAGTTATGGTAGATGATGAAAGCAAGGTGCCAGCAAAGCACAGAAAAAAAATCTTACGTGAAAAATCAGATAAAAAAGTCAGTAAAGTCACTTCTGTAACGGTAGGAAATAATCAGGTTCGAGTACCTGTACTCCTCAGTTATCGCAACAATGTTATTGAAGCCCAATTGGTTCTGGATACCGGTGCAACCACAACCATGATTACATCAGATCTGGCGGATCGTTTAGGCATCAGGGCTGATAGTACTGAAGCAGCTTTGGCGCGAATTGCCGACGGTAGTGTGGTGCAGACTTCCTGGACACGACTGGATTATATTTCAGTAGGATCCAAGCAGGTTAATAATCCCAAGGTGGCAATTATGCCATCAAGAGGACCTTTAAGTGGTTTTGGTGATGGTCTGCTGGGTATGAACTTTCTTGGTGAGTTTAGATACCATCTTGACATGAACAGTCAAATAATTGAGTGGCAATAGATATTCAATGGCTTACTGTTTTTTATTTTGTAATTTTGCCACAAAAACAACATGGCGCAGACCACCTCGGCCGGGGCGTTCGCAGGTAACTGCAAAACCGGCACTTTTAAGACGTTTTTCAAAACCTTCATCATAGGTTTCCCCCCAGACTGTTAACACTCCTCCTGGTTTGAGAGCCGCTTTGGCATTATCAATCGCCCGGCTGCCATATAACGGATCGTTTTGTTTATGTGTCTGAACATGCGGCCCTCTGTATAGATCAAGCACAATGGCATCAAAACGCTGGTCATTACCATTAACGGCACTTTTGCGAATAAAATTGGCGACATCTCCAATGGAAATCTTCACTCTGGGGTCGGAAACGGCTTGATCTGTCAAGATGGCCAAGGGCCCCTGACACCATTGACATACTACCGGATTAAGTTCGGCTACAATGACAGTGGCTGACTCCGGAAGAGAATCAAGTACCGCCTTAAGTGTGAATCCCATTCCCAGTCCGCCTACCAGAACTCTGGGGCTTTCCCGATTAATCAGATGGTTACAGGCCAGTTGACCAAGTACGATTTCAGAGCGATTTGCCTGACTGTTCATGAGTACTTGTTGACCGATCATGATCAGGAAATCCTTGGTGTCACGCTGTCTCAATTCCAGAATACCATCAGGTGTTGGTACACTTTCTATAATTATCCAGGGTTTGGCCAATTAATTACCTCTTTCTTTAAAACGTACTTTGTTTGACTCAGATCAAAAATAAATCTCCTGAAAACTGATAAGTTGTTTCAATACAAATTGGAAACAAGGAGAATATATGTCTTGTAATTGCGGATCAAACAAAATACCCGGTGCTGGACCATTTGCCAGCGGTAAGACTCTTGTTGAATTTGTTCTGAATGCCCATGGTGGATCGGTTGCAGGTTCTGCGTTGCCAGACGGAGGGCTGGAAATTGTTTGCCAAGGCTGTGGAAAAAACTTTTTGCTGGATACGTTCGTAAAAAGCTGCCCATCCTGCGGTGGGGTACATGCGGTTTCGCCGCCTCGAGCCAGCGATCCTGAAGCTGTTCAATTTGCCGGTTCGGATTTTAAACTGAATATTTGAATAGTTGCAAATAGCGGCTGCCAAAGAAGTCAGCCGCTATTTGCCCCACTCTCTGTTTCTAGACTCTGTTTCTGCTGTTTCAACCTCATCAAGAAGGTTTATATACGTTTCATATCTCTCTGTGGTGATATTGCCGGACTTTACAAGTTCAACTACTCTGCATCCCGGTTCTGTCCTGTGTCGACAGTTGCGAAATTTGCAGGCGATGTTTCTATGTTCTTCAAAACCTGGAAAATGTTCCGCCAGGTCTTCAACAGATATTTCAACCAGACCAAAATCCCTGAATCCTGGTGTATCAACCAGTTCGCCACCGCTTGCCAGTGAGTGTAACGTTGAAACTGTTGTTGTGTGGCGCCCCAGACCATTAAAAAGATTGATCTCACCCACCTTTAAATCTATTTCAGGGCAAATAGCATTCAATAACGAGCTTTTCCCTACTCCTGAGTTTCCTACAAAAACACCACGATGTCCCTGACTAAGAAAGGTTTTCAGTGGATCCAATCCTGATTGCATCGCGGCACTAAGGGTGAAAATTTCAACACAGTCAGCGTATACAGCATTTACTAAGGCAACTAACTCTGCTGTGGCTGCCAGGTCAGACTTGTTAATTACAAGAAAAGGTATCAGCCCTGCTGCTCTGGCAGCAACAATAGCACGATCAATGAAACTTGCCGGAGAGAGTGGTGCCAGCACAATGCCAAGCACATCCAGGTTGGCTGCTACCAGATGAATTCCTCCTCTGGCATCTTTGCGACGAAGTTCTGTCTTGCGGGGTAGCCGTTTCAGTACTTCACCCGTGACAGACACATCATCTCCAACAACATGACCTGAATTTCTTTTGGACCTGACCATTCGGCGTTCACCGCTGTTAAACAGAACCTCAACGGCAACACCATGATGGGCTACGATCAGGCCATCTTTAACTCCGATTTTGTCAGCTTTCTTCTGCTGAGCTTTAGGACTGAATTCCTGTTTACGATCTTTCTTCAATAATGCTCCATTTTTGGCTCGTCAGCTAAATATGTGCAAGCACAGTGGTTCGGGCATTTTACCAAGTGTATGATATAAGGCAACTTTCAGGCACTCTGGTGATTTGAAGCTATACGCTTTTCTGATAGTCAGTTTCGCTTTGAGGTTTAAACCCTCTACGGCGCCGCTGGAAAGCAGTCCTTTTGCCTTGAACCCAGTTCATGATCAGCGGTTTGTGATTACGGAGCATGTTGGCTACCTTCTTCATTGGTTCAAGATCTGTCTGCAGGGTTCGCGTTATCCAGTTGTCGAGAAACTTTTCTGCTGCAGCCGGATATTTGTATTCCCAGAACTGCTGGAAGTCTTCTCGCAAGAGGTAGCCCTTGATTGAGGAGATGTTCAGTTTCAGCAATTCACCAAGCCGAGTGGTCTGTTTCTCATTGAGGTTCTGGCCGCTTTAGCAGTAACCAACGGCCTTTTAGTAGGACATTTTCCTGGTTCTCGGCTTTGAAGAGTTTGACCTCGCCCCGGCGTATCTGGTCAATCGCTTCATTGAACTTCTTCATGATATGGAAGCGATCAAGGATGTTCAGGGCATTTGGAGCCTTTTTCCTGATCACCTTGAGATAGGGCACCCACATATCGCTACAAACATATTTCAGCTTCTGGCTGCGCTCTTTGCCAAATTTATAAAAGAACCGCAGCAGAGTTTTGGTCCTGCGCTCCATGCCGCACCAGAGAAGTCGCCTGGTGCCTGCATTCAACTGGTAGACCATGGTCAGATACTTGTGCCCCTTGAACACTTTGATCTCATCAACCCCGATCTCGGTAATGCCGTCGAGGTCTCTGTTGGCAAGGCCATATTCGACTACGTGCTAACCGCTCGGTAAACACTATCCCAACTGGTCTTGAAGATATCGGCGGTTTCTTTCCACGACAGCCTTCTTGCCCATCGGGCCAGGTAGACCTTGTAACTGGTGGTCATCTGCTCTTTGCCATAGACCCACGGCATGTATTCAACCTTGACTCCATGGACCGGGCAGGCAACCCGCCGAGGTGCATATTGAAAGAAAACCTTGAATGCACCCCATATGGGCACATACTCTACCAGGCGAACTGGCTGCACATCACGTTTTTTGCAGCGTTTGTCGCACTCAGGGCACTCAGGCTTCTAATTAGCTCGGGCCTTGATCTTGATAACAAGGGCTTCGGAACCGTTGACCTCTTGAAATGTTACCGCTCCATACACGAATGACTTGAAATGTTCGACCCGATTGAGTAACGTCTTGATAAGCATTGTCTTCCTTTTTGCTGGTTTGATGGTTTCTCGTAAAAACAATCGTAACCGATAATGGAAGGCAATGCCCTTTATTTTTTAATCAACATCTGGACAGATCCTGCGAGAGAGGGCCATTTTAAATAAATCAGAGACAGCGAAGCAGTTTGATACCGTCTTCAAAAAGAACCTGCATCTTGTTTGGGATAATAACCAGCTTGACAAGACCAATTCCGAAAACCGGATGACTTATCAACGCCCCTTTTCTAAATTTTGCATTCATGTTGTAATTAATAACCTTATCCAGGTCAATTGTAGGTCTGAGAGAAATCCATTCTTCTCTTTCTGCCGAAGCGGGATCTTTTTTTGAAGCGCGCGGAGTAGCAGTTTTTTTTGCTTTAGGAGTACCGATTGTTTTTGCAGTTTTAGCCACAGGTGGCGGGTAGTAATTATGTGTTCCGCCGCATGTATTGCACTCAACACGTACAACCTTTTCTGCAACCATTGCAACAATACGGTGGTTAAGAATTTCGCGACATTTTGTGCAACGCGATTCAATAATGTCTCCTGCCGATAACTTCTTCGTGTTCATGGGTATCCTGTTTTCTTGGGTAGATTGTTCCTGTGGAACTTTTGTGTAAAGACAACAAAGCCCACGACACTTAGTCGCGGGCTATACGACTGATCTGTATAATATACTATTTTCTGATTACAATGCTACTATACCTAACAGTGACCACAGTGTCAAAGTTTCAAACCTTAGAGCCTCTTGCAAAACTACTGTGGGCAAGTTCTGCTACATTGCCGCTCACTCGGAAGCTCAACGTACCACTCTCTCTATCTCTCTCCCCGAGTGACAGAGTAATTATTTCCCTCTCCCTCTGGAAGAGGGTGGCCAAAGGCCGGGTGAGGCGCCTCGCTTGATTGCGCCTTGCATAACTTCTCATAACGTTTTGTAAGAGACTTTTTAGATAACCAGATTGGTTAAATCTCTAAATTTGACATATACCCATCTGAGCATGGTTGTGCTATATGTTTCTAATGTCATACGCTATTACCACTAAATCTCTAACTAAACAGTATGGTGACCTGACCGCCCTTGATCATTTTGATTTATCGGTAGAGCAGGGTTCGATTTTTGGACTGCTGGGGCCGAACGGTGCCGGCAAGACAACTTTGATCCGTATTTTGACAACACTGATGCGCCAGACCAGTGGCGAGGCTTCTGTCGGGGGGCTGGATACCAGTTCAGATGGACGTGCCATCCGCTCGCTGATTGGGGTTGTCTCACAGGAAAATAGTCTTGATCGCTATCTGACCGCCAGGGAGAATCTGGAGCTGCATGCCAGGCTGCATGGTATGGAGAAGAAGCTCTACCGCAAGCGGATTGATGAACTGTTGGAACTAATGGGATTGACCGGCCGTCAGAATGATTTTACCGATAATTTCTCTGGCGGTATGCAACGTCGACTTGTTGTTGCCCGCGCGCTGCTGCATGAACCTAAAGTACTTTTTCTGGATGAGCCTACCACAGGTCTGGATCCACAGTCACGGCGCGCTGTCTGGGATTATATCCGCTCAATTGCCGGCAAGATGACAATCTTTCTGACAACTCATTACCTTGATGAGGCTGAATCCCTTTGTGACAGAATTGCAATTATGGACCATGGCCGTCTGATTGCTGAAGGAACTACTCAGGAGTTGAAAGACCGTCTGTCAGGTGGCACGGTGTATGTAATAGAGTTTCAGGAGAATGCCGCACTGTATGCCGATCAGCTCAGTAAAATGTCCTGTGTACTTGATATTAATGTAGTTGGTTCCTCTGTATCTGTTGGGCTGCAACAGTGGGAATGTCTTTCTGAGGTTGTGTCTGCTCTCAATGGGGCACCGGTACGTCGGATTGCATTGAAGGAACGTACCCTGGAAGAGGTATTCATCAGTTTGACCGGTGCGGAGGTGCGGGAATGAGCCTCGGTGGATCATTGGCAATTTGGCGGCGCGACATGCAGGTGCTGCAGCGCAGCATATTCTCTGAGCTGGCAGCTGTTGTCGCCTATCCGCTGACTATGTACCTGGCATTCGGTATCGGCATGCAGGGCTATATCGGTCTGGTGGATGGAGTGCCATACAGCCTGTTCATAGCACCCGGACTGATTACCATGACCGCTGTCAGTGCCGCTTACAACGAAAGTGTCTGGAGCCTCTGGTTTCATCGACGTGTACAGTTTACCATCGAATCCTATCGTGTGACTCCGGTATCAGTATCTGAAATTGTAATTGCCAAAATCTTTTCCGGTTTCACACACGGACTTGTTAAAGGGTTTGTAGTCGCTCTGGTTATCTTTGCCATTACACCATTCCGGGTCGAACCAGGCTTTCTGTTTTCCTATCTGGCACTTCTTATTCCCGGGTCAGCCCTGTTTTCCTGTGCCGGCATCATCAGTGGAACCATAATGGATAAGCCGGAAACCATCGGCAAGGTCGAGGCGGTTCTGGTCATGCCTTTGATCTTCATGTCAGGCTTGTTCTTTCCGCTTTCGTCATATCCGGAGAAACTGCTGCCCTGGGTACAGGCTCTGCCAACTACGGCACTCTTTGAAGGCGCCCGTCAGGCGCTCGTGAATGGCAGTTTCCCGTTGGCTTATGCGCTTCAGGTGTCAGGTATGGCACTGGTCTGTTTCGTGGCTGCTGTTTGGATTTTTCGTTGGAAGATGGCGGAATAGCTATTTTTTGATTTTTGATATTTCAATCCTTTTTTGCAAAATAAAATTTTTACGTTTCGACTCTTTTACTCCAGCCAATTGTTCCATACATATTCCAAGTTCAGTTGTTGTCATTGCGGCTATTCGTAAGGTGTTATCCCATTCTTTCCGTTTGAACCCTCCTGCTTTGTCTGCATAGGATACAATAGGCAGTACTTCCGATATTCCAGCTTTTAGTGTCTGTTCGGCAAGACGCAACTTTGTGGAATCCCGCAATTGATCCCAAAGGTTAATTGTCGTATGTAGTCGACTGATCCAGGCCAGTGCAGTTTTGTAAGAGGTGGGTAGCTTCAATCGATCACAGAGGCAGATGGCCAGTTTATATCCTGCCTGGTCATGGCCGTGGTGACTTGGATAGAGCTTAGCGGGAGTTGCCAGCTTGCCGATGTCATGAAAGAATGAGCAAAAACGGGTTAATGGATCATTTGTCTGTGAAGCAGTTCTTTGCAGTACCTCAATTGAATGTGTAAACAGGTCGCCTTCTGGATGATAATGTATTGGACCGGCTGGTATAGCAGGCATTTGATACAGTTCCGGCAGAAACTCCAGTCCTGTTTTAAATTCATACATACGTTGAAAAAAAAGTTCTGGGGTCCGACATGCCAATGCTTTGAGCATTTCACGGCTGAAACGCTCCACCGGTATGTTTCTTAGCTGTAGGTGCCAATCCGTATCTCGAATTAATTCTTCAGTTTCTGCTGACATTTTCCAGCCATCTGCTTCAAAACGAAATGCCCTAAAGATGCGCAAAGGATCTGTGGTGAATGAGTTTGCGGCACACGGCCTCAAAATCTTGTTGCAAAGATCAATACTACCACCCAATGGGTCAATCAATTGGCCTGAAAGGGACATGGCCATGGCATTTATACTGAAATCACGGCGTAGCAGGTCATCATTCAAGCCGGCTGAGTTTTTGATTTGAATAACCTCAATAGTTCCAGCAACCGAATCATATCTGAACCAGATCGGTACTGTACTTTTACTCGTTACCTTTATAAAACCTAACTGTGATAACTCGCCATCGGATAGGGCGGCAGCCAGATCAATGTCTTTAGCTTGTCTGCCAAGCAGGTGATCACGGACAGAACCGCCAACCCAAAAAATGCGTTCATGGAGGTGATTCGGAAAAAGTTGTTTTAGTTGAGCTGTAACTTTTGTCATAACTTTTTTATACCACATAAACGAGCCATCATCCTTGATTTTTTGGCTGTTCTTGGCTAGTATGCCAGACTATGAAAAAGCTAACCAGACAGATAAAAGTAGGCTCTGTATTGATCGGTGGCGGTGCTCCCTGTTCGGTACAATCGATGTGTTCCACTGATACCCGCAATGTGTCCGCAACGCTGGCGCAAATTTCAACACTTGCAGATGCCGGTTGCGAGCTAGTCCGTTGCGCAGTTCCTGATATGGCTGCAGCTGTAGCCTTGGGACAGATCAAGGCACAAAGCCCGATTCCGGTAATTGCTGATATCCACTTTGACTACAAACTTGCGTTGCAGGTTCTGGAAGGTGGCATTGATGGACTACGCCTCAATCCTGGAAATATTGGTGACAAGTGGAAAGTGGCTGAGGTAGTCAAGTCAGCTGCTGAGCGTCATGTGCCTATCAGAATTGGGGTCAACGCCGGTTCTCTTGAAAAAGAACTCCTGGAACGTTATGGACACCCGACCGCCGAGGCCATGGTTGAATCGGCCCTTGGCCATGTTCGTATACTTGAAGATCTGGGCTATCAGGAAATCAAGATCTCCATCAAGGCTTCGGATGTAATGAAAACTGTGGATGCCTATCGATTGCTTTCATCAAAAGTAGATTATCCTCTGCATATCGGTATTACCGAGGCCGGAACAACCTTCTCCGGTACAATCAAGTCTTCTGTCGGTCTGGGCATACTGTTGGCTGACGGGATCGGTGACACCATGCGTGTGTCGCTGACTGGTGATGTGCTGGACGAGGTACGGGTCGGCTACGAAATTCTTAAAAGCCTTGGATTGCGACAACGCGGAGTAAATTTTGTCTCCTGTCCAACCTGCGGTAGATGCCAGATTAACCTGATCAAGGTTGCTGAAGAAGTGGAGCGAAGGCTGATTGGTGTGGACAAGCGCATAACTGTTGCTGTTATGGGCTGCGTAGTCAATGGTCCCGGGGAGGCCCGTGAGGCTGATGTGGGCATTGCCGGTGGAAAAGGGGAGGGGTTGCTCTTCCGCCATGGTGAAATTGTCCGCAAGGTACCGGAAGATCAGCTTGCTGACGCACTTATTGAAGAGATAGAAAAGCTGTAAATCAAAGCACGGGAGAGGGGAATGGTAAAGTTTTTTGTGGATTTTACCGAGCCCCGATCCCTAGTCCCATATTCTTATCGAGGTTATAAATGTTCTACTCCCGTTATTTTATCCCTACCGTCAAGGAAACTCCCTCTGACGCCGAAGTGATTTCACATCAATTGATGTTGCGCGCTGGTATGATTCGCAAGCTTGGTGCCGGTATTTACAACTATCTGCCGCTCGGTTTACGTTCAATTCGTAAATTTGAAAGTATTGTTCGTGAAGAGATGAACAGGGCAGGGGCCATTGAGATGTTGATGCCTTCCGTACAGCCTGCAGAGTTATGGCAGGAGTCAGGCCGCTGGTCATTTTATGGGAAAGAGTTGTTGCGCTTCAAAGATCGCAAGGAAAATGACTTCTGCGTGGGGCCGACCCATGAAGAGGTTATTACCGATATGGTCAGGCGTGAAATCAAAAGTTATCGTCAGATGCCGATCAACTTCTACCAGATTCAGACCAAGTTCCGCGATGAGATTCGTCCACGCTTCGGCCTGATGAGAGGGCGTGAATTCATCATGAAGGATGCCTATTCCTTTGATGTGGACAGCTTGGCTGCAGACAAGTCATACGACCTGATGTACCAGGCCTATCTGCGCATTTTTGAACGCTGTGGACTGAATTTCCGCGCCGTAGAGGCTGATACCGGAAGCATTGGCGGTTCTTCTTCGCATGAATTTATGGTACTGGCCGACTCAGGTGAAGATGCTATTGTTTCTTGTGATGAATGTCGTTACGCAGCCAATGTGGAAAAGGCAGAATCAAGGGCAGCCCTGGTTTTGCCGATTAGCGAAACGCTTCAGCCGTTGCAGTTGACTGAAACCCCGGAGATGAAAACCATTGTTGATGTTGCGGCATTTCTTGGCTTGCCGGTGGATAATACCATTAAAACATTGGTCTATACGTCTGATTGCGGTGAACATGTCATGGCCATCCTGCGTGGTGACCATGAACTCAACGAAATCAAACTTAAAAACTGTATGGGCTGGGCTGAAATACAGATGGCGACTGAAGAAGATATTCTCAATATTACCGGCTCACCTGTCGGGTTTCTGGGGCCACGCGATTTAAAAATCAAGGTGCCAGTGATTGCTGATTTGGCAATTCAGGCATTGGTCAATACCGTTATTGGCGCAAATCAGAGAAACATGCATTATACCAATGTAAATCCGGGCCGTGATTTTACTCCCGATCGTTTTGTGGATATTCGTAATGTTGAAGCGGGTGATCCTTGCCCACGTTGCGAATCCGGCAAGCTGGAAATGTGGCGTGGTATTGAAGTTGGCCATGTGTTCAAGTTGGGAACAAAATATTCAAAATCTATGAATGCCACTTACCTTGATTCAAACGGCAGAGAGCAGACAATTTTCATGGGATGTTACGGTATCGGTATTGGTCGTTCTGTAGCAGCTGCAATTGAACAGAATCACGATGAAAACGGCATTATCTTCCCGGTACCGATTGCCCCTTTCCATTGTTCTGTTGTTGCAGTCAACACAAAGGATAGCGGCGTTATGGCTGCGGCCGAGGAAATTTATTTCAAACTGGAAAAACTTGGCATCGAAGTACTGTTTGATGATCGCGACGAGAGACCTGGTGTAAAGTTTAAGGACAACGACCTGATTGGTATACCGTTGAGAATTGTTGTTGGTAGCAAGGGATTGGCTGAAGGCAAGGTAGAAGTTAAAATACGCAAGACTGGAGAGGTTTTTTCTTTGCCAATTGAGGAAGCCATTGAACAGGTCAAACAGGTTGTACAGGCAGCTCTAGTTATAGAAGGTTAGTAATTATAAAACCGCAATAATTTAAATAGTTACTTTAACTTTTGTATCAATGTATTTGTTATTTATAAATATTATAATTTGGGTTCGAGGTTTTGATGCATACTAACATATGGGATCCACATCATGAAACAATGCCGCGCGAGGAAATAGAGCAGCTTCAGTTGGAACGCCTGCAGGCAACCTTAAACCGCGTCTATAAAAATGTAACCTGTTATCGCACAAAATACAATGAACTTGGAATAGCTCCGGAAGATGTCACTTCACTGTCTGATCTTTCCAAGCTACCTTTTACTACAAAAGAAGATCTGCGCATCAATTATCCCTATGGCATGTTTGCTGTGCCATTGCGAGAAGTTGTCAGGATTCATTCTTCTTCAGGTACTACCGGTAAGCCAACGGTAGTGGGATATACAAAAAATGACCTCAAAATGTGGTCCAATCTGGTAGCCCGTTTTATGACAGCTGCCGGTGTAACGCATGATGATGTTATTCAGATTGCTTTTGGTTATGGACTTTTTACCGGTGCATTTGGTCTTCACTATGGTTCCGAGACAATTGGTGCTGCTGTTATTCCGATGGGGGGCGGTAATACGGAAAAACAGATCATGATCATGCAGGACTACAAAAGTTCTGTACTTGTATGTACGCCCAGCTACGCTATAACCATAGCCGACAGGATTGATAAACTTGGTATCGATCCTAAAACGCTCTCACTCAAAGTCGGTCTTTTCGGTGGTGAGCCATGGTCAGAAGCCATGCGTCGTGAAATTGAGTCACGATTGATGATAAGCGCAACTGACAATTATGGTTTGTCTGAGGTAATCGGACCTGGTGTTGGAGGTGAGTGTGGATATAAAAATGGTATCCATATTTCAGAAGACGCTTTTATTGCAGAGATCATTGATCCGGACACGGGGGAAGTCCTTCCGCCAGGCAGTGTCGGTGAGCTTGTACTGACAACAATCAGCAAAGAGGCTTTCCCGATGATACGATACCGAACTCGTGATATCACAAGCCTTGACTATGAAGCCTGCCAATGTGGACGCACCATGGTGAGAATGAAAAAAACCATGGGCAGAACCGATGATATGATGATCATCAGAGGCGTTAATGTATTTCCGTCCCAGATTGAAGAAGTGCTGATTGATATTGAAGGTTGTAAGCCGCATTATCAGCTCATACTTGACCGTAAAGGTTCTCTGGATGTACTTGAGGTCTGTATTGAGGTGACAGAAAATATATTCTACGATGAAATGAGAAAACAGCGTGCTTTTCTTGAAATGGTAGAAAAGAAAATTGACTCTGTACTGGGTGTCGGGGTTACTGTCAAGCTGGTTGAGCCACACAGCATTCCAAGAGAAGAAGGAAAATCCGCAAGACTTATTGATAGAAGAAGTCTCTAATATCCCATAAGAAAAGCCACTAAAATTAAATGCAAATCTGCCGACTCCAAGTTCGGAAGATTTGCATTTTTTATTACCAATCTACATATTGATGGTAGGGGTCTATTTGGTACTATTTAAACTAGAATAGATTTTGTACTTGACATAATATAGCTTATGGGACATTTGTTGATAAAATGTAAGCTTAATGCCGTTTGAGGCGTTATGCTGTAAAATCCTGGTTAAGGTATTGGTTGTGGCTATAAATGGGTTTTTAGTTGAAATTTGGAAGCCTATTTTTTGTGCAGTTGTCTTTAGGATGGTTACAACAAACTATTCTTGTCAAATTATCGTCAAACGGAGTCAAAGTTTCATTTGATTATTAGGAGTTTTGATTGTGTCGAAAAAATCAGACAGCTAACTATATGGATTTACATTAAGTATCTGTTGGCACGTAAACTGCTTTCTAAGAAATAACAGATATATTTAAAGGGAAACTATCTATGAATATTAATGGCCTAGATTCTTTTATTCAACAAACATTCAGCCGCCCTAAAGATAATACTATTCAGCGAAGTCAAAATGACATTGCTGTTTCGATTGGTAATGCCAGAACCCAGCAAGCGCAAAAAGCACAACTTGCCCAACAGATTCATCAAACACTTGAGCGACGACAAATAAATAATTCCTCAGTCGCAACTAAGTCTGCTCAGCCTGAAAAAGATAGTAACTCTACCTTCTCAATCTATGTTTGATTTTTGATATATATTTCTTGTTTTAATCTCCCGGTTACTTCTGTTTTTTAATCAAATATCATTATTTGCTATGATTATAGTTCTGATTAGGCGTACAAATATAAGATTGTACCTACTAAATACAGGATTACGCCGACTACATGAATTTAATTGATGAACAAAAGCCGATGTTGAAGTTTCTTGCAATTATGACTGCTGCTTCCATGGTCGGACTGCAGGGTTATTCCATTCTGTTCAATAATTATGCTGTTGAAGTTATAAAGCTGGATGGAAATGGCGTCGGGATGATTCAGTCCGTCAGAGAAGTCCCCGGTTTTCTGGCATTGCTGGCTGTTTTTTTAATCATGATTATTAAAGAGCACCGTTTGGCAGCTTTATCTATAGTTCTGCTTGGTTTGGGAACCGGTATTACCGGTTTGCTGCCTTCTTATGGCGGGTTGATTTTCACAACCCTGGTGATGAGCTTTGGTTTTCATTATTATGAAACAACCAACCAGTCACTTACTCTTCAGTATTTTTCCAAAGACACGACACCAATAGTTATGGGGCGCTTGCGTAGCCTTGCTGCAGCTTCAAGTATAGCTTCAGGTATTCTTATCTGGATACTTATAAAGTTTCTTGATTATAGGGATACCTTTATTGTTATTGGTATTCTAGTGGCTATGGCCGGAATATGGGGTTTACTTCAGGACCCTACTCACAAAAACCTTCCGCCTCAACGTCAGAAAATGATTTTGAAGAAAAAGTATTTACTCTATTATATTTTAACTTTTCTTTCTGGTGCTAGGCGCCAGATTTTCATGGTGTTTTCAATATTTTTACTTGTTAAATATTTTCATTTTTCAGTTCAGGAAATGACCATTCTTTTCATTGTAAATAATACAATTGCCTGGGTTCTTAATCCACTGATAGGAAAGGCAATTGTAAAATTCGGTGAAAGATGGATTTCGTCTATTGAATATATCGGTGTGATTATAATTTTCATTGTTTATGCGTATACCTCATCAAAGGCTATTGCCGCTGGAATGTATATTATTGATAATATACTGTTTAATTTTTCAGTGGCGATACGAACATATTTTCAAAAAATTGCCGACCCTAAGGATATTTCATCCTCAATGGCTGTCGGATTCACAATAAATCATATTGCTGCAGTATTTCTGCCTGCACTAGGTGGTTATTTATGGATGATCAACTATCGTATTCCATTCATTGCTGGGGCTGGTATTGGAGTTTTGTCACTTGTGGCCGCCCAGTTCATGCGTAGTAGTCATATAGCGGGTGAAGATGTACTTCCTGTCTATACTGTCAGTGAAACCGAAGAGGTGTAAACTGTTTTCAAGGAGAATGTTTATAAATGGGACATGAGTGGTTTAAGCTTGAAATGTCAGTAAGAGATTACGAAGTTGATATGGAAGGCGTCGTTAATAATGCTGTTTATCAGAATTATCTTGAACATGCACGGCATGAATATTTGAAAAGTATCGGAATTGACTTTGCCAAAATGGTCGGTCAGGGAATCAATATGGTGCTTACCAGGATTGAGTTGGATTACAAGTGGCCATTGGTCAGTGGTGACAGTTTTGTAATCGAGCTTAAGCCGATACGTATTTCACGGGTACGAATAGGATTTCATCAGAATATTTACCGCCTGCCAGATCTAAAGCCGATTTTGAAAGCCCTTGCCATCGGTACAGCTCTTAACTCAAAAGGTCGCCCCAGCCTTCCTGTTGAATTGAAAAAGGCACTTGATATTAGCTAATTGACTTAAATACTTAATCTGGTGGTTTAATTACTTGATACCCGCTATTTATCTTGAAAATATTTGTTTGAGCAAGGCTGTGGAGAACAAGTTACCCGCAGTTATTCTTAAAGATATTTGCTTAACAGCAAACTCAAGTCAGATCACTGCTGTAATCGGACCTTCCGGTGGAGGTAAAAGCTCCTTGATCAGGCTGATAAACCGGATGTCTGAACCTACTTCCGGATCAATTTATCTGGATGGAACGGATATTTTCAGCATTAACCCGATAGACCTTCGCCGCCAGGTTGCAATGGTGCTTCAGAAGCCATTTATGTTCGAGGGTTCTGTTAAATCCAATCTTTTGCTGCCTTTCTCTTACAGTAATTCGAAGTTCAATTCTGATAAACAATACAGTATTGAAAGAACGATGGAGCTGACCCGTCTGTCCCCTGCCCTGTTAGAGCGTAATGCACGATCCCTGTCTCTTGGAGAGCAGCAACGTGTGAACATTGCTCGTGCCCTTATTACTAATCCACGTGCCATGTTATTAGATGAGCCGACCAGCGCACTGGACCGTCCTACAGCAGACGGGTTGGCTGCAACAGTTAAAGAAATCTGTCAAAATAGTATGCTGGCAGTGATTTTAGTTACACATGATCTACGCCTTGCTGAAAGAGTTGCCGATTATATCTATTTTCTCGACTCGGGTGTTATTAAAGAGAATGGCTTGACTACTGATCTGTTAAAACAGTCACGTTGTCCTGAATTGATCCGCTTTTTGGAGGAGCCTGACCTATTGGGGAGATAGCTATGGAAGTGCAAAAAATAATAAATCTGGAAGTGATTGATCTGGTGATATCATACGGATTGGTTCTATTTTCCATCGGTTTAACAAGTTTAAGCAGGATCGGTCAGGAAAGGCATCTGTTCTGGTCTTCTTTGCGAATGGTTTTCCAGTTGCTGGCTGTTGGCTACTTGTTACAAATGGTGTTTTCCATTAGAAGTCCATGGCCGGTGATAGCAATATTATTGATAATGTCAGCTTTTTCACTCCAGGTACTGGGCGCCAGAATAAAAAACAAAATGCCTAATTTCTACCGTATTGTTGGTCTATCAATATTTATAGGTTGCGGTGGGGTAACTGTCTATTTTTGCAGTCTGGTGGTTGGGTTTTCACCCTGGTATAATCCACATTATCTGATTCCACTGGCCGGGATGATAATAGGTAATTCCATGAATGGTGCAAGTCTGGCTGCGGAACGACTTACATCTGAGATTACGGAGCGTCGGGAAGAAATTGAAACCGCGATCTGTCTTGGGGCAACAGCCCGGCAGGCATCACAAACAGCTGTCAGGAATGCGTACAAGGCCGCTCTGATACCGACAATAAATACAATGGCAGCTATGGGTATAGTTTCTCTACCAGGCATGATGACCGGACAGATCCTTTCTGGAACAGAACCGATTATTGCAGTTCGTTACCAAATAGCCATTATGTGCGCTATCACCGGTGCCGTAGCCATAACAGCTTATCTGATTGTACTGTTGGGATATAAGCAGTATTTTACTGATGCACATCAGTTGAAAGATCAACCAACCTCTTAGTTTTGGCTGGCAACAAAGCCGTGGAAAAATTTTGTCTGCGGGATAAAAAACAAAAAAGGCTTGCGAATAAATCGCAAGCCTTGAATTTGTTTGGTGGAGGTAAGCGGGATCGAACCGCTGACCTCTTGGCTGCCAGCCAAGCGCTCTCCCAGCTGAGCTATACCCCCACGCGCTAAGGAATCAATTTTTTACCAGAACAAGTTCTGTATGTCAATATATTTATTCATTTTAAATTATTACCTCTTTACTCTTGACGTCCTATCCCATCATAAAGTATATTGCATTTTCGTTTTGCCGGAGTGATGAAATTGGTAGACGTACTGGACTCAAAATCCAGCGGGGGTGACTCCATGCCGGTTCGACCCCGGCCTCCGGCACCATAGAATAGACAAGGCTTTACAGGTTTTCCCTGTAAAGCCTTTTTTCTTAAGAGATAGCCAAAAAACAATTCAACGTCGTATTTTCTGTTCTAGCTCGATATCCAACTCTTTGAGACGCTCAATAGTTTGGCGTAATTCCCTGTTGTTTCTAGTTAATGAAACGTTTACTTCCCGAAGATTTTTTAACTCTCTTTTATTTTTACGAAGTTCACTGGAATTTTCTAGAAAAGCAACTAAAGGTTCTGCCTGATATCTCCAGATGCTTTTGGGGTACTCTTTTTTTAAACGATCCAGCAGCTTTTCCGCACGTGCTACGCTCTTAACCCTGCTATCACGAAGTTGAATCAAAGCCAGTCTAAACAGTGCTTCGTCAGAAATACCATCTACAGGTGGGCCGTCAACAACAAACTCAAGCAGTTCAAGAGCCCCCTGTTCTTTTCCAGACCTGATAAACTGTAATGCACCCGCAAAATTTCGTTCCTGAAGTTGTATGTCTGTCAAACCTGTATCATGTTTTGCTGTAAATGTAGTGCATCCGCCAGTTGTAAGCAGAGCTATAAAAAAAAGAATTATCAGCATTCTATTTGTATTCACTGCTTCCAGCCTCCCGCACAATTACATAATTGCTACCGGATGATTCTTTTACATGATCTTTTACCTTGGCTGCTGCAGTCGCAATTTCTGCCGCTGTGTCGTAATCACCAGGCACACAAACTAGTGCGGCAATTGATATTGACAGTAATGGAAAGCTACGGGGAACACCGTATCTGTCTATTCCTTCAATACCTCCGGCTTTCAGGTCTGTTTCTGAATAGCAGTTTGGGACCATGAGATCAAACTTTTGGATAACAGATTGACATGCGGTTGATGCCAGATCGTCCTTTATAATAATAACAAAATCGTCTCCACCGATATGGCCAACGAAGGCATCCGGGTCATTGAGTGAGTTAACAGTTTTATGAATCATCTCGGCGGTTTTTTTAATGACCTCACTGGCCATTATGTAGCCGTAACGATCGTTATAAGCCTTGAAGTTGTCCAGATCCAGGTAGCACATCACAAATGAGGTTTTATTCCTCAGACGACGGTTAATGGACCTCTCAATAGCAATGTTGCCGGGTAGACGAGTTAGGGGACTGGCATCCAGACTGGTCTGTTCCAGTTCCTTAAGTCGCAATGCCATTCGTCTGAAATCCTGTGACAGGATTCCAATTTCATCTCCAGTAGAAATCTGTGGATCGTGATCAAAATCACCGGCAGCAATACGATGAGTAGCTTTTTGCAGTTTTCTGATGGAATTGGCAAAAGAGAAAATCATTAAGCCGGAAATCATAAAAGCGATGATTACACCACTAAATGCTAGTCCCATTGACCAGTAGATGGTGCTTGAGGCTTTTTCATCTGAAATTTTAAGCTTTTTAGCCAGTGCCTGCCGCTGATCTTTGCGAATGCTTTCCAGGTCGTTTTCAACCATATTTGCAATATTCTTAACAGAAGAAGTTTCAACAACTTTACCGGCAAATAGCTGTGATGTCAGTTTCGAGTATTCCTTGAAATGCTTTTCAAGAACGGTCAGGTGCTCGCTCTTATATACCTGCTTCAGTCTTGCTAAATCAGAGAGGAACTTATCCGCATTGATGTCGTATAGTTTCTGAAATTCCTGTTGCTTTAAGATATGGTATCTGCCGGCATTTCGCTGTTGAGACAGCATCAGTTCCTGCAAACTGATGGTTATTGTGGCTGCTGGCAGATCATTACTGGCAATATCTATCTCAGCTTTATGTACGGCTGACAGATTGATAACAGAATAGAACAGCGCCGTCATCATGCAGATGGCACTGACTGCAAAACAGATGGTTAGTTTCTTGATAAGTGTCAGTTTCGAAATGTAAGAAAAGATCATCTTTGAACCTTAAAATATTTCATGAAGGCATATTATTATAGGGCAGAAATATATGCAACTCATACAAGCATTATATGAAATGAATTGCAAAGCATTGTAAGTGACGATATACAAAATAAGCCTAAAAATAACAATATTTTTCAAAAAAAATCATAGTTACAGGTAAAGGTAAAAAGAAATGAGTAAACACAATTTTGAAGCTCTAGTTGAAATAATGCGACGTTTGCGCGGTCCTGGCGGCTGTCCCTGGGATGCTGAGCAGACACATGAAAGTTTGACCCGTTATCTACTCGAAGAAAGTTATGAGGTGATTGAAGCTATTGAATCCAAATCACATGTTCACCTGCAAGAGGAGCTGGGTGACCTGCTGTTACAGCCCGTCTTCCATGCAGCAATAGCCGAAGAATCAGGTGTTTTTACAATCGATGATGTGATTAAGACTTTATGCGACAAGCTTGTCCGCCGGCATCCTCATGTGTTCGGAGATATGAGCATTAGTGACAGCAACGCACAAATTGAAAACTGGGAAAAAATTAAAAAACAGGAAAAAGGTGACGAACGAACATCAGCTCTTTCGGGAATACCTCCACATTTGCCGGCTTTGTTAAAGGCACAGAAAATTACCGAAAAAGCTGCGAGAGTTGGTTTCGACTGGGAACATGTTGACCAGGTTATCGCCAAGGTGATGGAGGAATTACATGAGTTTGAAGAAGCCATGACGCAGGGAAACAATGAGAGTATGGAGGCTGAGTTGGGAGATCTGCTTTTTGCTGTTGTTAATCTGGGACGCTTTATGTCAATAAATCCGGAAGAAGCGTTACGCAAAACTATCCGTCGATTTCAGAAAAGATTTGAATATGTGGAGCAAGCTATAACAGATCGGGGATGTCATATGAATCGAACTCCCCTTAATGAGATGGATCTATTGTGGGAGGCTGCAAAAAAACAGGAAAAGCAAGATCAAATCGTCTAAGTTACAGTATTGTCACAACTGTTATCAACATGTGAACATTATCCACACAAACTGTGGATAACTTGTGGAGAACGGTGTTGATGAGAGTCAAAAGTGATATCTTTAAAAGACTTTTTTTCGATTTGCCACTTTTTTATACAACTTAAATAACTAATAATTACAGCTATTTAGTATTATCATTGATATTATGGGTAGTTAGGTAATTCCGACAAAACTGGTCGTGGTTAAAATTATTTTAATGCCAATTTAACCTGTTTATAAATATAAATTATAAAAAAAATTTCCTTATAATATCAATGTGTTCTGAGGTATCACTAAACAAAAAACTGTCAAGCATTATATTACAAATAAAATTTATTTTCATACGCTTTTATAAAAAATAATTAACTGATTTATCATAAAATTTACTGCAAACAACTGTTATATATTACAATTATTAGAAATTAGATTACTGTGGCGGGATCACAAGTCGCCGATTTGGTCCCCTGCGCAACAGATTGTAGGCAAGATTTGTAAGGCGACGACCTGGATTTTGAGATACACGGGAAATAATTGATGACAGGCTGTATGACTCTTTGCGTATTTGTGTCCAGCCACGCTGAAGCTGCTCCGGGGTCATTAAATTAGGCGTGAAGACAACTTCTGAATGGTTATACTTGCTCCAGTCCTTGTGCAGTAGACGCCCTTCCCTTTCAAATTGTTTAAAAAAAGCTGTTCCTGGATATGGCGTAAGAAGATTGAAGGTCGGTATACTGGGAGCGCAATCTTCCACAAATCGAAAAGTTTTTTCAAAAACCCCATCATCATGATCATCAAAACCGAAAACAAATGATGCTTCAAGAATAATTCCTGTGTCTCTGACTCGTTTGATCAGATCGGCCTGACTGGATTTACCGCTTAGTTTGGCTATCTGTGAATATTGTCCGCTAACTGACTCAATACCGACAAAAAGACCGATACAGCCTGAACGGACAACCAGTTTTAGAAGTTCAGGATCTTCAGCAAACCTCAGACCTGTCTGGGAGCCCCAACGGATACCCATCTCTGCCATTCCTTCCAGCACCGGCCTGGCTTTGGCCGGGTCGCCGAGCAGGTTGTCATCCAGAAATATAACCAGTTTTTTATCGAATGATTTTATTTGATCCAGAATATCCTTGGCAGAACGATAGCGATAACGATTGCCAAAGTATGGCGTTACTGTGCAGAAAGCGCAGTCGTAAGGACAGCCGCGACTAGCCTGGACCGTTTGAGTTGTTATATAGCGTTTCCCCTTGAGGATATCCCGGCGTGCCCAGGGGATTTCCAGTAGGTCGCCCTCGGCAACTGGAGCCTGATAGAGCGGTTTCAGGCATCCTGAAAGAAAATCATCCAGCAGCTGATGCATGACAGGTTCAGCCTCTCCTACGACCACAGAGTCGGCATGCTGCATCGCCTCTTCCGGCAAAACAGTCGGATGCATGCCGCCCATGATTATTTTATTTCCTTGAGCACGGTAATGATTCGCAATTTCGTAGGCGCGGTTAGCCTGATGGGTCATGGCGGTGATGCCGATCAGATCGTAGCCATTGCCTTGAGGAAGCTCATCCTGAAGCTCATCAATCAGCGTGACATCCCATGATGAAGGTGTTGCTGCTGCAACCTGCTGAAGGGAATGGTAAGGCAGTTGGAAATATCTTTCCCAACCCAGTTTATGAGTTGCTGGATAGATCAGTAACAATTTGGGTTTGTTTTGCTGTGGATAATCTTGATCTGATTCGGTTTGTGTTGGCAATTTAACGTCCCAGTTTTTTTCTGATCATTGAAATGGCATCCATCGCTTCAGTAGATCGCAACAAGCGGGCACAGGCAGCATAGACAAGTATTCCAGCACCAACAGCAGTCCCAAGTACTGCTGATTTCATAAAAGTATGTCCAATCTGTGACCAGTCATACATTGAAATCAAGTATTGCACAAGCAGGACCATTGGCAACGTTGCAATTAAAGAATTTAATCCGCATCTGATGATTCTGGTACCACCGAATGCACCGATTTTGCGGCGCAGAAACCATAATAACATTAACATGTTTCCGCAGGCAGAAATAGTCGTTGCCAGGGCCAGGCCACCATGCTTTAACGGCCCCATCAGCCAGAGGCTGAATCCAAGATTCAGTGCAAAGGTTATAAGTGCACACCAGACAGGTGTTTTGGTGTCTTTTAGGGCATAAAAGGCAGGGGCCAACACTCTGGTCATAGCGACAAAGGTGAGGCCGAGAGAGTAATAAAAAAGAGCCTGGGCTGAATTGATTGCCTGACTGTAATCGAAAGCACCACCCATGAAAATCAGACTGAATATTGGGGTGGCGCAGAGCATCAGGCCGGCCATGGCAGGTATTGTAATGAAGAGCGTCAGTCTTAACCCGAATGAGAGTGAATCCTTCATTCCTGTCATATCACCTTCTGCTGCTTGCCTGCTCATGGAAGGAAGTACAGCCTGGGCAACCGAAACAGTGAATATTCCCTGGGGGAACTCAAACATGCGCTGGGCATAATAGAGAAAGGAAACACTCCCCTGTGGAAGCAGTGATGCAAGGATTGCGCTGACAGTAATGTTCAGGTAGTAAACTCCGACACCAAATACTGAGGGCAGCATTAATAATGAAATTCTACGAATTTCCGGGGTGTTGAACCTGAATCTGGGGCGAATCGGGAAACCTTTTTGCCAGAGAACCGGGAGCTGCATCAGTAACTGTACAAGCCCGCCCACCAGCACACCAAATGCCAGTGCAGCAATAGGTGCTTCAAAATAGCTGCGCAGCAAAAGCGCGGTAAGTATCATGGATATATTCAGAAAAACAGTTGAAATTGCCGGGGTAAAAAAGTGGCGGACAGTATTGAGAATACCCATGCAGAGAGCGACCAGACTTATAAAAAAGATGTAGGGGAACATCATCTGGTTCAGCAGGATAGTCAGTTCAAACTTTCCGGGAGTATTTTGAAAACCTGGAAACATGAAAGACACAATATATGGTGAGCAGACAATTCCGATCAAGCTTACCGCAGACATGACAATCGTCAGTAGAGTAAAACAGGTATTGGCCAGTTCACGGGCTTCATCCTGGCCACGTTGAGTCAGCACGTCGGAAAAGGTTGGAACAAAGGCGGAAGTTAAGGCCCCTTCAGCAAAAAAACGGCGCAGCATGTTTGGAATCTGATATGCAGCAATAAAGGCATCGGTTGCCATGCCAGCCCCGAACAAGCGGGCAATGACCATATCTCGCACCATTCCCATTATACGAGATAACATGGTTGCACTGCCTAATATGCCTGCCGCACGGATTATGTTTCGTTTTTCAGACATTCTTCCTGCTTTCTATTTGCATTGAAAATCACCATAAAAATAGCCTTGAACTGTTAATGCATTAAGCCTGTTTCCTTTCCATATAGGCATTAAAACGTCGAACATGGTTTTGGGCAATTTCTCTGGCCTTGTCCGCATCAGCCGCAGAAACAGCTTTCACAATATTGCAAAGATCAAGATAGTTTTCCTGAATCAATGCCTTACTCCAGGGCAGATAGTTTTCATAGTAGGAATGGATGTTGTGATAGACGCTGGTAAGAACAGCGATATAAAGCTTGTTGCCGCTCATTCGTGCCAGAACCATGTGAATCTGTTCATCAGTACGAACAAACGAATCCCATCCTTTTCTTCCCTTTTTGATATGAGTTTCCGCTTCTGTTAAAAGTGATTGTAATGTAATCCGATCCTCTTCAGTGCATCTTTTGGCTGCCAATGCAGCGACGCCACCATCCATTCCCTCTCGAAATTCCGCCAGGTCTTGAAGAGACACTGCTCTATTGCGGATCAGCAGAGCCAGATTTTCACTCAGTGTTTCACTGTTTGCTTCACGGATGATAGAGCCACCAGCAACGCCGGTGCGGATTTCAATGAGCCCTTTTTGCTCAAGAACTCGTAGCGCTTCTCGCAGAGTTCCACGGCTTACACCAAATTGTTCTTTCAATTCGCGTTCAGCCGGGAGTTGGCGGCCTGGTACCAATGAACCATCCATAATTGCTTCCTGGATCTGTTCTACCACATCCTGATAAGCCCTGTTTTGTTTAACGGTCTTAAACATACTATTGCCCTTTTTAAACAATCTTGCTGTTTGCGAATAAAATCATATAGTTATGTGTAATTAATGGTTTGACCACATTAACACTTTAATTCTAATTTAACAACCAGATCTTCTTAACATAACTAATTCATTGCCATTTGATTTATAGGTCTTGACACAAATTGTTAATTATTTTACTAATGGTCTAACCATTCGCAAGCATTCAACGCTGCATGCTCATATAAAAAAACAAGGAGCAGACCATGGAAAACACGGTACTAAACGCAAAAATTATCAACCGCGGCAAAGAGTTTTTCGTTACAGTTGCAGGAGAAAAACCTTCACTTTTCAACAAGGGTGTATGGATGGGTAAGGTTATGGACTGGAGCATGCAAAATGAACAGTTCAAGATACAGATGTTTCGTTTTGTTGATGCCTTTCCATCTCTGACTACCGGTAAACTTCTGACCGATCATATTCGCGAATATTTCGGTGAGGAGAAGGATATGCCACCGGTGCTTCAGACAGGGGCAAAAATGGCCGGTATGCTCGGTTCTCTCGGTGGAGCGGTGCTGAACAAGGTTATTTCTGCAAATATCCAGGAGATGGCCAGACAGTTTATTGTCGGAGAAAACACAAAAGAAGCAGTAAAGAATATTGAAAAACTGCGAAAAGACGGATTTGCTGCGGTTGTGGATGTTCTTGGTGAAGCTACACTTACGGAATATGAGGCTGAAGAATATGTGGGCACTTACCTGGAAGTACTTCAAACTCTAAAAAAAGAGCAGCAAGGATGGAAGGGGCTGCCGGGTCATGGTGGTGACTCGAATCTGGATTGGGGACATGCTCCTAAAGTGAATGTCGCAGTGAAACCAACGGCACTATTTGCTCTTGCAAATCCACAGGATTTCGAGGGTTCGGTAGAAGCAATGCTGAAACAGATGCGGCGGATCTGCGCAAAAGTTGTGGAGTTGAATGGATTCCTGTGCATTGATATGGAATCTTACCGACATAAAGCCATCATTATTGAGCTATATCGCAGATTAAAACTGGAATACCGTGACTATCCGCATATTGGCATTGTTCTACAGGCATACTTAAAAGATACGGACAAGGATCTGGCCGACCTGCTACAATGGGCAAAAGAGAAAAATACTCAAATATCTGTCCGATTGGCTAAAGGTGCCTACTGGGATTATGAAACCGTCAAGGCAAAACAGAATGGCTGGGAGATCCCGGTCTGGACAATCAAGGCGGAGAGTGATGCCGCGTTTGAACGCCAGTCAAAAGTGATTCTGGAAAACCACCAGATATGCCACTTTGCCTGCGCCTCCCATAATATCCGTTCTATCTCTGCGGTAATGGAAATTGCCAAGGAATTGAATGTTCCGGAGTCTCGTTACGAGTTTCAGGTGCTTTACGGAATGGCTGAGCCGGTAAGAAAAGGGATTTTAAAGGTAGCCGGCCGCATAAGACTCTACTGCCCTTATGGTGATATGGTGCCGGGCATGGGATATCTGGTTCGTAGGTTATTGGAAAATACCGCTAACGAATCATTCCTGCGTCAGAGTTTTGCTGAGGATGCCCAGATTGAACGTCTGCTGGAAGATCCTGAAGTTACTGCCGAACGCGAAAGATCTGAAAGAGCACGCAAGCCCAAAAAAGTTGTTAATGGTCCTGGCGGTTTGTCACGCTTTAACAATGATGCAATGGTAGATTTTACCAGAGCTGATCATCGCGCTGCCTTCCCGGCAGCAATTTCACAGGTGCGTAGTCAGTTCGGAAAAACCTATCCTCTATTTATCAATGGCAAGGACGTAACAACCAGTGAAATGATCCCGACTGTCAATCCTGGCAGACCGTCTGAGATCCTTGGACAGATTTGTCAGGCTGGCATTCCGGAAGTTACAAAAGCCATTCAAGCAGCCAAAGCGGCCTACCCTGCCTGGAGAGACACCGCTCCAAGGGATCGCGCCGAGATATTAATTAAGTCGGCTGAAATTGCCCGTAAGCGCGTATTTGAACTTTCTGCCTGGCAGGTACTTGAAATAGGCAAGCAGTGGGACCAGGCCTATGCGGATGTTACCGAGGCAATTGATTTTCTGGAATACTATGCACGTGAGATGATCCGTCTCAGCACTCCTCAAAGACTGGGGCACGCACCGGGTGAGCTTAATCATTATTTTTACGAACCCAAAGGCCTTGCCGCAATCATATCACCATGGAATTTTCCTCTGGCAATAGCCCTTGGGATGGCGTCTGCGGCAATTGTCACCGGGAACCCGGTTATTTTCAAGCCGTCCAATATTACAGGTATCATCGGGCACAACCTTGTACAGATCTTCCGCGAAGCCGGACTTCCGGCTGGGGTCTTTAATTATGTTCCCGGCAAAGGCAGTGTCATGGGTGACTTTCTGGTTGATCATCCGGATATCAGTCTGATTGCTTTCACCGGGTCAGTCGAAGTCGGGCTGCGCATCATTGATCGTGCCGCCAAGGTGCATCCAGGACAGCCCAACGTCAAAAAGATCATCTCTGAAATGGGAGGCAAAAACGCTATAATTATTGATGATGATGCAGATCTGGATGAAGCCGTGCCCCATGTGCTCTACTCCGCCTTTGCATTTCAGGGTCAGAAGTGCTCGGCCTGCTCAAGAGTAATTGTGCTGGATGCCGTGTATGACAAGTTTGTTGACCGCCTGGTTAATGCAGCAAAGGTCTATCAAGTTGGACCGGCTGAAGACCCAAAGTACAGCATGGGTGCCGTATCTGATGCGGCTGCACAGAAGTCGATCAGTGAGTACATCGCCATAGGAACAAAAGAAGGAAAGCTGCTCTACTCCAGCCCTGTTCCTTCAACGGAAGGATATTGGATACCAATTACCATACTGGGAAATATCACACCGGAACATCGTGTTGCACAGGAAGAAATCTTTGGACCGGTGTTGTCAGTCATGCGGGTCAAAGATTTTGATCAGGCTATCTCCTGGGCCAATTCCACAAAATTTGCCCTGACTGGCGGTATTTTCAGCCGTAGTCCGGAACACCTAAATAAGGCCCGCCGCGAATTCAGAGTCGGTAATCTTTATATTAACCGCAACAATACGGGAGCACTGGTTGATCGCCAGCCATTCGGCGGTTCACGCATGTCCGGTGTCGGCACCAAAGCTGGAGGACCGGATTACCTGCTTCATTTTATGGATCCGCGGGTAATAACAGAAAATACAATGAGACGTGGATTTGCACCGATTGAAGAGGATGATGACTGGGTTGATTAGGAACTGAGTTTGGTAGGTTTTCTGCCGGGTACGCTGTTTAGTGTGCCCGGTTTATTTTAAAATTAGAAGGCAGCGATGCAATCAAAACAGCTAGTAGAATCACCCCTCCCCCGGCAAAGAATGAAGTTGTCAGATGTTCGCCAAGTATGAGCCAGCCTAGCAAGGCTCCCATAACCGGCTGCAGGAAGAAGAAAACCGAACCTGTGCCAGCTTCAACAAGGCTCAGTCCCTTATTCCAGAAATAAAATGCCCCTGCTGTAGCAACTATACCCAGGTAAAGAACAGCTGCCCAAAGCAGCGGGTTATCCAGACCTTTAACAGTTAGAAAACGCCATTCAATAAACATAATCGGCGTTGTCAGCACTGCAGCCCAGAAAACTGCGCCGGTTGTTATGACCAACGGCGATAATGTGGATGAAAATTTTCTGGCCATTATGGAAAGCAAAGCCCAGGTGACCGCAGCCCCAATAAGCGCAAAATTGCCAAACATGACCCATTCTCCACTAGCTGAGCTGGTGTCCCAGCCAACAACAATTACAACTCCAGCAGTTGCTAGTAAAACAGAAATTAACTTACGTGTAGTTAGTTGTTCACCCAGCATAAACCAGGCGAATAAGAGAATGAAGGCCGGACTTGCTGATGTAATTATGGCACCGTTATGCGCCGAAGAAAGCCATGTGCCAATAAATTGTAAGCCAACCGATACAACATACCCAATAGAGCCGATCAGCAGAAAAACCCGGTGATCTGACCATTTCAACGCTGTTTTATGTTGACGAGCGGCTAGAGGATACAGCACACAGAAACCTGTCAGGTAACGTAGCCAAAGCAGTGTGAATGGTGGAATGAAGTCTAGTGCATATTTACTTACCACATACATTCCACCCCAGATGGAGGCTGCAGCAGCTAGCGCGAGACAGCCGGTGATTTTGTCTGAGGGAGTTTTAAACATTTTTTCCTGTACCAGATATTGAACTCATAACGCTGATTTTAATAATACATAATCATTCTTAATAATGCAATTGACAGGAATTTTCTGCATAATTTTGCTCATATTTTAAAATTATCTGCCAAAACTTATTGTATAAACAAAATATTCACAAGATAAATTCAATGTTAATATGGTATGTTTTGAAAAATTATTCTACAATGTCTTTCATTATAAATATAACGTATAAAATTAATTGCAGTAGAAAAAATATAACCCATCCAATATCAACGAAGCTGGAGTCCCAACCAACGAAGATTATGACTCCAAAAATTTTTAGTAAATGCATGTCAGGTTCCGCAACATGGTTTTAACCGTTTAAATTTATTGCTTGCAGAGTCGTTCTTTCCCGTGTTAAAAAACAACGTTTTCCAGTGATTTTCTCAACAATAACTGAATATCTTTTAAGGATCTTTTTAACAGATTACAGGTGTAAAACTATGTTTCTACAGCAACTCATTAACGGCATTGCCCTGGGCAGTACCTATGCCCTGATCGCTCTGGGCTACACTATGGTCTATGGCATTATCACCCTGATCAATTTTGCCCATGGCGAAATTTTCATGGTCGGTGCCTTTGTTGGATTATTAATGGTTGGCTATTTCAAGATGAACCTCTTTCTGGCCATGGCATGCTCAATGATTTTCTGCATGATAATGGGGGTCTTGATTGAATTCATCGCCTACCGTCCGCTGCGTAAGTCATCACGTCTTTCGGCACTGATCTCGGCCATCGGTGTATCCATCTTCCTATCCTCATTGGCAATGATGGTTTTCGGAGCCAATGCCAAGGGTTTTCCCGATAGTGCATTTGAATCAACTCAGCTTCATATCGGTAATGCTGATGTATCAACACTGCAGTTACTTATCATCGGAGTTTCAGCTGTTCTTATGATAGCTCTTGAATATATTGTTCAGTGGACCAAAATCGGCAAGGCCATGCGTGCCACTTCGGAAGATTACAATACCGCTGCTTTAATGGGCATTAATGTCAACTACGTAATTTCATTTACTTTTGCCCTCGGTTCAGCCCTCGCTGCTGCTGGTGGCGTATTGGTAGGTGTTCTGTTTAATTCAGTCTCCTTCAATATGGGTCTAATGGCCGGTCTTAAAGCATTCGCCGCTGCTGTTCTGGGTGGTATCGGTTCTATTCCCGGCGCCATGCTGGGGGGACTCCTGCTTGGTGTTGCAGAAGTCTTCGGGGTCGCAATTGGTTATTCTTCCTACCGCGATGCAATTGCCTTCGCTATTCTCGTACTTGTTCTTCTTGTTCGTCCAACAGGACTACTTGGCAAGAAGATTCAGAAAAAGGTGTAACAATGCTTCATTCCCTGGTCAATTCCATAGATCCGTATACCATGCAGATTCTGGTTAATATCGGCATCGGCATCATTCTGGCCCTTGGACTAAACATCATTACCGGTTTGACAGGGCAGTTGTCCCTGGGACATGCCGCCTTCATGAGTGTTGGTGCTTTTGCCGGTGCTTTGCTGACCATTAAAACCGGAATGCCCTTTTATCTGACAATACTGCTGAGCGGACTGATTACCGCTGTTGTTGCTGCCGCCATCGGCTGGCCGATCCTGCGACTGACCGGTGATTATCTGGCTATCTGTACGCTAGGTTTTGCCGAGATCGTCAAGGTTGTTTTCTTGAACCTGGAAGTAACCAACAAGGCCCTTGGTCTGACAGTTCCGACCCCGGACACCTCCATTTCAATGCCAGTAATAGTGCTGATAGTAGTCATTCTGGTAATTATTTTTTCAGCTTTTATTGAAAAGTCTCGCTTTGGGCGAGCTTTAAAAGCTATTAGAGACGATGAAATTGCTGCAGAGTCAATGGGTATCAATATAGCCCGTTACAAGGTGCAGTCTTTTGCCGTGAGTGCCTTTATGGCTGGTATCGGTGGTTGTCTTTATGCACATTTTCTCGGTTATATTAATCCGTCGGACTTTGGTTTCCTCAAGTCAATTGACATGCTTAGTATGATCGTTCTGGGCGGCCTGGGAAGCATTCCAGGCGCAGTCTTCGGTGCATCATTGCTCTCAGCTGCACCGGAATTCCTGCGCTTCATGTCCCAATACCGCATGCTGGTCTATGGAGCTCTACTGGTATTCCTGATGGTCTTCCGCCCTAACGGTATGATGGGAGGCATTGACTTCAGTGCGCTCGTCAAGAAAAAACTGGGTATAAAAAAACGCGGTGCCGCCCGCAATCAGGAGGGGCACTGATGTCACTTCTTAAACTGGAAAATACAACAATTCGTTTTGGTGGTCTGGTCGCTGTCAACTGCGTCAATCTGGAAGTTCAGCAAGGTGAAATACTTGCTCTGATTGGTCCTAACGGAGCTGGCAAAAGTACCATCTTTAACCTGATTACCGGGATCTATCCTCCAACTGAGGGTGGTATCAGCTTCAAAGGTAAAAGCATTGCCGGTTTGTCACCGCATATTATTGCCGGTGGCGGTATTGGCCGGACATTTCAGAATATACGCCTGTTCGGCGAACAAACCGTGCTAGATAATGTCCTGATCGGTGCACATACTCGTGGACACTGGAATCTGACAGGTGCTTTGTTGAAGTTCCTGCCAGCGGTGCGCAAGGAAGAAAGTCGCCTGCTGGACCTGGCAATGAAATGTCTGGCAAAAGTTGAGTTGGCTCATAAAGCCGATGAACTTGCCTGTAATCTTCCTTACGGTGAACAGCGTCGTCTTGAAATAGCTCGTGCGCTGGCCATTGAACCTGCCCTGCTGCTACTGGACGAACCCGCTGCCGGCATGAATCCACAGGAAAAACAGACGCTGCTGACCATGGTAAGGAACATCCGTGCCGACGGTGTGACCGTTTTTCTGGTTGAGCACGATATGAAATTTGTTATGGGACTTTCTGACAGGATTGCTGTTCTTGACTATGGCAGCAAGATTGCTGATGGCCTGCCGGAAGAGGTTCGTGCCAACCCGGCCGTAATTGAAGCCTATTTGGGAAAAGGAGCTGCGCACTGATGCTGACCGTCGAAAACCTTTCCGTCAACTATGGTGCTATTCGCGCCTTGAATAATATCTCCTGCTGCGTAAACCAGGGAGAGATTGTAGCTCTGATTGGTGCCAATGGTGCCGGTAAGACCACCATTCTGAATACTATATCCGGCATAGTACCGTCGATAAATGGTAAAGTTTCCTTTGAAAATGAGGATATCACACGCATGCCGGCTCACCTGATCGTTAGGAAAGGTATCTGCCAAGTGCCTGAAGGTCGGCGTGTCTTTGCCCGCATGAGTGTGCAGGAAAATCTGGAAATGGGTGGTTTCATACTGACAAACAAACAGGATGTTGCCAACGGCATTGAACGTGCCTTTACTCTATTTCCACGACTTGCTGAACGCCGCAAACAAGCCGCCCGCACCTTGTCCGGTGGTGAACAGCAGATGCTGGCCATGGGAAGGGCGTTAATGTCCAACCCCCGCCTGTTGTTGCTGGACGAACCATCCATGGGTCTAGCTCCCATGCTGGTAGAAAAAATATTTGAAATCGTAGTTGAGATTAATAAAACCGGTACAACCATTATGCTGGTTGAACAGAATGCCTCCATGGCTCTTTCTATTGCCCACCGTGCCTATGTACTCGAAACCGGAGAAGTTGTCCTCTCCGGAGATGCAAAAGAGCTGTCCGAAAATCCAGAGGTTAGAAAAGCCTATCTGGGTGAATAGTCGGGGAAAGATCCCATGCGCGAAAAACCAATTATAAACCCCTACCTGGCGGTGCTGGTAGGGGTTTTTGCCATCTCCTTTTCAGCACTATTCGTTCGCCTGTCAACTGCACCGGCAATTATTATTGCAACCTATCGCCTGCTGTTTACCTTCCTGCTGCTGACTCCATTTACTCTTTTGAAAAACAGACAGGATCTGTTGGATCTTCCCTGGCGTGAGCGCGGACTTGCCGCGGCCAGCGGGGCCTGTCTGGCTCTTCATTTTGTGACCTGGTTTACCTCTTTAAGCTACACCAGCATTGCCAGCTCAGTAGTTATTGTTACTATCCAACCGGTCTTCGTGGTATTGGGATCCTGGTTGTTTTTTCGGGAAAGAATCAGTCGGCGGGCCATGTTCGGTATGGTGCTGGCTTTAACTGGTAGTTTAATTATCGGTGCCAGTGATTTTCAGCTGAACATGAAAGCCTTCTGGGGTGACCTGCTGGCTTTGGCCGCTGCCGTGCTGGTATCCGGTTACCTGTTGATCGGCAGACGCATGAGGAGTACTGTCAGCCTTCCGGCCTATACCTTTTATACCTATGGCAGTAGTGCCATACTGCTGGTAATTGCCAGCCTGGTCAGCCAAACTCCCTTCTACCCCTACCCGACTAACGACTGGATCTTGTTTGTTTGTCTAGCACTGATCTGTACCATCCTAGGTCATACTGTTTTTAATTGGGTACTTCGTTATGTTCAGGCCTCGGTAGTTTCTGTTAGTGTTTTGGGAGAACCGCTGGGAGCAATTATCTGGGCCTCGGTATTTCTGCATGAGTACCCGACAGAACGGCAATTGTTCGGCGCCGGATTTATCTTTGCCGGTCTTTTTCTTTTTACCCGCGCCTCGGTGAATAAACAGTGATCCCTACATCTGTCCAGCATAGCTCCTCCTCCAATTCCGAAGCCGCCACCGGTCTGCTTTATGGTCTCTCTGCCTATCTTATCTGGGGATTTTTCCCCTTATATTTCAAGTTATTTGGAGCCATCTCTTCAACTCAAATTGTTTGCCATCGAATAGTCTGGTCATTCCTTTTTTTGATATTACTGAGTTTCGGTCCCGGTCGTTGGAGTGCTATTCGTAATGCCATGTCCAACCGACGCTCTCTTTTGCTTCTCATATCGTCAGCGTTATTGATTGCAACAAACTGGCTGGTTTTTATTATAGCGGTCGGTCATGGTCAGGTGTTGCAATCAAGTCTCGGTTACTTTATTACACCATTTGTCAGCGTTCTGCTCGGTATGATTTTTTTTAAAGAAAGACTTCGCCGTCTGCAGATATTCGCCCTTTTTCTGGCAGCAACAGGTGTTATTACCTTGACCATACGTTATGGCAGTATTCCGTGGACAGCCCTGATTCTGGCGAGCACCTTCGGTTCTTATGGTTTGCTGCGAAAAATAGTAAAAACAGAAGCACTTCCCGGGTTAACAGTTGAAACCATTGTGCTGGCACCGGCTGCAGCTGCGTATCTGTTTTATGTTGGCTGGATGGGAGAAGGTGCATTTTTGAAAGAGGGATTTAAGATTGACCTTCTATTGATATCAGCCGGTGCGGTTACAGCTGTTCCACTACTTCTTTTTGCTGCTGCTGCCCGCAGACTGAAGCTGGCAACCATCGGTTTTCTGCAATACATAACGCCAACGATACAATTTCTGTTGGCAGTCCTTCTCTTTGATGAGTTTTTCTCTTCCATTCATCTAATAAGCTTCATTTTTATCTGGATCGGCCTGCTGTTTTATTCGTTGGATGCCTGGCTGGCTTTAGCGGCACAGCGCAGTATGGTAATGGTAAAACCTGAATGATGCTGAAATCAGATATGAGTAAAATAAATGTCCAGAAAGGGCTTGCAGCAGCCTGGCCGA
>Ga0105048_10001482_pt1 | contig 38093 bp, 33 predicted proteins | sample MAT05_FD_78382 | JGI IMG/M metagenome (GOLD analysis project Ga0105048, IMG submission 78382) | Freshwater microbial communities from Lake Fryxell liftoff mats and glacier meltwater in Antarctica - MAT-05 | ecosystem: Environmental > Aquatic > Freshwater > Ice > Liftoff microbial mat | place... | reverse complement strand
TGGGTCTTGAGTTCCTGCGCCATGTGGAGCGTTGCGAAGTGCTGGTGCACGTGCTCGACTGCGCAACGCTCGAGCCCGGCCGCGATCCCGTCAGCGATCTCGACATGATCGAACACGAGCTTTTGCAGTACGGCGGGCTGGCCGATCGGCCGCGCATGGTGGTGCTCAACAAGATCGATGTCCCCGAGGCGCGTGAGCTCGCGGAGTTCGTGGCTCCATTGCTTCGCGAACGTGGCCTCGGGGTGCACCTGGTATCGGCGGTGTCACGCGAAGGCCTCCGCGAGGTCTCGTTCGCGATGGCCGCCCTGGTGGCGCAGGCACGGGCGGCCCGTCCGGCACCTGAGGCCGAGCGCATCGTGCTGCGACCCAAGGCCGTTGATGACTCCGGCTTCCACATCAAGCGCGAGGGCGATGCCTTCCGGGTCGTCGGCGAGCGCCCCCAGCGCTGGGTGTTGCAGACCGACTTCAGCAACGAAGAGGCCGTGGGCTACCTAGGCGACCGTCTGGCGCGACTCGGTGTCGAGGCTGCCCTCTTGGCGGCCGGCGCAACGGCAGGATCCGAGGTGCGCATCGGCAGTCAGGAGAACTCGGTGGTGTTCGACTGGGAGCCCACGATCGAAGCCGGTGGCTCGGAGACGATTATCAGTCGCCGCGGATTCGATGATCGCTTGGGGGGCCGATGACCCGTCAGTCCTCGGGAATTGCCGGCGCCAAGCGCATCGTCGTCAAGGTCGGCTCCTCGTCTTTGACGACGCTTGACGACGGACTCGATGTCGCGGCCGTTGAGTCCTTGGTCGAGGTGCTGGCCGAACGACGCGAAGCCGGTGTCGAGGTGGTGCTGGTCTCATCCGGTGCCATCGCGGCGGGTTTGGCGCCTTTGGGGCTGACGACCCGTCCGCGTGATCTGGCCACGCAGCAGGCCGCCGCCAGCGTGGGACAGGGCCGATTGATCCACCGCTACACCGAAGCCTTCGCGGCCCACGGACTCACGGTGGGTCAGGTGCTGCTCACGGTCGACGACGTCGTGCGACGTGCCCACTACCGCAATGCTCAGCGCACGCTGTACCGCCTCCTTGAGGTGGGTGCCGTACCGGTGGTGAACGAGAACGACACCGTGGCCACCGACGAGATTCGCTTCGGCGACAACGATCGACTCGCCGCACTCGTGGCGCACCTGGTGCACGCCGAGGCGCTACTGCTGCTTTCCGATGTCGACGCGCTCTACGACGCCGACCCCCGGCTCCCCGGCTCCACGCGGATCGCCGAGGTGCGCGAGCCCTCTGAGCTTGAGGGGGTCAAACTTGGGGGCGTGGGGTCGCGCGGGGTGGGGTCGGGCGGCATGGTGACCAAAGTCGAGGCCGCGCGCATCGCCACCGAAGCAGGCATTCCCGTCGTTCTTGCCGCCACATCCGATGCGGCGGCCGCGCTGGCGGGTGCTGATGTAGGCACCTGCTTCCACGCGACCGGCCGTCGGCGCGCCACTCGCCTGCTCTGGTTGGCCCATGCCACGAATGCCCGCGGCCGACTCTGGCTCGATGCTGGTGCGGTCACGGCCGTGCTCACCGGGCGTGCATCGCTTCTGCCCGCAGGTGTCACCGGAGTCGAGGGCGAGTTCGAGGCCGGCGACCCAGTCGACCTGGTCGGTCCAGATGGCGTCGTCGTGGCCAGGGGCCTGGTGGCCTACGACGCGCTGGAGGTGCCGCAACTGCTGGGGCGTTCGACCCTGGAGCTGGCCGACGAGCTGGGTGAGGGCTATGACCGCGAGCTTGTGCACCGTGATGACCTGGTGCTCGTCGAGCAGCGTTTCTGAGCCTGGGCCTGGGCCTGGGCATCGTTGGGGGTACTACTTATCGGTCGCCCGTTCTGGAACAACCGCCTGACAGGTCCACGTTGCAACGGCACCATCTGTTCATGCTCGATATCAAGTCGCCCAACTGGCCGGCCGCCATCGCGTTCGCGGCACTCGGTGTGCTCTTCGTCGTGTGGTTGAAGGTGTATCTGCGCGACAAGCAGGTATGGCGCTACGACACCCGCGCCGCGTGGCTGCGTGCCTTCGCCTACTTCGCGTTCGCGTGGGCGTTGGGCATGGCCAGTGGTGCTGTGCCGACGATCATCGGCAACCCGTGGGTGCTTCCGGGCCAGGCGAGCAGCATCCTGTGGATCGCGTTCACCGCATTGCTGGCCGTCGTGGTGTTCGTCGGCTACTGGATCATCTGGCCGATCGGAACGCTGCCGCACGGTCGCCGCGTGATCGTGCCGGACACCGTCGTGTTCGGCGTGGTGTGGGGCGTGAGCGAGGGGCTGCTGTTCGGTTCGGTGTGGCTGCTCGCCAAACGCTTCTGGGACGGGCTGATCGGCGCAGGCACGGGTGCCGACTTCGCGATCTGCTTCACCACGATCATCGCGCTCTCGATCTTTGTGGGCATGTGGCATGCGCTCTATTGGGATGTCCATATCTCGCCAGAGCACAACATCTACGAGTGGAACATTCGCAAGGTGCTCCTGGCGCACAACCCGAACCTGATCCTTGGTGCCATCTACGTGACGGCATGGGAGAACCTCGGAATCTGGGTAGCGCTGCAGGCTTTCGCGCTGTTTGGTTCAACGCTGGCCATGCCCTTCCCCAGCGCCCGGTGGCCGCATCCGGTAGATCCGACCGGCCCCGCGCTTGGCCCGCAGACGGACGAACTGGCCGACCTGACGGGCAAGACCGTCGTGGTCACCGGGGGAGCGCGCGGTATGGGCGCGATGGCGGCGGCTCGGCTGGCGGAGCAGGGTGCCGACATCGTGATCCTCGACGTGCGCGATGAGCTTGCGCGGACGACGGCCTCGCAGATCGCGGGCAAGACTGGTCGCACGGTCGACGTCGTTCACGTCGATCTAGCGTCAAACGATTCGGTGCGGCAAGCGGCCGACGCGGTTCTGCAGAAGTACCCACGGATCGATGTGCTGCTGAACAACGCAGGCATCTTCACCGAGGAGTACCAGGAGAACGTCGCCGGACTTGAACTGACGCTTGCGACCAATCACGTCGGCGCGTTCCTGCTCACGCAGCTGTTGCAGCAACGCCTTGAGGACTCCGGTGCCCGCGTGCTGTTCGTGAGTTCGGATGCGCACCGCCAGGCGATGGCGATCGATTGGGACGATGTCAACGGCACGGCGGCCTGGAAGGGCAAGCCGCGCAACGCCACGGCGGGGTTCGCGCAGTACAACACCTCGAAGTTGCTGGTCACAGCGGCGGCGATGGAACTGGCGGAACGGACCAGGGACACCGCGATGCGCGTCAACGTAATCGTGCCAGGGGCACTGGTCCCGACGGCGATCTACGACGACGCATCCGGACCGATCCAGATCCTCATCAAGTACTTCAAGCCGCTGCTGCGCTCGCCCGAGAAGGCGATGATCACCTACCTGTATGTGAGCACCTCGCCCGAGGTCGAGGGCGTGACCGGCCGGTACTGGAAGGACGGGCGACCCACCGCCGAGAGCCAGGTGGCACAGGACCAAGCGGTGCGCGATCAGGTCTGGGCATGGTCGATGCAGCAGGCCGGGATTACGCTGGACGCATGACCGACACCGACGCCTCGACCGTTCTCGATGTCTGCCGGCGGGCCCGCGAGGCCTCCTTCTCGTTGGCCTCGATGAGCCGGGCCGAGAAGGACGCCGCGCTGCGGATGGTGGCCGATGCACTCGAGGCGCGGAGCGACGAGATCGTGGCGGCCAATGCCATCGATGTCGACCGCGCCAGGAGCAACGGAACCTCCGACGCGCTCGTCGACCGCCTCACGTTGAACACAGAACGGCTGGGTGCGATCGCCGACGCGCTGCGCGAGGTGGCCGATCTTCCCGACCCGGTCGGTGAGGTGCTGCGTGGTTACACGCTCCCCAACGGGTTGCAGGTCCGTCAGGTGCGGGTGCCGCTGGGTGTGGTCGGCATGATTTACGAGGCGAGGCCGAACGTCACAGTCGATGCCGCCGGCCTGTGCTTGAAGTCGGGCAACGCGGCCTTGCTGCGCGGATCCTCGTCGGCCTACGACACCAACGTTGCGCTCGTCACCGTGATGCAAGCGGCGCTGGATGCCGCCGGGCTTCCGCGTGATGCGATCCAACTGGTGCCCGGCACCAGCCACGAGTCGGTGAAGCATCTGATGGCGGCGCGTGGTCTGGTCGACGTGCTGATCCCGCGCGGTGGAGCGGGCCTGATCAAGTCGGTGGTCGAGGAGTCGATCGTGCCGGTGATCGAGACGGGCGTAGGCAACTGTCACGTGTACGTCGATGCCGATGCCGACATCGACAAGGCGATCAGCATCATCATCAACTCCAAGACCCAGCGCGTGAGTGTGTGCAATGCGGCCGAGACGCTGCTGGTGCACCGCGGCGTCGCTGACGCGTTCCTGCCGATGGCGCTGGCCGCGCTCAAGGAGAAGGGCGTGACGATCCATGGTGATGCCGCGATCGCCCCGTACTGCGCCGATGCCGGCATCGGATTCGCCGATGTGACTGAGGACGACTGGTTGGCCGAGTACTACTCGCTCGATCTGGCGGCGGGCATCGTCGACTCCCTCGACGATGCCGTCGATCACATCCGTCGCTACACCAGCGGCCACACCGAGGCGATCGTGAGCGACAGCGTTTCGGCCACGCAGCGCTTCGTGGCGCAGGTGGATTCGGCGGCGGTGATGGTGAACGCCTCTACCCGCTTCACCGACGGCGGGGAATTCGGCTTCGGTGCCGAGATCGGAATCTCCACCCAGAAGCTGCACGCCCGCGGCCCGATGGGCCTGGCCGAACTCACCTCGACCAAGTTCGTTGTGACCGGTGACGGCCACGTGCGGGCTTGACCAGTTAGGCTGAAGAGACACGTCCGAGCCGTCCCCGATCTGGAGCTCTCATGCAGGCCATCCTCGCCAAAACGGTCGAAGGCGCCGAGAAGAGTTTTCCGCTGAGCCCGGTCGGTTTCGGCCTGCTGGCCCTGGGGATCCTGCTACTCCTGCTCTTCGTGGTCACGCGTTTCGACCCCGACCGCTGAGCCCGGCAGCTGCGACGTGCGCATCGGGGTGATGGGCGGCACCTTTGACCCACCCCACCTGGGGCATCTGATCGTGGCCGGCGAGGCCCATGCCCTGCTCGAACTCGACACCGTGCTGTTCGTACCGGCCGGGCAGCCCTGGCAGAAGGATGATCGCCTGGTCAGCCCGGCCCTCGACCGGCTCGCCATGACGCGGCTCGCGGTGGACGGTGACGAGCGTTTCGACGTGAGCAGCGTTGACATCGACCGAGAGGGCCCCACCTACTCGGTCGACACGCTCACCGATCTGCGGAACCAGCGTGGTGCCGACCACGAGTTCTTCCTGCTCGTGGGAGCCGATGCGCTCCAGGGGATCGGCGGCTGGCACCGCGCTGAAGAGATCACGAACCGGGCCACAGTCGTCGGCCTCACCCGGCCCGGCCACCCCTTGACCGCCCCCGGCGCCTGGGATGGGGAGGTGTTGCTGCTGGAGGTGCCCCTGATCGAGATCTCATCCACCAATTGCCGCGAAAGATTTCGCGCCAATCTGCCGATGAAGTACTTCGTGCCGGACTCCGTGATCGACTACGCCTTCTCCCGAGCCCTCTATGGGGGTGTCCGGTGAGCCCGCTGACGCGCTGGACCGGCCCCGGGTCGCCCCTGAGGGCCCGGATGAGCGGCTCTGGCTCAGCACCGGCCGCCCGCGAGGTCTCGATTCCGTTGCCCCCTCCGGGCACTGTTCTGCTGGCCGAGCGCCCCACCGAGCCCATCGATCGCCAGGAACTGGCCTCTCTCATCGAGTCGGCTCCGGCTGCTCCTGCTGAGCCTCCGACTGCGCCAGCCCAGGGCTCGCGGATGTCGCGCAAAGCGCTGCGGGCTCAAGCCGCGGCCGAACGTCGTCGCAATGCCCTGTGGGGTTCAGCCAAGATCGCTGGACCTGTTGTTCTGGCTGTGCTCCTGATCATCGCCCTGGTGGCGGTGCTGGGATCGCGTGGTTCAGGCCCGACCACCGACGGCGCGGTTGCTCGCACCCAGCAGACGATGCTGCTGCAAGTAAGCGGTCCCGGATCGGTGGCCACCGCCAACGTCCTGCTCGGCCGTTCGACCACATCCGCCAGTGCCGCTGGAGTGCTGATCCCGAGCGATCTGGTGACCGACGTCCCGAGCGTGGGCGCTGTGCCATTCGGAGAGACTGCTCGGATCGCCGATCCCACGTCGGCCGGCAATGCGCTTTCCGATCAGCTGGGCGTCATCGTCGATGCGACGTGGCGCGTAAACGCCGACGGATTGGCCGCTCTGGTTGATGCCGTGGGCGGTGTGAGTATCAGCGTGGCCAGCGACATCGCCGACGCCAAGGGCGCTGTCGTCGTTGCGGCCGGCCCCGACCAGCTCCTTGACGGACGCTCTGCTGCCGCTTACGCGGCGTTCCGTGGTGCACGCGACCAGGAGCAGACCCGTGCTGCCCGCTTCAGTGACGTACTGACCGCTTGGCTCAAGGCCTTGCCGACCGACCCTGCTCAGCTCGAGAAGATCGTCCAGGCCCCAAGTCGCAGCGGTACCTCGACGTGGAGCGCGGCGCAGGTGGCCGGCTTCTTCGCCGGTGCCGCCGCGAGCGCGCGAGCCGACGACCTGCTGCTCACCAACTTGCCGGTGAAGGTGATCGACACCGGTAGCGCCACTCCCTCCTTCCGGCTCGATCGCGAGGCGGCCAATGCCCTCGTTGCTCAGGCGTTCTCCGACTCCGTGCCCCAGGGGCGCAGCGGCGCCAACGTGCGGGTTCTCGTGCAGAACGGTGTGGGAACTCCGGGGCTGGGCGATGCTGCGCGGTCCAAGCTCGTCAAGGCCGGCTACGTCTTTGTGAACGGCGGTAACGCCGCGAAGTTTGGCCGCGCGACCACCACCGTGGTGGTTCCCGACGAGACCTCGGCATCTCTGCGTCGTGGCGCTGAAGTGGCGCAGTCGCTGGGACTTCCTACCTCGGCCGTTCAGGTTTCGGGGCAGGGACAATCCGTCGCTGATCTCGTGGTGATCCTCGGCAAGGACTTCTCGGCCGGATCCTGACATCGCTCGCGGCTCACGGCTGGCCGCAGGTCTGCCGGACCGGGGGAGCCGGGCTCCGTGAGAGACTCAGATTTCGTACCCGAACTCCCCGGAGGATGAGTGACCGCGACCCCCCGCGCCATCGAGTTGGCTGTCGCCGCTGCTGAGGCGGCCTCCGACAAGCTCGGACGCGACATCGTGGCGATCGATGTGAGCGATCAGCTCGTCATCACCGACATCTTCGTCATCGCTTCGGGTGGCAACGAGCCTCAGGTCAAGGCCATCTGCGACTCGGTCGAGAAGCGGCTTCATGGTCTGGGCGTCAGGCGCCTCCGTCGTGAGGGACATGCCGAGGGTCGGTGGGTGCTGCTGGATTTCGGCGACATCGTGGTCCACGTGCAGTTGGCGGAGGAGCGTGTCTTCTACGACCTCGAGCGTTTGTGGCGCGACTGCCCGTCGGTTGAGCTGCCCGAATCGGTCACGGCCGGTGCCGGGCCGTCTTCCGACGCCTGAACGGCCTCCATCGATGAAGCGGATCGTCTGGCTTCGGCACGGACGCACGGAGTGGAACAACGCTGGTCGGTTCCAGGGCCAGACCGATGTGCCCCTCGACGAGGTGGGTCAGGGGCAAGCCAAGCGCGCCGCTGAGTTGCTGGTGCACCTCAAGCCCGCAGCGATCCTGTCGTCCGACCTTGCACGCGCCGTTTCGACGGCCGAGCCTTTGGCGACGCTCGTCGGTCTGCCCATCGTCACCGACGAACGGCTCCGTGAAACCCATGCCGGTGAGTGGCAGGGGCTCACGCACGTGCAGATCCGCGAACGCTTCGGCGACGCGCTCGATCAGTGGACGGCCGGTGCCGACGTGCGCCCGGGTGGCGGAGAGACGCGATTCGAGGTGGCCGAGCGTGTGCGTGCGGCCGTCCTCGATGCGCTTGAGGTTGCGTCCCCGCACGACACCCTCGTCGTCGTGACGCACGGTGGTGCTGCTCGCGCGGGCATCGGGCACATGCTCGGCCTGCCGGCCACCTCGTGGTCCGCGCTGGGTGTGCTGGCCAACTGCTCGTGGTCGCTCATGGCCGAGTCGGGGCTGGCCGAACCGGCCTCACCTTTCCGTCTACTGGAGTACAACGCCGGGAGCCTTCCGACGCCTGTGGTCGGTGACGACCGCTGAACGCCTTGCCCCCAGTGACCCGGACCGGCCGCGTGGGGCGCTGCCCCCACTGGTTATGATTCGGCGTTCCCGCAAGGGAGAGATTCGGTCCGCCGAATCGGGGCTGTGGCGCAGCTGGTAGCGCACCTGCATGGCATGCAGGGGGTCAGGGGTTCGAATCCCCTCAGCTCCACAATGAAAAGTGGGCCGGGCTGATCCCCGGTCCACTTTTGCTTGTGGAGGGATCGTGGGGGATTCGGGAGGAGCGAGCAACGGGCCCGCGACGGTTCCCCTCAGCTCCACCAACGATGAGAAGGACCGGGTGCTCCTGGTCCCTTTCGCGTTTCTGGGCCTTCGATGGGGCCCTGGGAGCGTGAGTTTCGCAAAGTTTCTGAGGCTTTACGCGTGCGACCTTGATCCGGAGTCGACGGATGTCGATTGATTTGTTCTAGTGGGGGACGACGCCGGGCTGCAAGGTCGGGTCCTGGGACGAACAAGCGACGGGTGGATCGATGGCTTTCTCACGATCGAGCAGCACAACGATCAAGAGGATCCTGGCCACCGTGGTTGCGGCGGCCGTTCTCGTCCCGGCCGTCTCGGTGATCGAGGGTGCGATGTCATCCGAGGCCGCCACCTCCACCATCACCGGCGTCGACGTCTCCCGCTGGGATCACCCGAACGGTGTGGCGATCGATTGGCCGAAGGTGAAGGCCGCGGGCCGCTCCTTCGCCATCGTGAAGGCGACCGAGGGTACGACCTACACGAACCCCTACTTCGCCACCGACCTGAAGCAAGCCCGTGCGGCCGGCTTGGTCGTCGGCTCGTACCACTTCGCCCGGCCCAAGCTGCCGATCAGCAGCGCCGCCGATCAGGCCAAGTTCTACGTCTCCACCTACCGTACGGCCGGATCCTTTCGATCCACGAACACACTGCCCCCGGTGCTCGATCTGGAGCAGACCGGTGGGCTCTCGCGGGCCGATCTCATCGCATGGACGCAGACGTTCCTCAGCACAATTCGCACGTTGAGCGGCCGCACGCCGATCCTCTACAGCTACGACTCGTTCATCCGTTCCACAATGGGTAACACCACAGCCTTTAAGAACTATCCCCTTTGGTACGCGCGCTACACGAGCGTCACTCCCAGCGTGGGGATGCTGCCTGGCGGCTGGCAGCAGTGGACGATGTGGCAGTTCACCTCGACCCAGACCACTCCGGGCATCGTGGGCGCCGGTGATGTGAACATCTTCAACGGCAACCTCACCGCGCTTCGCGAGTTCGCCGATGGCCGTCGAAGCGGTGTGGCTCCGCCCTCGGAACCGCTGGCACCGCAGGCCGCACCGGGCGCCGGTTCGGCCAGTCTCACCTGGAGCGCACCCGCCGATGACGGCGGCACGGCGGTCAACCGCTACCGGGTATCGATCGACTCCGGTCGAGAGACCTTCACTCCGTCCCGGTCGTTCGTGGCTGTTGGTCTGGCTCCGGGGACGCACACCTATTCGATCCGTGCCGAGAACATCGCGGGGATCGGACCGTCGGTGCAGGGTTCGTTTACCATCGCCCCGTACGCCCCGGAGTCGGTGACCGCAGCGCCGTCCAAGCTCTTCATCATTGGCCCGACCACGATGTCGGGCGCCTCGTCGGCCCTGGTTCAGGTGCGGATGCGTCGACTCGATACTGCACAGGCCATCGCCGGCGCAGCGGTTCGCCTCAAGGTGCAGCCCGAGCGCGGAGGCCCCACCGCCGACCTGGTTCTGACCACCGGACCTGATGGTGTGGCCACCACTTCAATCAGATCTCCGCTTGACGCCGCTGTGACGGCCACGCTCCAGGGGAGTGCGTGGTACGCGCCGAACGTATCGACGTCGCAGATCCGCGTGAAGCCCGCGCTGAGCGCCAACCTGAGTGCAACGTCGGCCAAGGCCGGAGTCATCGTCCGCTTGACCGGTGGCACGAGCGCCCTCCTGGCCGGCGACACGGTCCGTCGGCAGATCTACAGCGGTGGTCGTTGGGTGACCATCTCCACCGGAGTCATCTCCGCGACGGGGCGTTACTCGTTCCGCATCTCAACCGCTACCAAGGGACGCAAGAGCGTCCGAGTGGTCCTACCCGAGACACGTCGACACCTCACCAGCACCTCACGAACGGTCGTCCTGACCGTCCGCTGAAGTGGCAGGATGCGGGTATGACCTCGCGCCTACTCATGCCGTGGCGAGTCCGGCGTGATGGCGATAGTCCGGCATCGAGGGTCAGCGGCGGTGTCGCCGCGACCGCGATTCTGGATTGGAAAGATCCGGCGATCCTTGCCCTGCGGAACGATGCCCGATCTCTCGCGGCGGCGCCCAACGATTCGCGTGCCCTGCTTCTGATGGCTCACGGCTTGATCGTTGAGCGTGTTCGCCCTGTCTACGCACTTGACGATGCGCAGCCCGCCTCGCGCACCCTCGCACTCGGTCGCGGTTCGTGCAGTCAACGGTTGGGTCTCCTTGAGTCGGTCGCCCGATCTGCCGGCATCTCGACGCGCGTCCGTGGCCTGCTCGTCAATGGGCGCTTCTGGTACTCGCGTTTCTCGTGGCTTCGGTTCGCCGTGCCCGATGAAGTGCTGCTGGCGTGGCCTGAGTTCTGGCTCGATGATGAATGGGTCGATGCCTCCGCATTGTTCGGGCCACTGGATGCCGCGAGCAGCGGCCCACGGTTTTCCAATGACGATGGCGAGACTCTCTTCGACGCTGTCGCGCGTGGGGCGGTCGACTGGGATGGCGTCACGAGTACACCGACGTCCTGCTCGTCGTGCGATCTCTCCGGCGAAGTGCTCGCTGATCTGGGCCGCTTCAACTCGCGCGATGAACTCTTCACTTGTCACGGACAGACGCTGTGCCGAACGGCGCGCACGCTTGGCGGTCCCGTGATGTCCCGATGGTCCGCGGGTGCGGGCGCCACGGTCTGACGACCGACCCCGGTGAGGGCGGGACGCCCATGGGAGGATCGGCGCTTGACCGAGCCAGAGCACATCCCCGAACCGATCAGGTGTTGACGCGACGATGACCGATCCAAGCCTCGAGGGCGGGGCCGAGCGCTACGACGTTCAGGCCGTGCAGGAGAAGTGGCTGCCCGTTTGGGACGAGCGCGCTCCCTTCCGGTCCGGGCAGCCCGGCGACGAGCGGCCCACGAAGTACGTCCTCGACATGTTTCCCTACCCTTCAGGCGATCTGCACATGGGTCACGCCGAGGCGTACGCCATCGGCGATATCCCTGCGCGTTACTGGGTGCAGAAGGGTTTCGACGTCCTGCATCCCATCGGGTGGGACGCGTTCGGGCTACCGGCAGAGAACGCAGCCATCAAGCGCGGTAGCGACCCCGCGGTGTGGACCTACGAGAACATCGCGACGCAGAAGGCATCGATGCGTCGCTACGCCTGTTCTTTCGACTGGGATCGGGTATTCAACACCTGCGACCCCGAGTACTACCGCTGGAACCAGTGGATCTTCCTGCAGATGTTCGAGCGTGGGTTGGCCTACCGAAAGCCGTCGAGCGTCAACTGGTGCCCTAACGACCAGACGGTGCTGGCCAACGAGCAGGTGGTCAACGGCCTGTGCGAGCGGTGCGACACCCCGGTCACGAAGAAGAAGCTGACGCAGTGGTACTTCCGCATCACCGACTACGCGGATCGACTGCTTGACGACATGCAGCAGCTGGAGGGGCAGTGGCCGGACAAGGTGTTGTCGATGCAGCGCAACTGGATCGGACGATCCACGGGCGCTGAGGTCGACTTCGTCGTCGAGGGTCGCGATGAACCGATCACCGTCTACACGACCCGACCCGACACCTTGTTCGGTGCGACCTTCTTCGTCGTTGCTGTCGACAGCGACCTGGCCGCCGAGCTGGCTGCGTCTGCTCCGTCATCGGTGCAAGCAGCCTTCGAGACCTATCTCGACAAGGTCAAGGCCACCAGCGAGATTGATCGGCTCTCCACCGAGCGTCCCAAGACCGGGGTGTTCCTTGAGCGCTACGCGATCAACCCCGTCAACGGTGCTCGGATGCCGATCTACGCCGCCGATTACGTGCTGGCCGACTACGGCACCGGCGCGATCATGGCCGTGCCGGCCCATGATCAGCGCGACCTCGATTTCGCCCGCGCTTTCGGCCTGCCCGTGCAGGTCGTGGTCCAGACCGACGACGAGGATCCGGCGCTCACCGGCATCGCTTCACCTGGCGACGGCACGCTGCTCAACTCCGTCCCGCTGGATGGGCTCGCCAAAGCCGCCGCGATCGCCACGATCATCGAGCAGCTCGAGTCGCAGAAGCGTGGCCACGCCGCCACGAACTACCGGCTGCGCGACTGGTTGATCTCGCGTCAGCGCTACTGGGGCACTCCCATTCCGATCATCCATTGCCCCGTGTGCGGCGAAGTGCCCGTGCCGGCCGATCAGCTTCCTGTGGTGCTGCCCTCGGCCGAAGGCCTTGACCTGAAACCGAAGGGCACGTCGCCGCTGGGTGGTGCCACCGACTGGGTCAACGTCGACTGCCCGTCGTGCGGGGGAGCGGCCACCCGCGACACCGACACGATGGACACCTTCGTCGACAGCTCCTGGTACTTCTTGCGTTTTCTCTCACCGCACCGCGACGATGTCGCGTTCGACGTCGAGCTCGCCAAGAAGTGGATGCCGATCGATCAGTACGTCGGCGGCGTGACGCACGCGATCCTTCACCTGCTCTACGCGCGCTTCTTCACCAAGGTGCTGCACGATCTGGGCATGGTCGAGGTGGTCGAACCGTTCTCTCGCCTGCTAAACCAGGGCATGGTGCAGATGGATGGCGCCACGATGAGCAAGTCGCGCGGCAACCTGGTGCGCCTGAGCGACGAGCTTGAGCAGCACGGCGTCGATGCGATCCGCTTGACCATGGTGTTCGCCGGCCCGCCCGAGGACGACATCGACTGGGCCGAGGTTTCGCCGGCCGGATCGGCGAAGTTCCTGGCCCGCGCGTGGCGGCTTTCGGGCGAGGTGACCAGCGCCCCCGGTGCCGACCCGAGCACCGGTGATGTGGCGTTGCGTCGCATCACCCATCGCGCGGTGAACGACATCGACGTCGCCATGGGCTCGCACCGCTTCAATGTGGCCGTGGCGCGACTGATGGAACTGGTGAACGCCACGCGCAAGGCCATCGATTCGGGATGCGGACCGGCTGACGTGGCAGTTCGTGAAGCCACCGAGGCGATCGCGATCACCTTGTCGCTCGTGGCCCCCTACACAGCCGAAGACATGTGGGAGCGCCTGGGCCATACCCCGTGCGTCGCGCTGGCCGGCTGGCCTCAGGTGGATCCGGCTCTGCTCGTGCAGGAGTCGGTCACGTGCGTCGTGCAGGTGGCCGGCAAGGTGCGCGACCGGCTCGAGGTGAGTCCCGACATCGCTGATGCTGATCTGCAGGCCCTCGCGTTGGCCTCCGAACCGGTGCAGAAGGCGCTGGCCGGAGCGGGCATCCGCACGGTGATCGTGCGCGCTCCGAAACTTGTGAACATCGTTCCTGCCTGATCAGCGCCGCCCTCCACAGGGCGTGCTGGGTCGCGTGGCTGTGGAGGGATCGGGCGGCAGCGCTGTGGCGACCTAGCCTCGCGCGGTGGCCATCGACCCCCGCTCGGTGCTGGAGCGACTGCGTCACGTTCTCGACGATCGACCCGCGCTGGACGCGTGGCTGCCAGGTGGCAACTCGGCGGTGAGCGGCCATGCCCACGACTCACAGCGTGGCGACGACGGCGACGAGAATGCCGACGAAGGTCCAGGACGGCATCGGGCCGGATCCGCGGGATTGTCGCGTGCCGTCCTGATCGTGTGTGTGCTGGCCGTCGTGCTGGCCGGCCTTCTGGTGTGGCGAGCGCGTCCCACCGCCACGGACGCACCGATGAACCTGGCCACGCTGGGGGCGTCGGTTGTGATCCCCTCGGCCACGGTGACGCCCATGCCGAACGCAGCGGCTCAGGCCACTTCGATCGTCGTGCACGTGGTGGGCCGGGTGAATCGACCGGGGCTGGTGACGCTGCCGGCCGGATCCCGGGTAGCCGATGCGATCAGCGCTGCCGGTGGCCTGCTGCGGCGAACCAATCCGGCCACCGTGAACCTGGCGCGTGCACTAACCGACGGCGAACAGCTCGACGTGGGCTCCGACCCTCCTGCCGCGTCGAACTCCTCCGCGACGGCTGGCGGTGCACCCTCACCCGGCGGGTCAGGTGCGGGCACCGTCATCGATCTGAATGCCGCAACCCCCGAGCAGCTCGATGCGCTGCCTGGGGTCGGCCCCGTGCTCGCGCAACGCATCGTCGACTACCGCACGCAGAACGGACGCTTCACCGCGATCGAGGATCTGCGGCAGGTGAGCGGCATCGGTGAGAAGAAGTATGCCGATCTGGCGCCATTGGTCCGGGTGTGACGACACTCCGCATCGAACGCCGCCTGATGAGTCGCGACGTGGTGGCTTCGTGCGTCGCCGCCGCGTCGTGGTGCGGGGCGTTCGGTGGGCTTCGACTCGCAGGTGGACGGAGCTTCTCGGTCATGGTGGGTGCGCTGCTGATCGGCATGATGGTGTGCGCCATTCTCGCCGCGCGTCGGCGGAGCACCGCTCTGACGCGGGCGATCGCGATCCTCTTGCTGCTCTGCTTGTGCGCTACGTCAGCGCTGGCCGCCGCCTCGTGGCTGCGGGTTCGCAGTGCCGCCTCGTCGCCGGTCGCCGTGCTTGCTGCGCAGAGCGGTCAGGCACGCACTCAACTGGTGGTCACCGGCGATCCGATTCGGCTGCGCGATGGCTCAGGCCTGGTGCCAGGCGGGGGATTGATCGAAGGGTCGCCTCGCGGCTACCGCGTGGATGCGCGGGTCGAGTCGTTGATTACCGGTGGGCGATCAACGTCGATGCGCGCACAGGTGCTGCTGCTGGTGCCGCAGTCGTGGAGCGGGCTGGTGCCAGGAACGCGGGTCGAATCCGTTCTGCGATGGGTCCCGGCGCGTGAGGTCGGGGTGGCTGGCGTCGGCATCGCACGCACAGGTCCGCGCGTCTTGGCCGGACCGCCCGCTCTTCAGGAAGCGGCGCAAAGACTGCGAATCGGCCTGATGCGCGCAGCAACTGAATCGAACGGATCGGATGGAGCCGCACTGGTTCCGGCCCTTGTGGTCGGCGACACCGCTGCACTTCCCGAAACCGTCGTCGACGACATGCGAGCCTCGGGTCTCTCGCACGTGACGGCCGTCAGCGGAGCCAACGTGGCCATTGTGTTGGCGCTGATGCTGCTGCTCGCGCGTTGGATCGGGGTGCGTGGTGCGTGGCTACTCCTGATCGGACTGCTCTCGGTGGCTTTCTTCGTCGTTCTCGCCCGACCCGAGCCCTCGGTGCTGCGGGCAGCGGTGATGGGCGTCATCACTCTCGCGGCGGTACTGCGGGGAGGCCAACGGCGGCCGGTCGGTGCGTTGGCCGCAGCCGTCGTGCTACTGCTGGTGATCGATCCGCTCCTGGCGGCCGAACTCGGATTCGTGCTGTCGGTCCTGGCGACGGCTGGACTGGTGCTGATCGCACCGTGGTGGGTTGAGCATTTGCGCAGAGTGATGCCGCTGCGCGTGGCTCAAGGTTTGGCGATCGCTGTCGGTGCCCAACTGATGGTGGCGCCGGTGATCGCTGCTGTCTCGGGTCGGCTTGAACCGGTGGCGTTGCTGGCCAATGTGCTGGCCGAGCCGGCGGTGGCGCCGGCCACCGTGTTCGGCTTCCTCGCAGCGTTGGTGTCGCCGGTGAGCCCAGCGATCGCCCACGGGTTGGCGTGGTGTGCCGTGCAACCGGCGGCGTGGATCGTCGCTGTCGCGCGGTGGTGCTCGTCGTTGCCGGCCGCGACACTGCCGTGGCCCTCAGGGTGGCTGGGTGGGTTGAGCATCGCGTTACTCATCGCCGCATGCGCAGCCGCGGTAGTGCTGCGGGCTCGGCGTTCCGCGGCCATCGCGCTGATCGTGGGAGTGCTGGCGCTTCTGCTGCTTCCCACCTTGGGTGCATCAAGGTGGCCCGCGCGCGACTGGTCGGTGCTGGCCTGCGCGGTGGGCCAAGGTGATGCCGTGCTTCTTCGCACCGGTGGCAGTTCCGCCGTGCTGATCGATGCGGGCCCCGATGCGCGGCTGGTCGATCGATGCCTTCGTGATGCCGGCATCAGGCGCCTGGATGCCATCGTGCTGACGCACTTTCACGTCGATCACGTTCAGGGCTTGGCCGGTGCGATGCACGGACGCAGCGTCGGTCCGGTGCTGGTGAGCCCACTGTTTGAGCCGTTGCCGCAGTCCTCGTTCGTGGCGGCCTTGGCAGCAGGTGCGGGGAGCCAGGAACTGGTGGTGCAACAAGGGGCGGCGGCTTCAATTGGTCCCTGGCAACTCACTGTGCTGGCACCAACCGCCGACGCGGCAGTTCTACGCGTCCCCGACGACTCAGGATCTCCGCCCAACAACGCCAGCGTCGTTCTGCTGGCGCAGCGGCCTGGCCTTCGCGTCCTGCTCACCGGCGATGTGGAGCTCACGGCCCAACGCGGCCTGGTCGAGTCGTGGGCAACGGCGATCAGCAACGTTGACGTCCTCAAGGTTCCCCACCACGGATCGGCGGTGCAGGATCCGAAGTTCTTGGCCTTGACCGCGCCCCGACTGGCGCTGATCACTGTGGGAGAGCGCAATCGCTACGGCCATCCCTCGCCGGTGACGATGTCGGCGTTGGAAGGCATGGGCACGCTCATCGGCCGCACGGATCATGACGGTGATGTGGCTGTGGTGGGTGGGGCCGATGGCCGACTGCGCCTGGTGCGGCGTGGGCTCTGAGGCCTAGCCGCCGACGTCGCAGCCGCGTGGCATGCTGCCGTGGGTGAGCACCGTCAAGGCCCCCGAGCCCCCCGCCGCCCTGACCCTGGTGGTCGGCGGCGAGGAGTTGTTGGCCGATCGTGGTGTGTCAGCGGTGATCGCCGGTGCCCGTGCGATGGACCCCCAGACCGACATCCGCGAGGTCAACGCCGGCGACCTCAGTCGCCCTGCAGTGCTGGAGTTCCTCAGCCCCTCATTGTTCAGCGAGCGACGCGTGGTTGTCGTGCGTGGCCTGGGGGTAGGCAAGGCCGACGAGGAGCCGGGCGAGGACGACGGCGAGGAGCCGGTCTCGAGCGGCCGGTTGGACGAACCCGTCGTGGCGGCCTTGATCGAGCACTGCGGGTCGGCCGACCCCGATGTGCATTTCGTACTCGTGCACAAGAACGCGAACAACGGTCGCGGCCAGCTCAACGCGCTCAAGAAAGCCAAGCCCGCGTTGGTGGACTGCAAGACACCGGCCCGCAAGGGCTACCCCGACTTCGTCGCCGCCGAGTTCGTGCGGCTCAACCGCTCGGCCACCGCTGACGTGCCCGAGGCGATGGTGCTGGCCGTCGGCCGCGACCTGCGGTCCCTCTCGGCAGCGTGCGCCCAACTGGCCGCCGATCTGCCCGCCAAGCAGCGCATCGATCGGCAGGCTGTTGAATCCTTCTTCGCCGGACGCGTCGAGGTGGATGCCTTTGCCATCGCCGATGCGGTGCTGGCCGGGCACACCGCCCAAGCCCTGGTCGTGGGGCGGCAGGCCCTAGCCGGTGGTTCGAGCGGCCCGGCGATCACGGCCGCACTGGCGTTCAACTTCCGCAACCTGATCAAGGCTTCATCGGCTCCTAGGGGAGTTCCGCTCGAACAGGCCGCGGCTGAGATCGGCATGCGCGACTGGCAGTTGCGCAAGGCCCGCCAACAGCTCAACGGATGGACGCCCGACGGTGTGGCCCGCGCGTTGCGGGCTCTCGCCGAGGCCGACGCTGACGTCAAAGGTGCCGCCGTCGATGCCGACTACGCGATCGAGCTGATGATCATCAAACTGGGTCGGGCCCGCAACTCCCGCTGACCTCAGTCGCTCTGATCTCAGTCGCTCTGACCTCAGTCGCGCTGACCTCAGTCGTCTAGTCGCTTCGCATCCCGTTCGGCCAAGCGGGCCAAGTACTCGTTGTAATCGCCTAGCTCGTCGCGACCGCCGGCACCGGCCGCCACACGATCGGCCTGCCGGTCGGTTCGCTTGGCCTCGCGTTCGTCCGACCTCATCCACTGGAACGCCAGCGTGATCATCACGATCAGAAGGGGAATCTCACCGATCGCCCACCCGATGCTGGCGCCCACTCGCTGGTCGGCCAGCAGGTCGGCGAGGTAGGGGCGCTCAAGCGAGGCGAAGTACGCCTGGGCGAGCACCTCGTTCGACTGCAGGATGGCGATGTTGAAGAAGGCGTGGATCGACATCGCGGCCAACAGGATGAGCAGGCGGACGGGATAGGGCGGACGCTTGGGGCCAGGGTCGATGCCGATGAGTGTCCAGAAGAACAGGTAGCCGGCCAGAATGAAGTGGGTCTGCATCCACAGGTGCCCCCAGTGGTTGGCCATCAGCGCCGGGAAGGCCGCGCTGAAGTAGAGGCCGAAGAAGCTGGAGACGAAGATCGTGGCCGCCACGATCGGATTGCTCATCACTCGCACGAAGGGTGAGTTCAAGATGGCGACCAGCCACTCCCGTGGCCCGGGGTCGCCGTGGTGCGAGGGCAGCGCGCGAAGTGCGAGCGTGCTTGGCGCCGCCAGAACTAAGAGGATCGGCACGATCATGCTGAGCATCATGTGCTGCACCATGTGTGCGCTGAAGAGGACGTGCGAGTAGCTCGCCACACCGCCGTTGGTTGACCACAGCATGACGAAGAGCCCGAGGAACCACGCGATTGTGCGACCCACCGGCCAGTGGTTGCCCCGACGACGAAGATGCGTGATTCCCACGAGGTACAGCGCGCCGAGGATCAGGACGACGGCAAGCCAGAAGGCATCAATGCGCAGCTCGGTCACCATGAGTCGCATGGGGCTGGGAAGCGGCGGAAGGTCGTAACCGAGCACGATGCGCGCCGGGTTCGCGTTCGTCAGGTCGACGCTGTCGTTGACCGGCGGCGAGGTGCGAGACAGGCCCACGCCGATACCGATGGCCGCCGCCATTACGAGCACCTCGACCCCGGCGAAGCGCAGGAACGCTGCTGAGCGACGCGGTCCCACGAGCTGAGGGATGCTCACGCGGCGGTGCCACCAGCCGAACCAGCCCAGCGCGATCGCCAAGGCCGTCTTGAGCAGCACTAGGCGTCCGTACCCGGTAGTGACGAGATCGGCGGGTGATGACAGGCGGATCCACGCGTTCGCAACCCCGCTGCCCACAGTGATCGCGTACATCCACAACGCCAGGCCGCTGTATCGCGGAACCGCGATGCGCAAGAGGCGTCGGTCGTAGGCGGCGATCACCACAAGAGCCGCAAGTCCGCCGACCCAGAGCGAGATCGACGCAACGTGGAGCATCAGGCTTGAGATGGCGACCTCGTGCTGCTCCGAGGCGCCGGAATGGCCGGTCAGCGTTGGTGGCAGAACCGTGGCCACGGCGCCAACGAGTGCGATGGCCGCCGCCGATGAGGTGGTGACGGTCCAGCAGGCCAGCAGGAGCAGCAGTGCGCCGATGAACTGCACCAGCAGCGCCCGGCCCTGTTCGATCTGGGTGACGTAACTCGTGATGACGGTGGGATCGAGCACCTGCCCGACGGGAGCGCCGAATAGATCAGAGAGTGTGAAGGCACCCTCAAGCATCACCAGGACGGCCCAGGCTCCCGCCGAGATCGAGGCTCCGACCATGCAGCGCAACGCGACGCTGCCGAGTGCGCCCTTGCGCGACGGCAGCAGCACGGCCGCGGCAAGGACGAGCCCTACGGTCAGGGCGCCAGCCAGGTTTCCCAGGGTCGAGGTCAGCGGCAGCCCCCATCCGGTGCCGGCTCCGGGATCGGGAAGTCCGGGCAAGGCCGGTTCGGGGCGTCCGCCGCCGATGAAGAGCGCGAGCACCAGTGAGGCGCTCGCCACCACGGCCATCCCCGCGAGCGCGCGCAGTAAGGAGCCGCGCACGCTCGCGCCCCCGGAGGGGCGCGCTACCTGAGGGGATGGCCGCGTGGTGGTCATCAGCTGGTGGATCCCTGCCGACGTCGGAGTGCGATGGCCGAGCCGCCAACGATCACGACGACCAGGCCGCCGATGATGAACGGGGCGGCGTTGTTCGAACCCGCCGAGCCGAGGTCATCTTCGGCGCTTACTGGCGTAGCCGACGGCTCAGCGGTGGCCTCGGGCGACGCTGATGACGATGTGGTCGCACTGGTGGCCGGACGGTAGGTGAACGTGTACTGCGAACTCACTACGTGGCCATCGGCCGAGACGATGCGGTAGCGCACTGTGTGCGCGCCCGCGATGGCCAGCGGCTTGAGGGCCTGGGTCGCCTTTGTGCCCTTGATGACGGCTTCCCCGGAATCGAGGCGAGCACCGTCGGGAGCGGTGACGACGATGCCGTCACCGACGTCCTTGATCTCCTCGTTGAAGGTGAGGACCACCTGCCTGGGTGGAGTGGTCAGGGTGGCGCCGGAGGCCGGGTTGGTGGTCGTGATCTCGCTGTGCGCGGCGGCGGGCGAGAGGAGTCCCAGCCCGATTGGCGCGAGCGTCAAAGCGCCGGTCAGGGCGATGGCGCCCACCACCGTCCAAGAGGTGCTGGTGATGCGTGACTGCATGAGACGTGCTCGATTCTGAGTGACCCGGAAGTCCCCGGGGAGCGGATGCATGGATGCGGGGCCTCCTGGGGAGTCGAGGCGCATGGCATCGATCCGGTCAGAAGGCGGGCAGCGTCACCGGTGGGCCGCGCCTGTGTACCGAGTCGAGCAGGAGGATGCCGGGCTGGAGGCGCGCGGTGGCGCCGACCCGGGCGGGCGCACGCACAGGGGTGGCGGGCAGGGAGGAGGCGGGAGCCGCGCGCAAGGCCGACCGCACTAGCCGGGCGAACATGTGGATCAGGCGCTCTCCGTGCCGCAGCGCCACAGTGCTCAGCGCGATGGCGACGGCATGCCACGCCACCATGGCTCCGCCGCCATGCAACAGGCTCGTCGAAGGGGTGGTGCCACTCGCGCTCACCGCGTGGGTTCCGTGCTGACCACCGACCCACAGCAAGCCGTGCACCAGGAGTTGGAGTGCGCTGAGCGTGGTGACGAGCGAGGTGGTCCGCCATTCGCGGCGCGAGACCGTGGCGGCGGCTGCTGTGGTGCCGAGCAGGACGGCGACCATCAGGAGCGGGGAGGGGGCGCTTCCCCCACCAGCAACGTGGGCGCCCACGGCGGGCAGGACGCCGGCCGTGCAGATCAGGAAGCCACGCAGTCGTCGTGCGGGGCTCAGGGGCTGCTCCATCGCTCCCTCAGCCTAACCTCGCAGCAGAAAAGATGAAGGCCGACCTCCTTGCGGAGATCGGCCTTCGGGATGCTGTGGGGGCTTAGAGCGAGGCCACCTGCTTGGCCATGGACGACTTGCGGTTGGCGGCCTGGTTCTTGTGGATGACGCCCTTGCTCACGGCCTTGTCGAGCTGGCGGGAGGCGTTCTGGAGTGCGGCGTTGGCAGCCTCGGCGTCGCCGGAAGCGGCGGCCTCACGGAATTTACGGACCGACGTCTTGAGCTTGGACTTGACTGCCTGGTTGCGCAGACGGGCCTTCTCGTTGGTCGTGATCCGCTTGATCTGGGACTTGATGTTCGCCACGAAGGATGCCTCTACTGGTCGTTGGTCGTCGGTGCGGCCCTGCGAGGACCGGCAGAAGATCAGGAAACCGTGTCTGCAGACGCAGCGCACGAGCGTGAAGGATACCAGCGGCCGGTCTTAGGGGGCCCGCCCCCCTCGTCCCAGGGGAGGCCCGAGCCGGGTCCCGTGGGACGATGGGTGCCTCCCGACCCCAACGAGGTGCTTCCCGCGTGTCTGCGTCACCGGCGCCCCAGCCCAGCGCCACTCCGCCGGAGTTGCTCCGCAACTTCTGCATCATCGCCCACATCGACCACGGCAAGTCGACCCTGGCCGACCGGATGCTGCAGCTCACCGGAGTGGTGGACGCTCGTCAGATGCGGGCCCAGTACCTCGACCGCATGGATATCGAGCGCGAGCGTGGCATCACCATCAAGAGTCAGGCGGTACGGCTGCCCTGGGCTCCGCTCACCGGCGAACTCACGGGCCAAACCCACATCCTCAACCTCATCGACACCCCTGGCCACGTCGACTTCAGCTATGAGGTGTCGCGATCGCTGGCAGCCTGCGAGGGGGCGGTGTTGCTGGTCGACGCCGCGCAGGGCATCGAGGCGCAGACGCTGGCCAACCTGTACATGGCGCTCGAGAACGACCTCACGATCATCCCGGTGCTCAACAAGATCGACCTGCCGGCCGCCCAGCCGGAGAAGTATGCCGCCGAGCTGGCCCATCTGATCGGCTGCGAGCCGCAGGAGTGCATGCGGGTCTCGGGCAAGACCGGCGAGGGCGTCGTCGAGCTTCTCGACCGCATCGTCGAAGAGATCCCCGCCCCTCAAGGCGATCCCGATGCTCCGGCTCGCGCACTGATCTTCGACAGCGTCTACGACAGTTATCGCGGCGTTGTCACCTACGTCCGGGTGATCGATGGCCACCTCAAGCAGCGCGATCGCATCCTCATGCTCTCCACGCACGCCACCCACGAGATGCTCGAGGTCGGTGTGATCTCTCCCGAGCCGAAGGCCTCGATGGGCCTCGGAGTGGGTGAGGTGGGCTACCTCATTACCGGGGTGAAGGACGTGCGTCAGTCACGCGTCGGCGACACCGTGACGAACGCCGCCCGCCCAGCCACGGTGGCTCTCGGTGGCTACAAGGACCCCATGCCGATGGTGTTCTCGGGCCTGTACCCGCTGGATGGTTCGGACTATCCCGATCTTCGCGACGCGCTCGACAAGCTGCAGCTCAACGACGCCGCGCTGGTCTACGAGCCTGAGACGTCGGTGGCGCTGGGCTTCGGCTTCCGCTGCGGATTCCTCGGGCTGCTCCACCTTGAGATCGTGCGCGAGCGGTTGGAACGCGAGTCGGGCATCGACCTCATCTCGACGGCGCCCAACGTCGTGTACCGCGTGGTGATGGACGATGGCAGCGAGATCGTGGTCACCAACCCGAGCGAGTTCCCCGGCGGCAAGGTGTCGGATGTTTACGAACCGGTTGTCCGAGCCACAGTGCTTGCTCCGTCGGAGTTCGTCGGCACGATCATGGAGCTATGCCAGACCCGACGCGGACAGTTGATGGGCATGGACTACCTCTCGGAGGACCGCGTCGAGCTCAGGTACCAACTGCCGCTCGCCGAGATCGTCTTCGACTTCTTCGACGCCCTGAAGTCACGCACCCGCGGCTATGCCTCGCTCGACTACGAGCCCACCGGCGAGCAGGTGGCCGATCTGGTGAAGGTCGACATCCTGCTTCAGGGCGAAGCCGTTGACGCCTTTAGCGCGGTGGTGCACAAGGACAAGGCGTACGCCTACGGCGTTCAGATGGCCGGACGCTTGCAGAAGCTCATCCCGCGGCAGCAGTTCGAAGTGCCCATCCAGGCCGCGATCGGTGCGCGAGTGATCGCGCGCGAGAACATCCGCGCTATCCGCAAGGACGTGCTCTCCAAGTGCTACGGCGGTGACATCACGCGTAAGCGCAAGTTGCTTGAGAAGCAGAAGGAGGGCAAGAAGCGGATGAAGATGGTCGGTCGCGTCGAAGTGCCTCAGGAGGCGTTCATCGCAGCGCTCTCCACCGATGCCGAGAACGACATCAGGAAGGACGCGGCGAAGCGCTAGTCCCGCGCCAGCAGGGAAGGGCGCGTCTTCACTTCGCTGGGCTTACCGACACGGACAACGTGCCCCCGCCAAGGGACAACGCCTCTACCTTGAACCCGTTGCCCGTCGCCTCAACACCGCCGACGGACGCTGCGCCGCCGCTCGAATCGAGGGTGAAGCCCGCCTGCACGAGTTGTTGGCCGTAGGCCGCTGCGGCGGAATTGCCCGACGCGTCGTCGGTCCTGTAGATCAGCACGAAGTTGCCGTCGCCACTCTTGACCGAACTCTTCAGGTCGCCGGTCGGGAGGGGTACGGAAGAGGGGAAGTCGCTGGGCACCTTGGCCGCGGTGCCGATGCCGATCTCGTTGCCGTCCTTGTCGGTAGCCGTGATCCCGGCGCCGCCGTCCTTGACGTCGGCATCGACGCTGGGGTTGGCGTTCTGGATGGCGTTCTCGACCGCCTGCTCATTGGCAGCGTTCGAGCCGCAGCCGGTCAGGATCAGCGCGGCGACCATCACTCCGGAGGCCAGAAGAGAACTCTTGCGCAGGGCCATGGTCATTCGATGCTCCTTCGTCGGGCGAATCTCGGCAGTCCGGCGAAACCGCGTCCGGCCGAAGCGATGCCTCAGACTGTAGGGGCGTCGACCGAGCCGGAGCCGCTCATCGGCGACACTTGCACACATGTCCTCAGCGCTGCCTCAAGGTGAAGCCGTTCCCGCCGCGGGTCCTCTCGGTGACGCTTCGCTGCAGCGGGTCGGTTCATCGCCGTTCGGCATCTATCTTCATGTTCCGTTCTGCACCACGCGGTGCGGCTACTGCGACTTCAACACCTACACCGCCGACGAGCTCGGGCCAGGGGCCTCGCGCACCGACTACCTCGAATCGGCCGCAGCCGAGTTGCAGATGGCACGTCGCATCCTTGGATCTGCCGCACCGAAGGTGTCGTCGGTCTTTGTCGGCGGTGGCACACCCACGTTGCTGCCCAGCAGCACCCTGGTGGCGATGCTGCGCCGGATCGATGAGGAGTTCGGCCTCGAGGCCGACGCCGAGGTGAGCATCGAATCGAACCCGGAGTCGGTGGATGCGATGGCGTTGCAGGAGTTGCGGGCCGGAGGCTTCACGCGGGTCTCGTTCGGTATGCAGAGCGCCAGCCCACACGTCCTTCAGACTCTCGATCGCCACCACACACCCGGGCGGGTTCAACGCGCTGTGGCCGAAGCACGCGCCGCCGGATTTGAGCACATCAATCTCGACCTCATCTATGGCGCGCCAGGGGAGAGTGACGAGGACTGGCAGCGTTCACTCGATGCCGTTCTTGAGGCTCGGCCCGATCACGTCAGCGCCTACGCGCTGATCGTTGAGGAGGGCACCCGGCTGGGCGCGCAGGTGGCGCGCGGGCAGGTACACGTTGCCGACGACGACTCGCTGGCTCATCGCTACGTCATGGCCGATGAAGCGTTCAGTGCGGCTGGCCTGCGGTGGTACGAGGTGTCGAACTGGTCAACCGAGGCGGGGCGATGCCGACATAACCTGGCCTATTGGCGCAGCGACGATTGGTGGGGCATCGGTCCCGGCGCCCACTCGCACGTCGGCGGCACCCGTTGGTGGAACCTGAAGCACCCGGCGGCTTACGCCGAGGCGGTGCGGGCCGGTCGCATCCCGGCGGCAGCGCGCGAGGAGCTCACCCTCGAACAGCGGCACGACGAACACGTACTCCTTTTGCTTCGTCTCGTCGACGGCTTGCCACTGGTCGACCTTCCCGGGGCGGCACTGCGACGTGCCAACGTCGCGGTCACCGAAGGGCTGCTCGATCCGGACGCGTTCATGGCTGGCCGGGCGGTGCTCACCTTGAATGGCCGCCTGCTGGCCGATCGCCTTGCGGTTGAGCTCGTCACGGTCTGAGCGGCGCGACAGGCCCCTGGCGCACGCACCGCCTAGACTTGGCACTCGGTTGATCCAAGTGCCAGCACCCGATAGATCGATGGGAGACGTGCCCATGAGCGAGGACCGCAGGCTCGCCGTGCTGCGCGCAATTGTCGAGGACTACGTCGCCACCCACGAGCCGGTGGGTTCGCGAGCGTTGGTCGACCGCCACCAGTTGAACGTCTCGCCCGCCACCGTTCGCAACGATATGGCCGCGCTCGAAGACGAGGGCTATATCGCGCAGCCGCACACCTCTGCCGGACGCATCCCCACCGACAAGGGGTACCGGCTGTTCGTCGATCGTCTGACCGAGGTGCAGGCGCTCTCGCCGGCCGAACGTCGAGCCATCGAGTCGTTCCTGCAAGGAGCCTTCGACTTGGACGAGGTCGTTGATCGCAGCGTACGACTACTGGCGCAGCTGACCCGCCAGGTGGCCGTGGTGCAGTACCCCTCGCTGCCGCGATCCTCGGTGCGGCACGTCGAACTCGTCGCCCTGACACCGACGCGCGTCATGCTCGTGGTGATTGCCAGCACGGGCCGTGTCGAGCAACGGGTTGTCGAGCTTGCCGCGCCGATCGGTGACGACGCGCTCGCCGATCTTCGAGCGCGATTGAACGCTGCGGTGCAGGGCCGCAAGCTCGTCGAGGTGTCCGAGGCGGTCGTCGGGCTGGCTCAAGGATTCTCAGCGGCTGATCGTCCGGCCGTGCTGGCCATCGTGGCCACGCTCATGGAGACGGTTGTTGAACAGCGCGAGGAGCGGCTCGTCGTGGCCGGCGCTGCCAACCTCACGCGCATCCCCAGTGACTTCCCGCTCAGCGTGCAGCCGGTTCTCGAGGCGCTTGAAGAGCATGTGGTGCTGCTCCGACTTTTGGGCGAGGTGAGCGCATCGGAGCAGCCGACCGTTCGCATCGGCGCGGAGAACGACGTCGAGGGTTTCTCGTCGGCCTCGATCGTCTCGTCCGGTTATGGCAGCCACGGTCAGTCGGTCGCCACGCTCGGGGTGGTCGGTCCCACGCGGATGGATTACGCCGCGAACATGGCGGCGGTACGCGCCGTGGCTCGCTATCTCGGCCGCATGATGGCCACCCCATGATCGGCCTCGATCTCCCCTTCACCTGCGCCAGCAGCACCATCGACTGAGAGAAGCACTGTGGCCAACGACTACTACGGCACCTTGGGCGTAGCCCGCGATGCGTCCGCGGACGAGATCAAGCGCGCCTACCGCCGGCTGGCCCGTGAGCTCCATCCGGATGTCAACGACGATCCGCACACCCAGGAGCGCTTCAAGGACGTCGCGGCTGCCTACGAGGTGCTCTCCGATCCTGACAAGCGACAGATGTACGACATGGGAGCCGACCCGCGGGCTCCTCGCGGTGGCGGCCCAGGAGCCGGCGCAGGTTTCGGCTTCGACTTCGGCGACATCATGGATGCCTTCTTCGGCGGCCAGCAGCGCGGACCGCGGTCGCGGCGACGTCGCGGTCAGGACGCGCTGGTCCGCGTCGAGGTCGAGCTGTCCGAGACGGTGTTCGGTGCTGAGCGCGAGCTGCAGCTCGAAACTGCCGTCGAGTGCCCCACCTGCAACGGCACCTGCTGCGCCCCAGGAACCTCGCCGCTGACCTGCGACGTGTGCAAGGGACGTGGCTCGATTCAGGTGATGCAGCGCTCACTGCTCGGGCAGGTCATGACAGCCAGGCAGTGCTCGCAATGCCAGGGATTTGGCGAGACGCTTCCGTACCCCTGCACTGAATGCGCGGGTGAGGGGCGAGTGCTCGCACGACGCAACTTGAAGGTGCGCATCGTTGCCGGCGTCGACACGGGTACGCGCATCCAGTTGAACCAGCAGGCCGAGGCCGGTCCGGGCGGTGGACCCAACGGCGATCTCTACGTCGAGGTCGTGGTGCTTCCGCATGAGGTGTTTGAACGCGTCGGTCAGCACCTGCACGCCACGCTCAAGGTGCCGATGACGGCCGCCGCTCTGGGCACCACGCTGGAACTGGAATCCCTTGATGGCCTGCGAGAGGTGTCGATTCCTGCAGGCACGCAATCGGGCGAGAACATCAGGCTGGCCGGACTCGGCGTTCCGCCTTTGCACAGCCGTGGTCGCGGCGACATTGTGGTTCACCTCGAGGTCGAGACGCCGCAGAAGCTCGATGGTCGTCAGCGCGAACTGATGGAGGAACTGGCGCAACTACGGGGTGAGGAGTCGGTGGCTCCCAAGCTGGTCCCTACGTCGGAGGGCCCCACGCTGTTCACGCGGCTTCGTGACGTTCTGGGTGGCCGATGAGCGCACCGCTCTTCCTCGCGCCTCGGGCTGATCTGCTCGAAGGCGAGCACGTCGTTCTGGATGGTCCCGAAGGGCGTCATGCCGTCTCGGTCCGACGAATCCGTGTCGGTGAACGCATCGATCTCAGCGACGGCGAGGGTGCCTTGGTGGCCGGACGCGTGCTCGCGGTGAATCCTCCCGACAGGTTGGCGATCGAGGTGCTGGAACGCATCATCGTGCCGCTCCCTGATCCGCGCCTGGTCGTTGTTCAGGCGATCCCGAAGGGCGATCGTGGTGAGCGTGCCGTCGAGATGCTGACCGAGATCGGCGTCGACGCCGTGATCCCGTGGGCTGCCTCTCGCTGCGTCGCGCAGTGGAAGGGCGAGCGCGGCGAGCGGGCCTGGATGAAGTGGGAGTCGACAGCACGCGAGGCCGGTAAGCAGGCGCGTCGTGCGCACGTGCCGCGGGTGACGGCGCCCGCCGCGACGGGCGACGTGGTCACCATGATCGGAGCGGCCGCTGGGGCCGTGATCCTGCATGAGGAGTCGACGCTGGCCCTGACGGCCTGGGATCCGCCGAGCAGTGGCGAGATCGTGGTCGTTGTGGGGCCTGAGGGCGGGATCGCGCCCGAAGAGGTCGAGGCCTTTCGCGAGGCCGGCGCGCAGGTGGTGCATCTGGGGCCCTCGATCATGCGCACTTCAACGGCGGGCGCCGCCGCGGTGTCGGTGCTGCTCGCGGCCACCCACCGGTGGTCATAACAGAAGCAGGTCTTGCGGTAGCGCTTCGCCTTAGCATCAGGGCATGAACACCTGTCTTTTCTGTTCGATCGTGGCCGGCGAGATCCCCGCCGACATCGTTCGCCGCACGGATCGTTCGGTCGCCTTCCGCGACGTGCATCCCCAGGCTCCCGTGCATGTGCTGGTGGTGCCGGTGGTTCATCACCCTGATGCCGCCTCAATGGCGGGCGATCCGGAGGCGCTAGGACTATTGATGGCCGATGCGGTGGCAGTTGCCAAGGAGCAGGGCTTGGCGCCGGACGGCGAGAGCCGGGGGTACCGCTTGGTCCTCAACACCGGCGCGGGCGCGGGGCAGAGCGTCTTTCACACCCATGTGCACGTGCTGGGCGGCCGCGGATTCACCTGGCCGCCTGGATGACATGCCGGTGACGGCACGACGTGCGGCCCGGCCGCCTCTACGATGGGTTAACAGAGTCGAACCCGGTGAAGCACCACACAAGATCCCGGAACGAATGAGAAAGGCAGGAGGGCGAGCGAGGGCCTCAGGGCCGACCCATGAGTAGAACCACAGAAATCAGCGCCACAATCGTGGTGCCGCCGAGTCTGCCGACCGTCACTCTCTTCGGCCCCGGCGATGCCTTCCTTCGAGTCGTCGAAGGTGCCTTTCCCTCCGTTGATCTACATGCCCGTGGAAACGAGATCACCGCCCGCGGACCTGCCGAAGAAGTGACGCGCGTCCAGCGGCTCTTCGATGAACTCGTCATCGTCGTGCGAACTGGTCAGGGGCTCACGGCCGAGACCGTTGAGCGATCGATCGCGATGATCCGCGGAACCCAGGACGAGGGTCCGGCCGATGTCCTGACGATGAACATCCTCAGCAGCCGCGGTCGAACGATCCGCCCGAAGACGCTGAACCAGAAGCGCTATGTCGAGGCCATCGACCGCCACACGATCGTCTTCGGCATCGGACCGGCCGGTACCGGCAAGACCTACCTGGCCATGGCCAAGGCCGTCCAGGCACTGCAGGCCAAGCAGGTCACCCGCATCATCCTGACCCGGCCGGCGGTCGAGGCGGGGGAGCGTCTGGGATTCCTGCCAGGAACGTTGTACGACAAGATCGACCCGTACCTGCGACCCCTCTACGACGCGCTTCACGACATGCTCGATCCCGAATCGATTCCCAGGTTGATGGCGGCCGGAACCATCGAGGTCGCCCCGCTGGCCTATATGCGCGGTCGCACGTTGAACGACGCTTTCATCATCCTCGACGAGGCTCAGAACACCTCGGCCGAACAGATGAAGATGTTCCTGACGCGGCTTGGTTTCGGCTCACGGATGGTCATCACCGGCGACACCACACAGGTCGACCTGCCCTCCGGCGCCACCAGCGGACTTCGCGTGGTGCAGGACATCCTCGACGATGTCGAGGATGTCGAATTCTGCCGTCTCGACTCGCAGGACGTGGTGCGCAACCGCCTGGTGGGCCGCATCGTCGAGGCGTATGCGGCGTTCGATGCCATTCGCAACCCCCCGCCGCCAGCCCAGCAACCCCGCTCGGCCCGTGGAACCCGACGATGACGCACCGCCGGTGGTGAGGTGATGGCCATCGAGTTGACGAACGAATCGCACCACGCCGTCGATGAGCTCAGGCTCGTGGCGGTCGCCGCTGCCGCGATGACCACCATGCGGATCGATCCAGATGCCGAACTCTCGATCGCCATCGTCGATGACGCCACGATGGAGCAGTTGCACTTGGAGTGGATGGATGAGCCAGGTGCCACCGATGTGCTCTCGTTCCCCATGGACGAGTTGCAGCCAGGCGAACCTGAGGGCCCCCTCGTCACCGGATTGCTCGGCGACATCGTCATCGCCCCGGCATTCGCTACGGCGCAGGCGCTCGAGGCCGGTCGCGACCCGCTCGCCGAGCTTGATCTGCTGATGGTGCACGGAGTGCTTCACTTGCTTGGATTCGATCACGCCGACCCCGATGAGGAACGCGCCATGTTTGCCTTGCAGGACCAGATCCTCGCCGCCCACGTCGTTGGGCGCCGCACCCCATGACCAGTGCCGGGCTCCTCATCATTGCTGCGGTGCTTGTCGTGATCGCGGGCGTTCTGGCTGGCACCGAGGCCGCGGTCTCTCGGGTGCGCAAGGTGCGGGCCCAGGAACTGGCCGACGCTAAACGGCGAGGTGCCAAGGCCCTCGTGGTGATCGCCACCGATCCCGCGCCCTATGTCAATGTGCTGTTGTTCCTGCGATTGGCCGCCATGACCACCGCGACTGTGCTGGTGGTGCTGGTGTGCGTCGACGTGTGGGGCACGACGTGGATGTCGGTGGCGGTGTCCGCCGGAGCGATGCTGATCGTCAACTACGTCATGGTGGGAGTCGCTCCGCGAACGATCGGTCGGCAGAAGCCGGTTCAGGTCGGGCTGGCAACGGCCCCCTTTGTTCGCGCGATGGCCCGGGTGCTCGGCCCGCTGACACGGCTCCTGATCCTCGTGGGCAACGCGATCACCCCGGGCAAGGGATTCCGCGACGGTCCTTTCAGCTCAGAGGCCGAACTGCGCGAACTCGTCGACTTGGCTGAGGCGAACCAGGTGATCGAGGACGACGAACGTCAGATGATCCATTCGGTCTTCGAACTTGGCGACACCTTGGTGCGCGAGGTGATGGTGCCGCGCACCGAGATGGTCTTCATCGAGAAGGGCAAAACACTTCGCCAAGCACTCTCGCTCGGCCTTCGCTCCGGCTTCTCTCGCATCCCCGTGATCGGTGAGGGTCTGGACGACGTCGTTGGCGTGGTCTACCTCAAGGACGTAGCGCGGCGTTCGTTCGACAACCGTGACGCCGAGTCGATCGAGCGCGTCGAGTCGGTGATGCGGTCGGTCACCTGCGTGCCCGACAGCAAGCCGGTCGATGAACTACTGCGCGAGATGCAGGCGGCGCGCGTGCATCAGGCAATCGTGATCGATGAGTACGGCGGTACGGCAGGCCTCGTGACGATCGAAGACATCCTCGAAGAGATTGTTGGCGAGATCACCGACGAGTACGACGACACCGCTTCCGACCTTGAGCGGCGTGAGGATGGGTCGATCCGGGTGCCATCGCGAATGTCGATCGACGACCTCGGCGACCTGCTGGGGGTGGAGCTCGACGACGACGTCGATACCGTCGGCGGCCTTCTGGCCGAGCGGCTGGGACTCGTGCCGATTCCCGGCGCCTCGATCGTCGTAGGCGGGCATCGGCTGATCGCCGAATCGGCCGGCGGCCGGCGCAACCGCATTACCTCCGTGCTCGTCGTCCCCGTGGCCGGCGACGAGGATGAGCGGCAGGAACCGGATGCCGGGAGGGCCGATGGTTGACGCACAGGCGGCGTCGATCACCGATGAAGATGCCAAACTGGTCACGCTGGCGCGCTCGTCACGCGCACGGACGGGCGCCGCTGAAGGTGCAGCGGTGCGCGACGAGACCGGTCGCACGTACTCGGGAACCACGGTGAATCTGCAGGCGCTGCAGCTCAGCGCTCTTCAGTCCGCCGTCGCAGCGGCTGTCGCCAGCGGTGCTAAGGGGATCGAAGGTGCTGCGATCGTGACCGGCGCCAACACCGTGCCGACACCTGACCTCGCGGTCGTCTCGGAGCTTGCGGTGGCCGATGCCCACCTCCATCGATGCTCAACGGCGGGCGATGTGATCGAGTCGGTTGCTCTGTGAGTTCACCGGCGCATCGTTCGGGTTTCGCCTGCTTCGTCGGACGCCCTAACACCGGTAAGTCGACGCTGACCAATGCCCTGGTGGGGACCAAGGTGGCGATCACCTCTGACCGACCGCAGACCACACGTCATGCGGTGCGTGGCATCGTCCACCGCGCCGATGCCCAATTGATCCTGGTCGACACTCCTGGGGTGCACAAACCCCGAACGTTGCTGGGCCAGCGACTGAACGATCTGGTGCGCGAGACCTGGGCCGAGGTCGACGTCATTGCGTTCTGCGTCCCTGCCGATGAGAAGCCCGGACCAGGCGATCGGTTCATCCTGAACGAGGTGGCTTTGGCGCGCGCGCCCAAGATTGCCGTGGTCACTAAGACCGATCGGGTGAGCAAGGCCGCGCTCATGCAGCAGTTGCTGGCCGTGCAGAAGCTTGGCGAGAACGTGGGAATCGTGTGGGACGAGATCGTGCCGGTATCGGCTGTTGCCGACCAGCAGGTCGATCTGCTGGCCGACCTTCTGGTGCAGCGGCTCCCCGCAGGGCCCGACCTGTTCCCCGAGGGTGAGCTCACCGATGAGCCCGAAGTGGTGATGGTGGCCGAGCTGATCCGTGAGGCGGCGCTGGAGGGTGTGCGGGACGAACTTCCGCATTCGATTGCCGTCGTGGTCGAGGAGATGATGCCGCGGGAGGACCGGCCGGCCGAGCGGCCGCTGCTCGACATTCGCGCCACCCTCTTCATCGAGCGGCCGAGCCAGAAGGCGATCGTGATTGGTCGCGGCGGCGAGCGCCTGCGCGACGTGGGGATCGCGGCTCGTCACGGGATCGAGGCGCTGCTCGGAACGGCCGTCCACCTGGACCTCCACGTGAAAGTCGCCAAAGACTGGCAGCGCGACCCCAAGCAACTGCGGCGGCTTGGGTTCTGAGCCTCCGGCTGGATTTCAAGACCTGAGGGGGCCAATAGGCCGAGTGGATGATGCGGCTCCGGCGTGTTTCACTTATGGCCAGAAGCGGTCGAGGTCACACTGACCACTCCCGACCGTGCTCGTTCCTGATGCTCCCGAAGGGTTCACCCATGCCGTCCGCCCGAGCCAGAAAGACGCTTGGGCTGGGCACAGCCGCAATCCTGGTGCTGGCTCTGGTTGGCCCCCTGGGGTCCACGAGCGCGGCGGTGGCAGCACCCGATCGGCGGCTGCCGATCCTCGAGAGATCCAGTGCAGCTCCGCTGGCTGGTGCCGATGCCTCGACCACCGACGTGGTCCCAGGTGAGGTTCTCGTGCGTTGGAAGCCCGGCGTCTCCACCGGAAGCCGCCAGGTGGTTCGCCAGGCCCGAAAGACGCGCCTGCTGCAGAAGCTCTCCCTAGAACGCACCGAGCAGGTGGCCGTTCCCGCCGGGTCATCGGTCGAGGCCACCGTGACAGCCCTCAAGGCCGACCCGCGCGTTGAGTCGGCCCAGCCCAACTTTCGCTATCTCGCGCAGACACCAGAGCCCGGCGAGAGCCTGCTCTGGGGGCTGAACAACACCGGGCAGAACCCCGAGCCCGGGTTCGCCGTTCCGGGTGTTCCGGATGTTGACATCAACGCTCCTGAAGCCTGGGCCCAGCCCGTCGGCGGAGGATCGGCCAGCGTCGTGGTCGCGGTCATCGACACCGGCATCGACACCTCGCACATCGATCTGGCCGGTGGCGTGTGGACCAACCCGGGAGAGGTGGCCAATAACGGTCTCGACGACGACGGCAACGGTTTCGTCGACGATGTGAACGGTTGGGACTTCCTCAACGGCAACAAGAGCGTGTACGACGGCGTCACATGCCTCGACGGCGCCAACGAGGACTTTCACGGTACGCATGTGGCAGGAACGATCGCTGCCCGGCGCAACGGTGCTGGCATCGTGGGTGTGGCTTACGGAATCAAGTACATGCCGGTGAAGGCGTTGGGCTGCGAAGGCGGAACGACTGCCACTGTGGTCGATGCCTTGGAGTACGCGTCGGCTAACGGGGCGAAGATCGCCAACATGAGCCTGGGTGGTCCCGGTTTCGACGGGCTTTTCAAGTCTGCGATAGAGGCCTCGGGCATGCTCGTCGTGGCGGCCGCAGGCAATGGCGGCTCTGATGGGATCGGCGACAACAACGACACTTTCGGAGCCGACTGGCCCTCGTACCCGGCTGCGTTTGACTCGGCGAACGTCTTGTCGGTGGCAGCGGTCGACAACCGGGGCGCTCGTACGGGCTTCTCGAACTACGGAGCCACGTCGGTCGATGTGGGGGCACCCGGCGCATCGATCCTCAGCACCTATCCGGGCAATCAGCTGATCTACCTCGACGGCACCTCGATGGCGGCTCCGCACGTGGCAGGCGTCGCGGCTCTGGTGGCCTCGACGAATGGCGCTCTCAGCACTTCCCAGATCAAGGCGCGCATTATGAGCACTGTTCGCCCTCTGGCCTCGCTCAGCGGCACGACAGTCACTGGCGGACTCGTTGATGCTGAGGGCGCCGTGCTCGGGGCAGCGGTGCCCTTGACGGCCACCACCATCGCGATCGCGAGGTCGGCCTCGACCATTACCTATGGTCAGCCCGTCACGCACTCGACCCGTCTCTTGGGCGGTTCGGCAGCGGCCGCCGGCCGCAGCGTGCAGATGCAGCGCTATTCCAACGGGTGGAAGACCGTGTGCTCGGGCGTGACTAACTCGGGCGGCTACGCCTCATGCGTTCAGTACCTGGGAACCAGCAGCAGCTTCAGATGGCGCTTCGGGGGCGACATCGGGCTTGCGGCGTCGTGGTCGGCCACCTCGTCCATCGCGGTGCGTCCGGTGATCTCGGCCTCGCTTTCTCCCTCGACCATCTCCCTCGGACGCACGGCCTACTTCTCTGGTGCGATCTCGCCGTCCAAGAAGGGCTCGGTCCTGCGCCTGCAGAGAAAGGTCGGCAACTCGTGGGTCACGGTCAGCAAGACCGCTGTGACCTCGAGGAACACCTACTCGTTCGCGATCAAGCCTGGATCTCGGGGCTACATCACCCTGCGGGTGTACTTCTACGGTGACGCCGCGAGCGCAGCCCAGAGCACGTCGACCCGCACCCTGAGAGTGCGCTAGGTGTAAGGTTCGGCGCATGCGGCACCAGGTCCTTCTGCTTATTCGCCGCGGCGAGCCTTCCTCCTAGGCCGGTCTCCTCGCCGCGGCTGCTCGCCGTGCCGGTCGTTCCCAGACCCAGCCAGGAGCCCCTCGTGAACCGCAGCACCGATCCCCGGCAGACGCCGAGCGGGATGCCGATCCACAAGTACGTTCCCTTCACCCCCATCGTTCTGCCCGATCGCACGTGGCCCGACAAGGTCATCACCCAGGCGCCGATCTGGTCGTCGGTCGATCTGCGCGATGGCAATCAAGCCCTCATCGATCCCATGAGCCCGGCCCGCAAGCTGCGGATGTTCGAGCTGCTCGTACGGATGGGCTACAAGGAGATCGAGGTCGGATTTCCCTCGGCCTCGCAGACCGACTTCGACTTCGTGCGTGAACTGATCGAGGGCGATCGGATCCCCGACGACGTCACGATCCAAGTGCTCACGCAGGCGCGCGACCACCTGATCGAGCGCACCTTCGAATCGATCAAGGGCAGCGACCGCGCCATCGTTCACGTGTACAACTCGACCTCTGCTCTGCAGCGTCGCGTGGTGTTCAACGCCGACAAGGATGCGGTGAAGGACATCGCATTACAGGGTGCGCGGCTGGTGCAGAAGTACGCCGATGAGCTGCCGGGCAACACGCATGTGGAGTTCGAATACTCGCCTGAGTCCTTCACCGGCACCGAGCTCGACTACGCAGTCGATGTCGTCAACGCCGTCAACGACGTCTGGCGGCCCACGCACGACCGCAAGGTGATCGTCAACCTGCCGGCCACGGTCGAGATGTCGACCCCCAACGTCTATGCCGACCAGATCGAGTGGATGCACCGGCATCTGGCCTACCGCGAGAACGTGGTGCTCTCGTTGCACCCGCACAGCGACCGCGGTACCGGCGTGGCGGCGGCCGAGCTCGGCTACATGGCCGGCGCTGACCGCATCGAGGGCTGCCTCTTCGGCAATGGCGAGCGCACCGGCAACGTCTGCCTGGTGACGTTGGGGTTGAACCTGTTCTCGCAGGGCATCGACCCGATGATCGATTTCAGCGACATCGACGAGATCCGTCGCACGGTCGAGTACTGCAACCAACTGCCGGTTCCCGAGCGGCACCCCTACGCGGGCGACCTCGTCTACACCGCCTTTTCCGGATCGCACCAGGACGCGATCAAGAAGGGGTTCGAGCGGTTGGAGGCCGATGCGTCGGCTGCGGGCAAGAGTGTCGATGACATCGTGTGGGGCGTCCCTTACCTGCCGATCGATCCCAAGGACGTTGGCCGGTCCTATGAAGCCGTCATCCGCGTTAACAGTCAGTCGGGTAAGGGCGGCGTGGCGTACCTGCTGAAGTCTGAGCGCAGCCTCGAACTGCCTCGTCGGCTCCAAATCGAATTCTCCGGCGTTGTCCAGCGGCACACCGATGTCGAGGGTGGCGAGGTGAGCTCCGAGGAGATCTGGGAGATCTTCACCGACGAGTACCTGCCCAACCCTGTGAAGGCGTGGGGACGCCTGGCGCTCAAGGGGCATCAGAACGTTGCAGCGGTGGACGAACAGGACACCTTGACGGCCGACGTCATGATCGATGGTCACGAACGCACGATCAAGGGCATCGGCAATGGACCGATCGCCGCTTTCGTCGAAGCGTTGGCCGGCGAGAACGTGGATGTTCGTGTCCTCGATTACCACGAGCACGCGATGTCGGCCGGTGGCGATGCCAGGGCGGCGGCCTACCTCGAGTGCGCTGTGGGCGGACAGGTGCTGTGGGGTGTCGGAATCGATGCCAACATCGTCACAGCCTCGCTCAAAGCCGTAATCAGCGCGGTGAACCGCGCTCACCGATGACGACGCGCTGCTGGTGATCCTCTGAGCCTGTATCGCGACGATGCGATCGTCCTGCGTACCCAGAAGCTGGGGGAGGCCGATCGCATCGTCACGTTTCTCACCCGTGAGCACGGACGCGTGCGCGCGGTGGCCAAGGGTGTGCGGCGAACCAAGTCGCGTTTCGGTGCGCGCGTCGAACCCTTCGCACACGTTGACGTGCAACTGCATCAGGGGCGTTCGCTCGACATCGTCACGCAGGTCATCACCCGAGACGCCTTCGGAGGCGTGCTGGCTGCCAACTACGGCAAGTACACCTCGGGGAGCGCGATGCTCGAGGTGGCCGAGCGGCTGACCGATCAGGAACGCGAACCGGCGGTGCAGCAGTATCTGCTGCTCCTCGCGGGCCTCCGTTCACTCGCCGGGGGTGAGCACCGGCCGGGGCTAGTCCTTGACGCCTACCTGCTGAGGTCGTTGGCGGTGGGCGGGTATGCGGCCTCGTTCAGCGACTGCGCTAGGTGCGGAGCGGCCGGGCCGCATCGGGCTTTCTCGGTGGCTGCCGGCGGCGTGGTCTGCTCGGACTGCCGGCCGCCCGGATCGGCGGCGCCTGCCCCGGCGACCCTGGAACTGCTCTCGGCGCTGCTGACAGGTGACTG
>Ga0105048_10001481_pt1 | contig 38095 bp, 33 predicted proteins | sample MAT05_FD_78382 | JGI IMG/M metagenome (GOLD analysis project Ga0105048, IMG submission 78382) | Freshwater microbial communities from Lake Fryxell liftoff mats and glacier meltwater in Antarctica - MAT-05 | ecosystem: Environmental > Aquatic > Freshwater > Ice > Liftoff microbial mat | place... | reverse complement strand
GTGCTTTGCCCACCCACTGACTGGCATTTTTGGTGAACAGTTGCAACGTCTCACACTGGTGCTCGACCGCAATGCGAATCGCCTCGTGGCAACCGCCCGAGATGGACATATGAGCGCCAAAGAGGGGCATTGTAAAGTTCCTGGTGGCGAGCGGGGACGATTTGGTGTCGAACGTGAACTCGTTCTATCGAGCCTCCGCCGATTTGGCTTGTGGCCCCCGGAACCGCCTTGTGATTGCCCTTCCTTCGTATTCTTGATTGAGTTCAATTTTAGGAATGTTGGCCATTCGATCTTGACACATTCGTTGGTCGTGGTTATTGCCCCGCGTTCATAAGACATTGTCTCCGTCCATGAACGGGCGCCGTTGGGTTCGGGGGAACCTCACGCCGCCAAAGGGGGAACAGGGATGGCACTCCGTTTGTCGCCGTGGAAGCGGCGTCTCATCGGCCTGAGCGCCGGTTTGCTGCTGAGTACGACCGTTGGTTGCCGCTCGACTCATGAAACCGGGAAACCGAAGTTGATGGGTTCGGGCAATCAGACCAGCGCGAACTCGCCTAGCTCGCCGGCCTTCAAGAATCTCGCCAATAATAACCCCGGTTTCATCACGAAACCGGTGAACACTTCGGTCCAGACGCCGGCCGTTGTGGCCGCGCCGACCATGACAACGCCCGCGAATTCTATGTCATCCGTCGTCACCACGACCACGTCCATACCGACGTCCAGCAGTCAACAGATTCCGCCGATGCCGAGCCCGGCATTCCAGCAACAGTACGTTCAACCGGCCGCCAATCCGCATTACGCCCCGCCGATGATGGCGCCGAACGGCCAGCAGATGGCTTCACCCCATTACAGCGGGCCGAACTACCAAACTCCGAATCCGCAATACTACGAGCAGCCGCCGGCTCCCGGACAAGGCATGCAGCAGCCCCAGATGCAGTTGCAGCAGGTGCCGACCTACCAGGGACAGCAGATGCAGGGCACGCCACAGATGCAGATGCAGCAACCGCAAATGCAACAGCCGCAGATGCAGGTTCAGCCCGGCGTGTATTACCAGGGGCAACCCGTCCAGCCGCAGATGATGCCGATGCAGCCTCAGATTCAACCGATGGGCGGGGTCAAGGTTCCCGACGGCTTGCCGCCTTCGGTGACCGGTCCATCGCTGCTGCCGGCCTCGTACTCGGCGCCGAATCTCTCATTGAACCCGCCGCCCGAACTGAAGTCGCCGTCTGCCCGCGTCGTGGCCGAGTACCCGGCCAAGACGCGAAGCGAGCCGGAAGAGGTCATCACCGCTCCGATTACCATAGGCGGAAAGTAGTTCGCCGCCGAGCGGCGTCACATCTTTCTAGCCGTGCCGCGGTCTCCGCGGCACGGCTATTTGCATTTGACTCCATACACTGAGAACGACGTATAATAGCGGGCGTGCGGGCCGGGCGGTTCCGGTCCGTGCTGCTTCGTCTATTTGATTGAGGAGCCTGCACCATGAAATGGATCATTTCACTACTGGCGGCCGCATTTGTCGCCATGCCCACCCTGGCAGCCGATGATTTCGACCTCGCCAAGCTAGAAGGAAAGTGGAACATCGTCTCCGGGGCCAAGTTCGGCCAGAAAATTGAAGGCAAGGCGCTGGAGGGTGAAATCACCATCACCAAAGACACCATTACGATCAAAGCCGACATCACCCATGTCATGAAGTTCAAGATTGACCCCAAGGTTAGCCCCGTCGCCATCACGATGGTCGGCGAGGAAGGCCCGTCGAAAGGCTTTACTTCGGAGGGAATCATCGAGTTAAAAGGCGACGATTTCAAGTTGACCTACGCGATGCCGACGGAAAAACGCCCCATCGCGTTCGAGAGCGGCAAGGATAGCAAGGTGCTTTCGTTCGTCCTGAAACGGGCGAAGTAAGTGGTCTTGGCGAGCGTCGAGATGTAAGACCGACGTGGTTGCGAACTAGAACCACGTCGGTCTTACATCTCGATGCTCGCCTGATGTCTACAACACTCTTTCTTGTTCGCAGGAGTCACTCCGTGTCACGCGTTTCTCGATCGATGGTTCTTCCTCTCCTCGTTGCCACGTTCGTTATGTTGTTAGGTCCCGCCGGCCCTCTGGCGGCTCAACGGAAGACGAAGAAAGACGACAAAACTCCCGCGATCAAAGAGCCGCCGGCCACGCCGATCGCGAATCTCAAAGTCGCCAAGGATTTTCGGGTCGAGCTCCTCTATTCGGTGCCGAAGGACAAGGAAGGTTCCTGGGTCAGCATGTGTGTTGATCCGAAGGGCCGGCTTATCGTCTGTGATCAATATGGCGGGCTCTACCGCATCACGCCGCCGGCGCTCGGTGGTAAAGCGGAAGATACCAAGATTGAAAAAATCCCCGTCGACATTGGCGACGCCCAGGGTCTCCTCTGGGCGTTCGATTCGCTTTACGTCGTCGTCAACAGCACTAAATACCCGAGCGGTCTCTACCGCGTCCGTGATACGAACAACGACGACGTGCTCGACAAGGTCGAACTTCTGCGCAAACTTCAAGGCGGCCAGCGCGAACATGGCCCGCACGCCGTTGTTCTAAGTCCCGATGGCAAGTCGCTCGTGATCGTCTGCGGCAACCAGGAACCGATCACGGAACTGGCATCGTCGCGGGTGCCGCGCCATTGGGGCGAAGATCATTTACTGCCGCGCATGCCGGACGGCCGGGGCTTCATGGCCGGCGTCAATGGACCGGGCGGTTGCATCTACAAGGTCGATCCGGACGGTAAGAAATGGGATCTCTTCAGCGTCGGCTACCGCAACGAATATGACGCCGCCTTCAATAAACATGGCGACCTGTTTACCTACGATGCCGACATGGAGTACGATTTCAACACACCCTGGTACCGGCCGACGCGTGTCTGCCTCGTCGCCAGCGGCAGCGAGTACGGCTGGCGCAATGGCGCGGGCAAATGGCCTGGCTACAATGCCGACAGTTGGCCCGCGATCGTGGACATTGGTCCCGGTTCGCCCACCGGCGTGACCTTCGGCTACGGAGCGAAGTTCCCCGCCAAGTATCAGGATGCCTTCTTCATCTGCGATTGGAGTTATGGCAAACTCTACGCGGTGCACCTGTCGCCGCAAGGCTCCGCGTATAAGGGTTCCGTGGAAGAGTTCATCACTGGCACGCCGCTTCCCCTGACCGATCTCGTCATCAACCCGAAGGATGGCGCGATGTACTTCACGATCGGCGGCCGCAAGACGAAGTCAGGTCTTTATCGAGTTACTTATGTGGGGAAAGAGTCGACGGCGCCGTCGCCGGTCCCGACGACCACCCCTTCCGCACGTGTCTTGCTTGAAGAGTTCCACGGAAAAACCAGCCCCAAGGCCGTTGAAACGGCATGGCCTCATCTGAGCAGTGACGATCGTTTTCTGCGTTCCGCCGCTCGCGTGGCGATCGAGTCGCAGCCTACGAATGGATGGACCGATAAAGCGTTCACGGAGACGAATGCTCAGGCCCAACTCGAAGCTCTCCTCGCCCTCGTCCGCGTCTCCAGTGACGATCCCCAGCACAAGAAGACGACCGTCGATGAGAAGCTCAAAGGCCGCATTCTGGATGCCCTCGACAAGATCGATTGGGACAAGCTCAGCGAGTTCCAGAAGCTCGAATTGTTGCGTATCTACACGATCCTATTTGTCCGCATGGGCGAGCCGTCGGCCGACGTTCGTTCGAAGTTGATCGCCCGGTTCGACGCGGTCTACCCGTCGAAGAGCCGATATCTGAATGCCGATCTCTGCCAGTTGCTGGTCTCTCTGCAAGCGCCGAAAACGGCCGTGAAGACGATGAAACTCCTGGCCGAGGCCGCGACGCAGGAAGAACAATTGGATTACGCCAAGTCGCTGCGATTTCTCAAGGCCGGCTGGACGATGAAGTTGCGGCAGGATTATTTCAAGTGGTTCGTGAAGGCCGCGAACTACAAGGGCGGCGCGAGTTTCGAAGGCTTTCTCAGCAACATTAAACGCGACGCGGTAGCCCAACTAAGCGAGAATGAATCCTATATTTTGAAACGCGTCATGGATGAGCAGCCACAAGCAGGGGTAACCGCGATCCGCCCGCAACGTCCGCTCTACAAGCAACACAAGATGGCCGACCTCGCGACGCTTCTGGAGAAGGGGCTGACGAATCGCGACTTTGACAACGGGCGCAAAATGTTCGCGACTGCCAACTGCTTCGCCTGCCACCGCTTCGACAACGAAGGCGGCGCTCACGGTCCCGATCTCTCGCAGGCTGCCGGTCGCTTCAATGCCCGCGACCTGCTTGAATCGATCGTCGAACCGAGCAAGTCGATCAGCGATCAATACGCCGCCGTGAATATCGAGATGGACGACGGCCGCAAGTTTACGGGCCGCATCGTGAATCTCAAGATCGATGATATGTTTCTCATGCCCAATATGATGGAGCCCAACACGCAGATCATTCTCGACCGCCGGCATATTGAGTCGCAGGAAATGTCCAAACTCTCGCTCATGCCAACGGGAGCACTCGACATCCTTAAAGAGGACGAGATCCTCGATTTGATGGCGTATCTGCTATCGCGGGGTGATCGCAATCACGCGATGTTTAAGAAGTGAGATATGATGGAAATGGCCTTGGTATTTTCTTTACCCCGAAGGGGTTAAATAACACAGCCCAGGGTCGCGCTTCGCGCACCCTGTGTACGAATAATTTTTGTAGTCTTTACCCTGAAGGGGTTGTACAAGTGTCGCCGACCGAGTTGATATACAACCCCTTCAGGGTAAAGAATGGCGTCGGTAACGGTTACCCCGGGTGCGCGAAGCGCAACCCGGGGCTAATAGCTATAACCCCTCCGGGGTAAAGGCAAGATTGCTGACTCCGCGTTGGTTAGTGTGAGACTGAAAATGAAGCTGGCATACGAAGAGATCATTGATTTTCTAGCGAGTGCACCGACGCCTGAACGGATATTGAAACATAAGGCCTCGTCCCGAGTTCAATCGCGAGTGGCGGATCTGGTTCAGGGTAGGGAGAACTCGACGTTGGATTCGGAAGAGAAAGATGAGTTGGGCACGTTCTTGCAACTTGAACATATAATGCGGGTGGCGAAAGCTAAGGCTGCAATGCGATTGAAACGTGGCACTAAATCGTGATCCGTTGGAGATATGTGATGGAAGATTCAGAGGGATTCAAATTCGAATGTAATGCTGATGATGCAAAAATGATTCATCAAGTAATTACCTTGTGGCAAAGGTTGATGCGCCATGTCCACAGCGAAGGCGCCAAGAAGTTTCTCGAACATCCCTTGATGAAGATCCTCATTCCAGACACACCTTCGGATATGGCTGGACATGCTTTGTCGCGCATCTGCCATGATTGGATTGCTCATACCGGCTACAGTGCAGAGTTCGAGAATACCGCTAAATTCACACTTAAAGACGGCCTTGATCGCCTCGGGATTAAGCCGCCTGAAGAGACTGAAGGCTGACAGCTATGAAAAAAGGAGCGTTCTCAATGTGGCGCATCGTATACTCTTTCGCTGCACTCTTGTTTGTGGTGGAGCTGTTTCTGTATGTTTCTTCAGGAACGGTTGACACCACGGCTCAACCCCAGTTCAAGACGAACCTCAAGCTCTCCGGCATCGAGAAACGCGAACTCTGGACCACATCTAACGTGAAAGGCTCCCCGGAGCCGCCGCCGCCTTACCAGTTGACGAATGCGTTCCCCACCATCAAGTTCGATGAGCCACTCGAGATGACGATAGTGCCCGGCAAGAACATCTGGGTCGTGGCCGAGCGCAAGGGGAAGATCTTTACCTTCGACGCGCGGGCCAAGACTCCCGTGAAGAAACTGCTGCTTGATGTCGGCCACACCGTTTACGGCGTGGTGCTGCATCCGCAGTTTCAGAAGAATGGTTACGTCTTCGTTAGCCATGTGCCGAACACGGAGAAAGAGGCCGCGGACGGCAGCATCGTCTCGCGTTATGTAGTGAACAATCGCGAAAAGTTGGAGGCAGATCCCAAGTCTGAGACGGTTATCCTACGGTGGCCCAACGGCGGGCACAACGGCGGGTGCATCCGCTTCGGGCCGGACGGCTTCCTCTATCTCTCGACCGGCGACGGCTCGGGCATTGCCGACGGTTTACAGACCGGCCAGAAGTTGGACGATCTGCTTGCCGCCATCCTGCGCATCGACGTCGACAAGACCGAGGACGGCAAGAACTACGCCATCCCGAAAGACAATCCCTTCGTTAGCCTGAAGGGCGCTCGCGGCGAGAATTATGCCTATGGCATCCGCCAGTGCTGGAAGATCGGCTTCGATCCCGCGACTAACGATCTCTGGGCCGGCGAAGTCGGACAGGATCTCTGGGAGATGGTCTACAAGATCGAAAAGGGCGGCAACTACGGCTGGAGCATCTCCGAAGGAACGCATCCCTTTCGCCCCGAACGACCAATTGGGCCGAGCCCGATTCTGAAGCCGATCGTCGAACATGACCACGCTGAGTTCCGCTCGATCACCGGTGGCTACGTCTACCATGGCAAGGCACGTCCCGAGTTCAAAGGCGCCTACATCTACGGCGATTATGACACCGGCCGGGTTTGGCTGTTGCGATACGACGCGAAGGCAAACCGAGTCACCGAGCACCGCGAACTTGCCAAGTCGACGCTCCGCCTCGTCGCCTTTGGCCAGGACCACGACGGGGAAGTGCTCGCTCTCGATTTTGTCAGCGGTGCGATCCATCAACTCACTCCCGCGCCTGCCGTGGCCAAGGACGGTCCCAAGTTCCCCCAGAAACTGAGTGAAACGGGCCTGTTCGCTTCTACCAAAGACAACACGCCAGCCAAGGGCTTGATCCCCTATTCGGTGAACGCCGAACTCTGGTCCGACGGCGCGACCAAGGAACGCTTCATCGCCGTGCCGGGCGAGGGCAAGATCGAGTACGAGACCGTCACCTATCCGCAACCGGCCCCGGGCTCGCTCCCCGGTTGGCGCTTCCCCGATAACACGGTTCTCGTCAAAACATTCTCGCTCGAAACCGAACCGGGCAAGAAACGCCGGCTTGAAACCCGTTTGCTGCACGCTCATCGCTATCCCGGCAACGAGGAATACGGTGACCAGGTTTGGAGCGGCTACACCTATATCTGGAACGATGAACAAACCGATGCTCTCCTCGCTGACGCTAAGGGCGTTGATCGCGAGTTCACGATCAAGTCGGCCCAGGGGGAACGCAAGCAAGTTTGGCATTTCCCCAGCCGCACCCAGTGTACGATGTGCCACACCGTGACAGCAAAGTACGCTCTCGGCGTCAACACCTTGCAGATGAACCGTGACCACAATTACGATGGCGTCGTCGCTAACCAACTGGCAACACTCGAACACATTGGTTTGTTCGACCGCAAGCTTCCTGCCGCGCCCGAGAAGCTTGACAAACTGGTTGACTATCGCGACGAGAAAGCCAGCCTCAACGATCGGGCTCGCGCGTATCTGCAAGCAAATTGCAGCCACTGCCATCGCAAGTGGGGCGGCGGCAACGCCGAGTTTCAGCTTCTCTCGACGCTGGCCGTGAAGGATTTGGGCGTGCTTGACGTGAAACCGGGGCAGGGGGCCTTCGACCTGAAAGACCCGCGCCTCTTGGTCCCCGGCGAGCCCGATCGTTCGATGATTTACCATCGCATGACGCGCTTGGGGCTGGGTCGTATGCCGCACATCGCATCCAACGTCGTCGATGACGCCGCGGTGAAGTTGATCCAGGATTGGATTAAGCAGATGCCGAAGTAGTCCCCGTGGCGAGCCGAGCGCATCGGTCTTCCGTAACATCATCCCTATGGCAGATTCACAAGTTCCCACCCCGCGTCAGACGCAATCGTACATCCGCGCCCTACTTCAATCGCGGCGGTTGATGCCCAAGAGCAAGATGGGTCAGAATTTTCTGATCGATCTCAACCTCGTCGATTTGATCGTGCAAACCGCGGAGATCGATCGATCGGATGCCGTGCTCGAAGTCGGCACCGGCACCGGGTCGCTCACCGCCCGGTTGAGCGATCTGGCGGGAGGGGTGGTAAGCGTCGAGCTTGATCCCGAGATTCAGGAGATGGCGCGCGACATGTTGGCATCGCGAAAGAATCTATCGCTTTTGCGGATGGATGTGCTGGCTCGCAAGAACGAGATCGCCCCCGAGGTGTTCGCCGAGTGGGACCGGCGGGTCGAACTCGGGGGATGCACTCGGCGGAAACTGGTGGCCAACCTTCCCTATGTCGTGGCCACGCCGGTGATCGGCAACTTGTTGATCGCCGATGTGACGCTCGAACGCATGGTCGTGATGGTGCAATGGGAACTGGCCGAGCGCATGATCTCCGTGCCGAGCACGAAAGGATATGGCTCATTGGCCGTGCTGATTCAAAGTCTGGCGGACGTGAAGATCGTCCGCCGCCTGCCGCCCACCGTCTTCTGGCCGCAACCCAAAGTCGATTCGGCCATCATCCTGATCAAGCCGAACGCGGAGAAACGAAAAGAACTCGGCGACCCGGCCCCCTACCGAGTGTTCCTTCGCGACTTGTACACCCAGCGTCGGAAAAATCTGCGATCGGCCCTGGCAGGCTGGCCCTCGGGCCGGCGCGAGAAAAAGGACGTCGACGCCAAACTAGCCGAGATCGGCTTCGACGGATCCGTGCGAGCGGAGACGCTGGATCTCGTACAACACCGGCGGCTGTTTGAGGCGTTTCGTTAAAGTCTGATGAGAACTTGACTCTTGCCCGTAACAAACCGCTGCGAACGGTGTATCATCATGGGTGAGAAACCCGCTGAGTGCGGCGGGCGGTGTTCATTTCCCCCTCTCGATCAGTGAGGATTCGGATCATGCGAAGACTACTCCCCATCTGTGCCCTATTCGGCATCATGGCTTTCCTGGCGACTGACTCGTACGCTCAACGGCCTCCTTTCGGCGGCGGCGGTTTCGGGTTGCTTCAGAACAAGGGCGTCCAGGAAGAACTCAAGATCACTTCGGAACAGAAGGACCAGATTGCCGAGAAGGCGAAGAGTGTTGGCGGCGGCTTCGGTGACTTCGCCAAGCTCAAGGACCTTTCCAAGGAAGAACGCGAAGAGAAGATGAAGACCATGGCGAAAGAGTCCCGCGAAAAGTCCCAGAAGGCGATCGCGGAAATTCTCAAGCCCGAACAGATCTCTCGCCTGAAGCAGATTGAACGGCAACAGAGCGTCGTCTCGACCCTTTCGAATGATGAGGACGTCAAAAAAGAACTGAAGCTTTCCGAAGAGCAGATCGAAAAGCTCAAGGGCATCAGCGACGATTCCCGCAAGGAGATGCAGGGCCTGTTCGGCGGCTTCAAGGATAATCCGAGCGAAGCCCGTGAGAAGATGGCGGCGCTGCGGAAAGAAGCGACCGAGAAGGCCGTCAAAGTCTTGGATGATGCTCAAGCCAAGAAGTGGAAGGATCTCACCGGCGAGCCGTTCGAAGTCAAGCTCGAAGGCAGAGGCAACTTCGGCAAGGGCGGCACCCCGCCGAAGAAGACCGACGACAACTGATCTTCGTGACTTGAGAAGTTGAGCCCGCCGTTTCGGAGCAAGCCCTCTTCGAAACGGCGGGCTCTTTTCTTTCAATAATCGTTGCAGACCACGGCCCGCCCCATTAAACTACCAAAACCCACGTATACCTTACTTTCTTCCGGAGAGGCTCTCCATGAACCGACCAATCGATCGCCGACTATTCCTCGGCAGCAGCGCGGCGTCGCTGGGCTACTTCTTCTCAGCCGAGGCGTTCTCGGCCGCTCGCGCGGCCGACAAGCCGAATGCGAAACTCCGCTTCGCCGGCATCGGCATCGGCGGCAAGGGATCCAGTGACATCGACAACGCCGGCAACCTCGGCGACGTCGTCGCCCTTTGCGACATTGATGAAGGTGAACGCGGCCTCGGCGGGAAACTCAAGAAGTTCCCCAAGGCCAAGACCTACTTCGATTTCCGCAAGATGCTCGACGAGATGGGCAAGGAAATCGATGCCGTCACCGTCAGCACGCCCGATCACACTCATGCCCCGGCCGCGGTGATGGCCATGCGGATGAAGAAGCACGTCTACGTTCAGAAGCCGTTGACGCACACCGTCTTCGAAGCCCGCGTGATGCGCGAAGTGGCCAAGAAGTATGGCGTCTGCACCCAGATGGGCAACCAGGGTTCGACGGAGAGCGGCCTGCGCCGCGGCATCGAGATCGTTCAGTCCGGCCTGATCGGCAACGTCTCGGAATTCCACGTCTGGACAAACCGGCCGATTTGGCCGCAAGCCCCCAAGGTTATGAAACGGCCCGCGGAAGAAGAGTGCCCGAAGACCGTTCACTGGGATGAGTTCATCGGGCCGGCCCCGATGCGGCCGTACGCCAAGGGCTACCATCCCTTCGCCTGGCGCGGCTGGTGGGACTTCGGCACCGGCGCCATCGGCGACATGGCTTGCCATACCGCCAACATGGGCTTCCGGGCGTTGAAACTGATGTACCCGACCTCCATCGAAGCCGAGGCCGGCGACGTCAATCCGGAGACCTGTCCGTCGTTCGCTCATGTCGTGATGGATTTCCCGGCACGCGAAGGCATGATCGCTTGCAAGCTGCACTGGTACGAAGGTCAGCGTGAAGGCAAGAAGCTGACCCCGCCCGAGGAACTGCTGAAGAAGGTTTTGAACCCGAAGGAAACGCTGGCGAACAGCGGTTCGATTCTCGTGGGCGACAAGGGCATTCTGTTCTCGCCGAATGACTATGGCGCTAAGTTCCGCCTCATCGGCGCGGGGCTTGATTCCATCAACGTCAATACCCCGGAAACACTCCCCGTCAATGGGAAGGGTGACCAAGGCCAAAAGGACGAATGGGTCAAGGCCATCCTGGAAGGTAAGCCGGAGATCGCCTTCTCGAACTTCGACATCGCCGGCCCGCTGACCGAGGCATTCCTGCTCGGCAATGTGGCCATCCGCTCTGGGAAGAAGATCGAGTGGGACGGCGCGAAACTGCGTTGCACCAACAACAAGGATGCGGACCAGTTCATCAAGGGCGAGTATCGCCGAGGCTGGGAAGTGAACGCGGAGGTCTAAGGCGCGGCTTCGCCTCGTAGGGACAGGCCTCCCGGCCTGTCCTTTTCGTTGCATCGCTGCATTGCAGTGCATTCGTTGCATTGCAGACCCGTCCCCGTGAGACGGTGCAACGAATGGTGTGGGGGGGGTGATGGGGTGGGGGAGTAGGCGTGAGTTCACTTCTTGATCATAGCCCGAATCTGCTTCTCAATCTCGTTTGATTTCAAGGCGGCGTCAATGCCGGCATGTTTTTCATGATCGACGTACTCGCGGGCGGCGCCCAGGGATTTTCGATACCAATCCTCCGACTTTTTGGGGTCATCCGGCCAGCGGCGGTTCATCTCGGCTCCCGCGGCCAGGATGTCCTCGAGCAACGAATTCCAGAACGTCGGCTGCCAGCGGAGTGCGGCCACCAGGGCCGCGATGGCCGCGGCGTCTTCGCCGCGCGCCAGCCAAGCCCGTTCCAACTCTCGATACGCGGACGCATCACGCGGTTGCAACTCGATGAGTCGTTCGGCGTCCGCGACTGCACGCTTGGGGTCGTTCAACTTGAGATAGAGGGCGGCCCGTCGCCGGATCGGTTCGGGCGAATAGGCATCCAGTTCAATGGCCCGAGACCAGTCAGCCAAGGCCTTTTGATCATCGCCGAGCTTTTCGTGGACGTTAGCGCGACGGCGATAAGCTTCGGCCAGACCCGGAGCGAGGAAGATCGCTTCGTCCAGATCGGCGAGCGCCTCTTTGGTTTCATCCAGTGAACCGCGCACCAGCCAGGCCAGGGCACATTGGCGATCTTTCTGTATCGTGAATGATGCAATTGCCTGCGCGAATTTTGGTTCAAGAGTGCGGGCGACACGGACACGGTGTTCCTCACTCATCGGCTCGAGTTTCAGCAGGGCATCCAGGTGCTTCTGAGCCGCTTTTGACTGACCGAGCGCATAGCTGGCATCCACCAGATCGCGGCGAAACTCGACGTTCTCCGGTTCTTTTTCGATCGCTCTTTCAAGTGAGGCAACTCCGTCCCGGTGCCTTCCCCGGGCGAGGAGAAACATGCCTCGCGCGTGATGTTCGCTCGCAGATTTTGGGGCGATCAACGGGCGGGATGATTCGAGAAACAATTTCAATTCGGCAGAAGTAATAGCGTAACCCAGTTGCTGTTGAGCCCCCTCTTTCGCCGCCAACAAGCCGACGACTTCGCCTTCGCCATTGACGAGAGGCCCGCCGCTTGAACCGGCCTGGTGAGGGATCTGCAACAACAGCGTACGCGGCTTGACGGGTTCGCCTTTGGCAGTCGTTACAAGTTCGATGTGAGCCGTCTGCCGAACCACTCCCGCTGAATAGAGCCAAAGCAATTCGACGCCCGAGGGATGCGAGACGGAATGCAAGCGAACCGCCGGTTTCGGTTCTTCCCTCGCGAACGCCAATTCTTCGGCCGTCGCGGGGAGTGATTCCAGTTCGATCAATGCCAGGTCCCGTTTCGGATCCCGTGCCACTACCAGCCCGCGAACGAGAAGACCTTCCTGTCTCAACCCAGTTCGATCAGCGTAGGCGGCCAATTCCGCTACCGGGTCGTTCTTCTTCAAGCGGGCGAAAAAAACGTCGACGAGATCGGACGAGCCCGCTCCGCTGTTGGTCGTCAGGAGCAACCGGCGTTGCCGATCGATGACGAATCCGGCGGATCGTCCTTCCGTTGCCGTGGGACGGACCCAACCTGTCGCGGCCGTCAGCTTGCGGACTAGCGTCGAGGCTTCGACGGCAACGTCTCGGTTGATGAACTGTAGTTTTTTCGCTTCGGTTAGTAGCAGGCGCACCTCGTCGGCCTGAATGGCGATGGCCGTCGAAGGAGCCGCCCGCAGACCGCTGATGACGCCGACCACATCGCCATGCTCGTTGACGAGCGGACCGCCGCTGTCGCCCGGGAGGATCGGCAATTGTGCAATCAAGCAGGGCACGTTCTCGGCCAATTTCTTCCCGCGCCAGAAGTAGCCATCGGTCAATCGGCCGATCTGCCGCACCTCGCCGGTGCAAGAGAGCCACAACGCTTCCGCGTCGTGCCGATGGCCGATTGACTGCACCTGTTGCCCGGGGCCGGGCAACGCCTCCGCCAGTTTCAGACCGCCGGTCCCGGGGGGAAGTTTGTCGAGCTCAATCAAAGCCAGATCGCTCGACGGTCGGCGCAAGATTACCCGGCCGCGCACGGCCTGGCCATCTTCGTGGAGTTTCTTTTGATTTTCGAGGTAATAGGAACGCTCGGTAATCGGCCGGCCGTTTTCTTCGACGACGAAGAACGCCTCCACGCGGTCTTGCTCGCCGACGACATGCGAATTGGTGACAAGCCAGCGCCGTTCGGCATCGACGACCCAACCCGTGCCGACGCCTTGAGCCGAGGCGCGTACCCAGGCAGTCGCGTGCAACAATTTGTCCGGGACCGTCAGCCCGTTTGCGATTACGAGTGACATTAGATAGCCGAGCAGCATCATGTTGCTATCATATTGACCGCCCTTCGCTCACGCTTCGGGAGATGCGTCATGTACCGATTGGTTCCGCTCATACTCTTGCTGCTCGCTGGCTGCCGTTCAGAGCCAACGCCGAAGCCGCCAGAGAATGTCCTGGACCCACTGTTGAGAAAAATCAACAATCGGCTGGCGTTGATGGAAGCGGTGGCGCTGAACAAACAGTTCAAAAACCAGCCGACCGCCGACCCCGAGCGCGAAGCGGCGATGTTAAAATCGCTTGCGGAGAAGGCCGAAGGTTATTCACTCAAAGCCGACGAAGTCCGCTGGTTTTTCGTCGCGCAGGTGGACGCCGCCAAGCAGGTTCAAGATTATCATCGAGCTTCGTGGAAAAAGGAAAAACGACCCGCGCCGGAAATCGTCCCCGAGCTTGCTGAGATTCGCCAAAAGATAGACAGGCTCAATCTCGAATTGTTGGACTCGCTGGCCAAATACCGCAAGAATCCTGCCGATCTCGAAACGGTGCGCCGCCGTGCCGCCGTCCTGCTCACCGCGTCGGGAATCACGGACGAGTCACGCAAGCTTGCCATCGCACCGCTGCTGAGCGTTCCCTGAAGATCGTTCACTCGGCCTGAAGCTTGTGAACGAGTTCTTGAAGTTGTTTCATCGCAAGATCGAGCTCGGCAGGTTCACCGATGCCCTGGAAGTATCCGCGCACGTTTCCCTGCTTGTCAACGACCGCCAAATGCGAGCTATGCGTGAACGCGTCGCCTGGCTTGCCGCCTTCGTTTCGGGACGCGCCTACCTTGAAACTCTTGTTCAACAAGTCATGAATCGCTTTCTCAGTTCCCGTCAGGAAGAGCCAACGCTCTGAGTCGGCATTAAAACGTTGAGCGTAGTTTTGCAGTTCCGCCGGGTCGTCGTTCGCAGGGTCGACCGTAAATGTCACCAGGCGAACTTCTTTCTCCCCCGCCAACGCATTCTGTAGATTCTTCATCGAACCAGTGACTTGCGGGCAAGGGCCGTTGCAGCGAGTGAAGATGAACGAGGCGATCCAGACCTTACCTGTCAAATCGCTCTTTTGAATTGTCTTCCCGCTGCGCTCCGTCAGCTTGAAATTGGCGAGTGGAAACGAAATCGGTTCGCGAGCCGGGCGCGCGGGCGTCGATGACGAAGGCCGACAGGCCAACGGGCAGATCGCGATCAGGAGTAAAAGTGTCCGCATGTTCAATGGGCAACCAGGCGAGGCAGCACGCCATCGCCGATGAGCAGCAGCATCAGGCCTGCGAGATAGAGGAGGGAAGAACGCAGGACATACTTGGCGTTGGCCCGCGATGGCTCTTTGCGGAACTCAATCGCACAGTTGAGGAACAGCACGCTTAGGCAGACCGCGCCGGACAGGAAAAGCGTTCCGCCTTGCTGGAAGAGCGCTGGCAGCATGGTGACGGGCAGCAACAACAAACAGGTGCCGATCATGGCACGGGCCGTGAGCCGGCCATCCGGATCGATGGACGGCAACATGCGCAGACCGCCAGCGGCGTAATCGTCCCGATAGAGCCAGGCGATGGCGAAGAAATGCGGCATCTGCCAGACGAACAAAATGAGGAACAGCGCCGAGGCGTCTGGGGTGATCGTCCCCCGAGCGGCACACCAGCCGATGATCGGAGGGAGTGCGCCCGGAAAGGCGCCGACCACTGTGTTCCACACCGTTAACGGCTTCAAGGGCGTGTAGACGAAGACATAAGTGATGAGCGTGACCGCAGCCACAATTGCTGCCGCCGGTGTCGGCAACGTCATCAGAAGGTAGACGACTCCCGCGATGCCGAGGACGGTTCCCAAAACCAGGGCTTCGAGCGGATGGACACGACCCGTGGGCAACGGACGATTCATCGTCCGCCGCATCTTGGCGTCGCTTTTGCGCTCCAGCCATTGGTTCAGGATGCTGGAACCGACGGCCGTGAGACCGGCGCCCACCAGTGTATGCAGAAGCACGATCGTGCGGAAGTCTGTCCCCGCGGCGACCATGTAACCCACGGCCACTGTGAACAGAGCCATCGCCCCAATGCGCGGGCGAGTGAGCTTCACATATTCAGCCAGTCGCGAATGTTCGAGGTCGACCGAGCGCGGCTGTTCCAGCACCGCCATTTTCATCAAGCGTCTCCCGGTTGAGCCGACCCTGGCTGCCGTCGTGAAGCCAACACGAGCGCGACAGACGTCGCCAATATCCCCGTCCCGATCAACACATGTCCCGTCCGCACGATTGCTTGCCCTTTGCTCACGCGTTGTAATTCAGGCAACACACCTGAAGCGAATTTCCCCATCCACGCTTCGACACCCAGCATCACTTGCAGGACGAGAAAGACTGCCAGCAGACAGACACCGAACCCGCGCCGCGAGCCGATCAACGGCACCGCCGTGGCCACGACCGCGAAGGCAAACATTAAATGGAACCGTTGGACCAGTGCCGAGGGATGATGGCGGACCAACGCCCCCCAAATTAGTTGTACGAACACGAGGGCGGTCAGGACGAGAGGCAATCGCCCTCGATATTCATGAACTTTGTACGTTTCACGCGGCGCCGTGGTCAGCACGGCCAGGCCGACAAGCATTGAAAAGACGACTTGAGCGAATATGCCATGGACGGCCGCGAGATCGGTTCCGGCCCAGGCATTTAAGCGAACCCGAAAGCCGCCCAGCAAACCTTGAATCATGACCGCGACGAGGGCGATGACGCCGAGCGCCCGTAAGCCCGACCCGCGGTGACCTGCAAGAATGCCACTGGCCGCGCAACCAGCGACCATGATGAGCGAGACTACCATGACGCCGATGGCGCCGAATGGCCAAACAATCTCAATCGTGTTCGCCTGCGCCATCATGGCACGGTGAAACTGGCCGAAACTTGCAAGCAACACAATCAACCCCAGTGTGCCGGCCCGGCGAACAGATGATCGCGGCTCGGTCCACCAAATGCCGATCGCCAGAACAGCCATCATGCCGCCGACCGTGAAGCCCGCGAGACGATGAGCATGTTCAATTAAGAATCCCGGCCGGGGTTCGCTCCAGGAGGTCACCAGAAGAAACCAAGGCTCGGTGGGCCAAACGGGGTCGGCCATTCCGACACGGAACGTGGTGACCAGACCGCCCAGTGTCAGTAGGAACGCCGTGGCAATGCACGTCAGAATCGCCCAGACATGGACCCAACGCGGTGTGAGCCGCTTCCCGGCCATACGCAACAACCTCTCAACGAGCGGGATAAACCTGGGAACGCACGTCCGACGGCAACATGTTCGTAGCTGGCAATGCCAACACGAAATGAACCAGATCCCAGGTCTGATCGTCGCTGAGCGTGACGGCCGCCGGCATTCCCGATGGGCCGACGCCGCCTCGGATCCGCTGGAACAAGTCAAGCGGCGTCTTGCCGCCCCGGTAGACGCCTTCTGTCAAGTCGTTCGGCCGTGTCACCCCGCCCCAGGAGTCATACAGATAACGAGCTTGCCGACCAAAATCGACATGGCAACCGATGCAATTGATGGCGGGATTCGTGAAAAGCTGGTGGCCGCGACGGACCGATTCCAGATGATCCGGCTGAACACGCCGGTCGAGGTCATTGGGGGTGGGAATCGTCGTCGGCGTGATTCGCTCGATATCCGCGGCAAGCCATTGCCGCAGGGCGGAACGCAGATACGATCGTGCTTCGGTTGCAACGTTGTCCATATCTTCTTGGTTCAAAAGGTCGAGCAGCAAGCGATATTCCACCTCGCCGCGCAGGCTCAGGTGAATCGTGTAACTGATGATCTGCTCGCGTTCCAATTCGGAAAGCATCCCGAAGGGCGGCATTGACGTCCGTTCAATGCCCAGGGCTAACGAGCGGTGCAAATCGGCCCGCGATGGTTTACGGGAAGCCGTGCCGGGGCTCGTGACAAACTTGAAGATTCCCTGACGGAAATCTCTTGGGCTTGGATAGACCCACTGGCCGGTGGGGCCTCGCCCGTCGCCCGTTAGGCCATGACATTGCAGGCAATGCTTCTTGTAGAGAAAGCTTCCCGCCGCGAGCGTCTCGGGTTCGAGGTGAAGTGTCTCAACACCCTGCACATCGAGCAGTGGGACAAGAGGCACGGCCGGGCTGCCAAACATCTCAACTAGCACCCGATTTACCGCGGAACGGGTCTCTTCAGGCAGATCGTTCGGGTTCAGCACTTTGCCGCCGCGGGCATTAAGGTTGCCGATGAATTCGTCAATTTTTCCAGCCGGGGGCGGCCCCTCGGCATCAGTCGCGGGGAGGCGGACGACAATCGCGTCAACGCGCGGGGGATACGCGAGTCCGGTCGGATACGGTTGAGTTCCGCAGCCGGCCGAAAGTCCCGTTATGACAAACACGAAGCAGCGAAGCAACCTCGTCATGACATTAATAAGCCGCGATCTGCCGCGTCACGTAATCGGTGAGAAGCAGAACAAAAAGGATGAAAATCCAGAACAGTCCCGCGCCGACAATCAACCACGTCAGCTTATCGGCTGTCTTCAAGTGCATGAAGAAGTAGACGAGAAGCGAGGCCTGTGTCCCAGCAATTAGCAGGTTGAGGAAAACCGCAGACTGCCCGAGGCCCATGAACGACACGCTGATCGCCAAGAAGATGAGCGAGGCGATCACCAGGTAGATCAGTAGGTACGATGCCTTCGACGGCGCTGCGTTGGAATGCTCGTTCATGATTCCTCTCTTACAGATGCCATTCGAAATGCTGCCGTGAGCCAGCAACATACAGGAGCGCCACCAGGAAAAACCACATCATGTCAACAAAGTGCCAGTAAAGGCTGGTGACTTCGACGTAGACGTATCGATCCGGATGGTGGAAGTAATTGCGTTTAGCCAGGATGTAAAGCCACGCGATCAGCCCGATGCCGACGATCATGTGCAGTACGTGCAGCCCGGTCATGCAGTAGTAGAACATGAAGAAAAGTTGAACATGATGAGGGTTCACGCCCTTCTCTTCGAATTCCTGCGCCGGGGTGTGCTTCTCCCCTTCGGGGACGGAGTAGAACATCTTACCGGGAATCAAATGCTCGCGATAGTCGTTGTAGTACTCGCGGGATTTGAAACCGAGGAAGGCGATCGCTAGTGCAATCGTGACAAGCAACCAGCGCCGCAGATCCGCTTGCTTCCCTTCGTGGGAAGCGTGGATGGCGAAGGTGATCGTGAGCGAGCTAGTCAACAACAGAAGCGAGTTGATGCCCGCGATCAACACGTTGAGCTTAGCGCTGGCGGCCAGAAATGCTTCCGGATACCAGATTCGGTAGGCCGTGTAGGCCACGAAAATACCGCCGAAGAACAGCACTTCGGTGACCAAGAACAGCCACATCCCCAGCCGGGCCGAGCCCTGCTGTTGTTCCATGGTGTCATAATGATGAGCGAGCACGCTGGTCGAATCAGTGGACATTCGCCTTCTCCTCCTTCACTGGTTCGCCGCTAGCGGTTGCATAACTAAACGTCGGCTTCGGGGCGTTGGGCAGCGAGTATTCGTAGGGCATCTCGGTGCTCACGAGAGTGTGATGGAAATTCTGCGTCGGCGGGGGCGAGGTCGTCCGCCATTCCAGTCCGGTCGCACCCCACGGGTTATCGCCTGCGGGCTTGCCGTAGAAGAGCGAATGGATCAGGTATGTGAACGGGAACAGGTAGCCTAATCCGAGGACGGTCGAGCCCGCGGACGACAAGACGTTCAAAACCGCGAATTCGGGCGGGTAGGCGTGGTAGCGTCGGGGCATACCCAGGTAACCGAGGACGAACTGGGGAATGAACGTCATGAAGAAACCGACGCACATCAGGATGGCGGCGATGCGGCTCCAGAAATCGGAGTACATCTTTCCGGTGATCTTGGGCCACCAGAAGTGGATGCCGGCGAAGTATGCCATGACCATGCCGCCGACCATCGTGAAGTGGAAGTGAGCAATCACGAAGTAAGTGTCGTGCAAGTGGCGGTCAGTGCCAAGAGTCGAGAGAAACAGTCCCGTGACGCCGCCGATGGTAAACAGGGCGATGAAACCGAGAGCGTAAAGCATCGGGGCCTGGAACGAGATTGAGCCTTTGTAGAGCGTGGCCGTCCAGTTAAACACTTTGATGGCGGACGGCACGGCGACGAACATACTCAACAGCGAGAAAACCAGGGCGGAGTAATAACCCTGTCCCGCGACGAACATGTGATGGCCCCAGACCAAGAAGCCGACGACGGCGATGCCGACGCTCGACCAAGCAATGGCCTTGTAGCCGAAGATGTTCTTGCGGGAGAAGCACGTGATGACTTCACTAATAATGCCCATGCCTGGCAAAATCATGATGTATACGGCCGGGTGCGAGTAGAACCAGAACATGTGCTGGAACAGAAGCGGATCGCCACCGAGAGCCGGATCGAAGATGCCGACCTGAGCGATTCGTTCAACCGCGAGCAGCACCACCGTCACCGCAAGCACCGGAGTGGCGAGCAGCATGATGAGGCTAGTCGCATACATGGCCCAGACAAACAGAGGCAGACGGAACCAAGTCATACCCGGCGCCCGCATGCGATGGACGGTGACAACGATGTTCAGACCAGTGAGAATCGACGAGAAGCCGGCAATGAAGATGCCGATGGCCACGGGCGCCACGTTTGTTTGTGAGCGAGTACTATAAGGTGGATAAAGGGTCCAACCGGTGTCGACCCCTCCTGAAAGCAACGCCCAGCATGCGCAGAACGCTCCCGCCATGTAAAGATACCAACTCAGCAGATTCAAGCGAGGGAAGGCAAGGTCGCGGGCGCCGATGGTAATTGGGATCAAGAAGTTGCCCAACACGCCGGGAACGACGGGAACCAGGAACAAGAACACCATCACGATGCCGTGGGCGGTGAAGACCTTGTTGTACTGGTCGGGCGTCAGCATGCCGCTGGGCGTGACGAGGTTGTAGCGGATCAATCCAGCCGCCGCCATGCCGATCATGAAGAAGGCAGTGACAGAAACTAGGTATAGGAGGCCAATCCGTTTGTGGTCAACCGTCAACAGCCACGACTTCCAAGTATAGCCGTCGGTCAGGTAGTTGTCGGATGGCGCCGCCCCGGCAAGCGGCGCGGCGTGTCCGCCGTGCGTGTGCAGCGCGCTCATGGTGCTCATTTCTTCTCTCCCAGCTTGCTCGGATCTGTTTCGGCGCCGATCGGGGCCGGGAACTTATCGGTTCGCGTCGGCGTTTGGCCGGGGCCCAGCGTCTTGATGTAGGCAATCAAGCGAATCAACGCTTCCTCCTGCGTCAGGTCCAGCGACTTATCCGCGAGTTGATTCGCGAACGTCGGCATGATCGGCGCCCAACCTTCGTGGACTTTCGCCATGGGCAGCAGGATCGATTCGCGAATGTAGCCGTCGTTCACCTTGACTGTTCCACCGCCACGAAGCGGAACGGTCGAACCATAAAGCCCTTCAAGGATCGGAGCCCGCCCCTTGGCGCTGTGGCACGACGCGCACTGGAGTTTAAGGAACAATTTGCGGCCTTCCCAGGCAAGCGAGCCATCTGTCGGACCGTCGTCGATCTTCGGCCGTTTGCCGTTGTACCAAAGATCGTAGTCGTCCTTCTCCATCACGTGGATCCAACCAATCATCTGCGAATGGCCCACGCCGCACAATTGATCGCAATATAGCTGATACTTGCCCGCCTTATTGGGTTGATACCAGGTCGTCACGTAGCGGTTGGGCAAGACGTCGATCTTGTCGCGGAACGCGGGGATGCCGTAGCAGTGAATCACGTCTTCGGAGATCAATGTCACCTTGACCGGCTGATTGATTAGCAGGTGCATTTCATTGATTTCGCGGACACCATTCGGATGCTGAATCTTCCACATCCATTGCTTGCCAACGACGAAAATCTCCGGAGCTTCCGATGGGACATCGAATCCTTGATCAAACACTACCACGCCCCAAGCAAACATGACCAGGAACAGCACCAACGGCACGGCCGACCAGAAGATCTCTAGTTTATGCGATCCCAAGATGCGGGGTGTCTGTTCCCCCTCCCGCTGCTTGCGATAGCGAGAGCACATGAAGGCAAGCAGAACAAATACGAGTGCTGTCCCCGCTCCGGTGACGGCGGAGATGAAGTAGAACAAATAGTCCACTTGAGCCGCTTGCTCGCAGCCTCGTTCTGGCAGAAGTGGGATATTCGCGATGAACATTATTCTCCCTCGCCTTGCTTACGCAGCGGTTTCCGAAGGCGCCCGGTTCGGCGGACGACGCCATACGCGGAACAACCAGATGCCCAGACCCAGAACTAGCGTTCCGAACACAATCCGCAGCGCTTTCATGACCGAGAGCGTGTATTTGCCCGTGATCGGGTTGTACTCATAGCACAACATCTTCACGAACTCTCCCGGATCGACTTCCTTACCAATCTTCCCAGCCCCCGCTTCTTCCAGGGCCGTCTTCAAGTCGTTTTCGTCGTACGTGATGCCGAAGAAATACCGCGAAAGCTTGCCGTGTGGTGTGACCACCATGATGCCGCTTGCGTGGTTATATTGCTTCTTCACCTTGTCGTATTCATAACGGAAACCCACCGCCTTGCAAATCTCGTCAATCGCCGGCTGGTCGCCCGTGAGGAAGAACCATCCCTTTTCAGAGTTAGCGCGTCCGTATTCGTCCACATAACTCTTCTTCTTAACCGAAGCCACGACCGGAATATCTTTGGGATCAAAACTGACCACCACCACGTTGAATCGATCACCCACGTCGCCCGGCAACTTCTTCAGCGATTCGACCAGACCGTTCAAAACCTGATTGCACAACTGCGGGCAACGGTAGTAAGCGATGACGAAAATCGTCGCCTTGCCGCCGATGCAAGAACCGAGCGTGATGTCTTGGCCATGATCGTCAAGAAATACCAGATCAAGAGGCAGCGACTCGTTCAGCCGTTGATCGATGCCGATGGCGTCAAAGTTCGGCGGACGATTCGGTTCGGCTGGCGCCATGCCGTAGCGTTGCCCCCAAACCGGGTTCGCGGTTGCCGCCAGGGTCATTAGCAATGCGACGAGACGAATCAATGCTTGTCTCCGTGCTCGGCGTGATCGTGTTCTTCCTGAGCTCGCATACCCCACTGAAGGTTGGACGCTTTGGGGAGGTTATTGCGATAGTTCGCCGGTTTGTATTTCTCAACGAACTTCATTTCCTTGTCGTAAATCTTCTTCGCGGTGGCGTCGCCTTCCTTGGTCGAACCATCAGCCAGGAGTTTCAAAGCTACTTCGATCGGAATTTGGACGATCCCCTTCTTCTCGTCGACCCACTTGAAAGTCTGCGAACCCTGCTCGCGTGCATACTTCGAAGTCGGCAGCAGATCTTCCGGATGAAGCTTTTTCGAGTTGGTTTTGTCGTCCAACGCCTCAAAAGAACGGACATACGGCTTAGAATAGAGCGGATTGTCCTTGTCGTACGTTTCCAGACCTTCGAGGCGAGGTTGCTTGATCGTCGCGTTCGGATCCGTGGAACTAATTCGCTGCATCCGCTCAGTGAGAGACGGATCGTTTTGAGCCGCCGCCATCGCATTGGCCGGCTTGCTCTTGGGCGCGTCGCGCAGGCCGGTAATGATCAGCGTCACGATGCCGTAGGCCATCGCGAAGGCGATTACCAAGGCGACCGGTACATACAAGATAGCCTTCAGATTGATCGTGTCCGCTTCGTGTCCCCGCTTGATGGCCTCGGGGTTGACGTCGGCATTCGGGGCGTCGTGATCAGTGTGCATGATGGCCTCCCGGTAGTTGGCCAATGTAGTTGGTCGGGATGAGCGGGTACTTCTTTAATTGAGCGAGGAAGAGCCAACTCCAGATGCCGCCGATGCCCACCATCGCCGCCACGTCCATGATGAGGTAGAATCCTGCCAACTTGTGCTCGTCAGCCGGTTCGATCCACCAGATCACGTCGAAGGCGCACATGATGAGAATGCCAATCGCTACCGCTCGCAAACGGCCAGCGTGTAGCTTCACGTCGCGGAACAGCAGCAGCAAGAACGGTAGAGCGAAGTGGAAGACGCAAAGTACGTAGGCCACGTACTCCCATCCGCCATTTTGCCGTTTCAGGTAGTAAGGTATTTCTTCCGGCAGATTGGCCGCCCAGATCAGCATGTATTGGGAGAAATTCATGTACGACCAGACCATCGTCAGGGCGAGCAAGAAACTACCCATATCAAGCTGAAACTTCGGCCGCAGCAACTTCTTGATTTCCGGCTGCTTCGCCAGCGTCAAGAAGACGATGATGCAGACGCACAAACAGGTCAGGAGTTGATTGATGCTGTAAATCAACGGCATCATCGTCGATGACCACGAAAGATTGATCGACATCACCAAGTCGGTGCAGGCGAACATGTTCACGAGCGCGAATGCCATCACCATGGGACCGGACATGTTTTCCATATAACGCCGAGCATAACGGTCGTCCGTCTGCTCAACCTGCTGGCCCCACTTGTTCGAGAAGAAGATGAACGCGCCCCAGATCGAGAAGTAAATGATCAGGCGGATCAAGAATCCCGGCGCATTGCACCAGTCTTCGAACTTGTGCTTCAATTCCTCGGCCGCCGCGGGCACGTCGGTTAATTTCTCGGGAGCTTGAGCCCACGGGTAGGGTGAGGCGTCTTCCATGAAGACGCTGATCGCCAGCGGAATCGCCAGCACCGCCAGTAGCGGTAGCGTCCGTGTTGAAGCTTCCAGCAAACGCCGGAGCAGCACGCCCCAGCTCGCACCAGTGACGAACTGGATGCCAATGAAGCCCATGCACCCGACTGGCAAGCTCAGCCAGAAGACCCAAGCGGTCAAATAAGACGTGAAGAACTGCTTCACGCCGCCTGACTCACTGGAGCGGAGCACGCCCGCGATGGCAAAGGCGGCCAAGCCGACGACACCGACAATGAGCGAGAGACGCTGCATGCGGTCCCATTCAGGGCTATTCGTACTATTCGTCCCGTTGGACACATTGTCGCTGCTCACGGATGCTTACCCCCGTGTGATGCGTCGGCGGCGGTTTTAATTGCTTCTTCACGGGCTTCGTCCCGGAGCTTCTTTGGCAAATCATCCAGCTTCACGGACTGACTGAGTTGCAGGACGCGGATGTAGGCGATGATGCGCCAACGATCGAGAACGTCAGGGATTTGGCTGCCATGTTCGGGCATGCCGCCATATCCTTTGTTGATGACTTCAAAGTAATAGCCGACCGGAACCTCGGTCATGGGGACCTCGAGCCGATAGCGGCCGAAACCACGAGAGTAGCCGGGAGGCAATGTCTTATCGTCCTTCTTGCGGCTGTCGGCAAAGGCAAAGTCGGGGTGATACGACGTTGGTTTCAGAATGCCACGTTCAACAATCTTACCTTTGCCGTCGCCCAGGGCGCCATGGCAGGGAGTGCAGAAAATCGTGTAGCGTTCCATGCCGCGATTCAAGTCGTCGGCCGTCATCTTGAACGGGAATGCGTCGACAAAATTCTTCGTGGTGTCCGGTGCGCCCACCACCCCGAACACGTCTTTCGAGTTGGGACTGGTGATCGTCATCTCCTTGGCTTTGCGCCCTTCTTTCGTCAAACCCGTCATGAACGGGTGCGTGTCGGAAAGAGTGCCGCGAGCTACCGTCCCAGTCTCAATGGGGCGCGAGGCCCGACCGTCCGCGAAGAATGGCGTCTCTTCCAGCGGCCGGAAATAAGGTTGATCCGCCATCTTCTGCTGGCAAGCGGAGAACAGCACGAGCGAGAGGGGAAGCAAGGCGCAAGCTCGCTGCGTCCATCCATGCTTGCTCGAACTCTGATCGGGATGGTTCATTCCGGCACCTCCGCGACGCTGTCCGCATTCAGGCCGTCCATAAAGCGTCTTGTTTCCGTCAGGTCGAACTTGGAATCGACCGCCTCGATCACCAAAAAGAACCGGTCGCCGCTTGCCCGCGCGAACTGCGGTACGTTGAAGGTCGGGTGATAAAGTTGCGGCAGCCCGCATACCGCGATCAGGCCGAAGACACCGCTCAGTGCTGCCGTCAGCACCATCATCTCGAACGTGATCGGGATGAACATAGGCCAACTCATGTAGGGTTTGCCGCCGATGTTCACGGGATACTGAACGCCGCCAAGGAAATACTGCATCAGGAAACCAGCGGTCGCTCCGACCAGACCGCCGATGAACATCACGGGACCCATTTCGGACTTCTTGAAGCCCATGGCGTCCGCTGCTTCGCCCACCGGATAGGGGGAATAGCAGTCCATGCGTGTGTAGCCGGCTTCGTTCGCCTTCCAGGCGGCTGCTACCATCTTGTCAGCATGATCGAACTCGGCCATGATGCCGTGCACGGCCGGGCCGGTGTTTGCATGGTTGCTCATGGCGCGTTCTCCAGAATCGAATGCCCGTCAGCGCCGCCTTGTTCCTTCGGTAGCAATTCACGCACCTCCGTCATCGAGATCATCGGCAGGAATCGCAGGAACAGCATGAAGAGGGTCAGGAACAACCCAAGAGAGCCGATCATGGTTGCCCAGTCCCAGATTGTGGGTGAGTAACGACCCCACATGGACGGAAGATACTCGCGACTCAGAGTGATGACGATCACGTATCGTTCGAACCACATACCGATCAGGACGAAGATCGAAGTGATCATCAGCACGGCATCGTTGTGGCGCATTTTGCGTGACCAGAGAATCTGCGGAATGACAAAGTTGCAGGTGATGAGGCACCAGTACGACCAACCGTATGGGCCGAACAAACGCTGCCACGTCGTCTGACGTTCGTACATACTGTGACTGTACCAGGCCATCCACACTTCACAGGCGTAGCCGAAACATACGAGCATACCGGTACCGAACATGACCTGGGCTGAATAGTCCAGATGTTTACGCGTGATGTAGTTCGCCACACGCGGGTAATAGCGGCGGAGCGGGATGGCGAGAACGATGACCATTGCGAAGCCGGAGAAGATAGCTCCAGCGACGAAGAATGGCGGGAAGATCGTCGCGTGCCACAAGGGAACCAAGGCCACGGCGAAGTCGAACGACACGACCGTGTGCACGGAGAAGACCAGCGGGGTGCCGAGACCGGCCAACATGAGGTAAACTTTCTCATGACGCCGCCAATGGATCGCCGAGCCGCGCCAACCGATCGCGAAGATGCCGTAGATCACCCGTTGAAGTTTGGTCGGGGCGTGGTCGCGAAGGTAGGCAAGATCGGGGATGATGCCGATAAACCAGAAAACCAGCGAGACCGTGAAATACGTCGTCACCGCGAACACGTCCCAGACGAGCGGGCTGCGGAATTGCGGCCAGACGCCCATGACGTTCGGGAACGGGTAAAGCCAGTAAAAGAACCAGGGACGGCCCATGTGAATAAGCGGGAAAAGACCGGCGCACATAACCGCGAAGATTGTCATCGTCTCCGCGAAGCGGTTGATCGATGTTCGCCATTTCTGATGCAGCAACAAGAGAATGGCGGAGATGAGCGTACCGGCGTGGCCGATGCCGATCCACCACACGAAATTAATAATGGCGAAGCCCCAGGCGACCGGGACGTTCAGACCCCAGACGCCAACGCCCCAGTAGAACAGGTAAGAGAAGGCGTACAGGAGCACCGTCAGCATGACGAAGCCGACCGCGAAGAAGAACCACCACTGAACGGGTTGTTTCTTCTGGTCGAGAATGTAATCGCCGATGGCCGAGCCGACCTCGGTCAGATTCTGTTTCCCCTCGATCAACGGATCGATGATCGTGAGCGAAGGGGCATGTGTAGTCGACATGTCACGCTCCCTTCGATTTCATGGCGGGGTTTGGATTACGCAAGGCGGCCAGGTAGGTGGTCCGCGGCATGGTGTTGAGCTCCGCGAGCAAAGCGTAATTAGTCGGTTCCGATTTCCAGCGGCGAACTTCACTTTCGACGTCGGCCAAGTCGCCGAAGGAAATGCAACCGGACGGGCATGCTGCCTGACAGGCAGTGACAATCTCACCGTCCGCGATCGGACGATATTCGCGTTCGGCCACGATCTCAGCGGCTCGAATTCGCTGGACGCAGTATGTGCACTTCTCCATCACGCCGCGAGATCGCACGGTGACCTCGGGATTGCGGCCAAGCTTCAAGGTTTCCGTCACGTAGTTCGCGTAACTGAAGAAGTTGAAGCGGCGCACCTTGTAGGGGCAGTTATTCGAGCAGTAACGGGTGCCAACGCATCGGTTGTAGACCATGTCGTTGAGCCCGTCCGTGCTGTGCGTCGTGGCGCCGACCGGGCATACGACTTCACACGGCGCCTTTTCGCATTGCTGGCAGGGGACTGGCTGAAAGTAGGTTGTCAGGCTTTCCGAATCCATCGGATCGCCTTCATGGTAGCGATCGACGCGGATCCAGAACATTTCACGGCCGCGAGTTACCTCATGTTTGCCGATCACCGGGATGTTATTCTCGGCCATGCAGGCGATCATGCAGACATTGCAGCCACTGCACGAAGTCAGATCGATCGCCATCGCCCAGCGGCGATCTTCCTTCCGAACCATGTTGTTGTACATGGTCAAGGGGACCAGCCGTTTGTCGTGATGATGCTCATGCGGATGTTCATGATCGTGATGATGGCCCGCGTGTTTCTTCTTGTATTCGTCGGACTGGAGATACTTCTCCGTCTTTTCCTTCTCCATCACATCGTACGGTCCGGGCACATTCTGCTTGATCAGATCGTATTCCGCAGCGGCAACGGGCGGCGCCATCGCCATTTCGAGTGTCTTCTTGTCGCCATACTCAGCCAGGGTCATGCGGCGAATCGGCTTGCGGTTTTCCATCGAATGATGAGTTTGCGTGCAAGCGATGAACGTATCCCGCGCGACCTTTTTGATTTCGAGCCCAGCGGTCGTCCAGAGCGTGTCCGAACCGCGTAGGGTGTAGGCATCGACACCGGTATTGTTGCCGACATTGCCCGCCCGCGTTCTGCCATAGCCAAAGTAAAGGGTCACCGAATCATCGACATGCCCCGGTTGAATCCAGGCCGGGACAGGAAGGGTGCGGCCCCGGATGCTTAGTTCAACGAAGTCCACCTCAGTTCGGCCACGTTCTCCAGCGGTCCAGCGGGGAAAGGCCGAAAGTCCTAACTTCTGAGCCGTTTTCGGGCTCATGATCGCCACGTTTTCCCAGCAAACCTTCGAGACGGGCTTCGGCAGTTCTTGCAACCACCCGAGGTTGGCATAGCGACCATCGTGGATCGTGGGGTCGGTGCGAAGACAAAGTTCCATTGTCCCCGCCCAGGTTGCCGGTCCAGGTTTGCCTGCCCAGCCATCGGCGAGTTTCTTCGAATCGAGCGGTTCGCTCTTGGACTCATCGACGATTCCGTCATCAAGCACGGTATGCCAGAACGAGTCGAAGTCGACTTCCTCGTGATCGTGCTTGTGTTCCTTCGGTTCTTTGTCGTCCTTATCCTTCTTTTTTGGTTCTTCCTTTTTGGCTTCATCCTTCTCGTGTTGCTCGTACCATTTCTTCCAATATGCCTTCACGACATCGTGTCCCGATTGCTCGGCTTCGGCTGGGTCGGCAGCCAGAGCGGCCAGGACTTCAAGGGCTGATTTACCGCTATAGAGCGGCGCAATCAAAGGTTGAATGATCGTGGACGTTCCGTCATATGCTTTGGCATCGCCCCAGCATTCAAGAGGATGAGCTTCCGGAATGTGCCAGTGGCATTGAACGGCCGTCTCATCTTGGTAAAGACCGAGGTGGATGCGAAGATCGACATTGCCGAGTGCGGTCTTGAAATCGAGATCCACCGGCGAGTTGAAGATCGGATTGCCGCCCAAGATCAGCAGCAACTTGACTTTGCCTTCTTTCATCTCCTTGACGAGTTCGGCAAATGCCTTCAGATGGCTTCCGCCAAATCCTTCGGCTTGAGCTTCGACCGGCTTCACCAAATTAACCGTGGTCCCAATGTTGCCGAGCGCCTGGTTGATAGCCAAGCCGAGTGCATGCACGCTGGCGGGTTGATGATCGCCAACCACAACCAAGCACTTGCCGCGGTTCTTGTCGAGATCGGCCACCAGTGGAGCGATCCATGCATCGATCGCGGATGCCTCACCTGCCGGCGGCGCCCCTTCGACTTTCAAAGCCTTAGCCAAGGCTCGCGTGAACGTGCCGATGTCGCTCGACTTAAGGGGCAGCCGATGATCGGCCACCGCCCCCGTCGGCGTGAGCATTGACTCGACCGCATACAGGCGGTTCATCTCTTTTGGTGAGCCGCCATCTTCATGCTGAGTCCGGACCTTACGGCGCGACGCGAAATCTCGAGCGTAGCGCACCGAACCGGGTCCAACAGTCAGGAAGTCGGCATCGAGCGACAAGACGATGTTGGCTTGGGTGAAGTCGTACACGACCGTGGTTTCAACGCCGAATGCCTGTTTTGCCCCTTCGCGGACTTCGTCCCGGGTCGTCGGCTCGTACTGAATCCACTTGGCGCTATGTTTCTTGGTGAACAGATCGATCTGGTTCTTGAACGACGGGGATGTGACCGTTTCCGTTAAAACGCGAACGCCGCTATCTTTGGCATTTTTGAGTTCGTTCAGTTTGCCGCGGAGCGTGACCAGTGCATTTTCCCAGGTCTGCGAGGCGCCGAGGTAAAGAGTCGCTTGCGAACGGTCGGGGTCGTACATGCTCAGAATCATTGCTTGCGCGAAGATGTCGGTGCCGCCCAAACTCCCTGGATGAAGCGGGTTCCCTTCGACCTTGGTCGGACGCCCTTCATTGCTCCTGACCATGATCCCGTTCGCAAAGCCGCCGACGACCGACGCCGAGGTGAAAACCTGCGGAACCCCCAGGGTCATCCCGGCGGGCTGAACGGTATAAGGAAGGATTTTCTGCGGGGAGGCAGGTCGCGGCGAGCAACCGCCGAGGCCGGCAAGGGCGATCGACGCGCCCATCAACGTGAGGAAATTTCTGCGTGAAACCTCATCGGTCCACGTGTCCGCGTCTTCGGGGAATTCGAGCGAAATCATCTCACGAAATTCCGCTGAACCCGTCAACTCTTCGGCGGTACGCCAGAGTTCGGGGACAACCGGTTCGGGAGCGAGGGTTGCGGGTGCGTGGTTTACGCCAGCCATGGACTCACCTCATCAACGATGGCAGATCGAACAACTCGTTAGGGTCAACGCATCGCGAATTTTGTGTTCGTTATACAGCAGCTTCGCCAACTCACCCGGATCGGTCGGGTAGGGCTCGCCGGTCTTCGGGTTAATTGTCTTATCGGCGGGTTTCCAGGTCATGTGCATCACTTCGCCGAGCGGCCGCAGACGCGATTCCGGATTGCGATGGCACTTCAAGCACCATTCCATTAACAGCGTCTTGCTCTGAAACATCAGCGGCATTTCATCGACTCGATCGTGACATTCAACGCAACCCACACCTTTGGCCACATGGATGCTATGATTGAAGTAGGTGTACTGGGGTAGGTTGTGCACCTTCGTCCAGACGATCGGCTTATCGAGCCGGAAACTTTCACGCACCGGCTCAAGTAGCTCAGCGCCGGTCCAGATCTGTTGATGGCAATTCATGCAGATTTTGGTGGGAGGAATGCCGGCATAGCCAGAAGTCTCAACAGAATTGTGGCAATAACGGCAATCAATGCCCAGTTCACCCACGTGATGCTTGTGACTGAACGGTACGGGTTGTTTAACGACTTCATTCATGCCCGTGGCGTAACCAGAACGATAGAAGGTCGCGAGACCAACGCACGTGCCGGCGAACATAATCGGTAAGCCGAGCACGAGGATCTTCGAGATCGGATTCATGCTTCGGTTAAATAGCTGCGGCATCGCAACCTCCTGGCCAACGAGGGCCTGGGACACGACCATCTCACCCGTGGCGTGGATCCATCCGCACCCGGATTGTCAACACTACTTGTCCCACAACATCAAGTGGAGCACTTGCGTGATCGTGATGATGGTTCCGGCACTTATCGAGCAAATGACGGCGCCGATGAGAGCGTAATTCTCTCCATGCAGTCCGCCACGAATCTTGAACGCGAGGCAGAACAAAGCGAGGCAGAGGCCTACCGTGGAAAGGATCAATGCGAAGGGATACCACCAAAAAACCACGAGGCTGAAAAAACCCATGCCGACGGACGCCACCGCGATTCCACGGTTGACAGGCGACGAATTGCAGCTTGACTGCATGTTTCGATACCCTCCCTTTGCGTCAGGTTCACTACCGGGTGAGGCAATGAAAGTTCCGGTTCGCGCACCACTCGTCCAGGGAACACAGCAATTTCGCGCCGTTCATCTTCGGCGAGTCGGTCGCACGGATCGCGAGAACCATTTCGGATTCAACCGGTCTGGCCGCGAATCAAGTTCCCTGAGCGGATCATTCGCGTTTTCACCCCTGAAATTTCGATTCAGTAGGATGAAGACGTCGTTAAGCGTCCATAGTTTTATGTGAGGCCCTCAGTAGGGCCAGCAAAAAATCGTCATTTTTTTTCCGTCGGAAAGATGAGGTCGATCCTCCAATTTTCGCACGAAGAATCAAGGCGGGACTTTTAGATCAATGAAGCAGCAATTGTTGATGGGTTTTGCGGCGGCGTCAATCAAGACGCGGAAATCTCAATTTTCGTCGCATGGAACATTGGGAAAGTCACGGCTCGGAATCGTTTTGCTCACTAACAGTCGTTCTCAGAAAAGGATTGCATTCATGGCATCAATTGAACGCCCGGCAAGCTGGGTTAAGCGGCTTGGCAAACTCTATTCACCCGTTGTTGCCGACGTTCTTGATCGGCTCGGCTATCGGCAGCAAGTCATGCGGCATGAAATTCGGCCGCTCTTTCCGAAGGCGAAGGCAGCCGGATTTGCCCTGACGGTTCAGACCGCTCCAGCTCGGGAGATCGTTCCGAAAGCACCGTACGAGGGAGAGCTCGCCGCTGTTGATGCTCTACAAAAAAACGACGTCATGGTCGTTTCCGAATGTTCGTGGAGCTTCTGGGGCGAACTTCTTTCCACGGCAGCCCGTTATCGGGGATGCACGGGCGTCGTCATTGATGGCTTTACGCGTGACTCGGCCGCCATTGCCGAGATGGGCTTTCCTGTCTTCTGTCGCGGCATCCACCCTGCCGATAGTCTCGGCCGGCTTGATGTCGTCGCCCACAACGTGCCGATCACCTGTGGCGGGGTCCTCATTGAACCCGGAGATCTCGTCTTGGCTGATCACGATGGCTCGGTCGTCATTCCGCACGCGGCCGCGGAGGAGACGCTCCGGTTGGCTGAGGAGAAAGTCAGCGGCGAAAATCTGGTACGCAAGGCTCTTGCCGGCGGAATGAGTACGACCGCGGCGTTCAAGAAATTCGGGATCTTGTGAGTCAGACCATGGTCTGGGACTCTTTTTTCTCTTCACAGTGGCGTTCTCTCAGTAGAATTAGAGGAAGCGAGTGGGTTGTTCCTCCGCCACCGTTAAAAACAAGGAACTCAGTTCATGAGCACTTCCGTAACGGGCGACATCGTCGCCGAGATCCAGGACCTCAAGAAGAAAATCAACGCGGTCATTCTCGCCCATTATTACCAAGAAGGCGAGATTCAGGAATTAGCCGACATCACGGGCGATAGCCTGAAGCTGGCCCGCGAAGCAACCAAAGTGAAGGCTGACGTGATCGTCTTCTGCGGCGTGCTCTTCATGGCCGAGACCGCGAAGATGCTCAATCCCGCGAAGAAGGTGCTGCTGCCGGACATGCACGCCGGTTGTTCGCTCGTCGACAGTTGCCCTCCTGAAAAACTCGCCCGGTATCAGGAGATGCTCCGTGAGAACGGGCGAAAATTCCAGACGGTTACCTACATCAACTCCTCGGCCAAAGTGAAGGCTCTTTCGGACTGGATCGTCACATCGGGCAACGCACTCGAAATCGTTAAACGGGTGCCGGCCGAGTGCGAGATTCTCTTTGCCCCCGACAAGCATTTGGGGCGTTACCTGCAAGAAGTGACGGGGCGGCCGATGATTCTTTGGGATGGTTCGTGCATGGTTCATGAGATCTTCAGCCTGCAAGACCTGCTGAAAATGAAGAAACTTCATCCGCATGCTCAGACTATCGCTCATCCGGAGTGCCCCGCGAACATCCTGGACCATTCCGACTATGTTGGCGGCACCGAAGCCATGATCAAGCATGTCGGCTCGATCATGGAGCCGACTGACTTCCTCGTCGCGACCGAGGCAAACATGATGTGGCAACTGCAATCGCGCTTCCCACAACACCGTTACCTGCCTGTGCCGGGCATCTCGTGCGCATGCAACAAGTGCCCGCACATGGCCCGCAACACGCTCGAGAAACTGCGAGATTGCATGGCGAACGGCTCACCGGAAATTACCTGGCAGCCGGAGTTCGATCGGGCGAAGGAAGTACTCGTCCGCAGCTTGTTGAACCCGTCGCCTGCTGTTGCGATGAATGGGCATCCGGCTGGGGACTGAGTCATTCCGGTATTGAGGTTCACATAACGACTTATGCCTCTCATCCCCCACCGTTTTCTGTTCCGTCTGAAGTATGAGTGCCCTTACGTCGCCGAGATGCCACTCGATACGGATGACGGGTTGCTCGATCTACCTGAATCGGCTGTTCTTGATCCGTTCGCGGATCTTGATGCCGCTCCACGTTTCGCCGATGTGCGGTTGGCGTGGAACGAAACCGGCCTCGGCCTTCAGGTCGAAGTCGATGGCAAAGAGGAAACGCCGCGAGGCGACCCCGATAGGCCGCGTCAGGCTGATGGAATCACACTGTGGATCGACACCCGAGGCGACCGCACCGGCCACCGGGCAACCAAGACCTGCCACCAGTTTCACTTCCTGGCCGCGGGCGGCGGCAGCGAGCGGGACGAACCCTTATTCCTTCAATCGAAGATCCATCGCGCGCTGCAAGACGCGCCGCTAGCTGCCGACACCGACGTGCCGTTTCGAGTCGAACGCATCAAGAAGGGTTATCGCCTGGAAGCGTTTCTCTCCGGCAATATTCTCTACGGCTGGGATCCCGATCTCAATCCGCAGCTGGGAGTTTATTACGCCGTGCGCGATGGCGAACTGGGCGAGCAGACTCCCGGTGTCGGCAGCGATTTTCCGTTCGCTGAGGATCCATCTCTCTGGGCTGCGCTGCAACTCGTCACGACCGCGAAGTGACGAACCCGATTGCCCGGGACCAACTTCATGCCTCGTGACGCGAAAAGTGCGGATTTTCAAGTTTTTCCAGGGCCGTGGTTGAACGGCAGACTTGTTTAGCTTGCGGTCGCTTTTGCACGGTCCGCCTGTTTTTTGACAATCTCATCTTTGAACAGCGAGCGCACTTTTTTCTTGGCAAAGAAATCGATGACCCAGGGGCAGAACCTCGCCACCAGCAGCAGCAGCTTCCCGCGGAAGGTAAGATTGAGGTTGTTTTTCCCTTTCTCGATCGCCCGCAAGGTCGCCTCTGCGACTTCCTCCGACGTCATGCCCCGAAGGTGATCCATCTGAACCTTGGCTTTTTGCTCCAGCATGTTTTTGGAGAAGTTCGTCCGCGTCAGGCCCGGGTTGATGACGAGGACGTCAACGCCGTCTTTCGCTAGTTCAGCTCGGATCGCTTGGCTCCACCCCTCCATTGCGAATTTGCTTGATGAATAGAGTCCGCGCGCGGGCAAAGCTCGTTTGCCGACAATCGACGAGATGTTCACGATCGCCGGCTTGGTTCCTTTTTTCAAAAGGGGAAGGAAAACGCGAGTGGTCTCGGCCATGGCGAAAAAGTTGGTTTCCATGATTGAGCGCAGAACTTCGGCGCCCGCGTCGGCAAAGTGACCCGTCGCTCCGATACCAGCGTTGTTGATCAAGATATCGAGCCCGCCAAACTCGCGCTCCGCTGTTTCGACCATCCTGCGGCGATCGTCCGGCTTGGTGATGTCGGCCTGGATGGGGATCAGCGTGCCGCCTCCGGCCTTGGCCGACTCAGCTACTTCCTTCAGAAGGTCGAGCGAACGGGCGGTCGCGATGACCTTGGCCCCGCGTTTCGCCGCTTGCTCGGCCAGTGCCTTGCCAATGCCCTGGGACGATCCCGTGATCAGAATCCGCATCCCGTCCAAATCGCGTCGCTGGCCCATCGTGGTCTCTCCTGGAAGTAATCGCTCCTCCCATCTAACCCGAAAGAATCCAAGAATCCAATAGGACACGAGCCTGCGGATCGGCTAAACTCCTCGCGTCGAAACGGTCGTGACGGTTGTAGGGGATAGGAGCGGCCATGAAGCGATTTTACAACGGCAGCATTGTTCTCGAGCGCGAGGTTCTTCCGAGTGGCATCGTCGTCACGGAGGGTGCGAGCATTGTTTATGCCGGACCGAGTTCCGCCGCTCCGTCAACACCCACTGCCGCGATGGTCGACCTCTCCGGCGGCTATCTGGCCCCCGGCTTCATCGACTTGCACGTCCACGGCGGCGCCAATGCCGACTTCATGGATGGGACTGAGGCGGCCTGGCGCACGGTGCTTCTGGCTCACGCGCGCCACGGCACCACGACGCTCACTCCGACGACGACGGTCGCCCGCCACGATCAGCACCTGCGTTTCCTGGAACTGTGCCGGCATTTTCAGTGTCAGCTGGCTGCCGGCGCACGGGTGGCGGGCGCTCATCTCTATGGGCCGTACTTCGCGGAGGCAGCCAAGGGTTGCCATCCCGGTCAAACGGTGCGTCCACCCACGCCGGCTGACTACGAACCTTACTTGGCCTTCGCTGCCAACATTCGCACCGCGACGGTCGCCCCCGAGTTGCCCGGCGCCGAGGACTTCATGCGTGCCTGCCGCTCACACGGCATTCGCGGCAACGCCGGTCATTCGCATGCCACGTTCGAGCAAATGGAAGCCGCGCTCGGCTGGGGCATACGCCATGTCGATCATCTATTCTGCGCCATGTCGGACCGGGCTCGGCTTCGGTTGTCACAGACCTATCCGATGCGCGGCGGGGTCATGGAAGCCACGCTTTTCTTTGATGATCTGACGACGGAGGTGATCGCCGACGGCAAGCATCTGGCGGGGGATTTGCTACGACTCGCGTTCAAAGTGAAAGGACCCGATCGGCTCGCTTTGGTCACCGATGCCAACCGGGCGATGGACATGCCCGACGGCCGCTACATCTTCGGGCCGCTGGATGGCGGCGAGTGGATTCTCAAGAAAGATGGCGTCGGCCTCATGCCCGATGGCATCGCCCTCGCTTCAAGCGTGGTCGGCATGGATGAGTGCGTCCGAACCTTCCGGCGGTTGGTCCCGGAAGCGTCCCTCGCGGACGTGATTCGCATGGCGACGTTGACGCCCGCCCGGATTATTGGCATTGATCAAAAAGTTGGCAGTCTCGTCGTGGGAAAGCGAGCCGACCTGGTCGTACTGGATCAAGAATTGAATATTCGCGAAGTGCTGATCGGAGGCAGCCGACTTACCTGAAGGGTGAGTGAAGATTGCCTACACTTACCCTTCAGGCATGCTGCATCAATCAGTTCTTATCCGCCGGCTTCTTGGGCTCTTCCTTACTCGTCTCGCCAGTGATCACTTCCGCCAACTTCTTCCGTTGATCCGGCGTCAGCACCTTGTTGATTTCCTTACGTTCTTCAATTCGCACTTCGGCGATCTTATCTTCAAGCTTCTTGACCTCTTCCTTGTACTTCGCCTGCACCTTGTAGATTTCCTGCTTTTGGTCGTCCGTAAGTCCTATCTTACCGTAGCTGGAGGGAAGGAATCCCTTGGCTTTGGAAGGCGGTGCATCTTTCTTTTCTTGGCTCTGCAGGCTGTCAGCGGACAGACAGGCGAAGCCGGCCAGGAGCGCAAAGGCGACGAGGGGACGCATGGGTGAAACTCCAGAACGGAAGGGTGGTGAAAAACAAACCCTATTCGAAAGGTTTCGCTCGCGCCTGTCAAGAAAAATGGCACGGAAAAAGGAATTTTTCGATCAATGAAAAGAGCCTGAAGCATTTGCAAAGGTTGGTGTCCCTTCGCGTTTGCTTCAGGCTCCTCTGGAGCAAGCGATCAATCAAGACTAATCGAGCGTGATGTTCTTCAGGAAGTTGTCATAGGCGATTCGCGTCGTGGCTTCCGCCGTCTGTTGCACTTTGAGCTTGGCGTGCAGGTCGTCCATTTCCATTTCCTGATCGTCGAACTTCTTCAGGTAGCGGGTGTAGGCTTCCGAATCCTTCGGCACTTCACGCAGGTTCTGGCGGATGCGGTTCTGGTCGGTCGTGATCGTTTGAACGCGGGTCTGGATCGTCGCGATCTCGCGGCGAACGTCGTCCCATTTGCCCTTCATGCTCATCGCTTCGGTCAGCCGTTGCTTCAGGGCCGGCGATGTTTCGTTGAGCGAGAGGAAGAAGCGGATCTGATCGTCGCTGTTGTTCGTCAAAGTGATCGACGAACCCTGCGTGCGTTCTTCCACGACGGTGTAGCTCAGATCTTTCTTTGAAGACACGGGCACCTGGAAGCGGAAGACGTCCGCAGCTTCCTCGGCCGGCTTGTTGTCGCCCTTGAAGACGAATCCTTGACCCTTGCGGTTGGGGTGTTCGATCAAAAGCGTGCGGTCCATGTCGCTGCGGTTCGAGATGTCGTAGACCTTCTCTTCGCGGATGAGCGTCTCGGTCGAGATGATTCCCTTGACGGCCTTCACCTTGGTGATGCGCGAG
>Ga0105048_10001480_pt1 | contig 38105 bp, 27 predicted proteins | sample MAT05_FD_78382 | JGI IMG/M metagenome (GOLD analysis project Ga0105048, IMG submission 78382) | Freshwater microbial communities from Lake Fryxell liftoff mats and glacier meltwater in Antarctica - MAT-05 | ecosystem: Environmental > Aquatic > Freshwater > Ice > Liftoff microbial mat | place... | reverse complement strand
CTTCTGGCGCAACAACCGCTGGCACGACCTCTTTCCTCACGCCAAGCCTCCTCCTCACGCCAACAACTAACCGCGCTTAATGCGCCTCTGCCCTCCCTCCTCCAAAAAAGTGAGATGCGCCCCCTCAATGCGCGTCCAAAATTTGGAGGTTCTCCCTTCTCATGAACCGTGCAATCGTTCCGTTTATTTCCAAAGACTTGCGATTTCACTGTTCATGGGCCGTGAGCAGGTATGAAAGGAACATGGGGCTTCCATGAACCGGGAATCCATCGCGGCGGGCGTCCCGCCTTCCGTGGAAGCGCGCGCGCTTCTCTCAGAATCCCTTCGGGATGGGAGCCAATCCTCGCCGGGCACTCCCGCTCACTTGCCCGGGCGCTTCGCGGGCGGCACCCAATTCTTGTGCCAATCCAGACGCCACAGGCGCTCCAGCTTGACCAATTCAGCGTGGCCATCGACGAATCCGTGATTGATGGCGCCGGGAAGCTCACCCTTGGGGTTGAAGATGCCGTTCTTCGGCCAGCTCGCTCCGCCATGCCGTGGAAGCGTCAACCGCACCATGGCGCCGGCGAAATCATCCCCGGTGTAGAGGTTGCGGGCCGGCGGATCGTTGGGCTGAGGCCAGGTGTCGATCCAGTTGCCGTCGGAGATAACCGGGGTCGTGGACGGCGTCGGACAATCCACGTCGCTCCTGAACTTCTTGGGCTTCTGGTCGGGCGTGCTGAAATACGGATCGTCGTCTCCGTAAAACCACCCGTTGAAGACGTAGCTGCCCTGGTAATCGATGCCCTTTGAGCTGGTCCACAACCAGGTCTGATTCAACGAGCCACTGTTCCCATGACGTCGCTTGTTCTTACTGGCCGCCGGGGGCGCTGCCGGACAGATGCGCGCCTCGTTGATGGCGCCGTAGTTGGTCGCCAGCACGTTGACCCAAAGGGCGTTGTCCATGGTGGCGGTGGCGACACCATTGTAGGGCACCGGTTTGTCGAAATCGGACAGGTACATGAACGCCGCCAAGGTGATGGTCTTGGTGTTGTTCAGGCACTTGATCTGGTGCGCCTTGGACTTCGCCTTGCTTAAGGCCGGCAGGAGCATGCTGGCCAGAATGGCGATGATGGCGATAACCACCAGCAACTCGATCAGGGTGAACCCCGAACGCCGGCGACGTTGAAAATGGGACGGATTCATAAACGTGTCTCTCGGTGGTTCCGCGTGGATGAGGATCGGTCTGGTCGGCTTCCGCACTTGGGTCGTCCATCACCCCCTCGACTCTCCGGGCTGCGAGCCCAGACTGCGAAGTCGAAGGTAGGTGCGGGAACTTGAGGAGGCTTGCTGAACTACGTTCCAGGGTCAAGCCGGGCGGCAGAACGCACAGGGATCACGGCAGTAAACTATTGATGGCGCTGATTCATCCGGGTAGAAGCACTTCCATCCTCTCACTATGCGAGCCACTATTTCATTTCTATCGATCGCGACCGTCGTGGCGTTGCCCATGGCCGCTCAGGCCCAAAGCACCCGCGTCACGCTGACGCCGCAACCTGGCTTCACCCTCGAGTGGGACGGCAACAACGGCGGCTTCAGCAGTCCCGATCTCGGCGCGCCTGCCCCCGACAACGCGGCCCTGGCGTCGAAGGGCACCATCCCATTCGCCAGCAGTTCCTTCCAGCCAGGCGGCATTCACGACCACATCAACGTCAATGACGGCCTGTACGGCAACAGTTCGAGCTGGATCGCCGATTTCGCCGCGGATCCCCCGGACCTCCAGCGCTTCGTGGGTCTCGCCTTCGGCAAATCCGTGCCGATCGCGTCCATCGCCTGGTCCCGCGACAACGGCGACACCACCGAACCTTCCTGCGGCGGTACCTGCCAGGATCGGGCCGCCGGCACCTACACCCTCCAATTCACCCAGGTCAGCGCGCCCGATGCCAGCACTCCGGAAGCCGCGGACCCCGCGTCCGGCTGGGTTTCCCTGGGTCAGGTGGCCTATGCCGTCGGCGCCGACGACGCCCGCTTCTCCGCCTTCCTCCGCCACCGGTTCGACGTAGGCCAGGGCGGCAGTCCGATCGACGCCACCGGCCTTCGCATTGTCGTTTCAGACCCTGGCCTCTGCATCGACGAGATCGAGGTCAACCCTCCAGCCGATCCCATTCCCCCGCTCGCCAACTCAATCACGATCACCAATGCCCCGGGCTACCTGCTGTCATGGGATTTGAACGACGGCAAATTGGGGACCACCGCGACCCCGGCACCGGCGCCCAAAAACAGGGCATCAACCTCGGCCGGAACCCTCGCCTTCGGCAGCAGTGAGTTCGGCGCCGGAGTTCACTTCATCACCAACGTGAACGACGGCCTCTACGGCAACGCCCACAGCTGGATCCCCAACTTCAACCCGCCACCGGACCCCAACCCGTTCGTCGGCCTGGCGTTTGGATCGACCATCGAAGTCCGCAACGTGGCCTGGGGCCGCGACAACGGGGACGCCGGCGATTGCTGCGGCGGCGAACTCCGGGATCGCGCACTCGGTCTCTACACCCTCCAGATCACCCGGGTCGGCAAGCCCGACGCCACCACCCCCAATACCGGCGATCCCGCCACGGGCTGGGCCACCGTCGCCACGATCCACTACAAGTCCGAGAGTCCGATCTTCCAGCCGCACCTCCGGCATCGATTCGATCTCGCAACGGAAGCCAGAGTTCCCATCGCCGCGTCGGGACTTCGCCTTCTCGTCCCCAACGCCAGCACCGCCATCGATGAAATCGAGATCAACGTCTTCCCGGCTCTCGAACAGGATTTGTCCCAAAGCCTCACCATCACCCCTGCCGCCGGGTTCGCCCTCGACTGGGACGGAAACGACGGTGAGTACTTCGGCGCCCAAGCCAGCGCTCGCACTCCGTCCCATGACGGCCTCGCCTCCAAGGGCGCGCAGGCCTTCGGCAGCAGCGAACTCGACTTCGGCATCCACTTCATCCGGAAAATCAACGACGGCATCTACGGCAACGCCAGCAGCTGGATCTCCGATCGCGGCGTGGGCGCCGGCGCCGATGAGAATCCCTTCGTCGGCATCACGTTCGCCACTCCTGTCGATGTCACGTCCATCGCCTTCGGCCGCGACAACGGCGACACCACCGAAGCCGGGTGTGGCGGCACCTGCGCCGACCGCTCCCTCGGCACCTACACGCTCCAATACACAACCCTGTCCAACGCCGGCGTCGCCACCGAGGAAACCGGCGATGCAGCCACGGGCTGGGTGATCCTCGGTACCATCAACTACCTCGCCGCCGCGCCTCCCGGATTCAATCCGTCCCGCCGCCACGCCTACACCGTCAACGCCCAAGGACGCCCCATCGCCGCCTCCGCCATTCGCATCAAGGTCAGCGACGGCAACATCGCCATCGACGAAGTTGAGATCAACCCGGCGACCGTGGCGATTGCGCCGCCGATCTCGGATCTCGTGGTTGTGAGGTCCGCAGCCGCTTACACCCTGACCTGGGACGGCAACGATGGAGAATTCAGCAGCCCAGCCTCCAATGCACCCGCCCGCGACAATGCCGGCCTCGCGTCAAAGGGCTCCGTGGCCTTCGGTTCCAGTGAGGTCGATCTGGCGACCCACTTCATTCGCAACGTCAACGATGGCATCTACGGCAACGCCCACAGCTGGATCCCCAAGTTCACCGAGCCCGCCGACCCCGCGCCATTCGTTGGAATTCGATTCCCGCTTCCCACCCCGGTTCGCAGCATCGCCTTCGGACGCGACAACGGAGACGCCAGCGACTGCTGCGGCGGCACTCTCTCGGACCGGGCGCTCGGCACCTACACCCTGCAGATCACCCTCGTCGCCTCTCCCGACGCGTCCACCCCGGATACAGGCGATGCGTCGACCGGCTGGGTCACCGTCGGCGAACTCGAATACCGTGCCGCATTCCCCAACCGTTTCACCCCTCACCTTCGTCATCGTTTCGGACTGTCCCAGGGAGGCTCCCCTGTCCTCGCCAGTGGCGTCCGTATCAAGGTCTCCAGCAACCAACTCGCCATCGACGAACTGGAAGTGAATTCCGCCCCCACCATCGACGAAAACGCCCTGTTTTTCGCACCCGAAGCCGGCTTTTCCATCCAATGGGACGGCAACAACGGGGATTACTTCACCACCAATTCGCCAGCCAACGCCCCGGCCAATGATGCCCTCGCCTCCTCAGGTGCCACCGCCATAGGTTCCAGCGAACTCGGGTTGGACACCCACTTCATCGCCAACATCCAGGACGGCCGCTACGGCAACTTGCGAAGTTGGATTCCTGATTCCATCAACGGCGACGAAGATCCCTGGGTCGGAGTGGCCTTCGGAAAGACGGTCGAGGTCGCCACCGTCGCCTGGGGCCGTGACAACGGCGACGCCTCCGACTGCTGCGGCGGCCAACTCACCGACCGCGCCACCGGCACCTACACGCTTCAGTACACGCAAGTCATCGGCCCCACCCGCGATACCCCCGACACCGCCGACCCCACCACGGGTTGGACGTCGATCGGCGCCGTTCAATTCCGAGGCGGTGGCACCGAGTCGTTCCGCCATCATCTCCGCCATGAGTTTTCCCTCCGCAAGGACGGCGCTCCCATCACCGCCTCCGGCCTGCGCCTCAAGGTGTCCAGCAGTCAGATCGCCATTGACGAACTGGAGGTCAACCCACGGATCGCCCTTCCCACGACCCTGCGACTCGCCAGGGTCGCCATCGAGGCCGGACAGATCCTCGTTGAATGGCCCCGCGGACAGTTGGAGTCCGCCGACAGCCTCGCCGGCCCCTGGACTCCCGTCGCCGCCGCCACATCCCCCTACCGTGCCGCCATCACTGGAATTCCGAGTCGCTTCTTCCGGCTCCGTGAATAGCGTCATCAAAGTCCAACCCGCATCCGACATCATGCATCTGACCAGCAACCCCTCGCCGTCGAGTCGCCGACGCGCCTTCACCCTGATCGAGCTGCTGGTCGTGATCGCCATCATCGCGATCCTCGCCAGCATGCTCCTGCCGGCCCTCGCAAAGGCCAAAATGAAGGCCCACGGCGTGCTCTGCATGAGCAACCAGAAACAACTCACGCTGGGCTGGTTAATGTACGCGGACGACAACAACGACAACCTCGTCTGGAACGACCTCACACCGGACGGTTCCGGCTGGATCCGTGGTGTGCTCGACTACAACGGAGCGAATAAACACAACACCAACATCCAGGGGCTCACCGATCCTAACTACGCCAAACTCGCTCCCTACACCCAATCGCCGGGCATCTACAAATGCCCCGCCGATAGAAGCTACGTCACCATCGGCGGTCGGCGTCATTCCAGGGTCCGAAGCCTATCCCTCAGCCAGGCGATGAACTCGCGCAATGACTGGCTGAGTTACCTCACCAAGAAGACCTACCGGGTCTTCAAGAAATTGTCCGATATCCAGCCCCTTGGGCATTCGCGCGCGTTCGTCTTCATCGACGAACACCCCGACAGCCTGAACTTCGGGGATGTTGCGGTCGCCATGAACGACGGTCTGCCACCGCAGCGGATCTACATCATCGATTACCCCGCCAGCACCCACAATGGCGCCGGCGGCTTGAGTTTCGCCGATGGCCACGTCGAGATTCATAAATGGGTCGATCCTCGCACACGCCCGCCGTGGCAGAACAAGCTCCTCCAGCTTGTCGTCCCTTCGCCCCGCAACATGGACATGGTCTGGCTCTCCGAACGCACTTCCATCGCCGAGTGAAGTGAAGTGACGGCTTACTGGGAGCCGTCGGCCTCCCAGAAACCCAGAATCGATTCAATCGGTTTCCAGTTCAATAGAACAAAGACCATGAACCGCATAGCCACAACCCTGTTGGCAGTCCTTCTTCTGTCCAGTCATGGACAGGCGGAGCCGAACAACCCGAACACCGACTGGTTCAAGGACGCCCACTACGGCGTCTTCATGCATTTCCTTCCGGAGAATGAAAAGCAACTGGCGCAGGTGAGGGACCTTGACGTCGCGTTCCTGGCAAAACAGCTGGAGGAAGCCGGTGCCAGATACTTCGTGCTTACGCTGGGGCAGAACTCCGGCTACTTGAATGCTCCCAATGCAGCCTATGATCGGCGGGCGGGCTATCGGCCTGGCGAGAAATGTTCCACCCGCGATCTGCCCCTGGACTTGTTCCACGCCCTTCAACCCAGAGGCATCAAGCTCATGCTCTATCTGCCGTGCCAGGTTCCCAACGAGGACGCCCGCGCCCAAGGCGCCTTTGGCCTGCGCCAAGGGAAGTCCGACCAACCGCTGAATCTCGAGTTCGCAGGGAAATGGGCCGAGGTCATCCAGGAATGGTCCGACCGCTACGGCGACAAAGTCGCGGGCTGGTGGTTTGATGGCGGCTACGAACACATCCAGTTCAACGATGACATTGCCCAGCTGTATGCCCGAGCCGTCAAACACGGCAATCCAAAGTCGATCGTGACGTTCAATCCCGGCATCAAGGTCACCCACTACACTGAAGCCGAGGACTACACCGCCGGCGAACTGAACGAACCCCGGTCCATCATCCCGAACTCCCGCTGGTTAGGCGGCTCTCAGTGGCATGCCTTGACGTATCTGGGGTCGAATTGGTCGCATCGCGATACGCGCTATTCCAGCCAAGAGTGGGCCGAGTGGGTCAAGGCCGTCGTGGCCAAGCAGGGCGTTGTCACCCTTGACATGGGGCCGAATTGGAATCCGATCAAAGGGCCGATCGGCTCGCTCGCGTCGGAACAATTGGCTCAACTGAAGGCCGTCCGAGCTACCCTCAGCGGGACGCCTTAGGCGGCAAAACCTAAGCGTTTGACGAGCGTTTGAAGCGATCGGACGGCCAAGGGGTCAGTTCTTGATATTGACTACACTTGCCGGGATTTGCGCCGCCGGAACCGAAGGAGGTTCAAATAACCCTGGTTGCCCATCGCCACCCACTCCGTTATCCACCGGGTCGTAGGGGGGCGAAAAAGTTCTCCTTTCCAAGCAGGACGATTAGGACGGCTCGGAGGTTCCGAGCAGGGGGATACGGCCGAGAATTTCGATGACGAAGTTCCAGGCTGGAAGTCACGGGGAAGCCAGCGCGGAGGCGATGAAGACCTGCGGGAGACCGACCTGAACCGGGATTCAGGGCCCGCAAGGGAGGAATTCGTTGCAGTCCTTGCGGGAGGGTCGGAGCCGGCGGATACCTTCCGCTCGGCCTCGGCGGCCATGAACGCCTTCGCGGTCGCCGGCTTGACTTCAATGAACTCGGTGGCGCCCTTCTGGTGCGTTGCGACGAACTCCGCGAACCGTTGCAACCGGAGCCGAACCTGGAGGCTGAAGTGGCCCCCTGTTTTCGGACCAGTCTTTAAGTTATGGTTTCCCCCCTCGTCTCGGTCCGCACGCCCGCCGCCATCGTCCACTTCCCCGCATCGCCCTTGGGCCGCGCCTGGAGATCCCTCGCCGTCTGTCGGCGCCGGTCGCTCGCCAAACCGGTGCGGAGACCACCAACTCCCTCGCCGGCCCAGCCAACGGGGCCCGGGTGCGTGCCTGGCGGGCAGCCCATCCGGGATGTTCGCGGACCAAGAGCTCAAACGTGGAACCGTTACATGAGACTATTGTTTCTCAAATACCTTATTCACAACCCCTTGCACCATTCAGATTTCTTGCCCAGCTACAGGCTCGGTGGTTCCCGAGTCGCCGTGGCCGATCCGAATCCCGTTTCCATGCTGACTCGTTCGGCAGCTTTGACCTCAAAACCCAACTTCGCCTTTCCGCTTGCGTCATCGCCGCTATGCTCACCGGCACATGAGTTCCGTGACCGAGTTCGCGACACCCACGCTCCCCGATGTGCATGGCCATTTCGGGCCCTACGGCGGGCGCTATGTCCCGGAAACGCTGATGCACCCGCTCATGGAGTTGGAATCGGAGTACTTCAAGGCCCAGGCCGATCCGAAGTTCCAGCGCGAACTGGAATACTACCTGCGTGAGTTCGTCGGGCGCCCCACCCCGCTCTACTTCGCCGAGCGTCTCACCCGCGACTTGGGCGGCGCCAAGATCTACCTCAAGCGCGAGGACCTGCTCCACACCGGCGCCCACAAGATCAACAACGCCCTCGGTCAGGCGCTCATCGCCAAACGCATGGGCAAAACCCGGGTCATCGCCGAAACCGGTGCCGGCCAGCACGGAGTCGCCGCGGCCACTGTGGCCGCCATGTTCGGCCTGAAGTGCGTCATCTACATGGGCGCCGTGGACTGCGAACGCCAGGCGCTCAACGTCTACCGGATGAAGATGCTCGGGGCCGAGGTCGTCCCGGTCCATGCCGGCCAAAAGACCCTGAAGGAAGCCGTCAATGAGGCGATGCGGGACTGGGTCACCCACGTTCGCCACACGCACTACATCCTCGGTACCGCCTACGGCGCCCACCCGTACCCGGTCATGGTGCGCAATTTCCATCGTGTGATCGGCGACGAAGCCCGCCGACAAATCCTGGAGAAGGAGGGCCGCCTGCCCGACCTGCTGCTCGCCTGTGTCGGGGGTGGATCCAACGCCATCGGTCTCTTTTACCCCTTCCTCAACGACCCGAGCGTCCGCATGTGCGGTGTCGAAGCCGGCGGCCACGGCATTTTGCCCGAACAACACGCCGCCCGGTTTCACGGGGGTTCGCTCGGTGTTCTTCAAGGCACCCGCTCCTACATTCTTCAGGACGAGCACGGACAGATCCAGCTCACCCATAGCGTCAGCGCCGGCCTCGATTACGCCGCCGTCGGCCCGGAGCATGCCTGGCTTCACGACCAGGGCCGGGTGGAATACGCCTACGCCACCGACGACCAGGCGCTGGCGGCATTCATGCGTCTGGCCAGGCTGGAGGGCATCATTCCTGCCCTGGAATCCGCGCACGCCGTGGCGGAAGCCATCCAACGCGCGCCCGCGATGCCGAAGGACTCCCTGATCGTCATCAACATCTCCGGCCGTGGCGACAAAGACGTCGCCCAGGTGGCGCCCAAGGTCGGCCTGCAGATGCCGTGCTAGTGGCCACTTCCCGGCTTGAGCCTTGCCCCTCCCCTGATACAGTCACCGCGATGAAATTTGTCGCGGCGATGTTCGTGATTCTCGTGATCTCCCTCGTGCTCTGCGCGGGGATTTGGGTGGCCTCTCACGGGCATGGCATCTGGTTCCTGGCTCTGGGCGTGATCGGATTCCTGGCGCTGTTCATCCGTTTCGGCTGCCAGCCCCACTAAGGGCCGAACTTCCGCCCGCGGTGTTGGCGCGGCCAATCATAGCAGCCAGCACCACCTCCTTCAGCTTCCACGTGACGGCCATCGCCATCGCGACAGGTACGAGGACCAACAGCAGCAGGATGGCCTGACGTCCCAGTCCCAGGGGTTGCCTTGGAATCTCGAGGAACTCGGAGAGATGACCCGGTGCAATCCGCCAGTAGAGCGTCACCGACACCCCGGCCAGGACGGACACCACATAGGCGGTCAGCCCGCGGAACAGGCTGGCATCCCCACGAACCGTGTCGTCCGGCATCATCGCCGCCAACCGCTCCAGGGTTCCCAACAACGCCACCAGGAATACGAGTGCGACCGCCAGCAGCAGGGCCACGGCACGGGCGAAAAAATCCACGGAAGGCACCCGGCTCCACAGAAACAGGAACGGCGACAGCCCTACCACGAGCAACGCCAGCATCTGACATCGAAACAGCGCGCTTCGCCAAATGCGTTCACCCGGCCGGTAGGCGCTCATTCGCAAGAGCCCGTACAGCGCCAAGCCGGTGGCGAGGGTGGGAAGCACGAGATCGTACAGCGTGGGGATGAGCGCGAGGAAATGCCTGGCGAAGGCCAGCAAGGCGAGCGGCAGCGCCCAAAAAAGCGCGGACAATCCCCGCAACACTCCGGGAAGTCCAATTCTGGAATCGTCGCCACTGCCCCGGGTGCCCCACAGGCCCGCGCCCGGGTGCCCGGTACTCGGGTCGGCTTCGGTGGGATCGGACGCGGTCAAGAACCCAGGTAGGTGTAGTCCTTCAATCCGCGCTCATAGTCATCGAGCAGCCGCATGGCCTCGCTCGGCTTAAGCCGGTCGGATTTGATGGCCGCATCCATCTGCGCCTTCATTTGGCGTTTCAGCTCGTTCTCGTCGTACTGCACCGACGTCAGGGTCTGGGCGATCGTGGAGCCTTCGATGACATCCTCCACATAATAGCCCGCGGGTTCATCCGGCTCGAGGAACACATGGAGTTCGTTGACCCGTCCAAAGAGGTTGTGCAGGTCCCCCATGATGTCCTGGTAGGCGCCCATCAGGAAGAACCCGAGGTAATACGGCTCCGGAGTCTGGCCATTCTGCCGCAGCGTGTGGACCGGCAGGGTGTCCCGGACGTCGCGCAGGTCGATGAACTTGTTGATCTGCCCGTCGGAGTCGCAGGTGATGTCCACCAGCGTGGTTTCGCGATCCGGCCGCTCTTTCAGGCGATCAATGGGCATGATCGGGAACAACTGACCCAGGGCCCAATGATCCAGCAGCGACTGGAAGACCGAGAAATTGCAGAGGTACTGGTCGCCAAGGCTGTCTTCCAGCTTTCGAATTTCTTCGGGGATGTAGGCCTGACCGCGGAAGGTCTCCACCACCGCCTGGCTGATCTGCCAGTACAACCCCTCGATCTTGGCCTTGTCCTGCAGCTCCATGAGGCCGAGGACGAACATGCTGTGGGCGTCCTCCCGGCGTTCCGCGGCGTCATGGAAAGCCTCCAGCTTGTTCAGGCGCTGTAGGTTCTTCCTGATGTCGAGCAGCTCACGAACCAGCGGATGCTCGTTGTCACCGTACGACAACTTGTCGGTCAGGCCGGTCTTGTGAATTGAACCGAACACCTCAACCACGAGCACGCTGTGATGCGCCACGATCGCCCTCCCGCTCTCGCTGACGATGTCCGGATGCGGAACCTTCTCCGCATTACACACGTCAGCCACGTAGTAGACGATGTCGTTGGCGTACTCCTGCAGCGAGTAGTTGGTCGAGCTGTCGAAGGCCGAATGGCTGCCGTCGTAATCGACGCCCAGACCACCCCCCACATCGAGGTAGGCAACGTCGAAGCCCAGCTTGCGCAGCTTGGCATAGTAACGCGTGGCTTCCTGGACCGCTTTCTTGACCGTCAGGATGTCCGGCACCTGGGAACCGATATGGAAATGAAGGAGTTTGAAGGCATTGACCAGCCCTTCGGCCTTGAGCATCTCGCAGGCCGCCAGAATCTCCACCGTGCTGAGGCCAAACTTGGCGTTCTCGCCGCCGCTCTCGGCCCATTTGCCGGCACCTTTGGCCAGCAACCGAACCCGGATGCCCACCATCGGTTCGACCCCCATTTGACGCGAAATCGAGATGATCTGGCGGAGTTCCTCCAGCTTCTCCACCACCATGATGACCTGTTTGCCGAGCTTGATGCCCAGTAACGCCATCCGGATGAAGGCCGAATCCTTGTAGCCGTTGCAGATGATCAGTCCGCCCACCTGGTCTTGGAGCGCCAGGGCCGCAAACATCTCCGGCTTGCTCCCGACTTCGAGCCCGAAATTGTAGGCCTTTCCCGCCTCCAGGATCTCCTCCACGACCTCTCGCAGCTGGTTCACCTTGATCGGAAATACCCCGCGGTATCGCCCTTGGTAGCTGAACTCCGTGATCGCCGTTCGAAAGGCCTCATTGATCGCCTGCACCCGATGACGAAGGATGTCCTGGAAACGGATCAGCAGCGGGAACTTGAGCCCCCTTCCCCTCGCCTCCTCCATGACGTCGGTGATGGCCACCGAAGCACCTTTGTCGTGCAGCGGCCGGGCCACCACGTGACCTTCGTCGTTGATGTCAAAATAGCCGGCCCCCCAGCGATCAATGTTATACAGGGAACGCGCTTCCCCAATGCTCCACGAGGGAGCCGCAGACGAAGATTCACTCATTTCAGAAGGGACTTCTGCGGGTGCAAAACGACCTCAACTATGCCCGGGCGCACTCTGAATGCAATGCACGTGCCCTTAAATCTGCCGGATATTTTCGTTCCTTTCCCGCATTTCACAGCATCCCAAAATCCGCTTCGCTTCCGATGTCATGCGTCATGTCCCGCTTCACCGTGTAGTCGAGTGTTGCGACCGCACCCTTCGCATCCACGAATTCGGTGACTGGGAGGGTGCGGTCAATGGTCTCCAGGTCCAAAATGCAGGCCGCGTTTCGCGCATTGCTGCCGCGGTCGATGCCCGAATGGCCACGGTTCGCCTTGCCGCAGACGCTGGAGCCCAACTCCTCATCGTCCACCACGGGCTTTTCTGGAGCCCCACCCACCCTTGGACGGGCCCCCGGTATGACCTCATCCGCCTCTTGGTCGAAAAGGACCTCGCGGTCTACAGCGCCCACCTGCCCCTCGATGCCCATCCAAGCCTCGGGAACAGCGCCATCCTCGCCCGCGAACTCGGGTTGAAACAACTGCAACCCTTCTTCGAAGCCAAAGGCCAGCACATCGGCTTCCGGGCCACCACCCGAATCCCCCGCGATCGTTTGATCCAATCTCTCGCCAAGGCCACGGGTGGCACCCCAGTCCTGCTCCCCGGCGGACCCGAAACCTGCCGGCACATCGGCGTCGTCACGGGCGGGGCCGGCGCGGAGATTCGTGATGCTGCGAAAGCTGGCGTCGACACCTTCATCACCGGGGAAGGTCCCCATTGGACGGCCGCGATCGCCGACGAGCTCGGCATCAACGTGCTCTATGCCGGCCACTACGCCACCGAGACCTTCGGGGTCAAAGCCCTCGCGCAGCTCCTTTCGCGCCGGTTTCGAATCCCCTGGCAATTCCTGGACTGCCCCACCGGGCTGTGAAGCCCCGATGAGCAGGGCCTTGGGTAGCCCAGGTTACCCGACCTGCTGTATCGCAAGCTCGCAGCCTGCGGGGGCGGATCGATGCAGCGCCCCGCCGACTGGCAGTCGGCGTGTGGCGCAGGCTGCCAGCCTGCGGCGGCGGATTGATGCGACGCCCCGCCGACTGGCAGTCGGCGATACGGCAGACTGGCAGTCTGCGTTACGGACCGACGCTTCATGGCGAGTGGCCTGCGGTCGGTTCCGTGCGCCGTGCGAACACGAACTGGTTCGATGTCCGGCCGCCCAGCTTCGACCACACCAGATCCAGGACGTAGAAAGCCCCGACCGCAGGCAGGTTCTTGAGATTCAGAAGCTCCCAGAAGGACTTCCCTCGCTCGATCGAATTCAAGCCCAACGCGTTGCGGAAACTGATGATCCAAAAAGCAATCGACGGAGTGCATCCCTGGCGCTCAATCGCGTACCCGCTCTCTCGCAGGATCTGCGCCAGCGACTCCAGGGTGAACAAATGGAAATGCCGCGGGATGTGATACCCACCCCAGTACCGCCGCCGGAACAGCCAGTAGTCCCACCCACCCCGATTCGGGGAATCGATCACCAACACCCCGCCCGGCGAAAGCTTACGTTCCACCAGTCGCAGCGCGGCACGTGGATCCCGCAGGTGCTCGATCAACTGGCGCATGATGATGAGGTCATGACCGCCGTCGCGAAGTGCGGAAATGTCCGTTTCGACGTTCCCCGTCACGCAGCGCAAGCCGGACGAATCGGCCAACTTCAGCGCCGCGGCATCGAATTGAAAATCCAGGCAGATCGCTTCGACCGGTTCAGGCCGCCCCCTGGAGAAGACTTCCCGCAACTTGATCAGGCGGGTCAGATTCCCCCCGCCAATGTCCACGATCGACCGAATCTCGCGCGCACCCAGGTTCTGGCGAAGGCGCTCGGCGTCCTTCACCATTTTCCCCTCCACCACCGGGCCCTCCATGTAGATCGGGGACCGCGGATTCACCGTGTAGTACCCACTGGGATAGAGGGCGGGAACCTCGGCAACCTGCGGCATCGGGTGGATTGACACGTGTCCGCAGGCATTGCAGGCCACGAGCGACCACTCACCCGCCTGGCAACGGTATTCGAAGTCGGGGGCGCAAACCACCATCTCGGCAGCGGTGCAACCGCAGACGAGACAGACCCGCTCCGACGCATCGGTGCCGGAAACGGTCGTGGAACGACGAACAGGAGAATCAGCCACGCGCGTTACTTCAGGTACTTGTCGAGGGGCGGCTCGAGCAACTCCTTCACCGCCGGTTCGTTCATGTTCTCCTGGTTGACAAGGGTCACGCCCGTGTCGATGCGCTTCGGTACGGCTTCGCCCTTGAGATGCTTCACCAACGTGATAACGCCTTCGTAGCCCATCCGAAGCGGATTTTGGACCACCAACCCCTGAATGTCGCCCGAGCGAAGGTCGGCAACCGCCTGTGCCCCGGTATCGAACCCGATCATCTTCACCTTGCCGCCTGAAAGCCCCAGGTCCCTCAACGCCTTCCCCATGCCCACCGTGACCGACTCGTTGGGACTAAACACGCCATTGACCTCGCGACCGAACCGGTTGAGAAGATTCTGGGCGGCCTGATACGACGTTTCACGGGTCGCCCCGGCGTACTGGTCGCTGGAAATCACCTTGATGCCCGGAAACTTTTGGATTGCATCCAGGAATCCAGCCTCGCGCGCTTCGGTGCTGGCGGAACCGACGGCATAGCGGAGCAGAATGACGTTCCCTTTTGCACCCAGGAGCTTCGCCAGATATTCGCCGCCCAATTGACCCCCGCGGAAGTTATCGGTGGCTATGAAGCTCGTGTATTTGTCGGTCTTGAGATCCGAATCGATGATCACCACCGGGATGCCAGCGCCCGCGGTCGTTTCCACCGGACTCACCAGCGCCTGGGAATCCAGGGGGGCCAATACCATGCCCGAAACCCGGCGGCTGGTGAAATTCTCCACGACCTGGATCTGCTGGTCGCGGTCGTCCTCACGCAGCGGCCCTTTCCAGATCACTTGGACCGCGGTGCCCGCCGCGGTGAGTTCCTGTTCCGCCTTGCGGGCGCCCGCCTCGATCGACCGCCAGAACTCATGGATCGTGCCCTTCGGGATCACCGCAATGGTGTACCCCTTGCCAGCGCCACCCGCGGCGGGTTTGGCCTCTCCACCGTTCGTCCCGGCGACCCCTGCCCGACCACCTCCTCCATCCCCGCAACCCGCAAGCAAGGCAGCGACGACAAAGAGGCCGAGGATTCGGAACGGTGGCTTCATGAGGGGGACGGTAGGGAATCCGGCGCCCGGGTTTCAACGGCAAGTTGTCCGATTCCTGTCAGGACGCTTCCCAGGGTCAGCGTCACGCAAGGCCGTTCCTGGCATGTGTTCTCCAGACGAATGTGGGTCGCTCCCAGGACCCGCAGCTTCTCGGCCACCACCCGATACGCCAACTCCGGCCGATTGCAGTCCCGGCTCAAATGACCCAGGTAGATCCGGGACAACGAGGATGAAGCCACCTGCACCGCCACGTCCGCCGCCGCGTCATTCGAAAGGTGCCCGTGCCGGCTGAGAATGCGCTGTTTGGTGGACCAGGGGCGCTTGGTGTCTTCCTGGAGCAGTTTCATGTCGTGGTTCGCTTCCAGCACCAGGGCATGGGCCGGACGCACCCGCTCAATGACCAGCTTGGTGGCATGCCCGAGGTCGGTCAGAAAACCCACGTTGCCGAAGCTCGACCGGAACAGGAATCCCACCGGATCCTGGGCATCATGCGGAACCGAGAACGTCTCCACCGTCACATCCCCGATCTCGAACACCGCGCCGGTCTGGAAGATGGATGCCTTCAGGCGGCAGCCCAGCGCGGACTCCGCCGCCTCGCGTGTGAGCCGATTGCAGTACACCGGCACGTCCAGTTTCTTGGTCAACACCCCCAGCCCCTGGATGTGATCGCCGTGCTCATGGGTCACCAGAATCCCCGTCAGCGTCTCCGGACTTCGCCCAATGCCGGACAATCGCTCCCGGATTTGCTTCCCGCTGAAACCGGCATCAATCAAAAGACGCGCCCCCGGCGTCTCCAGGTAGGCGCAATTGCCCCCGCTCCCACTTCCAAGAATCGTGAACTGCACGGACACCCCCTCAGGCTAGCCACCCCGTCCCACCGGGTCACCTCGTGATACGTCGCGCCGATCCTTTTTCCATTTCGTCCTTGCGAGTGGACGGTTTTGGAGCTTCTCCCCTCCGGATCGAACTCGTCGAACTGCGGGAGTCGGATGTCGTACTCGCCCTCCGGATCCGGCGGGGTTTCGAGCCGGCCTTTCACGACCCGTCCGTCCTTCAGTTTCGCTTCCAGCCGCAACACGGACCACTCGTCTCAGCCCCCACTCACTCGCTCCCACACCCAACTCAGCGCCACCAAGGCGCCCAGACTGGACCCGCCCCTCAGGACCCACACGGGGTAGCCCGCCCAGCGGCGCACCCCGTAAGCCAGCGGCAGGAACACCAGTACGATCGCCAACTGATCCACCTGATCTTAGCCGAGGATTCGGCATGGTGGCGGCTCAGCGCACCTCCAGCAGCCCATGGAGCCGGTCCAGCACCTCCAAAGACTCCCGATGGATCAGCGGCGCCACCTGGGGTCCGCCCGAATTCTCTTCCCCATAGGGCGCGTCTTTCCGCCCATACGTGAACGGCGGCTGGGTGTCCCATTGGGTACGAGGCACGATGTATCCGATCTCGTCGTTCGCCAGGTTCACCACCAGGTTCACCACGCCCTTCATGCGACTGCGCAACGCGGGCACTTCCACCGGCGTTCCCGGATAATCCCCTCCGGAAGGCGCCTGAACACCCCCGTCCACAATCTCCGGATACACCTCGCCAGGGATCATGAGCATCTCCAAATCGCCCACCCGCACCACCCCCACCTCGGTCCGCGCGGTTCCGTCGAACCAACCCGGATGAATGAGCCCCAACATGATGGGGTATTTGAAGGTCCCTTCGATCGGCGCAAACACCGATCGCGTCACCACCGAAACGCGATGATCCGCCATCGGCTGGGCCGCGGGCCCTCGCAACAGCGCCGCCGCGCGCAATGCGAGATTCTCGCCCAGCGCCCGGGTCTTGCCGGGACCATTCTCCCGGTGCAGGTCGTTGCCATTGCGGTCGGGCACTTCCAGTCCCAGCGGTGTCATCAAGCCTCCCACCGGTCCCTGGACGAAAACACAGGTTCCTCCGAAACCCTTCATGCCGTTCTCTCCCTCCAACCCATGTTCCATGGCCAATCGGGTGAAATGCGGAAAGTCCGAACTGATCAATGGGTTGCTGCCTCCCATCGCTTCCGGGTGATTCCCCCAAGACACCAGGGTCGCTATCGTTTCGTCGGTGCCCACCCGCGTGAAGCGAGCAACACCCAGCATGCGGTCATAGACCAGCGGCGGTCGCGAATCGCGGACGAATCCCTGGGGCGGCAGGTCTGCGCTGACGAGTGTCGCCTCCGCAGGTTCCAGGTTCTTCACCGCGTCCTTCACCGCCTCCTGCGCCAGCCGCATCACCCAATCGACGTACTGGGTGTTGAACTTCGAGGGCAGAGGTCTGTAACTCCAGATGCCCATCGTGTCCGGTCCGTTATGGGTGTGGGTCGAACTGAAGGCGACATAGCGCACCGACGGAGCCGAAGCCGCCAGCTCGAGCCGCGCCTGAATGAACCGCTCATGGGTCAGACCCACACAATCAATCGACACCACCGCCACCACCGTGTCCCGGTGCCGAAAGGCCAGCGCCCTCGCCCACAACGGATCCTGGACGCCCTGGGCCGGACGGTTGATGTGAAACCCTCCCAGCCAGACGAAATCAAACGTCCCGTTCCCGTTTCGATCCTCCCAGGTGTCTCCCTTTTCGGGCTCGAATCGGCTGTTTCCGTCCACGTCCCGCCACGCATCGAAATCCTCCAATTTCGGGGTGATTTCCCGCACCCCCACCCCCACGTGCAGCGGAGCCCCGGCCTCCGCCGCCGGTCCGGAGGTGAACGCCGCGTCGGCCCGGTAATCACGATAGGGCCCCACCATCCTCCCGCGAACCCACAGGAAACTCGCCACCGTCGCCACCACCACACACACGCCCATTCCGCTCCAGAGGGGATGGCGCCCAAAAAATGAACTCATCGAAGTGTCCTCATTCACTCACGGTGATCCGATAGAACAATGTCGGCTGATCGCCGGAGTCATGTCGGAACTCCACGCGCCCCTGCGCATCTGCCACAGCCGTCCCCACCGGGTTCCAAATCCGAAGATCCGCGGAGGCCTCGAGTCGATGGGCCAATCCTGGAATGCCCGTGCTGGTCAGAATTCCAACCCCTGGCGATGCACCCACCGGCTGATAGGTCAGCACCAGGTCGATGGTTCGAAACACCACGTGGGTGGCATCGGCCACCAAGGGAATCTGCACCAGCCGAGGAGTGAACCCGACGCCGCCGCCGGCAATGGCCACCGTGTAAAACCCGGCGGGCAATGGACCGAACCGGAAGGCACCGGACGCATCCGTCGTTTCCCGGCGCTCGCCCACTTCCAGAGTCACCCCGGGAACGCCTACCGTGCTCGATCCCACCAGAACGCTTCCCTGGATCATGAACGACGCGGTTGCCACCTCCATCGCACCCATATCCGGCCCAAGACCCGCCGGCCGTGCCAATCCCCGCTGGTCTTCGGACGGTGCCGCAACGCGATCCGCCGCATCGATCGCCAGACTCCCTGGAACAAGCAGGAATCCAGGAGTCGTCAGACTCGTCCAGACCCTGAACTCCGTGAACCCAGGGTCCGCTGTTGAATAGAGCGAACCAGCGACGGTACGGCCGGTTCCCCAGTCCGAAAAGAGGTTGTACCCGAGGTCCTGCACGCCGCCGTCCAAGGTCGAGACGCCGGTCGGCGCGACCACGATCGAATTCACCACCGTCACCGTGCCACCCTCCGCAGCGATTCCACTGCCAGCGGCGTCTCCGTTGGGACCTTCGGTTAGGGCCAGGGAAGTTCCGCCTGCCCCTCCCATGCCATTCGTCACCACGTTCCAGGCAAGGGTCACGTGGGTCAGACCCAGGCTTCCCTTGCCATGAATCGAGCCACCGACCCCATCCCCCCCTGCGCCGCCTCTTCCGGCCGTAAACTGTCCGGCTGCACCCTTGCCCCCGGCTCCGCCCACCACCGTGTTGGTCACGAAGGTCGCATTGATCACCGCCCCCGTCGACCACGAGGAAAGCGCGCCACCACGGGCATCACCACCCGGTGGACCGTCGCGCCCGATGTTCACCGAAGGCGCACCCGCCGGGGCCGCCTTGCCGCCCGTGACCGAATTGGTGGCGAACGCACTCCGGACCACCCACAACCACCCCTCGCTATGGATGGCGCCACCCGCCGCATCCGCCCCCCGGGCGCCGTGCCCGCTTCCCAGGACCGAGGTGTCTGAGCCGCCCTCGCCGCCGTCGCCGGCCTTCACTGTGTTGTTGGAGAAGAACGTGTTCGTCACCGTCAATCGACTTCCCGGCGCTCCGTGAATCGCCCCACCGTAGGCTTCCGCACCGGGCGCCCCGTCGCCCCCGATCCCATTGACCCAGGACCCCATCCCGCCGTCGCCACCATTTCCGCCCCGGCCACCCTGCGCTGCATTCGAAGAAAAGATGCAATCCACCAGGGTCGTCTCCCCGGAATTGTAGATGGCCCCGCCGTAGCCCGGCGATCCCGCCTCCCCGTCCCGGCCATTGCCGCCAACTCCGAACCGGCTCTCACCCGCCGCACCCGTGGCGCCATCGCGACCGACCGCCTTGCACGCGGAAAAGACAACATTGGAGGCGACCAGGATTCCCTCGTTGTAGATGCCTCCGCCGTGAGTCGAAAGCCCCTCCCGGATCACACAATTCCGGATCTCGAAACGGATGCCCGGCAGGACACGGAACGGTTGCCGTGCGGTGCCGCCCGACAAGGTCGCCAAGCGCCCGCCGGCGACGTTGCCTTCGAAGACCGTGTCCGCCGCGATCAGAATCGGAATTTCCAGAATCAAGGTCTCGGGGAAGGTCAACTGGACCCGACCTCCCCCCAGGAGCGCCTGTAACAACGCGGTGGTGGTATTGGTGGCGACCGTGCCTTCGCTTCGGGCCTCCCTCAGGCTCGACCCCAGGGCCGCCAGGATCGCAACGGCGACGGTCAACCCCCGACCCAGCCGTCGGACCCGCCCGACCCAACTTAAACCTGCGACGTTGAAGACAGAAAGACGCATGGGCACCCGATCCCTACTGGGTTCAAACTTCAGACATACGACGCCACGACCTCGATCTCGACCTGCGCCCCGCGCGGTAGAGCCGCCACCTGCACCGTGGAACGGGCCGGGTAGTCCCCGGCAAAATAGCGCTGGTAGACCTCGTTCATCGCCGCGAAGTCGGCGAGTTGCGTCATGAACACCGTGGTCTTCAGCACATGGCCAAATCCGAGTCCCTGGTCCTCGAGGATCACCTGAATGTTTTCCAGGACCCGTTCGGTCTGGACCCGGATGTCTCCGGCCACCAACTGGCCGGACGCCGGATCCAGGGGAATCTGCCCGGAACAAAAGAGCAGGTCCCCGGATCGCACGGCGTGGCTATAAGGGCCTACCGGCGCTGCGGCGCGGGAAGGACGAATGATCGTTTTCATGGCTGACTCTTTCCTTCAGTCGGTCCGATGACTCCGCCCGGGAGGCTCCAACCGGAGCGGAGACACAGGGGTCACTCGCGACCTGGCTTCACTTCTTCTCCTCGTACCAAGCCATCTGGATCATCTCGAGGACCTTCTCATTGGAGGCATCCGCTGAATCTCCGAAGTCCTCCAACTCGCACACCATCTTGTGCAGCTTGGGAAAACTCAGCCTCAACGGATCCTGATCCGGATACTTGTCCATCAGAGCCCAGGCAAGCTCGTCGCTGTCTTTCCAGGTTAGTTTCATAAATCTTGGGATCTATCGTCGGTTGGACGCTTCGGCGAACGGCCCGCCGCTCAGCGTTGGCGATCCTTCTTGCGACGGCTGCTCTTCTTTTCAGAGGCCGTCGATTCCGGTACCGCGTTGGTGTCACCCGGGATCACGCCGAGGCGTGCCGCCATCTCGGCTTCATCCTGTTGAAATTCGCGGACTGTCGCAGCCGCGTTGGGCAGGGACCGACGCTCGATCTCGGCCAGCTTCGTCGCCTCCTCGGGTGTGTTCAGGATCGTCGGCCGGATCAGCACGATCAGCTCGGAGCGTTGCTTGAAGTCCGACTTGCTGCGGAACGCCCAGCCCAAAAGTGGAATGTCCTTCAACCACGGAACACCACTGGTGGAATCCGTCCGCCGGTCCGTGATGAATCCGCCGAGGATGACCGGCTCGCGGTCCCGGATCGAGAGCACCGCGCTCGCCGAACGCGTCCGAATCGTCGGGATATCATCCTGCCCGACTCTGGTCGTCGGTCCCAGCTGATCGATCACCTGCTCGACCTCAAGGGTCACCAGGCCGTCCGGGGTGATGTAGGGCGTCACCATCAGGCGGGTGGTCACCTTCTTTTCCTGATATGTCGTGAAAGGCGCGCTCCCGATCCCGCCGCCTAAAAACGGCGAACTGCTCTGCGGGTAGGGAACGGTATCGCCGATCTCGAACTGGGCCTGTTGGGCGTGCGTTGTCTGGATGCGCGGCCGGGCCAGCACTCTCGCCCGACTGTCGGTCGCAAACGCTTTGACCGCCACCGCGAAATCGTTGTTGTACTGCCCGAAGTAGCTGAATCCGGACGGGAACAGTGCCGAGATGATGTTCGTGGCGATGTTCGCGTCGTTGATCGATCCGCCGGCTCCGGACCAGTTCCCAAACTGTTTGGGATTCTGAACCATACTCACCCCGACGTCCTTCCCGCTCTCCAACCCCACCTCCAGGATGATGGACTCGATCAACACTTGCGCCAGGAGTGTGTCGATCTTGGCCACCAGGTTGGTAAGCATCTTGAAGTCCTCCTTGTTCGCGTACACCAGCAATGAATTGGAGCGCATGTCGGGAATGATCCGCGCGTCCGCCAGAAGGTTGTATTGCGCTCCTCCCGTCGCCGCCGAACTCACCGATCGCAGACGGTCGGCGAACGAACTTCGCGCCGCTCCCGGAGACGTCATCCCGCCAGCTCCCGTACGCGACGCCGCCGAGCCCGGGGTCGACTGCTGGGGACTGAACGGCGTGGTCGTGCCGCCTCCCCCGACGCCGCCGCCTGCACCCGTGGAACCCGAACGGAACCCACTGGCCCGGGAGGACCTTCCACCCGCGGCACCGCCGCCGCCCTGGCCGGTCACCACGCTGTTCAGCGTTTCATAGATCTCGTCCACTTTCCCGTACCGGATCGGGATCACCTCAAGCTTGTAGTCGAGTTCCACCGTGACATCGAGTTCCTTGATCAGTTCAACCATCCGTTTCACGTTGGCCGACATGTCACGCAGGATGAAAAAATTCTGATCGTCGAACACCAGCACCGGATTCGCCACCTTGGTCGAGGCAAACTGCTGCACCGCCTGCGCAATATCACCGGGCTTGACCTTCGTCACCTTCACCAACTTGGTGACGAACTGCCCCAATTCCGAAAACTGATCCGCAGGCATGTCCGACGCCTGGATACCCTCAAGGACAGCCTGCTGGCTGGGAACGACTTTCACGAACTTCTCGCCCACCGGAAGAACCGAGATTCCGTTCAGGGCCAACACGGCGTTCAGTGCCTCGATCGCTTCATCCCGGGTCAGGTCCGTGAATTTCAGGTTGATCGGCCCGCCCGCCAAAGTCGCCGGTCGTAGAAGCACCCGCCGAACCAATCCGGCGTAGAGATCCAACGCCGTCTCCAAAGGCGCTCCCGGGAAGTTCAGTGTGACGAGATCGCCTTCCTCCAGATTCGCCGCATCCTCCGGCGTCAACCCGACGTCAATCTCCGCATCGCCGGCCGCACCCGCGGCACCTGGCGCCCCACCCGCGCCACCCGCCGCAGGCCCGCCTCCGGGAAACCCGGGCCTCACCCCTCCCGCCGCACCGGCCACCGGCGGAAACGCGCCACCCGCCGACCGGATCGGCGAGGGTATCGGCCCGGTGCGGATTCGGGATGGAATCGTTGTGACCGTGTTCGACGTCGATGTCGCCGCCCCGGAAGTCGCCGCCGCTGCTGCCGCTGCTGCGCGTGCCGCCGCCAAACCGGCCGTGGCCGGCGTGGGGCGCACCGTGCCGGGAGCCGCCGTCGGAACCGGGGTGGGTGTCGCTGTCGGCGTCGGCTCACCGACCGGTGCCTCCCGGTCAGGAGCTGCCGCAGTAAGGTCGGCCGGAGGAACGACCACCGGCACCGGTGTTTCGGTGGCCGGCGGTGTTTGGGCCCCAACCCGGGCGCCGGCCAACGCCAACGCGAGGACCAGCCATCCCGTCGGCTGTCGGAGGTTTCGAAGAATCGCGTTCATGTCAGGATCGAGAAAGGGTCGCTGTTCGGAATCGCCGTGGAATCAATCAGTTTGTCGGAAGCACCGAGCTGCGGATGGCGTTGGTCCGGACGGCAGTGCGCGCCGCCGGCAGCGGGGTGTTGGTCCTGCTGGAGGCGGTGGCCGTAGTGTTGGTCCGGGGTGCCGCCGTGGTGGGGGAAACCGTTCCAGGCGGTTTTGCAGCCGCGGGGGCGTTCGTCGGGGTCTTCTGAACGCTGGCGACCAGTTTGAGGTTGCCGATCAGGTTCGTCTTGCCCTGGGAACGTGAATCGAAGTTGCCCGGGGCGAGCGTCAGCTCCTTGACCCGGATCGTCGAATTGCTAGCACCCACCCGATGCAGGAAATCGACGAACTGCTGCTCGGTTCCGCCGGCTCCCTGGAGGGTGATGCCGATGGCTTCAAAGAACGCGTTGGTGTTTTGACCACCGCGCTCCGGCAGCACCTCGCCCCACCGCGGAACCATCAGGCCCACTTCCCGCGCCATACGTTCCATGTCGCTTCGGAAGGCGATGCGCTCCTCGCCCAACGGCAGGACCGACCCCTCGGCCTTCAGCTTTTGCAGGAGCACTTCATACGTCGGCCGACGCTCGATCTCGCGCTGGTAAATGTCCTTCTTACGTCCCATCGAGGCGATGTCGTCGCTGATCGTCATGAAATCGTTGAACCGCGGCCAGACGACCCAGTAGTTCACCACCAGAAATGCAACCACCAGAACGCCCATCACCAGGCGTCGTTCCGTGGGTGTCAGGTTCAGTCGATCGAAGAACTTGAGCATGGTGTCAGATCTCCGACCTTTGCAGGCGGCAATTGAAACTCCACTGGATCATCGGCACCCCTTGTACCGTCCGCTGCGCCGTTGGCCGCAGTTGCACATCGCTGAAAACCTGCCGGTTGCCAACCGTCTTGACCTTCAGCGCCTTCCAGTAGTCCGTGATTCGACCCTCCTGATCGGTCGGCGCCGTCCCCTCAATCTGCAGCGATTGGCCGCCAGAGAAAGCCATCTTTTCCAGAACCAATTCCTCGGGCATCGCCTCGACCGTCGCCAGCCAGCAGTCCAGCGCCGCGTATCGCAGGTTCACCGTCTCCTGCATCACCTGCGCCTGAGCCTTCAGCCGCAGCGCTTCCGTGTACTCGGCGTTGAGCCGCGCCATGACGTCCGCCAGGCGCGATTGTCGGAATTTCTGAACCTCCACCACCGCGAAATAGATTAAGACCCCGATCAGGTACGCCCCAAACACGGCCATCAACCCTCCCATCCAGAGGCGGTCGGTGAACTGCTGCTTGTACCGGGATTGAAACTCCGCAGGAAGAAGGTTCGCCCGCGGCTCTCCCGCCATGGTCCGCACCACACCCGCCCGCGCCAAATCCACGTCGGCAGGACTGGACACCACCGATACCGGCATCCCCAGCGCTTCTTCGAGTGGCGTCTTCAGCGTCGTCGCCGACTCGGCGTCCGCCACGAGATGCACCGCTCCCAATCCCCCTCCCCATCCCTCCACCTCACCCGCCCAGGCCATGCGGTTCAATTCGACCACCAACTGCTGCGCTGACTCCGGCCCGTCGGAGGCGTGCACCACGTTCAGGCAACACAAGGCGCCGTCCTTCACCCACCCGATCAGGCTGTCCCGTCGCCCGCCCATCCGGCTCAGGAACACATAGGCTCCGTCCGCGGCAAATCGTGTGCCAGCCACCAGTTGAAGCAGCGGCGATTCCACCCGGTCGGTGTCGAATCCGCGCCGTTCCAACCGCCCGAGCAAGCTCTCCACCCCGTTCCTCTCCGCCACCAGCAGGAGCACCGGGATGCCCGAGGTCGATCCCGCCGACAGAACTTCCCATGCCCAGACCACCTGGGTCACCGGCAGGGGCGACAGCTTCTCGATCTGCAACTCGAGCATCGCCGGGATTTCTTTCCGATCGTCGGTCGGGAGATTCACCAGTTGCAGGAACACCGGCTGGTCGGCCAGCCACGCGATGTTCATCGAGGGCCGCATGAGTTGCGACCAACCCTTACCCACTAGCTTCGGCGGAAGGGTCTCATCGGCGGACACGTCGACCCTCCCGGTCGGTTGGGCGCCAGATCCGCCGAACGACCAAAGGCGCGTCCGTCCCGCAGCATCCAAAAGGACGTTGCAGACGTTCAGCCGGGGTGTTTTGGGGGCGCGAGCCATGGAATCAATCACTCAGTCACTCAATCACTCAATCGGTCCAACGTCCGTCCATCATGGATCATCGTGGGTCGTGGTCGTCAACCGCGGTCGGCCCGCTCAGTTCCGACCATCTTCGATCAGGGCGGTCAGGTGCTCCTCCGTTTGAGTCACCCGGAGGACCTCCTCAATCGTCGTCGTTCCCGAACGCACTTTGTTCCATCCGTCCATCCGGAGCGTTCGCATCCCGGCCTCCATGGCCCGCTGTGCAATCGTCGTTGCCGGTGAACGGTTCATGATCAACGGCCGCACCGCCTCACTGACCACCAGCAATTCGTAAATGCCCATCCGCCCTTGATACCCGAGTTCGCGACAGGATTCACACCCGGCTCCCTTCCAGAAGCGGGCGGTTCCAATCTCCGCTTCCGGAAATCCGATCCGCCGCAGGTAGGCCGGATCCACCATCTGCTCCACTTTGCAGTGCTTGCAAATCGTCCGGACCAACCGTTGCGCGAGCACCGCTTCCACGGACGACGCCACGAGGAACGGTTCGATGCCCATGTCGATCAACCGCGTGAAAGCGCTCGGAGCATCGTTCGTGTGCAGCGTGCTGAACACCAAGTGACCCGTGAGAGCCGCCCGGATCGCGATCTCCGCGGTCTCCTGGTCACGGATCTCACCGACCATCACGACATTGGGGTCCTGCCGCAGGATGTGCCTCAGACCCATGGCGAACGTCAGCCCGATCTCCGAGCGGACGGCGATCTGGTTGATGCCCTTCAACTCGTACTCGACCGGTTCCTCGATCGTGATGATTCGCTTGTGGACAGAATTGATCGTGCTCAGGAAGGCGTACAACGAGGTCGACTTCCCCGACCCCGTGGGCCCCGTAACCAGCACGATGCCGTGCGGTTTCACGATCAGTTCCCGGAGTGCCGACTCGTCGGCCGGGGCGTACCCCAACTTCTCCAGTGTCAGAAAGATCTTCCCGCGCGTCAGCAGACGCAGCGACACACTCTCGCCCCAGACCGTCGGTACCGTCGAAACGCGGATGTCCAGTTCCTCGCCCTTGATCCGGACGTTGATGCGGCCGTCCTGCGGCAGGCGCTTTTCCGAGATGTTCATCCCGCTCATCACCTTGATGCGCGAAATGATCGCCGCCTGAAACCGCTTCAACTGGGGCGGCATCGGCGTCTGATGAAGAATGCCGTCGATCCGGTACCGAATGCGAAGCTCGTCCTCGGCCGGCTCGAAATGAATGTCGGTCGCCCGATCCTTGAACGCCTCCCAGATGATCTGGTTGACGAACTTGATCACGCTGGCGTCCTGATCGGACTCGGTGATCTCGCGATCGCCGGTGACGTCCAGGTCGATCGGCTCGTCTTCCGCCATTCCGTCCAGCGTCTCGGCGCCCACGCCGTAGTACCGCTTGAGAGCCTTCTCCACCTCGCTCCGGGAGGCCAACGCGAATTCCACTGCCCCTTGAGCCTCGAACTGGACGGCGTTGAGCATCGCAGCGTCGAACGGATCGCTCACCGCCACCTGCAACACCCCGTTTTCGACCTTCGTCGGAAAAATGACGTACTGGAACGCGACCTTGGTCGAAATCTTCTTCTGCGCCTCCGGACTGGGGGGCATCCGGGCCAGATCCACGAAGGCCCATCCCATTTCCGCAGCGAGTTTATGCAGGGTCTGTTCTTCCGAAAACCCGGCCTCACGACCAAGGAACGCGAGCAAGGTCTCTTGGTTACCGTTGTCCCGCGACGTACGCCAAGAGGCCTTGCGCGTTTCAAATTGCCCGTGCGCCGCAATGCCAGCGGCAGACAGGAGTTCTTTGACCGAGCGGATGGCCATGTAAAGGCAGGCGAGGCTGCCACAGGGTTCAACAAGCGCACAGAACTAAAGTTGCGCGACAATTCTCCCCGCCCTCACACCCAGCCATCATCCCGCCACAGGCTTGGAAAGCACCACCCGCCCCGGCAACCAGCGGTCCATCAACATCTCCAATTCGTCCCTCCGAAACGGCTTCGACAGGTAGTCGTCCATCCCCGATGCCAGACACCGCTCCCGTTCGCCCGGCAACGCATGCGCCGTCAATGCCACGATCGGAACCCTCGGCCCCGTCCCCGCCAAACGCCGGATTTCGGTCGCCGCATCGTAGCCGTTCATCTCCGGCATCTGGCAATCCATCAGGATCACGTCGAATCGCCCGTTCCCAAATCGTTCGCACGCCTCTCGGCCGTTGTTCGCGATCGCCACCCGGAACCCCATCTTCTCGAGCACCCGCCGCGCATAGAGCTGATTGGTCGGGTTGTCCTCCGCCAGCAGCGCTTGGGGCGACCCCGACGGGCGACAGTTCTCCGTTTCTTCACGGCCGTTCGTTGCAGCCACCCGCGCTTCCGAACCACCCGCCAAGGACTCGTCTCGACCCACCGTTCCCTCAGCGGATGACACCCCCACCACCCGCCTGACATTCGCGTGACTCCCCCGTTCGTGGAGCAGCCCTGGCCTTGCTGGTTGTCCAAGTCGTTCCCGCTTCAAACGGGCTTCCGCCAGCACCTCCAGAAGCAGGCTGGGCCGCACCAGCGGCTTGAAAAGACAGGCGGAGAATCCGGAGGCCAACAGTTCGTCCGCATCTCCCCGCATGCTCCCGGACGAAATCAGAATCAAACGCACCCATCGCAGGGCCGAGTCCTCCCGGATGCGTCGGGCCAGTTCCCTCCCGTCCATCCCGGGCATCAGGTAGTCCAGCAACGCCACGTGGAAAGGCTTTCCTTCCTCCTGCGCCGCCCGCAACCGATCAAGGGCCTCGGAACCCGACTCAACACAGGCGTGCTCCACCTTCCAAACCTGCAATTGCTCGTGAAGCACACGCCGGTTGACCTCGAGGTCGTCCACCACCAGAACCCGCAGCCCCGCCAGATCCGGAATCGGCTTGATGTCCTCCGGCACGCGGGCTTCCCGCCCCAGGGGTAGGCTGAACCAAAACGTGGAACCTTTCCCCGGAGCGCTGACAAACCCGATCGCCCCCCCCATCAGCTCGGTCAATCGCTTCGAAATCGCCAATCCCAGCCCGGTCCCACCGTACTTCCGGGTGGTGGAGGAATCGGCCTGCGTGAATTTGTCGAACAACGATGCCTGCTTCTCGGGTGGAATCCCAATGCCCGTGTCGGTCACACACACCATCACCGCGGGCGCACCCATCGACACCGGCACACCCGGATGGTGCTGGGCCATGACTTCGGCCATTCCAAGTTCAACCAGGATGTGGCCGCGTTCGGTGAACTTGATCGCGTTTCCCACCAGATTCATGAGGACCTGCCGAACCCGCGACGGATCACCCACCAAGCGCTCGGGAAGGCTCCCGTCGAAGCTCAACGCCAGGTCCAGACCCTTTTCGTCGGCACGCTGACCGAGAAGTTCCCCCACTTCCTCCACCGCCTGTCGCAGATCCACCGGCAACGATTCCACCGTCAATTTCCCGGCCTCGATCTTGGAGAAATCCAGGATGTCGTTGATCAACGTCAGCAGCGTCTGTCCCGAATTGCGGATGATCTCAGCGAACTCCTTCTGCTCCGGCTTCATCGGGGTGTCCAACAGCAGGTTCGTGAATCCGATCACCCCGTTCATCGGCGTCCGAAGTTCATGACTCACCGTCGCCAGAAACTCCGATTTCGCCCGGCTCGCCGCTTCCGCCGCCTGCGCCAGCAATTCCGACCTGGAGATGGCCAGGTGAAGCCTCTGGTTCGTCAACACCAGATCCTCGTTCGCTTGACGCACGCTCGCCGTTCGTTCCTCCACCCGCTTCGCCAGTTGTTCCCTCTCCGCCATCAACGCCGCGTCCTGTTCCCCCAACTGCTGAAGCATTCCATTGAAGCCGTCCATCAACTGACCGATCTCGTCACGGCTCGTGGTTTCCACCCGAACCGAATAATCCCGATCCCGCGATACCGCCGCCATCCGCTCGCTGAGATGCATGATCGGCTTCGTCACCGCCCGCTGCAACCGCGTGCCCACCCACGACGCCGCCACGAAGGCCCCAAAGACCAAACCCGGCGCCAGCCACAGATATCGACGAAACCGCGCATAGAGCTCACCCAGGTCCGACCGCACCCAAATCGTCCCCAGCCGTCGATCATCCAGCAGGATCGGACGCGCCACCTCCAACCGGTCCGTCCCAAATCGAACCCCCACTTCCGGGGAATGATCGGGCAGTGGCCCCCAATCGCCACCTGTGGTGTGCGTCGCGAACACCGCCCCCGATGCCTCAAAAATGCGCGCCGCGTGAATCCTCGGATTGGCCCGCAGCACCTGCAGAATGCTCGCCGCATCCGCCTCCTGATCGAATGAAAGCGCCACCGCCGAACTCTCCGCCAGGATGTCCGCCTGGGTCGTCAGGTTCGCCGCCAGCTGGCCTCGGAAGGAATACACATCCACCACCGCCACCCCCACCGCCACAAACGCCAATGCCGCAGCGCTCGTGATCATCACGATGGCCCGCAGCTTCTTCTCCACCGAATTGAGCCTTAGAATCCTCATCCTCATCTGCCTTACCTGCCCCGACACACCTCCACACATTGCCTAGATCTCACAATCACTCCTACCAACCTTATCGGCACAAATCATCGTGAACATCCCGTTCAATTTCCTATAAAAATGAAGTAGCGCCGCTCCAGTCAGTGGATTCACCTACCGCTCACCCGAGCCTCCCACCCGAACGCCTTGCGCGAGGGCATCCTCCAGTTCAAACGCCAGATCAGGGTTCCCCTCACACAGGACGCCCACCTCATCGTCGACCACGCCAAACAACTCTGAGCTGCAAACCCTCTGGAGTGCGGCAGCGCGCTTCGCTTGCGACTGTACTCCGTGCCGTGCATGGTGCGCGGCCTCACCATGACGCGTTTCCTCGCCGCCCTCGTCCTTGCCTCTGCCCTTGTCGCGGCCCAACCCGCCCGCGCCGCCCTCCCCCCAGACGGTCTCTTCGCCCGTTCCAATCTCGTCGCCTGGTGCATCGTCCCCTTCGACTCCGTCAAGCGCACCCCCGGGCAACGTGCCGCCATGCTGCAGTCGCTCGGCATCCAACGCTTCGCCTACGACTGGCGAACCGAACACATCCCGACCTTCGACCGCGAGGTCGCCGAACTTGCCGCCCGGAAGATCGAACTCACCGCGTGGTGGTTTCCATCGAATCTCGGACCCGAAGCCCACGCCATCCTCGATTGCCTCGCCCGCCACAAATTGTCCCCACAGCTCTGGATCACTCTCGGAACAGAGCCTGAACCCGATCCCGCCACCCTGGAACGGAAGATCGCCAGCACCGTCACCTCCCTCGGCCCGCTCTGCGCCGAAGCCGCCCGCATCGGTTCGACCATCGGACTCTACAATCATCTGGGTTGGTTCGGCGAACCCACCAACCAACTCGCCATCATCTCCCGCCTTAGCGCCGCCGGCCACACCAACGTCGGCATCGTCTACAATTTCCACCACGCCCACGACCAGATCGACCGCTTCCCCGCCCTGCTCGAGGCCATGAAGCCCCACCTCCTCGCCATCAATCTCAATGGCATGGTCCGCAACGGCGATCGTTCCGGCAAAAAGATCATCCCGCTCGGAACCGGAGATCTGGAACTCGCCATGATCCAAACCCTCCAGAACAGCGGTTGGCGCGGTCCCGTCGGCATCCTGGGCCACACCGACGAAGACGCCGAAGTCAAACTACGCAAGGAACTCGCCGGCCTTGAAGGTCTCGTCCCACGCCTCACCCCGCCACCCGCGGCCCCCGCCGCACCTACCGCCCCCGCCGCACCCAAACCGGCCGCACCCAAACCGACCGCGTCCGCCCCGGCCCGCCGCATCAACCGTGACGAACCTTGGAAACAAACCGAGGGCGACTGGGTTGATGACCGCATCCAACAAACGATTCTCGCCCGTTGGCAGGCCTACTACATCCCCACGCCCACCGGCACCGTCCGCAAAGGCCTCGCCATCCGCATCGGCGACAACGAGGAAGCCACCGTCTGCTACGATACCGCCACCGGAAACTGGCGCGCCGCCTGGACCGGAGGCTTTCTACGGTTCGATCCTGCCCGCTTCGGTCTCGTCAACGCCCCACGTCCCCAGGGGTCCATCCACCTCGCCATCCCGGAAAACCTCGGCTGGAAGGGCGGCGGGTTTCAGTGGAACGGCTTCTCCGTCCATGGCGATCGCGTCCAACTCGACTACGCCATCGGCGATATGCGGGTGCACGAGTCGTCATGGGCAACGACCATCGACGGCCAGGTCATTCTTTCCCGCGACCTCGATCTCGGCCCAACAACCCAGGTTCGCTCCAGCTTGACCCTGCTGAACCACCCCGGCTGGAAGGCGGTTGAAGGCACCGCTCACGAGACCGCGTGGTACGGATTCCAGGACGACGACACCGTCAACGCCATCATGCCGTTGGACCCCCCGGCTCTCGAAATCGTCCGAACCAACTCCGAGCGTGTCGATGTCGTCTTTAAACCGCACTCCGACACCCTGCGCGTTCGGTTCCTCTACTTGTTCGGCCCCAAAGCCCGACTGGATTCCCTGCTCGAAGCCCGTCGAAAGCTCGGTCCACCCCACAATTTCCGCACCTCCCCCCCCGACCCTGCGTCCGCTTCCCCCTCCCCTGCCCTGGTGGTTCAAGGTCAGCGCGGCGCCGACACCGACGCCTACGCCATCGACACCATCCCAGTCCCTTACGATAACCCGACCAAATCATTGATGTTCTGCTCCGGTGTCGGGTTCTTCGACAACGGCGACGCCGCCGTCGGCACGATCCACGGCGATGTCTGGCGCGTCTCGGGTCTCGACGACTCACTCCGGCAGGTGACCTGGCGTCGCATCGCCACCGGACTCTACCAACCGCTGGGCCTCACCGTCGTCCGCAATGAAGTCATCGTCCTCTGCCGGGATCATCTCACTCGACTGCACGATCTCGACGGTGACGGCGTGGCTGACCGCTACGAATCCCTGAGCAGCCTCATCGACACTTCGGGCAACGGCCACGATTACGTCACCAGCCTCAGCCTCGACGACGCCGGCAACTTCTACTACGTCGACCCCAAGGGCGTTCACCGGATCTCCTCCGACGGAAAGACCCGCACCACCCTTGCCTCGGGCTTCCGCAATCCCAACGGCATGGGAGTGAGCTCCGACGGAAAGATCGTCCTGGTGGCGCCGCAGCAGGGCGAATGGACGCCGTCGTCGGTCATCCACGAGGTCCGCGAAGGCGGCTGGTACGGGTATGGCGGACCACGGACGTCCCCGGAACGTCCCGTCGGCTACGACGCCCCTCTCTGCTGGATCCCTCACCGCATCGACAACTCCAGCGGCAGCCAGATCTGGGCTACCAGCGATCGCTTCGGGCCGCTCTCCGGCCAGATCCTTCACCTCTCGTGGGGCCGGTGCACCATGCTTCTCACCCTGCGGGATGTGGTGGATGCCACGGCGCAGGGCGCCGTGATGCCGCTGAAGGGACGCTTCCTTTCGGGCCCCATGCGCGGCGCGTTCCATCCCATCGACGGGCAACTCTACGTGGTGGGTTGTCAGGGCTGGCAGACCGCCGCGGCGCGGGATGGGAGCTTTCAGCGGGTTCGCTGGACCGGCAAGAAACTACCCCTGCCCACAGCCTGGAGTGCCCACCCCGGATCCCTTCGACTCACCTTCAACGAAGTACTCGACAAAGAGACCGCCGAGGATCCGGGAAGCTATGCGCTCGAAGCCTGGAACTACCGCTATGCCCGCGACTACGGCTCCAAGGATTGGTCCGTTGCGAATCCCGACCGAGAAGGACACGATACATGGAACGTGACGTCGGCAAAACTCGGCGCGGATGGCCGTACCGTGGATCTGGCGATCGCCGACCTAAAACCCGTCATGCAATTCGCACTCCGCTTCAACCTAGACACCACCTCGGGCGCCCCCGCCGCCGGCGAACTCTACGGCACCCTCCACAAGCTTCACCCCCGCTGACCCAGCCATCCCCCGTCCTCCATCAGCGACCTTTCAGGCAACGCCCGCCAACCACGGGCTCCGCCCTCCGTCCTCCGCCTTCCGCCTTCCGCCTTCCGCCTTCCGCCCTCCGTCCTCCGGCTTCCGCCTTCCGCCTTCCGCCCTCCGCCTTCCGCCCTCCGTCCTCCGCCTTCCGCCCTCCGCCCTCCGCCCTCCGTCCGCGTCCTATACCGCCCCTCGAGGAGCGCTTGGCCAACCCGGGAGATCCATCCGGCCCGGTCGCGGCACAGGATAACTCCCGTCCGGACCCGGCACCGTTGGAGGCGCCATGTCGTCCCGACAATCTTCAGGCTTTGGCAGGTAGGCGAAATCCGATGCGTTGATCTCCTCCCAGGAGATTTCCTTTCCGGTGTAGCACGAGATCTGCCCCATCACCGTGATCATGGTGCTCCGCGCCATGTAACTCCCGTGATTCAACGGCTTCCCGGACCGGATCGCCGCAAACAGTCGATCATGTTCCACCTGGTAGGGGTCGCAATTCCCTCCCCACCGCCAATTCTTCTCACCCCAGATGCGGCAACCCAACAGCGACGCCCGTCCCTTCGTCCCGAAGACCAGGCTCGACGACTCGTCGTAACAGCCCGTCGTCGTCCGGCAGAGTGCGTACACGCGCTTCCCATCCGGAAACTCGTACACCATAGAGTGGTGATCGAAGACATCGCCGTAGATCGGCTCGTTCATGGAAGAACGCCCACCCATGCCGTGGCATTTCACGGGCACCGCATTGCCCAGGACCCAACTCGCCCGATCCATGTTGTGCACCAGCGACTGCGGCACATCGTCGCCCGAGATCCACCGGAAATGATACTGGGTGCTGCACTGCCACTGCAGTTCCGTCATGCCCTTCGGCCGGTCCGTGACGCCATACGGTGCCCTGAGGAAGTTCTCCTCAATCGTGACCACGTCGCCGATCGCGCCGTCCTGAATCCGCTGAACGGCCTCTTCGTATCCGGAGTGATGGCGGCTGTGCAGGCCCGACACGATGCTAAGGCCCTTCTCCTTCGCAAGATCACAGGCCGCCTGCATCATCCGCACGCCGTGCGGATCGATGCCATGGGGTTTCTCGACGAAGACGTGTTTGCCCGCGCGAATCGCGGCCAGCGAATGCAGCGGATGGAACTTAGCCCCGTTCGCGATCAGGACCACATCGGACAACTCGATCACCCGCTTGTAGGCGTCGAACCCGGCGAAGCACGCTTCGTCGGGGACTTGGACTTGGGCGCCCGTTTGGGCCTTCAGCGCGTCCCGCTTACCCTTCACCCGGTCGAGAAAGATGTCCGCCATCGCCACCAGTCGCGCCCCCTTGTCCGCGGTGAGCGCCTGCGCGGCGGCGCCCGTGTTTCGCCCGCCACAGCCGACCATCCCCACCCGCAGGACATCACTGCCGGCCGCATGCGCGAAGCGGCTTAGGTCCAACGCCGCCATCGACAGCGTCCCGGCGGACGCGACGGAGGTTTTCAGAAAATCGCGTCGCGAACTCGACGCACCGCGGGTGGAACGTTTGGAGGCAGACATGGAAGGCATGGGGTTTCCCCATCGTCTCCTCCTTTCGAGCCCCCCCGTGCCAACCGTTTCTTGGCAATCGCCAACCCTGGCCACGCGACCGCTGTCGGCGGGCGCGGACGGAGGCGAAGCGCGATTCACGGTCCGCTGGCGTGAGCCCCCCTGTGGGCGCCGCGGTCTCCCTGCATTGACGACACCCGGTTACCTCGCCTTCTGCGCCGACATCTACAGCAAGGGAATCCGTCCCGCCACCGCCCAGGAAGCCGGCAGACTCGCTGGGACGTACAGGACGACCGCGCCCTGCTCCGCGCCCGGGTCAACGCCGCCTCTTGGCCTCACGACGTGTCCACCTCTTCGAAAACGTTCCTACCCAGGAACCCTGTCCCGATCGCCACCCGCCGCCCGCCGGTTGAACGCCACACAGTCCTCGTACCGCACACCACCGCCTCCAAAGAGATCCAACGCCGACCCTATCGTGAGGTCGATCCGGCCCCTGCCGATCTCCGTGACCTCCACCAGGTCCTGCATCGAACTCGCACCTCCGGCGTAAGTCGTCGGCAAGGGTGTCGCGTCCGCCAGCCTGGCGACCAATTCACGGTCGATTCCACGGCATAACCCTTCCACGTCCACCGCGTGGACCAGGAATTCCGCACACGACGACGACAGCCGTTCCAAGGTCCGCTTCTCCACCGTCAGATCGGTGAACTTCTGCCACCGGTCCGTCACCACGAAGTAATCGCCGCCTCGCCGACGGCAGCTCAGGTCGAGCACAAGCTGGTCCCGACCGACGATGCCCACCAATTCCCTCAATCGTTCGTCATCGAGTCGACCCTCACGGAACACCCACGATGTCACGATCACGTGGGAGGCACCGGCATCCAACCAGGCCCGGGCATTGGCAGCGGTCACACCGCCGCCGATATGAAGGCCGCCCGGATACGCACCGAGCGCGGCGCGCGCGGCTTCCTCATTCCCAGGTCCCAGCGAAATGACGTGGCCGCCGGTCAGCCCGTCATCCCGGTAACGCCGGGCAAACCAGTCTGCCGGGCGGTCGGATTCAAAGTTGGTTCGCGTTCCAGCCCCTGAATCCGTCAGCGTTCCCCCGACGATCTGGACAACCCGGCCGTTACGAAGGTCTATACACGGACGAAACATGCGCCACACAAGCCCGCCAGATTATGGAACGTCTGCCGAGCCCCGAAAACACCGGCACCCCGGATCCGCCTGTGAGCGCCATTAAGCACGCGCGGCACGCGCCTCAACCCCACGCCAACGCGCCGCGCTTTCGGGGGTTGGTGCGGCTCGCCCGCCCCCATCAGTGGACCAAGAATCTCCTCTGCTTCGCCGGGGTGTTCTTCAGCGGTCATATCGGCGAACTTCCGTCCGTCCTCCGCGCCTTCCTCACCTTCCTCGTCTTTTGCGCCGCATCCTCGTCCGTGTACGTGCTGAACGACCTGCTCGACAAGGACCGTGATCAGAATCATCCGCGCAAACGGCTCCGGCCCATCCCGGCCGGTGAGGTTTCTCCCTTCCACGCCAGGATCTTTGGTGGGGTGCTGGGCGCCGCCGTCTATTTCTTGGTCCTCTATGGAAATCTCAATCTCTTCGGCTGATTCCGGACCCGGACCGAAGTCGGTCGCGGTTTTTGACTTCGACGGAACGCTCACCTACAGCGATTCGCTCCTCCCGTTCCTGCGTCATGCCTGCGGTAGCTGGAGGTTCCTGGCCTCCCTTGTGCTTCTGGTCCCCTTGGTGATCCTGGCTCGATTGGGGCTACTGCCGGATCAGGCCGCCAAGGAGCGTTACCTGACCTGGATGATTGGCGGAAAGGATCGGAACGAACTCGAATCGCTGGCGATCTCCTTCGCCAAAGGTCCGCTTCGACGTTTGGAGAATCCCGAAGCCCTGGAGGAACTACAACGCCATCGGGACCAGGGACACCGACTGGTGCTCCTCAGCGCGTCCCCGGATCTCTATCTCGAACCGTGGGGCCGGGCCCGCGGTTTCCATGACATCGTCTCGACCCGGTTGGAGTTCCGCAACGGCAGCGCCACCGGCCGGATTCTCGGAGCCAATTGCAAGGGAGCCGAGAAACTCCATCGGATGCGGGATCTCCTTCCCGACTGGGATGACTGCGAGTCCTGGGCCTACGGCGACAGCCCCTCGGATCAACCGCTGCTCAAGACCGCCCGCCACGCCTTCTTCAAGCCGTTCCGAACCCGCCCCGGTTGGAACCGCCAATGTCTGGGCGCGTGGATCCGGTCCATGGGCTGAGCCGGAACGATTCCGATGTGACTAAGGCTCTCCGTTCCGCTCGGGCCCCGGAGCGTTTCGATCCTCTGCGGCTAACCCATCCCCTGCCGACCGCTCGCGATCCCAAACGCGCCAATGAGGTCCGGGCTCCGTGAGCTTCCAACCCACGGCAAGTCGCTCAGGAATCGGATGGTTCATGCCAAGCGCGACATGGCGGATGTCGAATTCCTCCAGGGCGCGGACGGGATCGCGAATGACCGCTTCGAAGGCCGCCTGACGTTCCTGCTTGGCCTGTGCCCGGGCCGCCGGGTCGCGCCGCCAGATCCCCATGATTCCTTCCATGTCGGCACCTGCGTAGAGCTAATCCTGCCAGGTTCTGAATTCGTCCGTGCTCATACCCTGTAGCCAGCCTTCGAGCGCCACCCGCCGGGCCCAATCCCGGTTGTCGATGCTCGCAAACATGAAAACCATGTTGGACAGCGGTCGGGCGCCCTCTTGAGAGATGGCCGCCTCGACGTACCACATCTCACCCGCCACCACCGCCTTGGATTCCCAGCGCGACCGGGGATTCGCGGCCCGTTGCTCCCGCCACCGCTGATAGATCGAAGCGGCCTCCACCGATTCCTCGTTCGCCAAGCCTTCCGCGTGCCGGATTCCCAAGCCGCTCAACGCAAACACCGCAAGCAAGCCCCAACCCACCTTTCGCACCCACACCATCCGGTTCCATCCCCGCCGCTCCACCCAGGCGATCACTCCCCGCCCCACGAGAATCATCATCATCGCCGCCAGCCACATGGCGGAAATGTAGCCCCAATGACCGTCCTGGATCTCGATCCGGCTGAACGACG
>Ga0105048_10001478_pt1 | contig 38168 bp, 29 predicted proteins | sample MAT05_FD_78382 | JGI IMG/M metagenome (GOLD analysis project Ga0105048, IMG submission 78382) | Freshwater microbial communities from Lake Fryxell liftoff mats and glacier meltwater in Antarctica - MAT-05 | ecosystem: Environmental > Aquatic > Freshwater > Ice > Liftoff microbial mat | place... | reverse complement strand
TTTTGGGCTACCCTTTAAGGTTATACCAATATAACTGTTCTTATTCTGTTCCCGCGAATGGTTCTTATAAACAAACGCCGGCTGGTTCTCGTTGTTTACTACCAAATCCAAATCCCCGTCACCATCTAAATCTGCGTAGGCGGCTCCATTTGAACAGGACGGTTCAGCGAATCCCCATGAAACGCCGGCATCTTCAAACTGCAGGTTCCCTTTATTCTTAAAAGCTTTGTTTGGGACGAGGTTGATGGGGATATGTTTTAAAACCGAATCCACATTTTCTTTTCTGCCGGATATTACCATTTGCTGTATGACATCATTGGCAAAAAAATCCATAAAGTCAAGATTGGTTACATCATGATTGATACCATTACAAACATAAATATCATTCAGTCCGTCGTTGTCTGCATCAAAGAATAAAGCGCCCCAACTCCAGTCTGTTGCAGACACCCCACTGAAATTGCCCGTCTCTACAAATTGCCCATTCTGATTGTTCACAAAAAGACAGTTTTTCATAAACTGGTGATAGAAGCCTTCATTCACCCTTGTCCGGTACAGGTCAATGTTATCAAAAGACCCCAGTGTCTTCAGTCGATAATCATCTCCCGGCAACATATCGGTGGTAAAAATATCGTTGTAGCCATCATTATTGATATCGGCTATGTCTGCGCCCATAGACGAAAAACTGTGGTGTTCCACCGCATCCTCTGAAACATCTTTAAAGGCGCCGTTTTTTTGATTGATATAGAGGTAATCTTTTTCATAAGAATCGTTCGCTACAAAAATATCCGGGTAGCCATCGTTATTTAAATCACCAACAGAAACGCCGAGCCCAAAACTCATCAGGCTGCCGTGAATGCCCGCCTGCAATGTTACCTCTGAAAAATGCCCGTTTTCATTTTTATACAAATGATCGCCACCTCCTTTTAAAAAATCGGGCACCGGCCACTGTGCATCCGGAACGTTTCTCCTGTTTGAATTGCCAATACTGTTGATGGGGATAGGGCTGTTGTTGATCATGAAGCAGTCCAAATCGCCATCCAGGTCATAATCAAAAAAGGAAACATGGGTGGTATAAGCAACAATATCAAGGCCATAAGTTGCTGCAGATTCTGTGAAGCTGAGGTCACGGTTGTTAACATAGAGTTTATTCTTCCGGTTGCCATTTTTCATGTGGCCCGAATTGCAGACGAAAATATCGAGCCAGCCATCATTGTTGATATCCACCATCAGTACCCCTGTACTCCACATGCTGTCTTGTTTCAATCCGGCCTTGGCTGTGATGTCTTCAAATTTAAAACCGCCCTTGTTCAGGTATAATTTATTTTCACCCATATTGGATGTGAGCAGTACATCCGGCAGGCCATCGTTATTAATATCGCCTGTAGCCACTCCGCCACCATTGTAATAATTGCGGAAGTAAAAACTGTTTTCTAATTGCCCGTCTATAACTTCATTATCAAAATCTATTCCTGAGTTTTGTACAAGGCTGAATAAGCTTGGTGGAGTCTTTTCCTTACATGAAAAAAACAAAATACCAATTAAAAATAATAATAATATTTCATTATAAAAATCAAATATCGGATAATCTATTTTAGGGGTTCTATTATTGTAATCCATTAATAGGCCGGTTAAAATTATACAAAAAATTAAAGGTCATTTTTCAATGACCTTTAACTAAAATATTATATTCTGAATTAATAACCCGGGTTTTGCTTTAAGTTAGGATTAATTGCCAACGCCTGGTTAGGAATAGCCAACAAAAGATATTTTGGATCGCTAGCCTCTGGTTTCTCCTGCATAGGCAAAAGAAATTTACCAAAACGAATTAAATCCTGCCTTCTCCAACCTTCAAGATATAGTTCACGTGCTCTTTCATCAATCAAGTTATCTAACGTAACATTTGATAGAGATGTAGCACCCCTATTTATACGAATAGCGTTAACGATGTCAATTGCAGTACTTCCATAAACACCGGCTGAGGTCCCTGTTCCACCACGAAGTATAGCCTCTGCTTTCATCAATAAAACATCGCCCAACCTTAAAATAACATAATCGTTATCAACATTACCCCCACCATTTATTTCGTTATTGAAATCAATTGGGTATTTGTATGCCCTTATACCTGTTACTTCAAGATTATCTCCCGTTTCAATTGACCTCACTTCATCTGTAAAAATTAATGGTGCTCCTCCTCTGTCTTTTAAAAGCGTATCATTGGTTAGGTCACGTTGCTGCCCTCTAAAAAGTCCTACGGTATTCCTGTTTCCCGGGTTTGCGGGAGATGCTGTTGTAGGATAATTAATACCTCTTCTTACATCAGTTGCCTCAAATTTATTATAAAAATCGGAAAGCGTACTGAACCCATTCCACCCACCTGGGTTTTGCTTATAATGCATACCAGAACGCCACCGGGAGCGAATGCCAAAAGACTGGGTACCCCCAAAATTTTCCTGAGTCCAGATATTTTCTTTTCCTATAGCATTATTATCAGGACTAAAGTTATCAAAGTAATTAGCACTAAATGTAAAACTGCCACTGTTAATAATCTGATCAGCATAAGTTATTACTTTATTCATATCTCCAGCATCAAACGCAGGAGCGGCTCTGTTAGCTATTACCCCCTTGTTGAGATAACATTTCATTAATAATGCCCTTGCGCCATTTTTAGTGGCATTTGTAGCAGGAGTCTCTGGCAGAATTGGCAAAATAGTTTCTAATTCAGTAATTATGAAAGTCAGCGCATCCAATCCTGTTCTTACTTTAGATGGGGTAACTACACTTTCACCAGGGTCACGATAATTAACCTGATTCCAACCATCCAGTAAATAAAATTGTGCTAAAGCTCTGATGCATCTTGCTTGAGCATCTTGCTGTGGGGTAGGAGTAAACCGCAATAGATCAGTTGCACCATAAGCTATACCGTTCAAGCTTTTAAATGCATCAATTATTCGCTGATTATCACCATCCCATTTATGCTGGTGCAAAACCCTCCAAACACCATTATCATCCCAGTCTGGCCCCCTTGTTGGACCGATTAATTCATCTGTAGTCATTTCCCAAAGGGCATAAATCTGATCCTGATTTTGAAATGTACCTTTAGTGTCATTGTACAATTGTGTCAAAAGGGCTGAAGCATTACCTCCACCTCCGCCACCTATTTGCGATTGAGTTAGATTGCCCCCAAATTTTTCGTCCAGCTTGGTGCAGGAAAAAATGCCAGGAAGGAAAAAAACTGATGCAATAATTGTTAGTTTACGTATCATAACTTAGTTATTAGAATGAATTAAAATGAAAAATTTACACCCAAAGTAAGGATCCTTGCTGAAGGATAAGGCGTGTATTCAATACCTACTGAAGGAACTCCACGATTGTTTTTATCTACGTTCACCTCAGGGTCAAAACCAGAGAATTTTGTTATAACAAATAGGTTTTGCCCTGTAATATATACATTGGCTGTTCTAAATACTTTCCCAACCTGGCCTACATTATAAGAAAAAGTAGCATTAGCCAATTTTAAGTAATCGCCATTTTCAATAAACCTTGATGAAGCTGTAACTGGGTTAGAGAATGCTTCTTTAACGGGAGATTCATAAACTGATACTGCTATATTTCTGCCGCCTTTGATACTACCTACATTAATTACATTATTCAGGGTATTATTATATAATTTCTGCCCAAATGCTCCATTCATGTTAGCTGTGAAAGAAAGTTTTTTGTAGCGGATCGATGTTGTTAACCCCAAGATAGTAGTTGGATTTGGGTTACCTACAGGATAAAAGGTGGAGCCACCATCTGTATAAAGTGCCTGACCATTAGTTTTATCCAGACCTAAGAATTCTCTGGTAAAAAAAGTATTAATTGGTAAGCCATTTCTAATTGTCTGAACAAATGTTCCTGTAATACCCTGGCCATGTAAACCCCCTGTTGGAATTGGTGCTGGCAAATCAGATACTTCATTTTTAAGAAAGGTTGCGTTCACACCAAAGTCAAAAGAAAAATCTTTTTTATCTATAATGGTGGTATTTATAGCTGCCTCAACACCTCTATTTACAACAAACCCTTTCAGGTTTTGCCATAATACCGCTCCACCAATAGGACCAGATGGGTCAGGAAATGTTGGAAATAGTAAATCCCCTGTCTTTTTATTAAAGTAATCAATTGTAACAGATAACTTATTATTCAGCATGCTTGCATCTAACCCAATATTATATTGACGGTCATTTTGCCATTTTAAATCGGGGTTAGGATAATTGGTTTGACTTAACCCTCCGTTGTTTCCAAAAGAATAGGTTGCTTGTGAAGCTCCTGATGGAAAATCCTGGTTACCCGTTTTGCCCCAGCCGCCCCTTATTTTTAATGAATTAATCGCACTTACCTGAAAGAAACTTTCTTTTGTTACTACCCATGCTGCGGAAACAGCTGGGAACGTTCCATATTTATTATTAGTCCCGAATCTAGTAGAACCGTCTCTTCTTACAGTACCCGTTAATAAGTACTTGTCTTTAAAGTTAAAACCAACCCTTGCAAAATAAGATTGAAGTTCAAAAGAAGGATCTACGAATGAGGTAATATTACGAGACCCTGGATTTGAAAATTGGATATAGTTTGTATAATCAAGTCCATATTGACCAAAACCGCCGGTTGGCCCCAGTGCATTTGAATTTGATCCTTTATTAGTTGTTTTTATATACTCATATCCGGCTAAAGCCGTCATGGTTACAGCGGATGAAAGTTGTTTATTAAAATTAAGTGTATGTGTGACAGTCTGGGTAGTCAGTTCATTTTGACCAATTGCGGCATAGCCTCTATCCTTGACATCTCCTAAATTAATGTATTGCTGTGCGGAAGCTCTTCTATTACCGGTACTATAATTAATGCTGTAAAGCATCTTGTAGTCTAACCAACTTGCAAATTTATAAGAAGGGGCTATACTAGCTAATAAAGTAGTCACTTTTGACCTGTCGTTGTATGCTTCGGACATTGCCAATGGATTAATAATATCACCTGCCTTTACATTTAATGACCCGTCTGCTTTTCTAAGCGATTCAGTTGGATTCCACTGCAATGCCTGGCCTATAAGACTTCCTCCAGAGCCCGCATTATTTGTAATTGGTGCAATATCTTCCTGATAAAGACTTGGAAGAATATTGATATCAAGCCCCAATTTTTTGCTTTCAAGCATTTTAAAACTGCCTGCAAAGTTTGCTGTGTATTTTTTGATACCTGTCTTATTGATAATTCCCTCCTGATCTAATACACTACCGGAAAAGCGATATTTACTATTATCATTACCCCCACTAATAGCTACATTATAGGTTTGTACCAGCCCCTTGCGTAATATAGCATCTAACGCATTAACATTCGATTGTAAATCACTGGCCGTCCCAAGACCATAATAGTTTAAAGCCTGACGGTATTGATTTGCATCCAACACTTTAACTCTTCTTAATATAGATGAAGTTCCAATGGAAGTACCAAACTCAATTTTTGTTTCCCCCGATTGACCTCTTTTAGTAGTTATTAAAACAACCCCGTAGGCTGCTCTTGTACCATAAATAGCAGTAGCAGAAGCATCCTTGAGCACGTCTATGGATGCTATATCATTAGGATTTAAAAAGTTTAACGGATTTCCGCCTGGCGCATCCCCCAAGCCTGATGGGCTTAACCCTGGTCTAGCTGAGCGTCCGTCCAGAGGAACACCATCAATAATATACAAAGGTTGCCCAGAACCAGTTACAGTTGCGTTACCCCTTATTTTTACAGTAGAAGCACCACCTGGCTGCCCACTATTGTTTATCATTTGTACCCCTGCTACTTTTCCTTGTATCAATTGATCAGCGGCTAAAAATGTTCCTTTGTTGAAATCTTTAGCCTGCACAGTCGATACTGCACCTGTAAGGTCTTTTCGCCGGGCCGTACCATAACCAACCACAACAACCTCGTTCAGGTTGCCTACGCTGGTTTCCAATTCTGCATTTAATGCAGCTTTTCCAGCTACTGCAACTTCCAGCGCCGTAATACCTGCGCCGGTAAATCTCAAAACAGCATCTGCTCCTACGTTGTTCAATGTGTAAACCCCCTGATTGTTGGTGGAAGTAGCCGTCTTAGTACCTTTTAGAGTAACTGTTACTCCGGGGAGAGGTTCCCCTTTCTTGTCTGTTACCGTTCCGGTAACTGTTTGGGCAAGCGACAAAGCTGTAAACCCGAAGATGGCAACCAATAGCATAGCAGCCTTTCTCATAATAGCATGAGGCATAATCGTTAAGTTTTATGTTTGGTAATAAGAAATCCTTCCTATAAACAGTAAATGAAAATTTTCAAAAAAATTAACACTTACTTATCCATTGGTAACGTAAATGTAACACAATTTTAAACTTTCTCATAGTTAAAATGATAACCAAACCATTACATCACTATTTTAGCAGTTCGATTGAATAACAAACGTTTGCGGAATTGTTTGCGAAACCCATTGCTGTGAATAAATTAATTTTACAATTAATTGTCATTATGAATAATACCACACTCAAAAAGATCTCAGAAATGCTGGGGCTCAGCATCTCTACGGTATCAAGGGCATTGAAAAACCATCCTGACATATCTGATAAAACCAAATTACGGGTAACAGAACTGGCCAATGCATTAGACTATGAACCGAATGCCAATGCGGTGCATTTACGGACCAGCAAAAACAACCTTTTTGGACTACTGGTGCCTACCGTGGCAAATTTTTTTTACGATTCGTTTATTGCTGCAGTGGAAGAAGAGTGCAGAAAAAGTAATTACTCGTTGATGATTTTGCAGTCTGGCGATGAGCCCGCTATTGAACTGGAAAATATAAAACTGTGCAGGCAAAACAGGATCAGCGGCCTTTTTGCATGTATCACGTCACAAACTGTTGACCTGGACCCTTACCTAAAATTAAACGGGCTGGATATTCCCGTTATTTTTTTTGATAAAGTACCGGATGATAACACCTGCAACAAAGTTTGCGTGGCAGATGCCGTCTCTGCTACCATCGCAGCCAATACGATCCTAAAAAATAAAAAGAAAAAGGTGGTTGCCCTGTTTGGAAACAGGAATCTTTCCATTACAAAAAAAAGACTGGCAGCTTTTGATATCGCAATCAACAGGAAAATTAAAACCACCGTGCTATATGCCAATAGTACAGCAGAAGCGGAGGAACTGACCACTCAATCCCTCATCGAAAACCCCGACACCCTATTTTGTATGAGCGATGAAATATTAGCTGGAGCCATGAAAGCCGTACAGCGGGCCAGGCTGCTGGTACCAAAAGATATTTCAGTAATTTCCATCAGCAACGGCTTTATCCCAAAATTGTATTTTCCTGAAATTACGTATGTGGAAACAAGTGGTTACAAATTAGGTAAACTAGCATTCTCCAGTATGATGGCATGCCTTGCAGGCAGTACCTTTGTACAGGAACTTACCATTGAATCAGTGTTGGTAAAAGGAGGATCCATCTAAACAAGGGTGCTATCAAAAAAATACCATGCAGTATAATACCAGTGATACCGATTACCAGGCAATGCTATCCAAAACGGAAACCCTGCAGGCAGAAAATGAAAGCCTGAAACAGCTTTTACAGCAATTTCAGCAAATTGCCATGCTGAAAGAAAGAGAGCAGGCAATGCTGCAACAGCAGGCTTCTGCAGGCGTAGAAATCATGAGCAGTTTGCAAAACCAGTCGGTAGAAATTCAGTCGCATAAAAATTATATCCATGAACTGCTTCAAAAAACAGCCGCAATAGCACAAAGAGAAAATGAACTGGAAACGGAAGCAGCCAGTGCGGTTGCTGCTACCCGGCAATTAGAAGACATAAAAACCCAATACGATCATTTGCAGGCACAGTTGCACGCTGTATCAGAAAGGCTCCAATACCTGGATAATCAACATATTTTACAGCAGCAGTTTGCTTGCCGTATTGCAGAACTGGAAAGCCTGTTGGCCAATACAGACGAAGAACTTACAGAAATAAAAAATAGCATCCTCATTGGATGATCGAATAATACTACTTCACTGCCCGTGGCACAACAACGGCTGCTTTTTTATCTCACCAAATTGGTGGACTTTTGCCGGATAAATTAACAAGATGCACAAGATAGCCGATATAAGAAAAGAATATATGCTGCAAAGCCTGCAGGAAGGAGATGCAGAAAGCAACGCCATTAAGCAGTTCAGCATTTGGTGGAAAGATGCCATTAACAGTGAAATAGAAGAAGTAAATGCTTTGACACTGGCAACAGCAACAGCCACAGGAAAACCATCTGCAAGGATTGTTTTGCTGAAAGGATATGATGAAAATGGATTTGTTTTTTTTACCAATTACGAAAGCAATAAAGGAAAAGAACTGGCTGGCAATCCGCAGGGTTGCATGGTATTTTTTTGGAAAGAACTTGAAAGACAAATAAGGATTGACGGAAGCATTGAAAAAATTACTGCCGCAGAAAATGATGACTATTTTTTTTCAAGGCCGGTAAGCAGCCAGGTGGGAGCCTGGGCATCGCCCCAAAGCACCGTCATTGCAAACAGGGAAGTAATTGAAGAAAATGTAAAAAAATACGAGGCGCAATTTGCTGCAGCTTCCATGAGCCGCCCGCCCCACTGGGGTGGTTACCGCCTGCGCCCGCAAACAATAGAATTTTGGCAGGGCAGGCCCAGCAGGTTACACGACCGGCTGCTGTACACACTCGTAAAAGATGAAGAATGGAAAATAGAGCGCCTTGCTCCCTGATAAAAAAATGGTAGCGGCAGGTGGTAATTGTCCAGGAAATCACTGCTGCCAATCCTGTAAGGTGCAGGTATGCATGCTATAAAGGAGCTGAACATTTCTGCAGGCTTTATCTATCTCCATATTAACGGCTAAGAATAGCCCTTTTTTACCAGGCCCCTGATTGCAGAAACGTTGGAAGATATTTGCCCGGTAGCCAATGGAAGTGAATAACATCATCATCCTTTCGAATCCTGTTACTATGCCTGCCGGGATTTAATTTCGGGTTATATATTGAATGCGTTGCCCGTTTAACACGATAATCCACTTTACAATCTGAAGATAGATTGCGATGAATATCCTTTTCACTCATCCCATGTTCTTTCAATATATTTATCAGGAAAAATTGAAATCATGACTGCCCCGTTTCCGGAATTAACGACAGCACGTTTGTTGCTCCGCAAAATTGAAGATGCTGACAAGACTTTCATATTTGAGGGCTTATCGCACCCGGAGGTAATAAAATACTACGGTGTTTCGTACACATCACTGGAAGAAACAACCGCCCAGATGAACTTTTATAACGACTTGCTGGTAAACGAAACAGGTATATGGTGGGCCATTTGTTTTAATGAAGACCCTGCAAAAGTGATTGGAGCATGTGGATTTAATCAATTGCACAAACAGTTTAAGAAAATAGAAATGGGTTACTGGCTGCTGCCACCCTATTGGGGCAAAGGCATCATGACAGAAGCGGTGCCTGCTATCATCGGGTATGCATTTACCAACATGGACATACACAGGATAGAAGCGGTGGTGGAAGATGGCAACGGTGAGAGTACAAAGCTGTTGCAAAAACTGCACTTCAGGTACGAAGGCACACTGGCAGAAAGCGAAATTAAAAACGGGCAATTTATCAATCTGCAATATTGGGCGTTGCTCAACAAAAAATAAACACGGATCTTATTCTCAGCAATACCGGGCAAATTATTTTCTTGCTCAATTTACCCAACCGCATCTAAACGTACCAATACAAAAGGCACAATCCATGCTGCATTTGTTACAATCGATACGCATGCCCATTTTCTCCCGCCTTTATGAAATCTATCTTGCGACAGGTTTTAATAATTAAAAATAATTGTTGTCCGACTAAATATCTGAATACCTTACTACGCCTTCATGACCTCACCCCAACCCTTCTCCAAAGGAGAGGGGCCAGAACCTCCAGCCAGTAGGAGTTTTAGCGATATGGTGGAATTTTAGTCGGACAAAAGTGATTAAAAATAATTGCAATGAAAAAGATCTTTCTGATACTATAGGCAGCGGCTGCCGTTTGTATCAGCGTAATGGCGGTTAAAAAAAATGCTGTCCCGGCACTACAACATTCCACCACTGTTACCTCCAGGTATCACAGATTAACCGTAGACCGCTTCAGTTGTTTCGGCAAACGGGTATAAAAAAAAGCAGCCGCCGTTAGACGGCCAGCCAGTAGTTACGCTGGTACATTTTAGAAAAGACAGCCGCTTCATTTTGTGTCCCCGAAAATTAATGAAGCAGGAACACAAACGAAAAAAGTAGTGGAGGGCCTGGTGCGGTTTACCAAAAATAGACATGGAAAAAACAGCCTGATTACAACAGCCCAATAAGGGTACAACCAGGAAACCACCCGGCGCTGGGAAATAATCCACCCGGTTTACTTACTACTAAAACTTGCTGTCATAAAGAGAATTAAAATAATTGTTGTCCGACTATATGTCTGAAACCCTTATCAAGCCTACATGACCCCACCCCAACCCCCGTCCGACCGGGCTGGCCTCTCCAAAACCCGCCTGGCCGGACGGACAGGGAGAGGGGCCAGAACCCTCAACCAGTAAGCATTTGAACGATTGGGTAGCGTTTTAGTCGGACAATAGTGAATTAAAATAATAAATGCAGGATGCAGCAACTCAAATAAAATTATTTTACTACCGGATTGCTTTCCACAAAATGAAAACATCGGTTTTACACTTTTTATCTACGCTGATAAGCTGTATATTAGTAAATGCATTTGAAGTTGGCAATAACAATATTATTTCTTCTCAGCATTGTTGCAGTAAAGGCCCAAACCAACAATGGTATCTCTGCAGACAGCACCGCAATTAAAAAAGCCACCGAAGCATTTGCAATGTCCTTTAGAAATGCAGACTCGGCTTTGCAACTGGCAAATGAAGCCCTGCTGCTTTCAAAACAATTAAAGCATACAGAAGCTGAAGCACATGCATACAATTCCATCGGCTGGGCATACATGCATAAAGGCAATCTTGATTCGGCGGTAATTTTTCTTCAGAAAGCATGGCAGCTTTTTGAAGGAACAACAAATAAGTATGCTGTAGCAAGAGTTGATATCAATCTTGCAGAAGTGTACACCAAACAAAACCAGGTAGCAAGTGCAATCAGGCACCTGCTGCACGGCGACTCAATAGGAACAACAATCAATAATATCCCGGTGCTGACCGATATAAAACGGCAACTGGCCATCGTGTACAGGGAATCTGGTGATCTAAAAAAATCAGCAGAATATTTTAACCAGGCGCTGGAAGGCTTCAGCAAACAGGGAGATTATTTCCGTTATGTAAATACAGGTGTCAGCTTAAGTATCCTTTATAGAAAAATGAAACTTGCAGACAGCAGCCTCGCTATCCTTAAACGCTGCCTGCAAATGGCAAAAGAAAAAAAAGCAACTCCTTACCAGTTGGCAATGACCGAAGAAAATATTGCAGAAACTTATTTTATCAAAGAAAATTTCACTGAGGCATTAAATCATTATACGGTGGCCTATGTTACTTTTGAAAAAATAAACAACAGGGCCGACCTGGCGTATGAAGCGTTTTGTATCGGTAAAACATTTGCCAAATTAAACGACCCGGGTAATGCAGAAAAATTCCTGCTCCAGTCGTACAGGATCAATGATTCTTTAAAGATGATCAATTACCAACTTGATGCAGCTTCGGAGCTGGCAACGTTATACAAAGGCTCCGGCGACTTGCAGAAGGCATACCAGTATTTGCAAAAGGCTGCTGAATTGAAAGACAGTATCAATGCGGTAGAGCAAATAGAAAAAGCAAATGAACTGAAAGAAAAATTTGAGACAGAAAAAAAAGAAGAGGAAATAAAATTACTAAAAGCCCGGAATGAACTGGCAGCAGCAGATTTCAGGAAGACGAGACTGCTACAATACATTTTTATTTTGTTGTTTGTTGCGGCGGTTATAATTGGCTGGCTATTGTTTAACCGGCTGAAGATTAAAAGAAGTTTAAAAGAGCAATTGCTGCGTAACCAGATTGCCGGCGACCTGCACGATGATATCGGCTCTACCCTTTCCAGTATTGACATCAGCAGCCGCATTGCACTGGTAAAAAAAGATGATGCGGCCGCTGTAGAAGAGCAACTCACAAAGATCCGGCTGCAGGCGAGAAAAACGATGGACAGTATGAGTGATATTGTATGGTCTATCAATCCCCAGTACGACAACTTTGAAAGTATGCTGGCTAGAATGAGAGAGTTTGCCGCAGAAATTTGCGAGCCGCAACTGATCGCATTTCAGTTCGATGCATCAAAAGAAATGGAGGAAATTTCCTTTGACACCGATAACAGGAAAAATATTTTCCTGTTATTTAAAGAAGCGGTGAACAATGCTGCCAAATACAGTGGATGCACATTGCTGTCCATAAAATTTTTTAAGAACAGCAGCAATGAATTTGTAATGAGCATACACGATAACGGACAAGGCTTTGACGATGATTTGGTAAAGAAGGGAAATGGACTAAGAAATATAAAAACAAGGGCTGCTCATCTCAGGGGGCAATTAAACATCCAAACAAAAAATGGAAATGGTACATTCATTGAGTTAAGATGCCCGGTTTAACTTCACCTATATTGGGGTGTCTAAACTATCCGTAAAGAAATAATTTAGCATATTTAAAATGACAAAGCAGCTACTGATATACGAAGACAATGATGCCCTGCGTAAAAGCCTGGAAGAACTGCTGATGCTCAGTGATGAATTTGTGGTGTTGGGAAGCTACGAAAATTGCCTGCAAGCGGAGGCACATGTACACAGCAGCCAGCCCGATGTGATATTGATGGACATTGACATGCCCGGCATGACCGGCATTGAGGCTGTAAAAAAAATACGGCAGTTCGACACAGCAGCCGCCATTATTATGCTAACGGTATTTGATGATAATAAACATGTGCTGGATGCCATCTGTGCCGGCGCTTCCGGCTACCTGTTGAAAAAACATGCGTCGGAAAAATTGATCCCTGCTATTAAAGAAGTGCTGGATGGTGGTGCCCCCATGAGCCCGGCCATTGCTAAAATGGTCATTCACTCAATGCAGCAGAATGCAGGTATTAAGCAATACAATTTTAGCGTAAGGGAAAAACAAATTTTAGAACTGCTTTGCAAAGGCAACAGTTATAAAATGATTTCAGCGCAGGCAGGCATTGCTTTTGAAACGGTGCGTTCCTACATTAAAAATATATACGAAAAGCTACAGGTGCATTCTGCTACGGAAGCGGTGAGCAAAGCGATTAAGGAACGGTTGATCTAAAGCCTCTCTAAGCCTCATCCTCCTTATTCTTTCCCCAAAGGAAAGGAGCGGTGCCTTCAAACATGTCCAAACAATATATCTTCCACATCATCTTTTTATCTTTCTTCGGCAATGACTTAACCTCTTTAATTTTTTTACCCTCTCACCAACTGTACTCAGCAACTTCATAAACTATACCCATACTTTAAGGCGTCCGAAAAAGATACCTTTCAATTTTCAATTCTCCCTACTAATTGCTACTCAGCAAAAACGTCTATAAATATACACTTGCTTAAAGGCCCCCCGTGGGGGGGATTTAGGGGGCCGCCTCCCCCTTTTTGGGGTTGACTGCTGCCTTAACTAAATCAAACTTTGTTTTCAAAATTTTTATTTATGAAAACAATTCATCTACTCGTCGCCTGCCTCCTTATCTTAACCGCTGCCAACGCTCACGTGCCTGGATTGCAATGGGTAAATAAGATGGTGGGATCAGACAGTAAATCCTTTGCGACAGACCCTTTGGGAAATACTTATTTTTTCGGCAACATTGGGCTTTCCGCTACACTGGATGTTGATCCCGGGCCCGGTGTGTATAATTTGAATGGTGCCGATGGTACGGTTATTATTTATAAATTAAATACTTCCGGACAATTTGTTTGGGCAAAGCAGCTTCCCTTTGGTGTTACGCCGGAATGCATCCGTGCCGATGCAGCAGAAAATGTTTTCATCACTGGTCAGTATTCATTGACCAAAGATTTTGATCCGGGGCCGGCTGTATTTAACCTAACCGGTGTTGGTCAAAATGATATTTTCATTTTAATGCTGGATGCTGCAGGAAGTTTTTTATGGGCAAAAAGCCAGGGTGGCACCCAGGGTGAAATTGGGTATTCCGTGGCTATCAGTGCAACAGGCACTGTTTATACAACAGGATATTTTTCAGGTACTGCAGATTTTGACCCCGGCGCCGGCATATTTAATATGACTGCCGGAATACTGAGCGACACCTATATCTCAGCACTGGACCCGGATGGGAATTTTTTATGGGCACAGCATATTGCAGGCGGTTTTAACATGGCCCATTATATCACAACCAATGCCTTGGGCAACATCATTATCGCAGGGCAGTTTAGCGGTACAAAAGATATGAATCCCAGGGCAGGCGTATTTAATTTAACAGCCAAAGGGGCGGATGATATTTTTATTTTAAAGATGGATGCCCTTGGCAATTTTTTATGGGCTGGCGCTGTAGGTGGAGCCAGTTCAGATGGTAATAAAGCGGTTGCATTGGATCCACAGGGAAATGTATATGTGACCGGGCGTTTTAAGCTTACTGCCGATTTTGATCCCGGCCCGGCTGTATTTAATATTACGGCTTCGGGCAGTGAGGATGATATGTTTGTTTTAAAATTAACGCCGGACGGCAATTTTGTTTGGGCAAAACAAATGACCGGCCTCCAGGGCGAAGTGGGAAATGACATTGCAACAGATGCTGTTGGTAACGTATACACGACCGGTTTTTTCGAGGATGTGGCCGATTTTGATCCCGGTCCGGGTGTTTATAATTTAACCACCAACGGCTTGAGAGATATTTTTATTTCCAAATTAAATACCGATGGAAATTTTGGCTGGGCTGTAAGTTTTGGTGAAACCACTGCAGAAGACAAAGGCATCGGCATCTCGGTAGATGCTGCCGGAACGGTATATGTCACTGGTGCATTCCTTGGGCAGGTTGATTTTGATCCCGGCCCGGGTCAAGCCATATTAATCAATGGTAATACTGCCATTTTTGTACTGAAACTGGGAGCTTCCGGCGGACCCCTGCCAGTGAGCCTGGGCAACTTTTCAGGCGCTGTCACCACAACTGGAAATGCGCTGCAGTGGCAAACAGCACAGGAAATAAATACCGCCAGTTTTGATATACAATGGAGCAGGGATGGCCAGCATTTTACCAATATTGCTTCTTTTGCTGCAGCAGGCAACAGCACAGGCAACCTGCATTACAATTACCTCCATTCATTGCCAGTTGCCGGCATCAATTATTACCGCCTTAAAATGATAGACAATGACGGGCGGTTCACATATTCACCGGTAGTAAAAATCAATGTCAACATTTTTTCTTCGGGTATTTCTATTTATCCCAACCCGGTAAATGATTTATTGAAACTAAACCTCCAGGCATTAAAAAATGAAACCATTTTGTTTCAGCTTCACCAGGCAGATGGAAAAGTAATCGCCAAAAAATCTTTTAATCTTATAAACGGTACCAACAACCTCAACTGGAATGTTACCGCCATTGCTGCAGGTAATTATTTTATTTCCTCTGGTAATAAAAATTTTGGAACAGTAAAAATTTGTAAGCAATAAAATTTTGATCATGAAAAAAATAATCTCATTATTGGTAATGCTTGCCGGCTGCAATTGGCTGGCAGCACAAAGTGTAGGCATTGGCACTAATACGCCTAACCCATCGGCACAATTGGAGGTAAGCAGTACCAGCAAAGGAATGCTGATACCAAGAATGACCACTGCACAGCGGGATGCTATTTTGCCAGCACCGGCCGGCCTGCTTGTGTTTGATAATACCACCGGCTCGTTTTGGTTTAAAGGCACCACCAACTGGGTAGAATTAGTAGATACCGCCAGGAGCAACTGGAAACAAAACAATAACGATGTGTATGCCCGGCCTAATACCAACATTGGGATAGGCAACATGGCACCAAAATTCCCCATGGATATATCCACCGCGGATGTTACGGATGGGTATGCCATGCGGTTGAGAAATGCCAACTCGGCGGCAGGCACAAAAACCACCTTATTATTATCAAGCTCCAACATAGGTTTTTATAATAATACGGCACCCGCTGCTGCTATCAGTGCACTGGCGGGTGGCAACTACAGCCAGCACCTGTTATTTTCCACATGCGGTTACATAATGCCACCCGAAGAAAGAATGCGTATTGACAGCAGTGGCAACGTAGGTATCGGTCTCACAAGGCCGGAAACAAAACTTCACGTGGCTGCTGGTACCGATGTTACAAACAGTTCCGGTGGGTTTATACAAATAGGAAACAGCAACAATAGAAATATTGGGATTGATGACAATGAAATACAACAACGCAACAATGGTGCAGTAGCAAAACTTACTTTGCAAAATGGTGGAGGAGGTATGCAGGTAGGCACTGGTACAGGCACTTTTAACTTTGCTACTTCCGGGGAGCTTAGCCGCAATGGAATTTCTGGCACCGCAGATATTTTGCCTCTTTGCTATGGTAAAGTACTTTTTGATGGAACCAAACTTGGCGGCACCAATAATTTCACTGTAAGCAAGACCGCTGTTGGCAATTACGTCATTACACTTCCCAACGAAATCAACCTGTATGCCAACCAGGATAATTATACCATCTTAATAACTCCCTATAAAAAACAAAATTATGGCGGTGAATCCTTTGCAGCCAATCTTCTTACTACTATTAACAGCGACAATACTATTACGGTTTATGTAAGGGAATTCGATGTGAAATACAACAACTTTAGTTGTAACTGTTACAACGATACCAAAACGTTCAGCTATATAACCGGGCTGCCGGCGTATGTAGCCACTGATGCCAGCTTTAGTTTTATCATTTACAAAATGTAAAATTTAATTAGTGTGATAAAATTGGTTTAAAAAAATAAAAATACCTGGGATGAAAAAAATATTTATCATACTGATGTTCACTATAGTACATGAATGGCTGATAGCCCAAAACGTAGGCATCGGCACCAGCACACCACAGGCCCGTTTACATGTTACAGACAGCAGTGTGGTGTTTAGTGCAGTTGGTGATCTCAATAACACACCTGGCAATCCTCCCATACAAGGTGCAGGAAGAAGAATGATGTGGTATGCAGATAAAGCTGCCTTTCGTACAGGTTATACATCGGGAAATAATTGGAATAAAGTTAATACGGGTAGTTTTTCTTTTGCTTCAGGATTTAATCCGACCGCCATTGGAGACTATTCAACTGCAATGGGATATTATACAAGCGCCAATGGCGGCGCTGCAACCGCAATGGGATACGAAACAGCAGCCAGTGGACTGTATTCAACTGCTATGGGGTTTAATACAATCGCTAGCGGCAGCGCTTCAACCGCAATAGGATACGAAACAACCGCCAGTGGGTATGCTTCAACCGCAATGGGACATAATACAACCGCCAGTGGAAGCCTTTCAATTGCAACGGGTTATAGTACAGTAGCCAGCGGAGATTTTTCAACTGCAATGGGAAGGTATGTTTCTACAAACAACCAGGATGGGTCATTTGTGATAGGTGATAACTCCACTGCCAATGTGATGAGTTCCCCTTCCCCTAATAATTTCCGGGCAAGGTTTAGTAATGGTTACCGGCTTTATACCAGCCTCAATTATGCTACAAGCTGCTCTTTAGGTGCCGGCGACAATGCCTGGTCAACCACCAGTGATGTAACAACAAAAGAAAATTTTGCATCAGTGAATGGGGAAGATTTTTTAAAAAAGATTGCAGGCCTTTCTTTAACGAGTTGGAACTACAAAACACAAAACCCCAAAACATTCCGCCATTATGGCCCCATGGCGCAGGATTTTTATGCAGCTTTTGGAAAAGATAAATACGGAACCATTGGCAATGATACTACCATCAATTCAGCCGATTTTGCAGGGCTGAGTTTTATTGCTATTCAGGCTTTGGAAAAAAGAACGGCTATGCAACAGCAGGAGCTGAAACAAAATGTAAACTCATTGAAAAAAGAAAGAGAAGCATCAAAAGCCATCATACAAAACCAGCAAAAACAAATAGATGAATTAAAAGTTTTGGTAAATAAGTTGATAACAAATGCGGCTATAAAATGAAAAATATAATAACCAATAAAAAATGGTTTATAAAAAAAATAATGATTTTCCCTGAATTATGAATGATGGATAATTATACCATCCTGATTTATTAAGTAGTCCATCGGACTACGTGTAAATCTTAGATGGTATTATGCCGACCTAAAGCTGTATTGGACTACCTACAGTTTACATTCGGTATTACACAGGAATGCTGGCTCAAAAAAACGGGCCCCGGTAAATATCACACAAAGTAATTACTGCATTTTGAAACTATAAAATAATCATTCTAAAAAATTTTGTTATGAAAAAAATAACCGCTTTATTATTTTTGCTAGGACTTCAGCAATGGCTCATTGCACAAAGCGTAGGCATCGGTACCAATACCCCCCATGCCAGTGCCCAGTTAGATATAACGAGTATCAATAAAGGATTGCTGATACCCCGGCTCACCCTTGCCCAAAGAGGTACGATCGCTTCGCCGGCAGCGGGGCTGATCATTTATCAAACAGACAATACCCCCGGGTTTTATTTTCATAACGGGTCGGCCTGGTCACCCATAGGCAGCGGCGGCGGCACCACTTACTGGTCCAGCATCATTGAACCCAATATTTTTTATAATGCCGGCAATGTTTCGGTCGGTGGTTTGACAACCGTGGCCAAATTAAATGTAATTGGCGACCAAATGATCTACGGCGATCAGCCCCTGCTTTTTTTTCGCAGGGCTACTGCAGCCACTACCTCGCAGATACGTTTTCAGTTATCAGACGCCAGCAATCAATTTGGCATTACGCATTTTTCCAACCGGCTGTATTTTTCGAGGATGAACGGCCTGGGCTTAGCGAACGATATTGTACTGGACAATAACGGGAGAGTTGGTATCGGCACAAATGTACCGGTTGAAAAGCTACACCTGGTAGGAGACCAGCTTATTAACAGCAGCCTCCCATTACTATATTTCAGACCGGAGGCCGGTGCTACTACGTCGCACATACGTTTCCAGTCACCGGATGCCATCAACCAATTTGGCATTGCACACAATTCCAACCGGCTGTATTTTGCACGAATGAACGGGGTGGGGATGGCGAATGATATTGTACTTGACATTAATGGCAATGTAGGTATTGGAACAAACGACCCTGACGTTAAACTGCATGTGTACTCCGGCACCGATGCGGGCAATGCCAGCGGCGGATTTCTGCAATTGGGCATTTCCAATAACTTAAATATTGGATTTGATAACAATGAAATTCAGGCCCGGAATAATGGCGTGGTTAGCCGGCTGGTATTGCAGAATAGTGGTGGTGCAATACAGGTGGGTTCGGCAGTTACCCCTACGGGTTATGCCATATCCATCAATGGAAGGGCCATCTGTGAAGAACTAAAAATACAGGCCAGCAGCAACTGGCCCGATTATGTTTTTGAAAAAAATTATTCCCTCAAAAGCCTGGATGAATTACGTAGCTACATCAATCAAAACAAACACCTTCCCAATATCCCTTCCGCAGAAACAATAGAAAAGAATGGTATTGAAGTGGGTGACATGCAAAAACGCATCATGGAGAAAATAGAAGAACTGACCTTATACATACTGCAACTGCAGGAGCAAAACAATCAACTGGAAAAGGAAATGGCAGCGGTGAAGAGAATGGTTATTTCGCAATGAGCAAAGGGCAATTGGAAAAAGGCCATGGGCAATCATTCAAAAAAAATAATCAATGCTCAACAAAAAAAATTAATGCAAACACACCCGCCTTCTCTGGACTATCGACTATGGACCATCGACTATGGACGACTTAAGTAAACGACATTGATTCACCATTCACCATTCACTACTCACCATGAAAAAATTATTCCCCATCATCATAGCAATATACCTCTTGCCCTTGCAACCCCATGCGCAGGTAACTGTTCCGGAAGCATTGAAACTGCGGTTACAGGACAAAACAAAATTTGAGTCTATCCGGGAGGAAGTACTGAATTATTATCAGCAGGAATCAGCCAGGTTTGCCGCTAATGATACAACGCACAAAAGATTGATCAATCGCCAACTGAAATTTTGGAACCGGTATTTTTACTGGGCCGAAATGCACCTCGATAAAAATGGCGAAGTAATAAAAGACATGTCGTCCCGTGCTTTAAATGCGGTAAACAACCCGGCAGTTCCGGCTCCTGATGCTGTCAGCGCTTTCGGGGCATGGTCTTCAGTAGGGCCTTCTTATGCACCAGACGGCGTGGGCCGGGTAAACCGCATCGCATTTCATCCCACCAATGCCAGTGTAATTTATGCCGGAACTGCCAATGGCGGCTTGTGGAGGCTCATCTGGATTGGCAGCACTTATACCTGGACCTGCCTTACCAATTATATTCCTGAGCTGAGCATTTCCGGTATTGTGGTCAGCAAAGCAGATCCCAATACCATTTACATTCTTACCGGCGATGGTGATGAGAGTGGTGGCTTTGTAAGTTCATGGGGCTACCGCGGCAGTTCAATAGGGGTGTTAAAATCAACCGACGGCGGCAACAACTGGTTTGCCACCACGCCTTTCCCTTTTGTAACGGCTGGAAGCTACCGTGGCATGAGTTTGATCCAGGACCCCAACAATGCCAATACATTGCTGGCTGCTACCACCAATGGGATTTTCCGCACTACCAATGGAGGTAATTCCTGGGTGCGTTCGCAAATGGGAAGCGTGGACGATGATGACATCGCATTCGATATTGAATACAAACCGGGCAGCTCCAATATAGCTTATGCCATTTACAGGAAAGCAAACGGTAGTGCAGATTTTTTTCTGTCAGTAAACGGGGGCCTTAATTTTGAATTAAGGTCAATGATCAATTCGGGGGTAAACAGGGCAGCCATTGCCGTTACACCAGCCAACCCCGATTATGTCTATGCCATTTTTGGGCCGGGACGCATTGTAGATGGCAATTCTTCCAACAATACTTTTAATGGATCTTTCTTTTCATCCAACTCAGGTGTATCATTCAGCCAGCAAACCCTGTCACCGGATATACTTGGAAACATTACTGCTTCGCTCATATTGGGCCACCAGTCAAGTTATGATATGGCCCTCGCCGCTTCAAGCGTCAATGCCTCTATTGTAATGGCCGGCGGTTTAGTTGTTTGGAAATCGGAAGACAAAGGCATAACCTTTGATGAAATGACCGACTACTGGCCATCAGACCCGGATGATGATGATTGCATCCACCCCGATGTACACGACCTGGCGTATAATCCGCTGGATGGCCGTTTGTATGCTGCCACGGATGGCGGTGTTTCTGTAAGCGCAGATAATGGGGATCATTTTGGCAAGCTTTTCAGTGGGCTGCAGATCGGCCAGTTTTATCATTTTGAGGCTTCTAACGAAGATGGCCTGGTATGGGGCGGTACACAGGATTGCGGCGTATTGCTGCAGGAATCGGGCACTAGTTATGAACTGTATGCCGGGGGTGACGGCTATGATGTACTCACTGATAAATCAGGCAACAACGACGATAGCTATTATGTAGTTAATCAAAAGATCAGGGATGATTCACCTGCAGGTTTCGATGATATTACCCCCGATTTTGAAACAGAATTTTTTCCATTGATAGCGCTGCACCCTGTTAATGAAGATATCATGTACGCCGGCTATACCAGCCGGTTGTATATATCGCAGGAACGGGGCGATAACTGGCAAAGGCGTGGCTCCACCTCCATACCCACTTCTGCCAGGTGGGCCATTGGCATTTGCCCAAGCAACGGCGCCAGGGTGTATTGTGCCGGCGCTCAGTCTGCCGATGTAAGAGGTATGTGGCGCATTGAAAACGTAACCAGTGATGACAATTTCACGGTCAACAACCTTCGGAGCACTTTGGTGGATAGTGGTTACACACTGGGAAGAAAAATTACCGGCATTGCCGTAAACCCATCCAATTCTGCACAGGTATGGATCAGCATTGCCGGCAACAGCGGCGAGGCCAAAGTGATGTTTTCCGCCAATGGTGGCAGCACCTGGGTTAATAAAACCGGGTCACTGCCTGATTCCATTCCGGCTACGGCAATTATTACCGATGCAGCCAGTAATGTCTATGTGGGAACAGATATTGGCGTTTACTACCGCGGCAGCAGCATGAACGACTGGACCCCTTTTTACAACGGGCTGCCAAGGGTTGCCATTTCTGGCTTACAATTTTTAACGGTGGGCAATGTACAAGACCCTATCAATCCTTTCAGGTATTTATATGCCTCCACTTTTGGAAGGGGCATCTGGCGGAGCGAAATATTCGGCAATTGCAGCCCCACATTGAGCCTCACCCAAACGCTGGGGGGACAGCAATTTTACCAGGTCAGCAGAACCCTTACTTCTTCCTCCAGAGTAACTGGTGGTGCCGGCACCACCGTCAATTTTCAAAGTGGGTATGAAATTAACCTCACCACAGGTTTTGAAAGCAGTCCCAACATTCTGTTTCACGGCTACCTGCGTGGTTGCAATACCGGGCCTTTACCTGGTGAAAGAACTGCTATCTTCAAAGACAGTTTGCAAAAAATTAAACAGTCCTTGCCCGGACTGGTAGAAGCAGTTGTTTCACAAAACAACGGCGTATCCATCACACTAAAACTAAATCAAGCCGGCAGCTATTCCCTGCACCTGTTTACCCAAAACCGGGAGTTGGTAAAAACACTGCTGCCCGAAACCAGTTACCAGCCGGGAAGAAACACGCTGCAGTTTACTTCGACAGATATTCCCAAAGGATTTTATCATGTAGTGCTGCTGCAAAACGGCAGGGAGCTTCATTTCCAGGAATGGACTGTTGAATAGGGTGTATTGGCAAGAGGAAATACAGCATAATACTGATACAGGGCAGGCCATTGTTCCGTTGCTGTAATGGCAGCTTTACACACCTCAGCAACGCAGCTTTAATATGCAGCAAATCCGCAGCAGCAATACAAAGCCCGAACTGCTGATACGCCGCTTCCTGCATGCCCATGGTTTCCGTTACTCACCCCATTCCAAAAAGCTGCCCGGCAAACCGGAAATTGTACGCACAAAATACAGGGCAATCATTTTGTGCATGGTTGTTTTTGGCATGGGCATACTCACTGTAAATATTTATGTAATTCCTAAAACAAGGACCGGCTGGTGGTTGAATAACATCAATACCAACAAAGCCAATGATTCAAAAGCGTTTATATAGGGCACAAAGAGGACATAGGAAAATCAAGAAAGAAAACTGCAATTCAAGCATTTGAGCTGTCCAGTGTTTCTCTGTGGTCAAAAAAATAAACAACTCAAACAATTTCTAAGTATTTAACTAATAGAATTTTGCCTGAGTTTGCCAACAGGTATTAAAAAAAGTGAACACCCTGCATCAAGGTTCTTAGTCTTCCGGAAAGCATTCGGGATAACAGGGACCGGCTGCAAAGGCAAAACCCTAAAGTTTAAAACTGCCAATAAAAAATCGCCGAAAGGCAACCAACGCTGCCGCTCCGGGGATTACTTTCAAAAATGAAAAAACCAACTCCGTTTATTCTCCAAACTTAGCGACCCACTGCCGCATCATGCCGATCTTGCCGGCTTTGTTAAACCACCATACCTCATGCAGTTCCCTGGTATCGTCCTTGCCATCAGGAAAAGTATTTACTTCATTGCCCCAGATGCAAACCATGTCATCGCCTTTATCGGTACTGTGCAGCGGCACCCACGCAGGGGTGGTGGTTTAAATGTTGCCGAGGCTGGCCCTGTATTTATTGCCCCTTTCAGGCACTCCGCTTTGCCTCTTGTTACCGAGCCATCCGGAAACCACATCTTTACGGTATCAGCAAAGTAATTGTGGCGGTTCAGTTGATTATCCTCCAAGTCTTTCCACAATTCAGGATGATGGTGGAATAGGTGGGCTTGCCAATGCTAAAGCTGGAGGTGTGCGCTGCTTTGTAAGGTGCTTATTTGGCCTGGGCAAAACTGTTGCTAAAAAACAACCGCAAAGCAATACGGTAAATGCAATCGTTCAACGTTTCATACTGAAAATATTTTGTTGGTTAAAAAAATTGCAGGAGCCGGAAATTTTTTGTAGTGGCCGGAATGAAGAGGGGAGTAAACCTACAGTTTAAAAACCCAGGTCAAAGCGTTTATCCTGGTTATTTTTTGTTTGCCGCCATAGGTGATGAGTATGCCATCGGCAAAATGGGGAAAATTATCAGCAGCGGTTTAACTATTGCCGTGTATCCTTTTCAGCAAAAAACTATTTTTCAAACCAATAAAGTTTTTTTTATGTTGTACCTAACAGGTTGAGAATATATTCACTGCACAGGGTTAGCACCAGAAAACGGGGGCGTCTTTCCAGGTTCCTGCGCCAAAGCTGGTTCGGGGCTTGCACTATGACTGCACAGATAACAATCCCCATAAACCAACACTAAAAATATGAGCACAAAACTTTACCTGCTTCTCTTTGCCATCGCTGCAATTTTTCAACCGGTCAAAGCTCAGCCACATGCAAACCGAAATTTGTCAAATTTAAATACAACCACTGCTATCAATGCCCCGCTGTTACCCGTTTCCGGTAATGTATACAATCTTGGCAGCAGCGGGTTAAAATGGAAAAATGTTTACCTGCATAACCTGGTTTTTTCAAACGGCAGCAGTCAAACCACTGCCTTTATACCTTACATTGCAGGCACCGGAATCGGTATCATCAACAATCAAATCATTAACCAGTCGCCATCACAATGGAGTACCAGTGGTACGGCTGTGTATTACAATGCCGGCAATGTAGGTATCGGCACCGATGCACCGGCGGCTAAGCTGCAGGTAACCGGCGGTGATGCGCTCATCAATGGAATGACGGTAGGTACCGGCAATGGAGATGCTTCTTCCAATACCGTTGTTGGGCAGCAGGCCCTGTACAGCAATACCACGGGTTTTTCCAATACCGTGTATGGCAGCCAGGCATTGCATAACAATACAGCAGGATACGATAACAGTGCAGTGGGTGAAAATGCCCTGTTCTCCAATGTGGATGGCATTGAAAATACAGCCATGGGTAACGGCTCCCTGTATTATAACGTAAACGGCTATGGCAACACTGCGGTGGGTAATGGGGCGCTGCTCCACAATGGTGCTGTAACCAACCCCTTTGCTGCCCCTGAAGGCAGTTACAACGCCGCCAGTGGTTTTTTCGCTTTGTTCAATAACAGCACGGGTTCTCACAATGCCGCCTTTGGTACCGCCACACTTTATACCAATACCACCGGCAGTTACAATACTGCCATTGGTGCGTACAGTGATGCTTCGGAAGAGAGCCTGGTAAATGCAACTGCGGTGGGAGCCAACAGTATTGTGAACAGCAGTAACAAGATCCGCCTCGGTGATGTGAATGTAACGGTAGTGGAATCTGCCGCCGGCTCCTGGACCACCTCCGACGGACGGTTTAAAACCAATGTAAAAGAAACGGTTGCAGGACTATCCTTTATTAACCTGCTCCGCCCGGTGATGTATAATTTTGACGCAAATAAATTCGATGCTTTTTTAAGCCAGCGCTTTCCCGACAGTATAAAAGCAAAAAGAAAAGAAGCCTTAAAAAAGGCAAACGCCAGATCTACCGCCGTGGTACAAACAGGTTTTATTGCGCAGGAAGTAGCGGAAGCAGCAAAGCAGGCCGGCTACAATTTCAACGGGGTACATGTGCCGGACAATGGCGCTGACAATTACAGCATCTCTTACGAAAAACTGGTAGTGCCGCTGGTAAAAGCCGTTCAGGAACTCAGCCAGCAGAACGAATCAATGAAAATGCAGATCGCACAACTGCAGGCCAGCTTTGCGTCATTGCAGGATAAAACCAACTTCCAAAACGTACCGCTCAATGCTGCATCCCTTCAGCAAAATGCGCCAAACCCTTTCAACAGTACTTCCAGCATCGCTTATAATTTACCTGCCAATACCCGGATGGCGGAAATAGTGATTACCGGCAAGCAGGGAAACATCGTAAAAAAGGTTCAGCTAAACGGAACTGGAATGGGCACACTCAACTTCAACAGCTCCGGTATAGCTGCAGGCACGTACCAGTATTCATTGTATGTGGATGGCAGTATGGTGGAGAGTAAGCAGATGACGGTTATAAAATAGGTTGGCAAAAAGTAAATATGCTTTTTAAAGAAGCATATAAAAGTACCCAGGTAAAGATTTGCTGTGACAGCAACCTGCTTAGTGGATAATGGTAAGCGTAACACCCGGGGCTACAACAAAATCTACTCCCGGCCCAAGTGTGAGGGTGCAACAGCACCTGGCCAAACATAATGATCACATCAGTATTGTGCTCCGTTATATTCCCGCAGCCCGGGTTGATGCAAAAGCTATCAAGCGTTGAAGAAAGATGGATAGAAAGTGATCTTGATTTGAGCATGTGTGTTGTACGCAAAACCTTCCTTCTTGGTCTTCTATCATGTGGGGCTGTGTCGCACCGAATTTTGGCTGCTGTGTGCAGGGCAAGGCAGGCTTGTTTGATTGTTCCGTTAACAAATTTAAAATACCCGCTGTCAAATGTTGGTACCGTGTAACTATTTGTGTCTAAACAGTTGTTTACAACTTATAACTATAACCCAACCTGAAAACCTGTGTTTCGTAATAGTCCGTGCTGGCTAGTTTAAATCCGTTGCCATTTAATTCCTTCTTAATTTTTAAAGTATTAAAAATATCACTGGCATTAAAAAACATTTCTCCTTTACTTTTTTGAAGTTGCTTTTTCAAACCAATGTCCACCGAAAACCTTGTGCCAATCTTCCCTTGTGGTATTATATCAGGTGCAAGATAAATGCTGGTAACTTGTATGTCTGTTTGCCTCGGTAAATGCAAAATGCCATTCAGTTTTATATTACCTGATGTAAATTTTTCTTTTGATGCTGCATAAATGGATGGTACAGGATATTTGTTTTCTACGGTAAAGGCATCAATGATATTTTGGTACACATTAACATTGGCATTAAATGAAATGGCTTTTGAAAAGTCATGCTGCAATACCATTTCAATACCTGTATTACTGCTATGTCCTGCGTTTTGAAACACTGTGTAAATTAGAGTAGCTGGTGGCACTTGTGTTGCAATTCTTGTAATAGTACCTTCTGTGCTGCGATGATAGAGTGCTGAATAGATATACCCTTTTTTTAGATTGGTTTTAAAGCCTAACTCATAAGTGTTTGTGAACTGGGGGCGAAGTGCCGGGTTTCCAACCTTAATAATTTCGGCATCATCATATTTTGGAAAAATACGGATGTCTACTTCATTCGGTCTGTCAACTCTTCGATTGTAAAACAACGAAACTTTATTTTGGTCATTTATTTTATACGCCATCCTTACAGCAGGAAAAGGTTGTGTATAATTGTAGCCATCACTCTTATAAGTATTGTGGTTGGGGTTTACTTTATATTGTAAATCCACATACTCAACTCTTAAACCAATTTCAGCTTCTATCTTTTTACTTTCATAAACATAGTTGCCATAAACGGCAGGAATAATTTCTGTGTAAGTTGCTGCTCCTCCTGCATTGCTGTCTAACGGTGAATTTAGTCCCGGTTTGAATTGCATATTAGTTGGTATGTCACGATAACGAAACTTTACACCGCCTTCAATTCGTCCATGTTTTAAGGGCTTTACATAGTCAATATTAAAATCGGCCACATGTTCATCCGAGAGTAACTTAAACGAATCTAAACCTGTATAAGTGAGCAACGTATTTACAAAATTATATTTCTCATCTTCCCTGTGAAAAGTATAATTGAAACCTGCATTTAATAAATGCCCTGCCTGCTTAAATTTATGCTGGTATGCTGCTGATGCTACAGCGGTGGTTTTTAGTTCATCTTCTACAAACTGCCAAAGGCGTACTCTGTTGGAATAATCTTTATTAAAGAATGGCTGATCGCCACGGTCAATTATTTTTTCAATGCCAAACAGGCCTGAAACTGTTAGCATATTCTGACTATTAATGTTCCAATCAATGCCTGCTTTGTTAGTAAGAAAATGGGTGTTTCTGTTCCTTTTTGTTTGCTGATTAATAACAGTGCCATTATCAAAACTCCTGGTAACAAATTCGTTCTTATTCAACGTTTCTGTATATAGCCAATCTGATTGTAAAAAAGCATTGATTTTGTTTTTTCGATAATTTAAAGAAAGCGAAGGATTGATTTTAGGCGTTGCCTGGTATTGTGGGCGGATGGTTGGTAGATTTTCCTTTTTCTGCCACAAAGCACCTGCACCTGTTGCAAAGCCAACTTTACCATTAAAGCCCTGCTGCTTATTTTTTTTGTAGATAATATTAATGATACCTGCATTGCCGTTTGCATCGTATTTAGCAGAAGGATTATTAATGATTTCAATTCTTTCAATGGCTGATGCAGGAATATTATCTAATCCTGTTTGGCTGCCAAAGCCAGTTAATGCTGTTTGCTTGCCATCAATTAAAATCGCTACTTTATCACTACCTCTCAATTCCACTTTTCCTTCCTGGCTGGTGGTAACGCCTGGCAGATTCCTTAATGCCTGCAAAACAGAACCACCACTTTGGCTGATGTTTGCCGCAACTGAATACGTTTTTTTATCCATCTTACTGCTCACATCATCTTGCTTTGAGCTTACGACAACCTCTTGCAATTGTGTTGAATCCTGCTGTAATTCTATTGTGCCAATGTCTAAGAATGTACTTAGCGAACCAACCAAAACTGGTTGTGATTTTAACACAAAACCAGTATATGAAAACTTTAAAATATAGTTGCCCGGCTTTATATTACCTACTATAAACCTTCCTTCTTCATTGCTTACGGTGCCAGTAACAAAAGCACTGTCCTTTTCTGTTTTCAAAACGATGTTTACAAAAGGCAGCGCAACTTTGTCAGCCTTGCTCATAATTAATCCCGACATGGTAACACCTAAACTCTGAGCATGAGAAACTGTTGCTAAAAATGCCAATAAATAAAGCGATAAAAATATTTTCATTTGTATTATTCCCGATTTTATTATTTAGATTAGTGAAAGATAGTTAAGCAAAGCTGCAACATGATTTTGAATATAATTTGAACTTTAGAATAAAAATAGTAAATGAATGCAGGTTACAGGCATAATCGTATGATACTTTCCAGCTATTGATGTCCAGCAATTTTTTTAATGATGGATGCTAAAGACTCCCGGCCGATGTCATTGCGGCAGGCAATCCTTGCCTTGTCATCAAATGATTAACTGAACAGGGCTCAGTTTAATCGGACCGGCATCCACAGCATTGATAGCCTCTTAAACCGCCATAATAGTTGCCGGAATGCTGCAAGGTTTTAGTTGATTACTTGTACCTTTATTTTCAACTGGATTTCCTGGCAGGCGAGCTAACAATCATTGCCCGGCCTGCGCAAAAGCCCTGTAGAGGCGAAATCAATTCTAAAAAAATCTCCAATAGGTAAATTAGCAGAAATTAAAACGAAGCAAACTACATCCAGTGTTATTGAATTCCTTGACAGCATCCCTGAAGAACAAAAACGTAAAGACAGTTATAGTATACTTAAACTGATGGAAAAAGCTACCAAAGAAACAGCAAAAATGTGGGGCAGCTCCATGATCGGTTTTGGGAACGTGCGGTACAAAAGTCCCACTTCGGGCCGGGAAGTGGAATGGTTCAAAATTGGTTTTTCCCCACGTAAAGCTAATTTTTTTTTACACCTTATTGATCTGGGCCGGCATGCGGATGCGTTGACCAAATTAGGTAAACACAAAACCGGCACCGGATGCCTTTATACAAATAAACTGGAGGACGTTGATATCAAAATTTTGGAAAAAATGATCACTGCTGCAGCAAAATAAAATAATTTACTTTCCCCTGTTTTCGATATCCATGCTCCCATTCAAATTCCTGGCGGCGTTGTCCTTACGGGTTTGCAGCAAAACAAAGCGGCGTGGGGAAACCTGCCGGGGTGCAAACAGGCAATACGATACCCCGTTGCTTCAGCATTGTCGCAATTACTGCCGCTAATTGTCGTTAACCAGTCCCCATAAAAACGGCAGCCATTCCTATCTTAGCATCATGGGAACAATATTTTTAATTTAAAAAAATCATTTATGTCAATACTTACATTTTCAATTAAAATAAATGCCTCAAAGGAAATGGTTTGGGAAACATTGTGGAATGATGCCAGTTATAGAAAATGGACATCCGCATTCTCGGAGGGGTCGTATGCAGAAAGTGACTGGGATGAAGGTAGTAAAGTGTCATTTGTAACCCCAGCCGGCGATGGCATGTTTAACATCATAAAAAAAAAGATTCCCGCTGTTCAAATGACATTTAAACATCTCGGCGAAGTAAAGAATGGTATGGAAGAAATGAAAGAATGGGGCGATGCTGCAGAAAGTTATTATTTGGAAGAAACTAACGGGATTACTGAATTGGTAGTAAAATTACAAATGCAGGATTCTCCGGAATCTGAACAAACTTTTAATGATACCTTTCCGAAAGCGTTGGAAATTGTAAAATAAATAGCTGAGGAGAAATAGCAACGGTTGAAAAACTTATTCCTGGTACTGGCTGGATAGCAAGATTTTTAAACCCAACAGGCAACCTTATTTGTGTAATGCAATACAATGATCCGGATGACAGCATCAAGACCAATACACCCCGATTTCCTTTACTTCCTGGATTTTAAAGAGAGGAAAGTGATCGACCTGTTTAAAGATTTGAGAGCATTCATACTCGAAATTTATCCCAAAAGCAATGAATTACTGTACCGTACCCACGCTTTAACAAGCGTATTTTCGATTTCAGATAAACTAGCTGACGCATTTTGTGCTGCCCATCTATACCAATCACGTGAACTTAGGTTTTAATAAAGGTACCCTGTTAAATGACGCTCATCAATTATTAACAGGCACCGGGAATTTGATAAGACACATTCCAGTTGATACAGCAATTAATTACAGAAACAAAAAAGTAAAAGACCTGGTAATATCAGCGGTAAACTTTGCCATTAAGGATATGGGCAAACCAACCAAATCAACCAATATTACCATTTCGAAAATAAAAATTAAATAGCCTTCACATAGCAAAGTTTATTGCAGTAAGGCAACAGTAATACCTGTATTTACCGTGAGTGTGCCCGGGCTTTCCACCCGTAAACTGTTACAACTGGTATTCACGTTGCCTATGATATTGTGGCGTATAATAACATTGGCACCGGCGGGGGGTACTGCATTTCCTGTCCAGGAAGAAGCGCTGTTCCAGTTGCCGTTGGCGATGGTGATATAATTGGTACTGGTGCTGCTGGTAAGGCTACCGTCAGGCTCCAGTTTGGCTGAATAAATATCCGATCTTGACGTACTCCCGTTCCTGCTGTCTACCCACGCCACGAGCATAGCCCCGCCCGTACTGCGAACAATATTAGCCTCGTCGGCATAAGACAATGGGTTGGTGCAGATGTTTACGCCACCCACCGCCCATTGCAATGCACCATTGCCATTTATCTTTTGTCCTTTAATAGTACTAAGGCCACTAACATTATCATAATTAGCCCAGGCTATCACATAGTTTCCCAATCCATCTGCGGTCATTGTGCTGTTGACATTAGCCGGGGTGAGTGACCCAGTTGCTATTACACCAGCAGTTCCCCAGGCTTTGGTGCCAGCGCTGGTGATATGTTGCGCATATATGCCGCCGGCAGGTACCTGGAAATCATTTTCATTCCAGGTTACGACCATTCCATTGGTGCCATCACTTTCCAGTTTAACCTTCACTTTATACAGGCTATTTATATTTCCGGGCAACACTCCCCCGGTTGGCCAAAGGCGGATACCGGTTCCACTCAATCGTTGTGCATACAGGTTTCCTGCGCCATAATTATCACTGCTGCGGTCGTTATATACCAAAATAAAGCCACCAGCCCCATCGCTGATCATGGCGGTGGTGGCTTCATGATCTTCCAGCATAAACTGGTTGAACAGTGAGTTGGTAACCAGTGCATCGGTGGCACCCCAAAGCCTTGCCCCGGTGCTGCTGAGGCGCTGGGCATATATATCAACATTATCAAAAATGCCGTTGATATCAAGGCCGCTGTTCCGGGTGTCGGTAAAGCAGGTGAGTACACCGTTGCTGCCATCACTTACAATAGCTGCAATGGCTTTTACACTTGCTACTGTACTCACCTGTACCCCGCCCGCAGCCCACAGCGGCGAACCAGCAGTATTGTACCGTTGGCAAAATAGCTGGGCAGCGGTATCGATGAGAGTATTGCCATCTCTTAATGCATCACGCCAGCAAACGATGATACCGGCTGCATCAACACAAATTTTTGGTGATGTATAACGATGTATAGGGCTGGGGTTTATTTTGATACCCGGAAGGGGGAAAAGTTTGGCACCTGAACTGCTGATCCGCTGCAAGTATATGTTCGACGCCGTATCAGTGTCGTAATCTACCCAGGTGATATAAGCGCCACCATTGCCGTCGGCTACCACGTCGCCTATATCGGGGAAGACACCACTTGCTGTGCTGAATACCTCCAATGGGTTGGCGGCGGTAGACCAACTAACAGCCCCGGTAGCGGTTTTTCGCTGGGCATAAATATATTCGGTGTTAGTATTAAAATCGAAGGCCAGCCAGGCCAGGATGGCTCCCCCGGCATTATCAGTGACAGAGAACACTGTTCTTTCCGCTAAAGGGGCATTGGAGACAGGGTTATTTACGCTGGAAGCATTACCATCCCATTGTGCGAAAATGTTTTGTGCAATCATCAAAAGTAAGAGTGCAATGACCCAATTTTTTTTCATGATAGTCAATTTATTGGTTAACCCGCTAAAATAAATATAACTGTATTCTTCTATATTTTTTCAAATTTTTCTCATAAACGGATGCTCTCTACTTTCCCCGCTGAATGTATAACAACAGCGGGTGCAAAGCCACTATCCGAAAAAGTAATACCAGTAATTGGGAAATTTAATACACATATTTTTAAGAAAATTGATCGCATCTTTAAAATGCGGCACCCAGTTCCGTTATCATTTGAAATGGCATGATTTATTCATAGCTTTAAATAAATTTACAACATGAACAGTTTTTTTAAAACTATTATAGCAGGGTACGGCGCCAAAAAATTAGGCGGCGGTTGCTTTAGCACTATCCTGATCTTTTTTGTTATTTACTGGGCATTGGGCCAATGCAACAGTACTGCGGCACCTGTAAAACAGGGTAACGGAACGTATGCACCACCAGCAGATTCCACAAAGGTGGCGGCATCTATAAAATTTTAAATGAAGGTTGATTTTTGTTAGCCGAAAAATTTTTGCTGAAATGCATTACCTATCTTTTCGCCTTCCCGTGTGTTTCTTTTGGCGGCATGGCGGCAAGAAAAAATAGTGTAAATTTAATTGGCCCCCTCGATCAAAAGAGACCAGGGGTGGCTGGTTGTAATCCGGCCCGTTGCAGCTAAGGGATAGAAAAGAATGATACCTTTTATAGCAACGGGAAGCGCCCGGCGGCTGTAACCAGGCAATTGACTACCGGTAGACCGGCAACAGATACACCAGTGATGCAACCTGGTGTTTAACTAAAAGAGATTATTATTTTTATTGATTAATTAGCATAGACCGCAAGCACTTAGCCGGCCTCATAAAAAAGACGTTAAGAAAATCTGAATGGAAAGAAAATGAAAAAACCAGTTCCTCTTGCAAAAATCCTTTCGTTGACTTTTGCGATACTGCTCCTGTGTATCTCCACGTCGTTTTCGCAGCTAAGAAATACAATTGACCTGCTGGGAATTTGGACCAGCGCACAGGTAAGGGTTGAGTTTATTGACAACTCCAAAGTTGTCCTGGTTTTTCCAGGCAATAAAAAACAATTTGGAACCTATACTTCCGATTTTTTATTAACTCCTTCCGTGCTCGAAATGACCTTTAGTGAGGGTGATAAAAAATTATCTTTCAAATGCCTTATTCAGTTCATGGACAACAACAAATTGAAGTGGGAATCATTCAGCAAATCTGACTACCCCCGCAATTTCACCCGGGGATATTCTATATTAAATAAAGTGAAAAACTAACAAACCAGCCGGCTGCAATTTAACCCGCCAACCTTAACCTTATTCCAAAAATATCCCGGTCAGCGCCATAGCCTACGACCGGGATATACCTGGAACCTTTATGTAAAACTAATTCAATTTTGCAGCCATATATTCCACCAGCTTTTCATCGCTCATTTTGTTGGAAGTGGATTCAGCGGTCTTCGTGTTTTTAAACTGTGGTGTTTCTGCAAGCCAGTGGATAAATTGTTCCTGCACCTGCCCGGTGCCGGTTACATGTATGTGGGTAGCATTTTGCATGTGGCCCGAAATTTCTTTAAAAAACTTTGCCTGCAACGATTTTTCCTGGTTGTTGGAAGTTTTTTCACTTGAGTTTGGGGAAGTTTTTTCCCCTTTTACGGAACCCACTACGGTAATTGTTCCAGCTTCATCTGATTCTTTTCCTACGATGGTGGCACCCTGTGTATCCATCCATACACCAAATTGTTTCTGATTGCTCATGTTTTTATGTTTATTGTAAGTTAAACAGCTCAATTACCATACCGTTAAAAAAAAGATGCCATAGCTTATGGATCATTATCCTTCCGGGTATTGCATTTCACAAAAACCCGCTGTATTTTTCTACCTAAAACATTTTTATGGCATTTGACTTCAATATCGACATTCATTGTCATCCCAGCGGAAAGCCATATATGAGTGGCCGCAGCAATCCTCAACACACCCCTTTTGAAAATTACAACAACGAAATCTCCTCCTGGCTGCTGAGCCGGCTGAAGAAACAGATAGAAAATATATCCGAAGTAAAGCTGGGTACCCAGAGCAATTTTGATAACCTGCACCAGGGAAAGGTGAGGTTAATCATTGCATCCCTTACTCCCATGGAAAAAGCATTTTTGGTATCCAACCTGCAGGCAGACAGTTTTGTAAACGACAACCTGAAAGCGCTGGTAACAGAAACAAAGACGCCCTGGGAAGATACCATTAAAAGCAAAGTGGTGAATGCCCTAACCGGTTTTAATGCAGACGATATTGACTTTGCAAAAAAGAGCATGCTCAATTATTTCCAGGAAGCATTGGTTCCAGAATACAACTACCTCACCCAATTTCATAACAAGCAAAGTAAAGGGGAGACATATACGGTGAAGTTTGTAAAAAACTACCAGCAAATAGTGTCTGCTATAGATGAAGACAGCACCTCTATCTGTGTGGTGCTGAGTATTGAGGGTGCCCATACATTAGCGAGCCAGGTGCCCAACATGGCTTTCCTCCGGCGCGACCAGGGACAAAGCCATCGAAATGATCCGCCCAATTTTATTACCCTTATCGAATATGTCAATAATATAGAGGCAATGAAACAATGGGAATTTGTTCCCTTGTTTATTTCTATCAATCATCATTTTTGGAACGGCCTTGGCGGGCATGCTAAAAGCCTGATGAAACTGATCGGTACCATTGTGTCCCAGGCGGAAGGGCTGAATGAGGGACTAAAGGAACTCGGAAAAGAAGTGATCAAATTATTATTAAAAAAAAGCAACGGCCCCCGCATCCTGATCGATATCAAGCACATGAGTCCGCAATGCAGGAAAGATTTCTATGCCTTTATAAAAACGGAATACTGGAATAAGCAGGATACCTTCCCGCTGGTATGCAGCCATACCGGCGTGTTGAGCAAGTGCCGGACGCTGGACGCACTGATACTGCAGGATGATGATGCCGAACTGCACGACATCAGTAATTACCTCCATGAAAACAGTATCAACCTTTGTGCGGAAGATATAAGGATCATTGCGGAATCGAAGGGACTGATTGGTATCCAGCTCGATGAAAAAAGAATTGCCGGCAATACCATTATCGGTATCATTAAAAAGAACAAACAACCCGGTAGCGATGAACTGCGGCGGCAATATGTAAAAGTATTGTTTGCCAATTTATTTGAAGTGGTAAGAACAGTGAATACACAGCAGGGATGGGATATCCTTTGTATCGGAAGTGATTATGACGGCCTGATCAATCATTTGGATTTTTATCCCACCACCGCAGAGATGCCGGACCTGAGAAAAGATATGCTCGAATTTCTGTCTGACCCGGAAGAAATTTCGCAGCCCGGTTTTAATTACAGCGTGCCACTACCTGAAATAAAAAGGCTGATGTTTGGCCTCACAGCAGCAGCGATCATCGACAAAATTTTTGCAGGCAATACGATGGCTTTTTTGAAAGATAATTTTAACCGGTAGATTTTCAACTGCATCCTTTCATTCACTTGTTAGTTGTGGTTCGTTGCATTCCTGGCAAAGAAAAAACCTGGTAGCGTACTGTAATTCCTTAAGTGGCTTTTTATAAAAACAGGTAAATTGGTGTGCTAAATTGCTGAATGAAAAAAATTACACCTTATTTGCCTGCTGCTGGTTTTTGCCTGCAATTATTGCTTTGCTGCACCTTCCGTTGAACATCCAACATTGCCGGTTGGTGCCGCTGCGCAGGCTTTCAGCCTCCAGGGTGTGGATGGAAAAATATACCCTGGCATCTTTTAAAAATGCTGCCGTGCTGGTGCTGGTATTTACCTGTAACCATTGCCCGACAGCACAGGCCTATGAAGACAGGCTGATACAATTAAAAAAAGAGTATGGTACAAAAGGGGTGGCCGTGGTAGTCATCATGCAAAACGACCCCAACTCCATTACCCTCAATGAACTTAATTATTAAGATATGGGCGACAGCTTTGAAGAAATGAAACTCCGTGCCAGGCAAAATCGTTTCAACTTTCCTTATTTATATGATGGCAAAACCCATGCTGCATAAAAATCCTACGGACCGGCAGCTACTCCGCATGTGTTTATATTTGACAGGGAAAGAAAACTGCGTTACCAGGGCAGGATAGATGATATAGAAAAACCTTCCAAAACGCCTAACAGTTACGATACCCGGGAAGCCATTGATGCGTTGCTCGGCAGTAAAGAAGTGACGAATGCCACTACAAAAGTTTTTAGCTGTTCGGTCAAATGGGCAGAAAACACGGGGCTTGTAAAAGAAAGTCTTGTAAAGTGGGCAAAGGAGCCAGTTGCGCTGGACAGTATTACGGAAGCAGGTATAAAAGAATTGGTAAAGAATAACAGCGATAAACTGCGCCTGATCAATATCTGGGCTACCTGGTGTGAACCCTGTGTGGCAGAGTTTGATGATTTTATCATCATTCACCGAATGTACCGAAGCCGGGATTTTGAATTCATCAGCATCAGTGCTGCTGATACTGCGGCAAAAAACAAAGTGTATAAATTCCTGCAGCAAAAACATGCATTTGGTACCAACTACATTTTTAATACCGGCAGCAAATACCAACTGATTGAAGCGGTATATCCAAATTGGCACGTTGCTTTACCCTACACCATACTGGTAGAACCGGGTGGAAAAATCGTGTATGCAAAGCAGGGAGTGATCAATGTGCCTGAAATGAAAAGCCGGATCGTTGATCATCCTTTGATTGGAAGATTTTATAAATAAGCAGCGCTTCTTCTTGAAAAGCGTTGACAGCTTTTTGAAACATTGTTATTGAAGTGGGCTGTGCCGGGCCCGAACCCTTACCCATTCCGGATATAAATAATTGAAAATTACAATATCGAATACCCTTTACAGTAGCGTGTCTTAGGTATTTTTAATAATGAAAAAAGAATTCCAAAAATCTTTCAGAAAATATACGTTTGGAAAAAGTTCGAAAGCCGGGTGTAAACTCAACTGGTTCCCGTCAATTTCAGGAACAGCAGGATTAGGATTTAAAAAACGAAATGTACTCCCCAATTGTGCAAATACCCGCAGCTTACTCCCCAGTTCAAAATTGGTATGAACCATCACTCTTTGCCAAAGCTGCCCGGTACTTACTTTTGTAAACGCTACTGGCACATCGCCAAAATTCTGGTTATGATAATACTGAAATTGTTCTCTTAGTTCTCCGCCAAAGCTGATATTGCTATTTTCAGAAAGATGGATATGTTTTAATTTTTCAAAA
>Ga0105048_10001477_pt1 | contig 38170 bp, 40 predicted proteins | sample MAT05_FD_78382 | JGI IMG/M metagenome (GOLD analysis project Ga0105048, IMG submission 78382) | Freshwater microbial communities from Lake Fryxell liftoff mats and glacier meltwater in Antarctica - MAT-05 | ecosystem: Environmental > Aquatic > Freshwater > Ice > Liftoff microbial mat | place... | reverse complement strand
AGCGTCTCAAGCTGCGCGATGTTTTCGCTCGAAACGCGCACAAAACGCGAGTCGGGCGCGGCTTGCACGAGAGAAGCAAACAGCACGCTGCTGGCCCAAGCGGCAGCGATTAGGCTTTTTTGCAGGTTCATGGTTGGCCCCAATTGGTGAGGCGACGAAAAATAACAAAGCCGCGCCCCAAATGGAAACGATAAGCGCGCCCGCGCGTCCGCGCCCGGATTCGAGCGCTTGCGCGGGTGGGCGCGAAGCCGACCGGCCCCGCATGCACGCGGCAGTCCGGCATGCGCTCGGTTTTGGCGCACACCCCATTCGGCGCAATGCCCGTTGTTTATTGCGCCCCGCGGTCCTCTTCAAGATGCCTCGCCAGCTCAGCGGCGATGCGCGCATTGCCAGCTTCGTTTAAGTGCATATCGCCGCGCGGCCGGTAGAGGGCGGAAGCACGCTTTTGGTACTGGGCGATAAGCGCGTCGGTCGGGTCAAGGCAATCGATCCTGAATTCAGCACAGCTGGCTTTTATATGGGCGTTTGGCGCACGCAGATCGAAGGCGTCGGGGTTGAGCGCGTATTGACGCAAGAGCCGGGCCCAATCGGTCGGGTTGACCTGTATTCGCACGGGGAGAACCAAGACGGTAAAGCGCACTCCGCGAGCACTAAGCAGCCTTTGGATGCCCGCAAGGGTGGCGCGATTGGCCCGGTAGCTCGCTTGAATAAAGGCGCTTTGCTGGCGCGCAAAAAGCCCCAAGCCGGTATACATATCGCGATCAAAAAAACGCCCGGGGGCGTTCAGCTCGGGGCCTGTTTCGGGCGCTGGAAGCTGCCCAAACATGCCCGCGCGTGCGGCCAGCCAGTGACGCACGTGGAATTCGAAGCGAAGGGTGCTCAGCGCAAGGTTTGAGCGCGGCAAATAAGCCTGCGCAGGCAAAGCGGATGCGCGCCAAGCTGGGTTGCCATCAAGCAGGCTCTCATCAAGCAGCTCAACACCGCCATTTGCGCTTTCCTGCAAGCCGGCTCCAAGGTTTTGAAAGGTCAGGTCGTTGCCTAAGGTAATGCCTAACACAACATCATCAGGATGCCATGCGGCACTTTGGTTTTGCAGCCAGTACCATGCGTTGGCGGGGTTGTTGTGGCCGACGATGATGACTTCGGCGCCCGCACCGAGGGCGCGCTGGAGCTCAGCGCCGATGGTGAAACGCTGATCAGTGCGCATGCCGTCGATATAGGAATCGCCGAGCAGCAAAATTCGCCGCACGTTGGGCGGAGCACGCGCTTTGGTCTCTTGATCAACCCGAAAGCCGTTGGCGTCCGTGCGCCAGTGCACGCTCATGCCGGCACGCTCGCCTTGCACCACTTGATCGATGCTCTCGCGCAAGTGGCCGCCGCCGCGATGGCCTGCGAAAATCACCAGATCGTCGTAGTCGGTGAGCTTAAGTGCAGGTTTGCGCAAATGCGGAAGCGCCCACAAGATCAGCAACAAGCCAGTCAGTGACGACACGCTCAACAGCAATAAATTGACAAGGGTTCGGCGCATCTTGGCGATGCTAGTTAGCGCATCGCGGATTCGCTTCGGAATAGTGACCTGGCCTTTGCTGGTAAGGGTTGTAGCCATAGTCTGCCAACCTTCGGTGTTACTGCGTGTTGAGGAGTAACACTGCACTTAGCCTTTGGGCCTTCGAGGAGCGTCATGGGTAGCGCCTAAGATGGAATTCATGCACACGACACCCTAGCGGCTGTTGGCTTGCAGCAACATTCTGGATTTCGCCTCGCTCTATTTTAGCCTACGAGTGCAGTTTGTAGCGCTATCTCGCTAGCAGCGGCGCTATCTCACGCAGCAACACCACTCCAACAGTCGGGTCGCGCGCAGCGGAACTCAACACGCGCGACTTGGGCCCATTGAATGCCATTGCGTAGTAACCGGCGCAGCGCCGAGTAGTTGTGGATTGCGCGGGGCGGCCGCCGAACAGTGAGCGAATTTTGCCGGCGCCGCGCTGTAGCGCATTCGGCTTATCGATCACTACGGTGTCCATTTTGCAGGTGTCGGTCCACACCGAAAGCGCTGCTGGCTGAAACCCAGGCGCACGCTGGACAAGGCCCCACTCGGCCTGAGTGGGCAGTCGATAGCGGTGCCCGGTGGATTTACTGAGCGCCGCCGCGAGTTCGCGCGCCTCATTCAGTGAAATACAGGTTTGTGCTCCAGATTGGCTTTTGCAGCTTGATGCCACGCGTAACTTAAGCTCGGCGCTGACCTGCGCTGCAGTGAGCGGCTGCGCGCTGACGGCAAATCCGGCGCGCGCGATACGCGGTCGCTCGATCAGCAGCAGCTCCATTTGTGGCGTATCTGAGAACTCACCAGCCGCGCCTGGAAGCCCGAGCACGCGCTCGCGCAAAGCAACGGTCTCGGTTGCCAGCTTGGGCAGTAAGGCGCTGAGCGCCAACGCTGACTCAGCGGGCGCTCGATCAAAGCGCGTCAATGCCTGTGAAAACTCTGCTGCCAGCATCGCATCGAGCTTGCTTTGCAGAGCAATCAGGCGCTCTGAGTGCTCCAATCCGAAACTTGCGGCCACGTCGTTCAATGATGCTAGCGAGTCGTTCAACGCCACCCAATCGCGCGCATTCAACGCCACTTCGACCCGATCTGCCAGCGCGTTGAGAAGTTGAACTTCACGGATTGTGCGCGCGTCCGGTTCGGAGTCGGTCAATTTCGCGACGAGCAGCGCGTCGAAAGCGTTGGGCTGCGCGGGTTGTATCAAATCACCACGCGCGAGCATTGCGTCAATGGGCGCCCAGTCGGTCGGCTTGGCACGCCAATGCCAGGCCGCAGCAGCACCAAGCAAACAAATTAAAAGCAGCACAGCACTCCAGGCTAACCAGCGCTTAGGCGACGACGCTGACTTTGCCTCGGCATTGGCCGCTGGCAGCGCTTCGCGCATCGTACGCGCGGTGTCAAAGCGCGCATCGGGCTGGCTGGCCAGGGCGCGGTCGATAAAAGCCTGCCAGTGTTTGAGTGCTAGCGGCAGCCGTGGAATCGGCTCCTCAATCTGCGCGATCGCAATCGCGACCGAATCCACGCCGTCAAACGGTAGCGCGCTGGTCAGCAGTTCAAAGGCCAGCACGCCGACGCTATATAAATCCGAGCGGCCATCCACATTCAATCCTCGCGCTTGCTCTGGGCTCATATAGCCCGAGCTGCCGACGGTGAACCCAACCGTGGTGACGCGCTCGCGTCCGGCTGCGCTATAGGCCACGCCGAAATCAGCGAGCAGTGCGTGGCCGTGTGCGTCGAATAAAATATTTTCCGGCTTGATGTCGCGATGCACCACGCCGTTGAGATGCGCGTGCTCAAGCGCGCTTAAAATGGCGCGCAAAATCTCAACCACATCCGGACCACTCAGCGGCCGTGCGCGCCGTTTGAGGTCGCCTTCGGGCAAGTACGGCATTGCGTAGTACAAAGCACCGCTATCGGTGCGCCCAATGTCGTAGATGCCAACGATATGCGGGTGCGAGAGCTGCGCGATGAGCTTGGCTTCTTGCTCAAAGCGCACCATCGCGACCGCCGCCGCTTCACTGTCTTGGTCAAGCACCTTCAACGCAACTGCCCGCGACAGCGCAGTTTGCGTCGCAAGGTAGACCACCGCCATCCCGCCACGCCCGAGCACTCGCTCGATTTGATAGCCGCGAACTTGGGGCAGCGGCGCAAGCTCTGTCACAGCGGTGATGCGCTCTATAGCGATTCCGACGCGTAATCGGCCAAGCGCGAACGCTCACCGCGTTTGAGCGTGATGTGCGCGGAATGCGCCCAGTGCTTGAAGCGATCCACCACGAAGGTCAGGCCGGAGGTGGTTTCGGTTAGGTAGGGCGTGTCGATTTGCTCGATATTGCCCAAACAGATCACTTTGGTCCCCGGGCCGGCGCGCGTGATCAGCGTTTTCATTTGCTTTGGCGTCAGGTTTTGCGCTTCATCCAGGATCAGATAGCGGCTCAAAAACGTGCGCCCGCGCATAAAGTTAAGCGAGCGAATTTTGATGCGACTGGCGAGCAAATCGTTGGTCGCTTGCCGCGCCCACGAGCCTCCTTCAGAAGGCTGGGTGAGGACTTCCAGGTTATCCGCCAACGCGCCCATCCACGGCGTCATCTTTTCTTCTTCGGTGCCCGGCAAGAAGCCAATATCTTCACCGACCGGCACGGTTGCACGGGTCATGATGATTTCGCGGTAGCGCTGCTGATCCATGGTTTGCGCGAGGCCCGCGGCCAATGACAGCAGCGTTTTGCCGGTGCCCGCGGTACCCAACAGCGTGACAAAATCGATCGCCGGGTCCATTAACAGATTCAGCGCAAAGTTTTGCTCGCGATTGCGCGCGGTAATGCCCCACACAGACCGAAACTGCGAGCGGTAATCGTCAGCGATTTCAAGGGTCGCGGTGCCGTTGGCGACGGTTCGCACCAGCGCTTCAAGGCCCCCTTCTTCATCGATGTAGACGCATTGATTCGGGTAAAAATCGTCCTGCGCGCCCACTTCGATGCGATAAAACGTGCGCCCGCGCTCGCTCCAGGATTTCACCTCCGGGTGGCGCTCCCAAAAATCGCTACCGAGGGAGGTTGAGCCGGTGTAGAGCAGGCTCATGTCATCGAGCGCGCGGTCGTTGTGGTAATCCTCAGCCGTTACCTGAACGATCGCCGCCTTGATGCGCAGGTTGATGTCCTTCGACACCAGCACCACCTGCCGCTCGGGGTATTCCGCCTTGAGCGCAACGGTCGTCGCCAAAATATGATTGTCGGCCAGCGCGGTGCCATTCTCGCGCTTGATCTGGCGGGTTTGGAAAAACAGCCTCCCGACTGCCGCTTGTCCGCGCAGCACGATCGCTTCAGGGCGTTTGAGCTGCAGGCCATTTTCAATATCAAACAGGCTCGCCTCGCCGAGCAGTGCGTCGATAAATCGACTGACCTGGCGCACGTTGCGCGACACTTCCGACACACCTTTCTTGGCGGCATCAAGCTCTTCGAGCACCGTCATTGGCAGATAAACGTCGTGCTCGGCAAATTTAAACAAAGCGGTGGGATCGTGCATCAACACATTGGTGTCGAGCACGTAGATTTTGCGGGGGTCGGTCATCGTTTTGGTTTGCGCCGTTGGCTGTAAGGATTAGCCCTTGACGGGATCCATGATCGCGTCGAGGTTCAGATGATCACAAAAATCGAGAAATTCTTCGCGCAGATGCGCCACCGGCATTGACGCGGGCACAGCGAGCGCGAACTGCGCGGTAAACATCTCAGCCCCAGTTTGCTGAGCGCGATAGCGCGACGAGGTAATGCTGTCGATCAGCACGCCGCGCCGCGTGAAAAAATCATTGACCTGATGCAGCAAGCCTGGGCGATCGGCCGAAACTACTTCGACCGCATACGGAAGGTTGGTGCCGGTCAGCGTGCGCTCGGTCGTACGGCGCACGATCATGCCCACCTGGTCCTCGCGCTCAAGACGCGTCAACGCGGTTTCAAGTTTGGCGATTTGATCCCATGTGCCGGCAATTTGCGCAACCAGCGTGACCTCCTGGCCCAACACCGCCAAGCGCACGTCGAGCAGGTTGCAGCCGGTATCAAATACCCGCTTGGTGAACTGCATCAGCAGCGGGAAACTGGCTTGCGCGACGGCACAAACAAGCAGCTGGTTTTCAACTATTGGCACGTTGCTCAAAAAAAGTCCTAGACAGCAAAGACGGGTCCGCGCTTGAAGATAACTTGCGGTGGCTAAACCCCGCAAGTAACATCCGGGCGTTTTTAGCCTCGAGGCCCGCACATCACGATGAAACCCGCAGCACTGCGCGGCAGCTTGGTCGCACTGGTCACTCCATTCGATGCAACCCTCGCGCTTGACGAGAGCGCTTACCTTGAGCTGATCGATTGGCACATAAGCCAACAAACCAGCGCAATCATTGTGGCGGGCACCACCGGTGAGGCGACGCAGCTCAACAAGGCCGAGTACCAACAGCTGCTCACAAAGGCAGTTGAGCGCGTCGCCGGGCGAATTCCAGTGATCGCGGGCACGGGCTACGCATCCACCTCACAGACCATTGAACAAACCAAACTCGCGCGCGAATGCGGCGCGGATGCCGCTTTGGTGGTGACGCCGTACTACGTGCGACCTCCACAAGAAGGCCTTTTTCAACACTACTGTGCGGTTGCCAATGAGGGTGGCTTGCCGGTGATTTTGTACAACGTACCAGCGCGCACGGGTGTTGATTTGCAGCCCGACACGGTGGCTCGCCTAGCCGCGCATCCAAACATTATTGGTGTTAAAGAAGCCAAAAGTGACCTGGCGCGTATTCAGGAATTGCTCAAGATCAAGCGCACGACATCGTTTGCGGTGCTCAGCGGCGATGATGAAACCGCAGCTGGTGCCGTGCAGCTGGGAGCAGACGGGGTGATCTCGGTCGTCGCTAATGTGCTGCCGAGTGCGATGGCGGCGCTTATGGATGCGGCGCACGCCCACGACCCGGCCGTTGAACAGCTCAACCAAGCGTTGCAGCCGCTGATGGCGTTAATGGGGATTGAGCCGAACCCAATTCCCGTAAAGTGGGCACTGCATGAGCTGAAGCGTTGCGCGGCCCATGTACGCTTACCGTTGGTCGAACTGAGCGCTACTCATCGTCCAAAGATCATTGCCGCGTTGCGCAGCTTAGAGGCGCGACTGGCTTCCCTTGAAGTTTGAGGATTTGTTTTGAATCAGCATTTTTTGAACCATCCAGTGTCAAAAACCACCTGCCGCAGTCTTGCCGTTTCTGGCGTGCTTCTGGCGCTTGCCGGCTGCAGTTCGTGGGAACAAAAAGAAGATTATTTGAGCGCCAAAGAAAGCGCGCCCTTGCAGATTCCACCGGGGTTGGATGTGCCCAATACTCAGGCACAGCTGGTGATTCCACCCTCACACAGCAGCAAATCGTTTAAGTCACCGGAACCGCCGAAACTGAAGGCAAGCGCCGCGACCATGGCGCAGGCTTCACGAGTGGTTGAACGCGGCGGCGCGTGGGTGTTGGATCTGGAGTCTGCTCCGGACGCGGCTTACCCGCTGTTGGCAACCGCGCTCGAACGCGGCGGCTACCCGATCTTGCGCAAAAATCCTGAGGCTTTTAGCTATGAAGTGCGCGCAGCCAAAGACGGGTTGCCGGTCGATGGCGGCGCGGTGCGGCGGTTCTTCAAGCGACTCGCTCTTAGCGACGTCGGTGCGCCGGTAACTGTGGTGCTTTCAGCAAACCCAAACGCTGGCAGCGAGCTGCGCGTGGCTTCGTCTAGCAAAAAACCAATGAGTGCCAGGGGGCAGCAAACCTTGCTTGAACAGCTCGCTGAGCGCTTGAAATAGCGGATCAACCTAGCGGGAAACTTTAAGCGCTAGCGTTCGAGGAGTTTGAACTTGTCCGCGACGCCGTCCCATTCTTTGGCATCAGCGGGCGCTTCTCGATGTTCGGTTAACGTCGGCCAGATTTTAGCCAGTTCGGCGTTTAACTTGATAAAGTGTTCCTGCCCGGTAGGCACATCGTCTTCTGGGAAAATGGCGTGTGCCGGGCACTCTGGCTCGCATAATGTGCAATCGATACATTCATCCGGATCAATGACCATAAAGTTTGGCCCCACTTTGAAGCAATCAACGGGGCAAACTTCTACACAATCCGTGTATTTACACTTGATGCAGTTCTCGGTGACGACAAATGGCATGGAGCTCAGCTGCAAGACAGGACAAAATGGCGCTCCCTACGAGTTTCGAACTCGTGTTCCCGCCTTGAGAGGGCAGTGTCCTAGGCCACTAGACGAAGGGAGCAAGTTAAGCGCCCGTAGAATAACCGCAACTTCAATGACGGCACAATGAAACAACCTTCCACGATCACCCAAGTTGCGCGGCGCATTAGCGGCCTGTTTCAACGAAAAACGCCGAGCGTGAGCGCCAAAGAGCTCGAAGCGCTGCCGACGCCGGTAAAGCTCGAGCCAAAAATCATCGCCCGCGACGCGCACAGAATCTCGCGCAGTGGCATCAGCCCGAACGCGTTGAAAGTGCTCTATCGCCTCAAGGACGCGGGCTTCCAATCCTATTTGGTCGGCGGCGCGGTGCGCGATCTGCTGCTCGGTTTAGATCCAAAAGACTTTGACATCGCCACCGACGCAACGCCTGAACAGGTCCAACGTGAATTTCGCAACTGCCGCCTGATCGGCCGACGTTTTCGCTTGGCGCACGTCCATTTTGGTCAGGAAATTATCGAGGTGGCCACGTTTAGAGCAGCCGGTGGCATTGACGCGGACCTTAGCGACGATGGCCGCTTGCTGCGCGACAACGCCTACGGTTCGATTGAAGAAGACGCAATCCGCCGCGATTTCACCGTTAACGCGCTGTACTACAACATTGCCGATTTCAGCGTTCGCGATTACGTCGATGGCATGCGCGACCTGCAAGCGCGCACGCTGCGCCTGATTGGACCGGCCGAGGAACGCCTGCGCGAAGATCCGGTGCGCATTCTGCGCGCGATTCGTTTGAGCGCAAAGCTCGGATTCTCGATCGATGAAGAAACGCTCATCGCCGCGAAGAAGGTCAAGCCGCTGCTGGCCGATGTGCCGCCCGCACGTTTGTTCGATGAAGTGTTGAAAATGCTGCTAGCCGGGTTTGCAACTAAATCGTGGGCTGCGCTCGCCAGGCACGGCTTGGTAGCAACGCTGTTTGGCGAGGGCGGGCGCATTTTGTGCAGCCCTGAAGGCGCCCACTATGCCGCTTTCCTGAAAGCAGCGCTCGAAAATTCAGACGAACGAATCGCCATTGGTAAGCCGGTCACGCCGGCATTTTTATTCGCAGTGCTGCTGTGGCCTGCGTTTGAAGCTGAATTGAAAAGACTCAAACTCGCGCCGGATTCCCCGCTGGAGGCCCTCGGCGCGGCCGCCGACGATGTGGTGAGAAAAGCCGTTGCGCGCGTGGCACTGCCGAAGCGCTTTTCGCTACCGATGATCGAAATTTGGCTGCTGCAAGATCGCTTTGAGCGTCGCCAAGGCAAACGCGTTGAACGCTTTCTGACACACCCACGATTCCGCGCTGCCTATGATTTTCTGTTGCTGCGCGCGGAGTCTGATCCAGGCCTTGCGCCCCTTGCGCAGTGGTGGACGCAGGCGCAAGTGGGCATGACGCCGCAGATGGTTGTGCCCGAATTGACATCCGACGCGCCCGCCAAACGTAAACGCCGGCGAACACGGAAAAAGCCAAATACGCCAGAAACCACTGCTCCGACCTGATCGGCTGCGCGTGATCGCCTATATCGGCCTCGGCAGCAATCTGGATGATCGTCTCGAGCACTTGCGCCGCGCCTATCGAGCGATTAACCAGCCGACGTTAGGCCGCATCGTGAACTCTTCCTCAGTTTATGCGTCCGCGCCTTGGGGCGATGCGCTGCAAGCCGATTTTTTCAACGCGGTGCTAGCGGTCGAAACGCATCTGGATGCGCATGCTTTGCTAGATCAATTGCACCTAATCGAGGCGCAGCTCGGCCGCGTACGTGACCCCGAGCGGCGCTATGGTCCGCGTACGATTGATCTCGACTTGATCGATTTTGGCGGCAGCGTGATCGCCGATGCGCGCCTGACCCTGCCCCACCCGCGCGCCATCGAACGTCGCTTTGTCATCGAACCTTTGGCGGAAATAGCGCCCGCACACCCATTGATCGGGCGCGCGCAATTGAACGATTCAAGCCTTAAGCTCGTTGTAAATTCAGATCAGTTGCTGAAGTCGTAGCACAGAATTTTTTCCGGTTCCTGCAAAAAGTTACCCTGTACGAAGTTCACACCGCATTGCCAAAGGATCGACATGGACGCGGCGTCCTCGACGAATTCCGCAATCGTTAAACGCCCAGCTGCGTGCGCCTGGTCGGTGATTTCTTTGACCTTCTGCTGGTTTTCAGCGCTTTTCGGCAAATCGGTCATGAAAGAGCGATCGATCTTCAAATAGTTAGCCGGCAAGTGCTTGAGCATCTGGAACGATTGGATGCCCGAACCGAACTGCTCAAGCGCGAATCCGCAACGCAATTGGGCCAGCCCCTGCTGAAACGCGCGCGCCGCCTTTAGAGCGGTTTGAGCCTTGCTCTCGGGCATCTCAAAGACGATTGCCTCGCCGTGCAGACGCGCAGCCTTAAGTTTGCTTGCCAGCCACGGCAATAGCGTCGGATCATCCAACGAGTTCGGCGTGATTTTGATAAAAAACGTGGTCTTAATCCCACTGCGGCGGCGCTCAGCAACGATATCGATCGCGTGCTCGATCACCCAACGGTCGATCGCGGGTAGCAAGCCGGCCGATTCCGCAGGTGGCATGAAATCCTTCGGGAGAATCTCGCCGCGCGCACTTTGCAGGCGCAACAGCACTTCATAAAACTCACCCGATTCGCCGTGGAGGCTGACAATCGGCTGGTAGAACAGCACGAAGTGATCCTTGGCGATGGCGTCTTTAACCAGCGCAACCCAATGCGCGTTGCGTTCTTCGTTTTCGCGATCTTTGGCGCGCGGATCGTGGACCAATACTTGATTCCCACCCGCGTCGGCAGCTGCTTTGCACGCAGTGCCCGCTAGATTCATCACCTCTTGCGAGCTCTTGGTACGCTCGCCGATCGTGGTGACACCGATACTTACCGTTAGGTTGATCGACTGCTTGCCGGTCTCAAACAAGTGATCTTCAATGGCTTTGCGCAGCACTTGCGCGTGCGCCTCGCATTCTTTCAGGCTGAGATCGCGACACAGCACGACAAAGGTGTGATCACTCACGCGACCGGCCACGTCGCCCGCTTTGAGCTCGCCGCGAATGACCTGCGCGCTATCGCCCAAAATCAAATCGGCGCCGCCCATGCCCACTTGCTCGAGTGCAGCCTTAAACCGGTCAATTTCAAGCAGGATCAACATGCGCTCGCCACGGCCTTGCTGGGCCTCGCTTATGCCATCGTCGAGTGCCTCATTGAACGCTTGGCGATTCAACAATCCGGTCACTAGGTCTTGCGTTTTCAGTCCTTCAAGCTGACGCATCAGCTCAGGGTTGGCGGCCTGCTGGCGGAACACGATTTGCGTGCATGGCTCGCCGTCGACCGATGCCTCGGAGAATTCCATGATCGCGTCAAACGCCTCGCCACCGTGCGGCTTTTGTGCGCGAATTTCGAGCTGCGCAGGTGGCTTTTCGCCTTTGGACAAGCCGCGCAAAAGAACTTTAAATCGGTCCGCCGCCTCAGGTGCGACCATGTCAAGAATCGGCGTGCCTTCAATCCCGTCGAGTTCGTCGAAATTGAACAATTCAAGGTACGCGCGGTTGGCGTAAACGTGCATGCCTTCATGAACGTAAGTGATCGGATCACGCGAGGAATCGAGTAGCGCAGAGCAGCGCTTTTCGGTTTCGCGCAAGCTCACCTCCAGGCGACGCAGCGCGCGGCGCGCGTTGAGCGCTTCAAACTCGCGACGCACTACAATTTGCACGTGATCCTGGTTGGACCGATACACCACGTCGCGCGCGCCCTTGCGCAACAGGTCCACAATTTGCTCGGTGCTGGCCGTACCGATGACCGCGATCAATGGCAGATCCTTGCCGAGACTGTGGATCGCATCGTGCACTTTCCCAATCGGGATGCTTTTCGAATTGGCATTGGCCAACACGAGATCCAGGCTCTGCTTGGCCATCGCCTCTTCGAAATCTTCAAGGTCCTCAGGCCGCGTAGGGCGTACCACCACGCCACCGTTGCGCAGCATGCTGACCAAGCTTTCAGCGTCCTCGACGCTGTCTTCAATCACCAGCAAGCGCAGCGCGTTGTCACTTTTTAATGCCATGTTTTCGTCTGGACCTAGCGTGATTGCGACGCAACTCGCTCAACACGCACACCGGTTCGATCATTTTAAGAGGTGCTTGCAGGATACAGAATCGATCTGCCGCATGGGATACGCAATGCGTGAAACTGGCCCGCATTTCCGTACAGCCGAATTAGCGCAATGTGTCGCTCGCATCGGGCGCTCGATAGCGCATACGCAGCATGCTCGGGCTGGCTTCCAATACGCGTTCCAACACAATCCAACGCCGTGATGCACCGTCATCGAGCAGCGCGCGCTCGCCTTCGCGGGCGCGATGCGCTGGAATGATCAGGCTCGCGGGCAGCTCAGCGCTCGAAACCTCGTCGAGCATTAGCGCAGGCAAGCGCTGGTCGGCAACGATCACGCGTGCAGGTTTTGGGTTTAGCGCAAGCGCTTGTGCACCGACGATGCTGAGATCACCCTCGCCCTGCGCGAGCCAGCGCACCAGTGCGATCCAAATTCGCGTGGGTGACTCGGCAATCGCCAGCAAGTCCCCGACGCGCAGCACTTCTTTAGACTGGCGGCAGCTCAATTTGAAGCCCTCGTCGGATCGATCTAGCAATTGCCAGGTCTGCGCGGATACTTCGCGCAAGCGCCGTGTTTCTGGCGCAATTTTTTCCTCGTTGACGTTTAGTGCGCGGCGCGCGCGGAGGAAATCGACCGCACCGTCGAAGCGCTGTGCGACCGACTGCCCTAAAGTAAAGGACGCCGTTTGTACCGAGTCAGCTTTGAGCTTGTCCGCGCTGCGTCCGGCTGCATCCGCCAAAACGCGTTGGACAGTGCTCAAGCCCACCCAGCCTTGAACTTCACTTAGTGACGCTTGCCGCAGCGCGCGCGGCGCGGCGGTGGCCATCCCCAAGTGCCGAATGATGCGTTTGAGGGTAAATACCGGCAGATCGCTGCTGCCATGCGCGTCGGCAGGCAGGCGCATCGAAAAACTGGTCAAGCGATCGACCAGCGGCTCGAGCGTGAATAAATGCTCATCAAGGCTTGCTTGCAACCGGGGGCGTGGACTTGAGTCCTCGTTCGGTCGAAAACCAAACACGGCACGTTGCGAATCGCTGGCGCCTGATTTAATGAATTCCAGATCGTTGGCCCAGCGCCAGGCGGCGTCGGCAATGGCGATTTGCTCGGCGCGCGCAAAGCTTTTGAGATCCAAGGCGCCCAGCAGCAGTAAGCGGCGGTACGCGTTGAGCACATCACTAAACGGCTGCGGCGAGTTGAGCGTAGGCAGCGGCACGTGCAACAGGCGCGCATGCGCGGAAAGCGCCAGAGTTTGGTGCACGGTGGTCCAAAAACCTTTCGGCGCGCGTTCGCCTAGCTGCTCACTCAAACACAATACGCGCGCACCAACACTCAACGTGCCATGCAAAGCGAGCAGCAAATTAGGGCGCGAGATGCTCATCTCTTGCCCGCGTAAAAACAAATCAAGCAGCTGCTGATTCAAGATCACCGCTTGCGCTAGCTCCGCGCGCGTGCGTTCGGGAAGCGGTAGCCCGAAGGCCGCGTGGGTGCGCATAAGTGTGTCGCTGACTGACGACACCGGGCCATGCAGTGCAACCGCTAAGCTTACGCAGCGCGTGGGATTGCAGTCGGCTGCGCGTTCCTTGAGCAAACGCGCTTGCAGCATGCCCAACGCGCGATTGGGGTCGCCGAGCGGCAGCTGTTCGAGAAACTGGGCTAGATCGTCGCGTTTAAGCCAGCGCAAGCGGTGCCGTTCGGGCGTCGCGGGCGCAAGCTCTGGAATCTGGCGGATCATCCGAACGTTTTGCTCGCGGCACCGGCGGTTTCGCGCGCCAATCGTGGCACCAAATAGCCCGGAAGATGCGCCTTTAGCTCGTCAACCAGCGCAACGCCGCGGGCTTCGTCGACCTCGAAGTGAGCACTCCCCTGCACGCGATCAAGCAGATGCAGGTAATACGGCAACACGCTATGTGCAATCAAAGCTTCGCTTAGATTTTTCAGCGCGTCTACCGAGTCATTGACGCCACGCAGCAGCACCGCTTGGTTAAGCAGCTCAGCGCCACGGGCGCGCAGCGCAGCAAGCCCATGGCCCACTGCGGCATCCAGTTCATTGGCGTGATTGCTATGGATCACGACCACTTTCTGCAGCCGAATGCTGCCAAACCAATCGAGCAACTCCGCATCGATGCGCTCCGGCAACACCACCGGCCAGCGCGTGTGCAAGCGCAGCCGTCTGAGTTGCGGTCGCGTTTGCAGCTGGTCGGTTAGGGCGCGCAGCTTTGCCGTGGACAGACTCAGCGGATCTCCACCGCTCAAGATGACCTCGTTGACCTCTGGATGACCGTCCAGATAGCGCATCGTGCTCGCCCAATTGTCTTTTGCGGCGACCGCTTGCGCGTACGGAAAGTGTCGTCGGAAACAGTAGCGACAATGCACCGCGCAGGCCGCCGTGGTGATCAATAGCACGCGATTGGCGTATTTATGCAGCACGCCTAGCTCGCGAGTCGCAAGGACATCGCCGACCGCGTCGGTCGAGAAATTGGCAACGTCGTTCAGCTCATCTTGCAATGGCAGCACCTGCCGCAGCAGCGGGTCAGACCAATCCTGATAGGCCATTTTTTTAACGAAACCGCGTGGCACGCGCAGCGCAAACTGCTGCGACGCAAGGCTGCTTACACGCCGATCAAGCCGATCAAGACCGAGCATGTCGAGCAGCTCAAGCGGATCACTGATCGCCTCGCGGAGCGCATGGCGCCAATCCACATTTTGAGTCGGCTGGGTGCTTCGGGCTATCATCGGCGGCTAGCTTTTTATTTTCAATTTTGTTTCTGCGGCCTTTGCATGATAGCCGCCTCGACTCTTTCCTCGACAGGTTTTCCAAAACGCTATGGCCAGCTTCTCTACTAACGAATTTAAATCCGGTCTCAAAATCATTCTCGACGGTGATCCTTACTCCATCGTGGAAAACGAAATGGTCAAGCCGGGCAAAGGCCAGGCGTTCAACCGAACCCGCGTGCGCAACTTAAAAACCGGGCGCACGATTGAGCGCACCTTCAAATCGGGAGATACCGTGGAAGGCGCGGACATCGTCGAAGCCGATATGCAGTTTTTGTACGCCGACGGCGATTTTTGGCATTTCATGAACCAGGAAACCTTCGAGCAGCTCGCAGCCGACGCGACCGCGCTGGGCGACACCGTGCAGTGGATCAAGGGCGAAGAAATGTGCATCGTGATGCTGTGGAACGGCGTCCCGCTGGCGGTCACTGCGCCTAACTTTGTTGAACTAAAAATCGTCGAAACCGATCCGGGCGTGCGCGGCGACACCTCTGGCGGCGGCGGCAAACCCGCCAAGCTGGAAAGCGGCGCCACGGTTCGCGTGCCACTATTTGTGGGTCAAGACGAAGTCATTCGGGTTGATACACGCACCGGTGAATACGTCTCGCGGGTCAAGTAGTTAAACCCGCTTCAAATTTCCAGTCTTAAGGTCAGGCGCTGACGCGCTTGATCTTGGCACCCAGGCCCGACAGCTTCTCCTCGATCATCTCGTAGCCTCGGTCGAGGTGGTAAACGCGGTCAATCAGCGTCTCGCCGCACGCGACCAGACCCGCGACGACCAAACTTGCCGAAGCGCGCAGATCCGTGGCCATGACCGGCGCGCCGGATAGATGATCAACGCCGCGAATCACCACCGTGTGCCCCGAGGTTTGAATGTCCGCGCCAAGGCGATTGAGTTCCGGCACGTGCATGAAGCGGTTTTCAAAAACCGTCTCATGGATGACGCCAACGCCCTGGGCCACGGTGTTTAGCGCACAGAACTGTGCCTGCATATCGGTTGGGAAAGCCGGGTACGGGGCAGTGGTCAAATCGACGCTGCGCGGTCGGCGACCGTGCATATTCAGCTCGATCCAATCGTCGCCGATTTTGATCTCGGCCCCCGCATCTCGCAGCTTGCCTAGCACCGCGTCAAGCGACCATGGCGCCGCGCGCCTGGTAATAACGCGCCCGCCGGTTATCGCCGCGGCGACCAAAAAAGTGCCGGTCTCGATGCGATCCGGCAACACATTGAACGAACAGCCGTGAAGCTTCTCGACGCCTTCAACGGTGATGGTATTAGTGCCTGCACCGTGGATTTTAGCCCCGAGCGCGATCAAGAAATTGGCGAGATCGACCACTTCAGGTTCTTGCGCTGCGTTCTCAAGCACGCTGGTTCCGTCCGCGAGACACGCCGCCATCAGAATGTTCTCGGTGCCGGTGACAGTGACCATGTCAAAAACAATGCGCGCGCCGCTGAGCTTGCCGCGTGCCCGGATATAGCCCCCTTCCACTTCGATTTGCGCGCCAAGCGCAGTCAGGCCCTTGATATGTTGATCGACCGGTCGCGTGCCAATTGCGCAACCGCCGGGCAATGACACATCGGCGTGGCCATAGCGCGCGAGCAGCGGACCCAGCACGACAATCGAGGCGCGCATGGTTTTAACCAGCTTGTAGGGCGCAACTGTGGTGTGCACGGAATTGGTGTTGATCTGCACGCTTGAGCGGTCTTCAAGCGCGACACTGGCGCCCATCTGCCGCAGCAGCGCCATCATGGTGGTGACGTCGTGCAAGTGCGGCACATTGCGCACCTGACACGGGCCGTCGGCCAAGAGCGTGGCCGCCAAAATGGGCAGCACCGCGTTTTTCGCACCCGAGATCCAAACCTCGCCATTCAGCGGGCCGTTGCCTTCGATCAGTATTTTTTGCATCTAGAAACTTATTTAGCCTCGTCTGGCGTCAGCGTCTTAAGCGCTAGCGCATGAATTTCATTGCCCATCTTGCTGCCCAAAGTGGCGTACACCAAGCGGTGCCGTTTGATCGTCGGCAGGCCGGAAAACTGTTGCGCAATAACCCGCGCTTCAAAGTGCACGCCGTCTGCGCCGTCAACTTGGGCGCTGCATCCGGATAGTCCGCTTTCGATCATGGCTTGTATGGTGGCTGCATCCATAGAGATTCCCGCTGGCAATAGCTGGCAAAAAAGGGCGCGGAACATAGCATTTTCGGGGCACTTTTAACCAAAATCAAAGGCGCACTTAACCCGTTATTTCGACTCCGGCAGATAACCTGCGCCGCTCCCTTTGATCGGCAATAAACGATGCGCTGGCGCCTCCCAACAATGATCGCGCTGGCTTTGACCCTGACTTTGCATGCGCTGCTTGCCGTTTTTTTATGGCGCGTCCTGATTGCTCCACCGCCGCCACTGCCCAGCGCCAGCATTCGTTGGGTCGAGCTGTTCAGCCCGCCGCCCCAACTTAAGCGGCTAGAGCAAACCGCGCGATCTCAGCCGCAAACGCAATTGCAGTCGCAGTCGCAATTAATCAGCAAGATTCACTTGCGCCTGGCAATTGAGCCGCCCAGCTTGCTCGCACTCGCGGTTGACTTAAGCGAGCTGCCTTCTAGCGCCGATCTGCTGGCCAGCGCTCGCGGGATCGCGCAACAGCGCGAGCAAGGCGCAATCAAGGCCGATGATCGAGGCGCACGGCTGCTCAAGAATCCGCGAATCCGCGCGCCCGGCGTCGCTACACCGGCGATCGATCGGTATTTTCGCGATCCGTCGCGACGCTCCAAAAGCAATTTGCCGGATGTTGGCGACGGCCTGCGCCGGACGATTCGCACCGATGAATTTGGCCATCAATTCAGCTGCTCCCAGCGCCTTGGTTCGCCCATTGATCCGATCGGAATGGCAACGCAGATGTCGTGCGAGTTTGAAGGCGACGGCGCAAGCAATACCGAGGAGTGGTTCAAACCGCACGGGATTGACTAAACTGCGCGGCCAACTAGGCACCATGGCTTGCATGAACATCCTGATCAAGACCCCGAACGAGATCGAAAAAATGCGCGTGGCGGGGCGCTTGGCCGCTGAAGTGCTCGACATGATTACCGAGCACGTCAAGCCCGGTATCTCAACCGATGAGCTCAATACGCTGTGCCATAACTACATAGTGGATGTGCAAGGCACTATTCCTGCGCCGCTGAACTACCGAAACAGCTACCCAAAATCAATCTGCACCTCAGTCAATCATGTGGTGTGCCACGGCATCCCGAATGACAAGCGCCTTAAGCCGGGCGACATCATCAATATCGATGTCACGGTGATCAAGGACGAATACCACGGCGATACCAGCCGGATGTTTTTTGTCGGCGAACCAAGCATTTTGGCGCGGCGCCTAGTCGAAACCACGCTTGAGGCGATGCGCGTGGGCATCCAAACGGTCAAACCGGGCGCGACCCTGGCCGACATCGGCCGCAACATTCAGCGCTTTGCCGAAGCCAATCGCTTCAGCGTAGTGCGCGAATATTGCGGGCATGGGATCGGGCGTACCTTTCACGAAGATCCGCAGGTTTTGCACTACCACGACCCGAAAGACACCCGCCATCCAAGCGTCGTATTGAAACCCGGCATGACCTTTACCATCGAGCCGATGATCAACGCGGGCGCGCGCTTTACCCGCTGCCTGCCCGACGGCTGGACGGTCGTCACCAAAGACCACTCCTTAAGCGCGCAATGGGAACACACCATCGCCGTCACTGAAAACGGCTTTGAGATCATGACGTTATCGCCGGGCGCGGTGATCTAGGGGGCGGCTTTTTCAAACTGCCCTAAGCGCGGCTTCAACAACGGGCTTGGCCCAGTGCGGTGTGCGCTTTAGATCCTCGAGATGGATGGGCCGGCTCAGCTGCCCTGCCCTCATTTCCAGAACCAATAGCGGATTTTCGATTGGTGTACCCGGCTCGGCCTGTGCGCTATTGTCGTAAACCTGTAAGCGCGTTAGGTGCGGCATCAGTTGGATCAAGTTTTGCAGCGCTGCCGGATAGCGTTCGCGAATCTTGGCTTGAGGGATATCGTGGCCTCCTGCAAGCACGCGCGCGCCGACGCGGGCGATATGCAGCTCAGCAGTTGCCAGTCCGAAGAACCACATCAACACATCGTGCGACGCGGTGGCGGCATGCAGGCGTGCAGCGACACTGCGTCCGCCGAGGGTGGTTTCGAATGCGAAACTTTTGCAGTTGGCGATCGCTAAGTCAAAACGTCGCATGCCTTCTTGCCACGCGGCGGCATTGGCGCTGTCTTGCGTGCATCCAGTAAGTGACACGAGCTCGCGGGCAAATGTGTCAGGGTTAAACCAGCTCAATAAAGCTCGCGCCAGCAAGTGCCCGCCGATGGAGCTTTTACCAGCGCCGTTGACGCCCGCCAAGACATAGATAACCGGTCGAGGTGTCAATAACTCGCTCCAGCTTTGACCTGGCCGTCCAGAGAAATGGCGCCGTCCATTGCAGCTCGCAAGCGCTCACCGGCATCGGGCGCTTCGAGCGCTGCCAAACGCAAATCAAAGCGCTCTCGCAGCGTCTCAAGAGCGCTGTCATTGCGCTCTTCGAGTGCGCGCAGCGCGAGGGCCATTGCTTGATATTCCGCGATCGACAGAATTACCGCCTCGGGTTGGTTGTGGTTAGTCACTACCACTTTGCCAAAGCGCCGCACCGCGAGCATCACCCCGCGCCAGCCGAGCTTTTTGACGTCAGATGCAGGAGTTTTTTGCGTTGCAGTGAACAGTTCAAGCGACATTTGTAGGGGAAGCTCACGCCAGAATGTGGCTAAATTACCCTTTATGGCCTAAATTGGCAATTTTCCCTAAATCCGCTTGTTGCGCTAGGACGCCAGCGCCACTTCCCGCGTCGACACAAAGCGTACCTTCGGCCAGCGTTCCTGGGTGAGGTTGAGATTTACGCGGCTGGGCGCTAAATAAACCAAATCTCCGGCGTTATCCAAAGCCAGATTAAACGACGCCTTGTTGCGAAAATCCTCGAGCATTTTCGGATCGTCGCAGCGCACCCAGCGCGCGCTTTGGATAGGGATTTGCTCAAATAAACAGTCCACGCCGTATTCGTCTTTGAGTCGATAAGCGACCACTTCAAACTGCAACACGCCAACCGCGCCCAAGATCAGATCGTTGCTGTCGAGCGGCCGAAAAAACTGCGTAGCGCCCTCTTCTGAGAGCTGCATCAAGCCTTTTTGTAACTGCTTTAAGCGCAGCGGATCGCGCAGCCGCGCGCGTCGGAAAAGCTCTGGCGCGAAACTGGGAATGCCGGTGAACTTGAGCTTTTCACCGCTGGTAAACGTATCGCCAATGGCCACCGTGCCGTGGTTGTGGACGCCGATAATGTCGCCAGGCCACGCCAGCTCGACGTGCTCGCGATCGGAAGCCATAAAGGTCAGCGCGTTGGCAATCTTGATCTCTTTGCCAGTGCGCACATGCAGCACTTTGCTGCCCGCCTCAAACATCCCCGAGTTGACCCGCATAAACGCCACGCGATCGCGGTGGTTGGGGTCCATGTTGGCCTGGATCTTAAACACGAATCCAGAAAACGCCGCCTCAGAAGGTTCAATCATGCGCGTTTCGGTTGCGCGCGCTCGCGGCGCTGGCGCGTGCTCGACAAAGAAATCCAGCAGCAGCTGTACGCCAAAATTATTCACCGCCGAGCCAAAAAATACCGGCGCCTGTTTGCCAGCGAGATAGAGATCTTTGTCAAAAGGATGGCTGGCACCGCGCACTAGTTCCAGTTCGTCTTTAAGCTCATCGAGCAGGGTGCCGATACGCGCGCGCAGCTGCGGGTGGTCAAGTCCTTTGAAAATGGACGAATCTTGCCGAGTGAAGTTGCGCCCAGGCTCAAACAAATGCACTTCGTCATCGACGAGGTGATAGACCCCTTTTAAGCGCGAACCCATGCCGATCGGCCAGGTGATGGGCGCACATTGAATCTTTAGCACCGATTCCACTTCATCAAGCAGATCAATGGGTTCGCGTCCTTCGCGATCGAGCTTGTTGATGAAGCTCATGATTGGCGTATCGCGCAGCCGGCACACGTCCATCAGTTTGATGGTGCGTTCCTCGACGCCTTTGGCGCAATCGATCACCATTAGCGCGGAGTCGACTGCGGTCAGCACTCGATAGGTGTCTTCAGAGAAATCCTGGTGACCGGGCGTGTCGAGCAAGTTGATCACGCGCCCTTCGTAGGGAAACTGCATGACCGAGGAGGTCACCGAGATGCCGCGCTCTTTTTCGAGCGCCATCCAGTCGGAAGTGGCGTGGCGCGAGGCTTTGCGCGATTTGACCGATCCGGCCATTTGAATGGCGCCGCCAAACAGCAGCAGTTTTTCGGTCAGCGTGGTCTTGCCGGCGTCGGGGTGCGAGATGATCGCAAACGTACGGCGTCGGGAAATTTCGTCAGTTTGAGTTGACATTCAGCCGCATCCGCGCCGATCAAAAAAGGGCGCGGAGTATAGGGCGGTTTGAAAAACCGTAGCGAGCCGGCTTGCGCAGTAGGTTTTTCAAACCGCCCTTGTGATGGGCTGAGTCTTAAGGCGCGCTTGGCTTGCTCGCCTTGGCAGCGGCCAGCGCATCCATACGCTGCAGCAACTCAGCTGGAGGAATGTAGCCGGGTAACAGCGTGCCGTCTTCTGCGATCAGCGCGGGCGTTCCAGTAACGCCTACTTCGAGACCCAACTTGTACTGCGCCTCGATCGGGTTGTCGCATTTCGCGGGCGTCGGCGGCGTGCCGCCTTTGGCTGCGGTCAGCGTGGCATTGCGATCCTTGGCGCACCACACGCTGACGGCCTCGTCAAACGATGGTGAACCCAAGCCCGCACGCGGGAAAAACAGGTAATCAATTTCAATACCGAGCTGGTTGTACTGGGCCATCTCGGCGTGCAGCTTGCGGCAGTAGCCGCAATCGATATCGGTGAACACCACCAGCGTGTGCTTTTTCGCGCCGACGGCTTTGAAGATCAAGCGCTGCTGATCCGGCACCGCATCGAGCGCCAGTTTGCGACCTTCAGCTTGACGTGCCTCGGTTAAGTTGCGCCCACCAGGCAGTTCAAAAACCGCGCCCTGAAACACGTACTTAGCATCATTGGACACGTACAACACTTGTGTTCCCAACGACACCTCGACCATTCCCGGAACTTCGCTGGCTTGAATCTTGGTGATCGTTGCCTGCGGCGCGACGCTCGCAATGGCGGCACGGATCTTTTCATGCTTGACCGTATCGGCGGCTTGCGCGCTGCTGACGATCAGGGTGGAAAGCGCAAAAAAACGAACCAGTTGGGACATGTGTAATCTCAGGTCAAGAAGGCCGTGGGAGGATACGGATAGTTTCTGCCGGATGGCAGTGTTTTCGTGACCGAATTCAAAACGAATAGTTCAAGCGTCATGCGCTTCAGCCGCGAGGATGGTGCTCACGGTGCAAACGCTTCAACGCATCGCGCGCGACCAAAGTGTAGATCTCGGTGGTTGAAAGGTTGCTATGGCCGAGCAGCAGCTGGACTACGCGCAGATCCGCACCATGATTGACCAAGTGCGTCGCGAATGAATGCCGCAAGGTGTGCGGTGAAACGTTTTTGGCGATCCCGGCGCGGGCGCTCAGCTGTTTGATGCGGTACCAGAACGCTTGCCGAGTCATTTCCGCGCCACGTTCCGACAGAAACAGCACATTCGACGACGGCGCGCGAACCAATTGCGGGCGCGCTTTTTCCAAGTACTGCTGCAGCCACCCGAGTGCCGCATCGCCGATCGGTAGCAAGCGATCCTTGCCGCCCTTTCCGGTGACTTTTAGCGCGCCCTGGCGAATGTTCACCTGCGCGCCGTTGAGCGACACCAGCTCGCTCACCCGTAAGCCAGTGGCGTACATCAGTTCCAGCATCGCTTTATCGCGCAAGCCGCGCGGATCCTCCAGATCAGCCGCTTCGAGCAAAGCCACCACCTCTTTCTCGGTGAGAGCCTTTGGCAGCGGCCGCAACGCCTTGCCGATTTTCACACCAGCACACGGATCCGAGCTTAAGCGACGGTCCAAACGCGCCTGCCGAAAATACGTGCGATAAGCCGATAGCTGCCGGTTTAGCGAGCTCACTTTGTTGCCGTTGGCCGTGCGCGTGGCCAGATAATCGTACAAATCCGCTTGGGTCAGCTCATCAAGCGTCTGGCCGCGCGGAAGCAAAAATCCACTCAAAGCCAACAGATCCTCTCGGTAGGCAATGCGCGTCAGCTCGGCAATGCCGCGCTCGCTCCACAAACGCCTGAGGAAATGGTCAATTTTTTCGACATCGGACATGCTCTCCATGGGCGCCGATGGTAACTTCACGCCGAGCAATTTGAGGGGGTAGCGGGTGGTTTTATCTGCGGGGTTTCTGCGGCGCTTAGGCGCTTGGTTCTACGATTTATTGGCGATTGCAACGATTCTCATTGCTGCCGCACTCGTGGCGGTTGCGAGCAACTCCGCCCAAGCCATTCCCGCTGAGAACCTGTGGTTCAAAGCCTATCTTTGGCTGCTGGTAGGCGCGTATTTCTACTTGAGCTGGCGCCTTGGTGGCCAAACGTTGGGAATGCGCCCGTGGCGCTTACAGCTCCTTGATCTGAGTGGCGGCCGCCCGAGTCGCAGCCAACTGTTGATTCGCTTTGCCGGCGCGTGGCTGTCGTTCTTGGCCGGCGGACTTGGCTTTTTGTGGGCGCTGATTCCGCCGCAGCGCGCGACCTGGCACGATCTGCTATCCCGCACGCGGGTTTGCAAACGTCTAGCGACCTGAGTCTTGTTCCTCGAGAACGTCCTCGGCGTCGACCTCTGAGGTTGGCGCTTCCGGACCAGCTGGGTTGCGCGCCGCTTGTTGAACCGCTTCGCTGACGCTTTGTTCAATCCCCACGTGGTAGGCCGCAAATCCTGGCATCACCACTTGATTGAGCGCCATCCCAAGCACGTTACCGCGCACCGGCGAGATGATTTCGTAGCGTTCGTTGGTGATGGGATCGGTCACCGATCCCAGGCGCTGACCCTTTTCGACCTTCGCGCCCAGCTCGACGTTCGCGATTAGCAAACCGCCAGCGCCCGCTCGAACCCACTTGGAGCCATAAAAAACCGGCTGCGCATCGCGCCAAAGCCGAAAACGCGTGAGCATTTCCATGTTGTACATCAGCGTCTTGAGAGCTTTGACGCCGTGCTTCACTTCCTCCACTTCCAACCGCATCGGCTCGCCAATCTCAAAAGTCACCGCCGGAATACCAATGTCGGTCGCTGCGCGGCGCAGCGATCCCTTCGGGCCAATGGTCTGCAACACAGACGTCGCACCAAAGCCGCTGGTAAATTTGAGAACCTCCGGAATGCGCAAATCGCCGCGAATTTGCGGCAGATTGGTGCGGTAAAACGAGCCCGTGTGCAGATCCACTAGCGCTGAGCAGTAGCGAATCACCTCGTTAAACACCCCGTAGGCCAAACGCGATGCCGAACTGCCGCTGGGTCGGCCTGGGAAAAAACGATTGAGATCACGGCGGTCCGGCAAGTACCGCGAGGAGCGCGTAAACCCCTGCAGATTCACAATCGGCACGCCAATCACGGTGCCGGCCATTTCTTTCGGCTTGATCGAGTACATCATGCGCCGCACGACCTCCACACCGTTGAGCTCATCGCCATGCACGGCTGCGGTCAAACACAGCACCGGACCTGGGCGTTGGCCGTGGGCCAGCAGAATCGGTATCGCCAGCGGCTCGCCCGAAAAGGTCTCTCCAATTTTCAGCCGCAGGCTTTTGAATTCACCCGGCGCAATGCGTTCGTTGAGCAGCGTGAACTCGCTGTGCGCCATCCGCGCGAGCGCCTCTTCTCCGGCGAAAATAATTTCACTAGCGTCCAGCGAACGCGGTTGAACATCTTTAGGCGGCGGCGGCGCGACCGGTTCAGGCTCTAGCGGCGCCGTCGTTATTGCGACGGGTTCGGGCTGCTTGGTTTCAACGATCGCGGGCACGATCGCCTTGGGTTTCGGAGGTGCTTTGATGATTGTCCACGCGCCGATGGCGCCGTGTGAACTGGGTGGCGCCACCACCTCCATTGCGCAGACCCCGCCGCACGCCAACAACGACAGGGTCGCGCTGAGTGCTGCTAGGCGCACCGCTTGCAAAGTCCTCTGAGCTCGATATGCAAAGATTCGGTCTTAAACCCGGCACCATCAGCGAGCACGCCAAGCGCCTGTGCGACCCCGCCGGTGGGAAGCTCCTCCACTTGCGAGCACACTTTGCAAATCAGAAAAACGTGGGTGGAGCGCGCGTCTAGGTGGGCGCACACCTGATAAGCGTTGAGTGAATCAAGCCGATGCGCCAAGCCAATTTCGACTAAAAACTCAAGCGCTCGATAAACGGTCGGTGGATCAACCTTGCTGCCGCGCCCCTGAGCCATTAGCTCAAGCAGCTCATAAGCCCTCAGCGGCTGTTGGGCATGCAATAGAAGTTCAAGCACCTGGCGCCTAGGCTCGGTGAGCTTGGCGCGCGCGATGCCTGAGTTAGCCTGTGCTTGCTGCACGAGGTCTTCGAGGCTGGGGTGATCACATGCGTGCATGGCCGGATGCTAACCGGTTTGCACCAAACAGTCGTGTCGACCAGGTACTAGCGCGCGGAAACCTTCGTGAAGGCCTTGTTTGCATGACTTTTTGCATGACATAATCCGTCAACTTGTGACGCACTTGGCATATTGCAATGGTCCGTCTCGTCTCTAATTGACCTATCGCGGCACATCTGCCCACGGGGAGCACCAATGAAGCTACTGATTCAAATAATTGCAGTCACGCGGGGCGTGGTTTTAAGCCGTGAAATGAGTGCGATTGAGCGAGAAGTAGCCGGTTTAAGCGTGCTAGACCGACGCGTGCTCGCCAATTTGGCGTTGCGCGAATTGGCCCAGGCCAGCAAAACTGAACATCCGCACCTCTATGCGTCGCAGCCAACCGAGCGCTATCGTCTGTGGGGCACGGGCACTGGGATCGCAATGGAGCGCATGCGCTCAGACAACAGCCAGATCAAACTGCGCGGCATTGCACTGTGGCTGGCAATCGCGTTTCACGAGTCGAAAGATTCTGAATTTGGCGGACTTAAAAATTTCCACCGTCGCGTGCTCAAAATGATGCGCCAGTTGAAGGAGTCACTCGGCAACCCAAAGGCTGACGCGGCCCAACAGTGGTTTGCGCAGGCGGCATAAACCCGCCGGACTGAGGGCGCTCAGCTCTCGATAGAGCGCATCAGGGAAACAACTGAAGCCTGGGTATTCAGGCTTCAGTCATGCGCTTCAATCAAATGGCCGCTTGAAGCTCAGGAATGAGCTTGAATAAATCACCGACCAAACCGAAATCGGCAATCTCAAAGATCGGCGCTTCGGCGTCTTTATTGATCGCCACGATCGTGCCGGCGTCTTTAATGCCGGTGAGATGCTGAATTGCACCCGAAATACCGATCGCCACATACAGTTCTGGCGAAATGATTTTGCCGGTCTGGCCGACCTGCATATCGTTTGGAGCGTAGCCGGCATCAACCGCTGCGCGCGAGGCACCAACACCAGCTTTCAGCGTGTCGGCCAGCGCATAGATCAGTGCAAATGACTCCGCCGAGCCCAGCGCGCGTCCGCCTGAGACGACGATTCGCGCCGTTTGTAGATCCGGGCGGTCCGACGAGCCACTTGCCAAGCCGACATAGCGCGTGTGGCTAGGCAGCTCGGTCTGAATACTCAATGCGTCAATCCCAACCGGTGTCTGCGTTGCGGCTGCCGGAAACGAAGCATTGCGCACCGTTGCTACCACCAGCTGGCCGCTCGGCGCCTTGACCGTAGTAATCGCATTGCCGGCATAAATTGGGCGTTTAAACGTATGGGCATCAATCGCTTCCATCACATCCGAGAGCTGGCCCACACCCAGCAATGCCGCCACGCGCGGCGTTAAATCCTTGCCAAACGTCGTCGACGGCCCGAACACATGCGTGTAACCCGTTTTAGCGACTTCCACAATTTGCGGGGCCAAAATCGCCGCGAGCGCGGGTTCGTTGGCGGCATTCGCCAAGGTCACCACGCGGGTCACCCCGGCGACTGTTGCCGCCTGGGCGGCTACCGCGGCTGGATCAATTGCCAGCACCAATATCTCAACTGATTCAGCGCCCATGCGCGTGGCGCATGTCACACACTTCATCGTGGAGGCATTTAACTTGCCGTCTATATGTTCGGCGATGATTAAAACTTTACTCATGGTGTGCTCCTACAGCAGGCCTTTGTTTTTGAGGGCGGCGACGAGCTCTGGCACGTCTTTAACCATCACTCCGCGCGTGCGCTTAATCGGCGCGGCGAAATGGGTCGTTTGCAGAGAGTCACCCGACTCGACTCCTAGTGAATCCAATGGGATTGATTCCAAAGGCTTCGCTTTCGCTTTCATGATGTCGGGCAACTTGACGAATCGCGGCTCGTTCAAACGTAGATCCGTAGTGATGACCGCTGGCAAATCGACGTCAATGGTTTCCAAACCTAAATCGACTTCGCGCGTGACCCGCGCGACGCCCTCGTTAATTTCCACCTTCGACGCAAACGTCGCCTGTGGACGATCCATTAGCGCTGCCAACATCTGGCCGGTTTGGCTGGCGTCGTCATCGATCGCTTGCTTGCCCAAAATCACCAGGCCGGGCTGTTCGCGATCAACGATGATCTTAAACGCGCGCGCTACGGTCAGCGGTTGAATAGCCTTATCGCTGACCAAATGAATGGCGCGATTGGCGCCCATTGCCAAGCCAGTGCGCAACTGTTGCTGCACCTCTGTAGGGCCGATACTGATCACAATGACTTCGGTGGCTTTACCTGCTTCGCGAATTCTGAGCGCCTCCTCCAGCGCGATCTCATCGAAAGGATTGATGCTCATCTTGACCCCTTCGGTGACCACACCTTGACCGTCGGGTTTAACTTGAATGCGGACGTTGTAATCCACTACTCGCTTGAGGCCCACCAGAATCTTCATGCTTCGTTGCAACCTTTAGTGACGATGTGCGAAGACTACCGAACATGCGCCAAAAACGGGTGAATGATCGATCCTCGCGCGGCGGCGTTTTGCTACTCTTCTGCGCTTGAACCATCGCCTATCCCAATTGCCAACGTGGCCTTAGGAGAACTCCATGTCCGGACGTGAGCAGCGGCGCTATCCGCGCCTCGAAATGTATTCCGCCGTCATGCTCGTGCAGGGCGAGCAAGCGTATTTGACCGAAGTCAGTAACGTGTCTTTGGGCGGGTCATCAGTGGCACGGCCCAACCACTTCAAGGCGCTTGAAGGAGACATGATGACTCTGTTTTTCGTGTTTGACCAAGACACCATCCTTAGCATTCAAGCGCGTGTCGCCCACGTCCAGCAGGCGCACATTGGCTTTCAGTTTGCGCTTGGACAAGAAGCCCGCGCAGCCGAGCTGCTGGAGGAATCGCGCCATTGGGACAAGTTTGCCAGCTGAGCCTGCGCTGAAATCGGGCGCACTCGACTGGATCGTGCTGGCACTGACGCACGCCATGTTGATGCTGGCGGTCGCAATGTTGTTGACGATTGCGGCTCTTTATTTCTCCTCGCAACCGATTCGGATTCCAATTGCTGGCGCTGCGGCGATGGCCCTTGGTATGCGCTGGCTAAGCACCCCGTCATTGCCTGAAGCGTTCATTCGAGCGGTGTTGTTAACTCTCGGCGCACTCGGCTTAGCGCAGCTGCTTTTTTGGAGCACGTATTTGAGCGCCCAAGTTGGCGCGCCGGTATTGGAGGGCTTCAAGCGCCTGACGCCGGATTTTTTATGGGTGTTAAGCCACGTCGGCATGCGTTGGGCGGACTGGACCGAAGTGGGCGTGGCCGTGCTGGGCGCCGGATTGTTCAGCTTGCCGTGGCGACGGCGCGCGGCCTAAAGCCTAACCACTCGCGCGCCGCAAGCGATCGTTGATCGCCGCCCACTCGGGTGATTCTGGCGGTGCCTCGATGGCGATCAAGTCGACATCCAGCCCACTTAAAACGTGCAGATTGGCATACAGCGCTTGCGCATATTCGAGCGCATCCGACGACGCCTCAAGCGCTTGCAGTGCACCCGGCGCAGGTTGATAGGCCAGTGAGGCAAAGCGCGTTCCGCTCAACGTTAGCGACTGCAAATGCGCTATCCAGTGTTCTGCGGCAATCAACGCAGTCGGATGCTCGGGCGCATAGTGACGCGCGTCCGAGCCGGGCACGCGAATATCGCTGTGCGCGGCTAATCTGCCAAAATCGTGCGCGTGGAGCATGCCTAAGCGCAAAATCCGCGGGCGCTCGCCGCTTAAATCGACAATGCTCGATTCGATCCCGACTTCTGACGGACCGCCGTCGAGCACCAATTTAAGCGCTGAACCAAATTCCGCGCGCACGTGTTCGGCAGTTGTGGGCGAGACCCTTTGATAGCGATTGGCTGAAGGCGCCGCAACGCCGTCGGCAAACGCTTTGAGCACGGCCAGCGCAATCGGATGCGCGGGCACGCGCAGGGCGATGGTGTCCTGGCCGCCGGTGAGCGCGTCCAAAACATTCGCTTGTCTGCGCAAAACCAGCGTCAGCGGCCCGGGCCAGTAGCGCGCGGCCAGATCTCTGGCAAGTGGCGAGATATCTCGCGCCCAATCGTCCATTTGCGCTGGATCATGCAAATGCACGATCAGCGGATGCGAGGCGGGGCGCTGCTTTAGGGCGAATATTTTGGCGATCGCTTCTGGCTGACGAGCCGCACCTGCGAGGCCGTACACTGTTTCGGTTGGAAGTCCAATCAGCTCGCCTGCGCGCAACAGCGCGACGGCATGTTCGATTTGCGCAGACATCAGTTGAGACGCTCGAGCGCAGGAACGCTCAAACATTCGCTGAGTGCCTGCATAAACTCACCGACATCGGCACTTTTGCGCCAAAGCAAGCCAATCGAACGATGCGGCTGCGGCTCGGCGAACGCGCGAATTCGAATGTTGGGCGATTGCGCGACGGGCGCCAGGGTCGCGAGCTTGGGCAGCAGCGTCGAGCCCATTCCCGCCGCGACCATTTGCCGCAAGGTCTCAAGCGACGTGGCGCGAAAGCCGCCGCGCTCGCTGGCACCGCCGCTGGTACACACTGCAAGCGCTTGTTCTCGCATGCAATGTCCGTCGGCTAACAGCAAAAGCCGCTCATCGGCGAGCTCCGAGAGCTTCATCAACGGACCATCAACGCTACCCAACGCTGCCGGCGTCGCGTACATAAACGGCTCATCGAACAGCGGCAACTGCGCCAGAGTGCGGTCCTCAAGCGGCAGCGCTAACACGGCCGCATCGAGCTTGCCTTCTTTCAGCATGGCCACCAGCAGGTCGGTTTTTTCCTCGATCAAATACAGCTCCATGCGCGGAAACCGCTTAACAATCACCGGCACCACATGCGGCAGCAAATAGGGTCCCAACGTCGGGAAAATACCCAGGCGCAGCGCACCCGATTCTGGATCTATCGCGCGCCGGGCGATTTCCTTAATGACCTGCGCCTCGCGCAAAATCTCGCGCGCGCGCTCAACAATTTCAACGCCAACCGGCGTGAGCATCAATTCTTTGCGCACGCGCTCGACCAGCTGCACGCCGAGCTCTTCTTCGAGCTTTTTGATTTGCATCGACAGCGTCGGCTGGGTGACGTGCACCGCCTCAGCTGCGCGCGAGAAGTTGCGAAAGTCGGCCAGCGCCACCAGATAGGCTAAATCGCGAATGTTCATGCGTCACAAAGATAGGTGAAACTGATCGTCGCGATCATATCAATCAATTGGATCGATTGAGTAAACGCGCCTAATGTTCGGCGCTTAAACTTTCCCTAACCACCCTTGAGGAACCATCCATGCTAACCATCGGCGACAAATTCCCAACTTTTAAAGTGCAGGCCACCGTTTCTAACGACCTCAGTACAGCATTCACCGACATCACCGATCAGTCTTACCCCGGCAAGTGGCTATGCGTGTTTTTCTACCCAAAAGACTTCACCTTTGTGTGCCCAACGGAAATCAAATCGTTCGGCGATTTGAACAAAGATTTTCACGACCGTGATTGCCAGGTGTTGGCCGCCAGCGTTGATTCTGAGTTTGTGCACCTTGCTTGGCGCCGCGATCACAAAGACTTACACGACCTGCCTTTCCCGATGCTCGCGGACGTCAAGCGCGAGCTTAGCCAGGCGCTCGGCATCATCGACAAAAACGCTGGGGTGTCGATGCGCGCGACATTCTTGGTTGATCCCAACGGCATCATCCGCTACGTCGATGTGACCGATCTGAACGTCGGGCGCAACGTCAAGGAAGTGCTACGCGTGCTCGACGCGCTGCAAACCGACGAGCTGTGCCCGTGTAACTGGAACAAGGGCGAAGAGACGCTCAAGGCTGCGTAAGCCCGCTCTACGCGGGAAGCGCCCAGACGCGCTTCCCGCCCCTACATTTAAAGTGAGAGTAGCCCCATGAGCTTGAATCACATCAAAGACGCCATTCCCGATTTCGCGCGCGACATTCGATTAAACGTCGATTCTGTCCTGCAAGAATCTGGCGCGCCGGGTTTAAATACCCAACAGATTTTTTTGATCGCACTGGCCGCTGCCCATGCATCACGCAATCGGGTTTTTACCCGTGCAATGGAAGCCATTGCGGCGGCACACCTCGACGCGGCGCACATTACAGCAGCTTACGCAGCGGCTTCGGTAATGGCGATGAACAACATTTATTACCGTTTTGTGCACCTCGTTGAAAACGCGGAATACGGCAAGTTGCCCGCGCGCTTGCGGATGAATGTAATGGCCAATCCGGGCATCGACAAAATCGATTTTGAGCTGGCGTCGTTGGCCGTGTCGGCAATCAACGGTTGCGGCATGTGCATGGCATCGCACGAGAAAACGCTGGTTAAACACGCCGTTAGCAGCGAGGCGATTCACTCAACCGCACGAATTGCATCGGTTATTCACGCCGCTGCCGTCGTGCTCGAACAAGCCGATTGGCAAGGCTAACCCGCTAAGTTCAAGCCGTGCGGGTGGCGAAACACCAGGCGACTCATTGCGTTGGGATCGCTTTGCGCCAAGGATAAAAAGGCGGCCGGTGCGCCCACGCTCAGCGGGGCCGCCTGCCCGCTTGCCAAGGCACCCCCGATGGCTGCGTCGCGCCAGAGATTGAGCGCGACGTTAGGGTCCTGTGCGTCTGCGTAGACGTTGCGTCTTTGGCTTTGCAGCCGCTGGCCGTATTCCAGCCAGCGTAATTCCTCAAGCGCATCAACGCTTGCGTGCGAATCAGAGCCAATACCGATGCGCCCGCCGCACTCGCGAAACGCTTTCAGCGGAAACAGCCCATCGCCCAAATTGGCCTCCGTGGTTGGACACAGGCCCGCAACTGCGCCGCTTGCTGCCAAGCGGGTTAGCTCTTGCGCGCTCATGTGCGTGGCATGAACTAAACACCAGCGAGCGTCCACGTTTGCGTGATCTAGCAGCCAATCGACCGGCCGCGCGCCGCGTGCGGCAATGCATTGCTCGACTTCGGCCAACTGCTCGGCGATATGGAGGTGGATTGGACGCTGGCTGCCGTCAAAACTCCGCTCAAACTCATTGAGCGCCGCGGCCATCGCGCCTGGGCTCAGCGCGCGCAGACTGTGCAGGGCCATTCCCAGCGTCATTGACGGCCCCTCGAGCGGTTTGAGCGCACTCATGATCTCGAAAAATTCGCGCCTTGTTGTCGCAAAACGGCGCTGCTGAGGGCCCAATCCGCGCCCATCAAAGCCACCCACTTGATATAAAACCGGCAACAGCGTCAGGCCCAACCCGGCGTCGCGCGCCGCGCAGACGATCGCCTCAGCCAGTGCGGCCACACGCGCATAGGGCGTGCCGTCGGGTTGATGATGAAGATAATGGAACTCACACACCCAGCCGTAGCCACGCGCGCGCATCAATTGATATAGATCAAGCGCGATCGCGTACAGCGAATCAGGACTAGCGCGACTCGCGGCCGCATACATTTGTTCGCGCCAAGTCCAAAAGCTATCGTGCGGATCAGTGAACAGCTCGGTGTCACCGGCAAAATCGCGCTGAAAGGCATGCGAATGCAAATTGGCAATTTTTGGCAATAGCAGCCCAACGTGCTCGTCTTGTGGCTGCCGAGCTGCGCCGATTTGCAGCGCCCGGATGCGCTGATGGGCGTCAATCTCAAGCCGAACCTGCGCCTCTAGGCCGCGCGCGGTCAGCGCACTTTCAGCATAGATCGAGCGATTTTGCAAAGACATGGGAACAAGCATAACCAGTTAGGATTAACGATGCGCCAAGCCCTCATCAACGCTCGAATCGTCGACTTTATGGATGGCAAAGTGCGCGTGCACGAACAAGCGGCATTAGCTTGGACCGCGGGCAAAATCGACTTTGTCGGTGACGGATCGCTGCTTGATCTAAGCCAGGTGGATTGCGTAATCGACGCGCACGGCGATTTGCTGCTACCCGCGCTGATCGATTGCCACACGCATTTGGTCTATTCGGGCTCGCGCATCGCTGATTTCGCTGCACGCATGAACGGTGCCAGCTACGCTGAAATTGCGGCACGCGGCGGCGGCATTTTATCGACCGTCTATGCCACCCGAGCAGCGTGCGTTGAGCAACTGGTCGAGGGCGCATTGCCGCGTCTGCAACGCCTAATCGAAGGCGGCGTGGCGACCGTTGAAATCAAATCCGGCTACGGCCTCGATCTGGCCAGCGAGCAGCGCATGTTGCAAGCTGCCAGACGCCTAGGTGAGATCAGCGGCGCGCGCGTCATCAGCACATTCTTGCCGCTGCATGCGCTACCGCCGGAGTACGCCTCGCGGCGCGCGGAGTACGTGCGCGATGTTAGCGAGCGCTGGCTGCCAACGCTTATGGATCAGGGGCTGATCGATCACGTCGATGCCTTTGTCGAGCACTTAGCGTTTTCAGCCGCAGAGGCACGGCAGTTCTTCAACGCCGCTCGGCGCTTAAACATTCCCGTCAAAGTCCACGCCGAGCAGCTCTCGTTGTGCGGCGCGAGCGCGCTGGGGGCTGAGTTCAATGCCCTGTCGGTGGATCACCTCGAACACATCGATAGCACCGCAATTGCGCAAATTGCCGCCAGCCAAGCGGTCGCCGTGCTGCTGCCGGGCGCTTTTTACGCGCTCAGAGAAACCCACTTGCCACCGATTGCCGCGCTGCGCCAAGCGCGTGTACCGATGGCGATTGCGACGGATCTGAATCCCGGCACATCACCGCAAAGCTCACTCACTGCGGCGATGAATCAGGCCTGCGTGCTGTTTGGCTTGAGCACCGATGAAGCGCTTTTAGGCGTTACTAGGAATGCAGCGCAAGCGCTTGGTTTGAGAGAACTCGCGCGCGGCCTGGCTGTGGGTGCGCCCGCTGACATTGCGCGGTTTGCGCTGGCGGACGCAGCCGAGCTGTGCTACTGGCTCGCCGGGGTCACCGCCAAAGCGGTGTACCGCGACGGCCGCTTGATTACTTCTTAGTTGAAGCAGCCGAAACGGCTTTGGTCACCACGACGGCTTTTTTTACGCGCTGCAAGCGCTTGTTGCCATAGCTGCAGTTATAAATCTTGCCTTTCCGCGTCTTGCGATCGCCCTTACCCATGTTAATACCTTGCCTTAGATCAATTAGAAGCCGCGCAGCTTAATGCCCACACGGCGATAGCGCAATCAATCAGACGAGCGCAAGCGTTTGTAAATCAAACCCTTCGCTCGAATAGCTCAATACCGAGCCTTGCTCATACCAGTCACCCAGCACGATGCGCTGGTAGCCGCCGTCGATTTGGTGCACGAAAGGACGGTGGGTATGACCGTGGATCATCCGGCTGACGCCAGCGCGTTCGAAGGCGCGCATCACTGCGGCGTCGGTCACGTCCATCACGTCTGCGTCGGCCTTGCCGGTGTAATCGCGGCTCGCTGCGCGCGCTCGCTCGGCGAACTCGCGGCGATCGTCCAGTGACTCGGCTAAAAAGGTGGCTTGCCATTGCGGATTGCGCAGCTGTGCGCGCGTGCGCTGATAGGCGCGATCCGCGCTGCACAAAGTATCGCCGTGCAGCAGCAGCACGCGCTCGTTGCCCAGTTCAATAACCGTGGGATCGGCTATGAGCGTGATACCGGCGCGCTCAGCGTAGGCTTCACCCAGTAGAAAATCGCGGTTGCCGTGCAAAAAATAAACGTCTGTCGGCACTTCGCGCAGCGCTTTAGCGACGCTTAAGCCGGGCTCGCTGGTCAAATCATCGTCGCCAATCCACGCCTCAAAAAGATCGCCCAGGATAAACAGCGCTTGGGCTTGCGCCGCGCGGTTTTTTAGGAATTCAAAAAACAGCGCGGTGATGTGCGGCCGCGCTGGGTCGAGGTGCAGATCCGAGATAAATAGCGCGGATTCCATGCAGCCGCTATTTGGCTTTGACGCCTAGGAGCTTGGCGGATTTGATCAGCACCGGCGTTTGCGGCACGTCAGATGGAAACGGCCCAGAGGCGCCGGTCGGCGTGTTGCGAATCTTGCTGACCACATCCATACCCTTGACCACTTTGCCAAACACCGTGTAGCCAAATGCGGGCGCGTCGGGCGTACCTGTGTAGTCGAGCTGGGTGTTGTCATTGGTATTGATAAAAAACTGCGCGGTCGCTGAATTCGGATCGCCTTTGCGGGCCATTGAGATCGTGCCGCTAACGTTGCTCAAGCCGTTGTTGGATTCATTCACGATTGCGGCTTTGGTCGGCTTTTCGCTGAAATCAGCGGTGTGACCACCGCCTTGAATCATGAAATCAGGAATCACCCGGTGAAACAGCGTGTTGCTGTACTGGCCGGATTTAACGTAACCGAGGAAATTTTCAACGGTCTTTGGTGCCGCTTTCGGATTTAACTCAACCGTAAACGCGCCAAGGGAGGTGTTGAACTCGACTTGCGGATCAGCCGCAAAAGCGTTGGCGGCAACGAATAGGAGACAGCTTAAAGTTAATCGCACGATGGGTAGCTCCGTAGAAAGAAAAGAAAAAGCGCGCGGATGATGACCGATTAGCGGCCTAAAAGTGCCAATCGCGCAGATTGCCGCCGTGCAACTCGATGCCCTCGCCTGCGTGGCCGCGCAGAAAGCGCTTTAGCTGCGCTTGCAGCATTGGGTGAATTGCGGGCACTTTGAAAGTCACGCTGGCAATGCCGCCGGGAAGATGCTCGCTCGGGGCGGGGTTTAGAGATGGCACCGGGATCTGATCGATTTCAATCAAGCTCGCATTGCGCAGCTGCAGCACGGCGACCGGATGAAGAGTTTCGGGTGCAAGCTGCTGGCTTAAGTTGAAGGCACCCAGCTTGGTGTTGAATTGCAAACCCTTTCCTAATGCAAGCAGCTCATAGACTTTAAGCGAGGCCGCTCGGTCGTTTGTGGCCAGCACTGGAATAAACAAGCGATCGACAAAATGCCGCGCTTGCGGCAATTCAAAGGGCTTCACCGCTGCTTTGACCTGCGTCAGGTACAGCACTTCGCCCGACGGCCCAGCCACCTGCATCGCGCGAATGTTCGGACTCATCTCAAGATCTTGCGGGCCTGCGAGCACGGTAAATGGCGAGTGCTCAAGCTGCCCGGCAAGCGCGTCGACCGCGCGCACGGCCACCTCCAAACACATCCATCCCGCACGCCCAAACGGCGGGTGAAACGCGGCGTCGGGATCCTCAATCAAGCGCAGCCACGGTAACTCGCGGCGCGACGGCCCAAGCCACGCGACGCGCGCTTGAATCAGCGCAGGCGCCTGTAAAAACAGCGCTTGCGCAGTCGACAGACGCGATTGTTCAAGGACCAGTTGACCGAGCCAATCGCGATATGCCGCGACGCTGGCAGCAAGGTCGCGGCAAATAACCGTGCCGTAGAGCACCGGTCCCATGCGTGGCCCGTCGAGTGAAGAGTTCGGGGTTATCAATGAATCAATCCGGCGCCAATCGTTCGGCATAGATATCCAACAGCGCTGGATCTTGCAACGGCTTGCTCATATAGCAGTTGCCCACCACCAGCGTATCGAGGTGACAGCCCATAAAGCAGCGAAAAGCATCCTCTGGCGTACACACGATCGGCTCACCGCGCACGTTAAAGCTGGTGTTGATCAACACCGCGCAGCCGGTAGCGGCTTCAAACGCGCTCAGCAGCGCATAAAAAAGCGGATTGGTCGAGGCGTGCACGGTTTGCACGCGCGCGGAGTAATCGACGTGGGTCACCGCCGGGATATCCGAGCGCGCGACATTGAGCTTTTCAATGCCGAACAGCTCGGCTTGCTCGGAACTCATGGTGAGGCGGCGGTTCTCGCGCACTTCAGCCACGAGCAGCATGTACGGGCTGGGGCCGTCGAGCTCGAAGTAGTCGCTCACTTTTTCAGCCAAAACCGCCGGTGCGAATGGTCGAAACGACTCGCGAAATTTAACCTTCAAGTTGAGCTGCGACTGCATGGATGGCGACCTCGGATCGCCCAAAATCGAGCGCGCGCCCAGCGCACGTGGCCCAAACTCCATGCGTCCTTGAAACCAGCCAAGACCTAAGCCTTCGGCGAGATCGCGCGCACAACGCTCGAGTAGCTCGGGCTCGCTCAGCACCTCAAAACGCGCACCGGCCGAGCGCAAGCGCAGCTGCACTGCGTCATCGCTAAATGAGGGGCCCAAATAGCCGCCACGCATTGCATCCACGCCGCTTGGCTGGCGCTCGACACCTAGGCGCGCGTGTTGGCAATACAGCGCAGCGCCAAGCGCTCCGCCCGCATCGCCTGCGGCCGGCTGAATCCAGATATTCTCAAACAGCCCGCTGCGCTTAAGCTCACCGTTAGCCACGCAGTTCAACGCGACCCCACCGGCCAAGCACAAATTTGGCATGCGATATTCCGCGGCCAACGCGGCGGCGAGTTTAAGCACCACCCGCTCGGTGACCTTTTGGATCGACGCAGCCAGATCCATATGGCGCGCCGTCAACGGCTCATCGCTTGAGCGCGCCGGGCCACCAAACAGCGCATCGAAATGCGCGTTGGTCATACGCAAGCCAGTCGCGTAGGCGAAATATTTTAGGTTCAGCTTAAACGAGCCGTCAGGCTTGATCTCGATCAGCTCGCGCTCGATCAGATCCACAAACCTAGGCTCGCCGTACGGCGCCAAGCCCATCAGCTTGTATTCGCCGGAGTTAACCTTGAAACCGCAGTAATAGGTGAATGCCGAATACAGAAGCCCAAGCGAGTGCGGAAAATGGATTTCACGCACGATATTGAGCTCGCGACCGCGTCCGATCGCCACGGTAGTAGTCGCCCATTCGCCCACGCCATCCATGGTCAACACAATCGCATCAGTGAACGGCGACGGATAAAAAGCGCTCGCCGCGTGGCTTAGATGGTGCTCGCTAAAACTCAATGGGTTGCGCAGCGGCGTGTCTGAGATTTTCTTCAACGACTCTTGCAGCTGGCGCTTTTGGAAGAGCTTTTCTTTGATCCAAACGGGCATGGCCTTGTTGAACGACCAAAACCCGCGCGGCGCAAACGCGGCATAGGTTTCCAGCAGCCGTTCAAACTT
>Ga0105048_10001476_pt1 | contig 38174 bp, 32 predicted proteins | sample MAT05_FD_78382 | JGI IMG/M metagenome (GOLD analysis project Ga0105048, IMG submission 78382) | Freshwater microbial communities from Lake Fryxell liftoff mats and glacier meltwater in Antarctica - MAT-05 | ecosystem: Environmental > Aquatic > Freshwater > Ice > Liftoff microbial mat | place... | reverse complement strand
GTCGAGGATGACGAGGTTCTCGCGGATTTCCATGACCGTGGCCTTGACGATCTCACCTTCTTCGATCGAGGCCATCGTGCCCTGGTACATCGCGATCATCCGCTCGTAATCTTCCGAGGTGTACTCGTCTTCCTCGTAGAGTTCGGGGCGGCGGTTGGCAAGCGGCCGGAGCTGCGAGCGCTGCAAATCGCGCTTCTCGCGGGCGGTGAGGGCCGTGCCGGTTGTGGTGTCGTCGAGTGGGGTCTCGACTTCAGACTCGGACATGAAGTGGTTGGCTCCAGACTGCGCGGAATGGTTGGCTCGCCGCGCCGAGGCAAAGGAATCCCGCGGCCTTTTTCAGGCCGGCGAAATGCGAACCGTGAAAGCTAGTTCGCCGCGGCGCCGAGGTCAACGCAGTGCCGTGGCGCCGCGCCGGGGGTCACCCGTCGGAATCCGCGCCCCGCTCCATCGCCGCCCGAGCCAGTGCAACGATCCGGGACACCTGATCGGCCTGGGTCAGAAACGTCGTGTCGATGAGGATGGCGTCCAGTGCCTGAACGGTCTGGGTCCGATCGGCCGCATCCCGGCGCACCAGCGCCTCGGTCTCCTCGGCGATCTCATCTTCCGCTGGAGCCCGCCCGAGCCGCTGCTGGAGGCGGCGACGGGCCCGCTCCCACGAGTCGGCCACGAGGAAGATCTTGAGCGTGGCGTCCGGAAACACCACCGTGCCGATGTCGCGACCGTCCACCACGACGGCATGCTCCCTCGCCGTGGCGCGCACCTGAGCGTTCACCCAGTCCCGAGCGCCCGGCATGGCGGCCACGACCGAGACGCCGGCGGTGACCGCGGCGCCGCGCAAGCGCTCGTCATCACGTGCCCCGTCGATCACGGCGACAAACGTCCGTTCACCGGGCACGATCGTGATCCGCTCGCCGCCGGCAACGACATCGGCATCCTCCCAGCGCGTCATCTCGTGCTCACCTGCGAGGGCGACCGCCGTGAGCGCCCGATAGAGCGCGCCGCTGTCCACGTGTCGGATGCCGAGCTGCCGCGCCACCCATTGCGCCGTGCTCGACTTGCCCGACGCTGCCGGTCCGTCGATCGCGATCACCAGCGGCCGGCCACTCATGGTGCCGACCCAAGACGCGCAAGCGCTTCCCAGAACCCGGGGAACGAGACATCCACGCACGATGGATCATCGAGCTGCACGGCGCTGTCGCCCCGTGCACCGAGTACGCCGAACGCCATCGCGATGCGGTGATCCGCGTGTGTCACGATCGCACCCTGCAGCGCACGGGCGCCGCCGCGAATGACCATCCCGTCCGGCAACTCGTCGGCATCGGCGCCGATTGCGCGCAGGTTCGACACGACGGCCGTGATGCGATCGCTCTCCTTCACACGCAATTCGGACGCGCCGGTGATGCGCGTTTCGCCCTCGGCGCACGCGGCAAGACAGGCGAGCATCGGGATTTCATCGATCAGCGACGGGATCTCCGCACCGCCGATCTCGGTGCCGCGCAGGCCGGAAGACGGTGCGACGTGAATGTCGGCCACCGGTTCACCACCGGCCTCGCGCACGTTGGCGAACACGAGCTGCACTCCCATGCGCGCCAGCACCGGGAACGCGCCGCTCCGCGTTTCGTTGATGCCGACGTTGTGGATCTCGAGTGCGATCCCGCGCAGCACGGCACTGGCAATGAGAAAGAGTGCGGACGATGGATCGCCCGGCACGTCGACGTCGAGCGGACGCAGGGCGTCGACCGGGTCGAGCAGGACCGCATCTTCGGTCACGATCACCGGCGCGCCAAGGGCCGCCAGCATCCGCTCGGTGTGATCGCGGGATCGCGTCGGTTCCTGTACGCGCACGGAACACCCGCTGACGAGGCCAGCGAGGAGGATGGCACTCTTCACCTGCGCGCTGGCCGTCGGGCTGATCCAGTCGATGTCGCCGAGGTCCCCGCCCTGCACGGTCATCGGCAGGCCATCATCGGCGGCGAAGGTGAAGGCGGCTCCCATCTGCGACAGCGGGCGTGCGATGCGGCGCATCGGCCGGCGGCTCAGGCTTGCATCGCCGATGAAGGTGGCCCGCATCGGATGGCCGGCAACCACTCCGGCAATGAGCCGAGTGGTGGTGCCGCTGTTGCCGCAGTCGAGAGCACCGGTCGGCGCACGCAGTCCGCGCCGTCCGAGGCCGGTGATCCGCAGCGTGTCGTCGGCGCCCCACTGCAGCGGCAGATCGACGCCGAGCGCCTGCAACACGCCGGCCGTGCTGCGCACGTCGGCCGAGGGAAGGACGCCGCGCAGCACGCTGTCACCACGCGCGAGCGCCGCGAACATCAGCGCACGATGCGACAGCGACTTGTCACCGGGGACGGTGATACGGCGCACGCCGCTCACCGCAGCCACGCTTCGAGCGCAGTCGCGAGATCGGTCTTGTCGTCACGGTACTTGACGATGACCGGCGTCTGGAGGCTGAGTCCCTCAGCCGCCGCAAAGTCACCGCGCACGCTGCGTGCTCCCGGCACCACGACGGCATCGGCCGGGATCACGAGAGGTGTGTCAGCGGACCCGCGATAGACGCGCTGGTGCACCAGGTCGAAGACGGGCGTGCCGCGGGTGAGCACCGTTCCCGCACCAAGCACGGCACCCTGCCGCACCACGGTGCCTTCGTACACACCACAGTTGCCACCCACGATCACGTCGTCTTCGATCACGACCGGCGAGGCGTTGATGGGCTCGAGCACGCCGCCGATCTGTGCTGCGGCGCTGAGGTGGACGCGTGCGCCGATCTGCGCGCAGCTGCCGACGAGCGCATGCGAGTCGATCATCGTCCCGGGGCCGACCCAGCTGCCGACGTTCACGTACATCGGCGGCATGCAGACGACGCCGGCGGCGAGATACGCCCCGCGGCGCACCGAACTGCCTCCGGGCACGACGCGGATTCCATCGGCGACGGTGAAGTGACGCGGCGGCATCGTGTCCTTGTCGATGAAGCTCAGGTCTCCGGCACCGTGGCCTGGCGAGAGGTCCACCATCTGGCCCAGGCGGAACGCGAGCAGGATGCCCTGCTTCACCCACGGCACGGCGCGCCACTCGCCGTCGTCGCCACGCTCCGCCGCACGAAGTTCGCCGCGCTCGAGGGCGTCGAGGAGCGCCGTGACGACCGCGCGTGCCTCGGACGGGAGTGGCGAGCCGGCGGGCGTGGCGGCGAGCGAGCGCACGGCATCGCCCAGCGACCGCAGTGTGTTCATTCGAGGGCTCCGGCAGCCACGAGTGCGTCACGCACCGTGGCCAGATAGTCGTCAGCGAGAGGCACGAGCGGGAGCCGCAGCACGTTGGCGACGCGGTCCAGCAGGTGCAGGGCGGCCTTGATCGGGATCGGGTTGGACTCCAGACCCGAGGCGCGGTACAGCGGGACCAGCATGGCGTCGATGCGCTGCGCGACGATCGTGTCACCCGCCCGCATGGCGCGGGTCAGATCGCTCATCGCGCGCGGCACGGCGTTCGACACGACGGAAATGACGCCAGTGGCACCGGCGGTCATCAGCCGCAGTGTCACGGCATCATCGCCCGACAGCACCGCAAAGCCGTCCGGCCGTTCACGAAGGATCTGCTCGACCTGCGGAATGTTGCCGCTGGCTTCCTTCATCGCGACGATGTTGTCGTGACGAGCGAGGGCGAGCGTGGTGGCCGCCTCCATGTTGCTGGCGGTGCGCGACGGCACGTTGTACAGCACGACCGGGCGGCTGACCGCGTCGGCGATGGCACGAAAGTGCGCGATGATGCCCCGCTGTGGCGGCCGGCTGTACATCGGCGACGCGTGCAGCAGGTGCGTGGCACCGGCATCGATCACCTGCCGCGAGAGGGCAATCGCCTTCTTCGTGTCGTTCGAGGCGGCACCACCGACCACGGGTACGCGACCCGCCACCACCTCGGCGATGATGGCGACGACGCGAAGGTGCTCCTGCAGATCGAGCGTGGCCGCCTCGCCGGTGGAGCCGCACGGCACGAGAAACGCGACGCCCTCGCCGACCTGCCACTCGACCAGCGCCCGGAGCGCGCCTTCGTCCACGGCACCATCAGGGGTGAACGGTGTGACGAGTGCAGTGCCGCACCCTTGCAGCGCCAGCGTATCTCCGTCTGCCATCAGTGATCTCCCGTCATGTCGCGGACGACATCGGCCATGGTGAAGCATCCCGTCCGCCCCAGCAGCCAGCGAGCCGCGAGCACCGCGCCATCGGCAAACACGCGCCGGTCACGCGCCTCGTGGGTGAGCGTGACCTGTTCGAACGGCGCATCGAGCAGCAGCGAGTGTACGCCTGGCACATGGCCGACGCGGACACTCGTGACCGGGACCGCCGTGCCACGGCTCTCGAGCACGGCTGCAGCGAGCGCCCGCGCGGTGCCCGACGGCGCGTCCTTCTTCAGGGCGTGATGCGTCTCCACGATGGCCGCATCGAAGCCGAGCGCCGCAGAGAAGCGCCGCGCTGCATCGGCGACCGCGACGGAAAAGATGGTCGCGCCCACACTGAAGTTCGGTGCCACGAGTACCGCGCCCGACTTCTCGCGCACATGCCGGAGCACGTCGGCTTCGACATCATGCCAGCCCGTGACTCCGACCACCAGCGGCACCCCCGCGTGGAGGCAGGCGGCGACGTTGCCCTGCACGGCTTCTGCGACGCTGACATCGATTGCGACCTGTACGCCGGTCGCGAGCAGTTCGGGCTTCGTGACCGGATGCGCGCGTCCGAAGGTCGCGACAACCGTCGCGCCACGATCGGGGGCGAGCGCGATGATCTCGCGGCCGAGCCGGCCAGTGCCGAACACGCCAAGGCGGAGCGTCATTCGGCCGGCCGCTCGAAGAGGGCGGCATGCAGGGCGCGCACGGCGTCGGGGGCGTCGGCGTCGTCGAGGAGGATGGTCAGATTGATCGCGCTGGCGCTCAGCGACAGCATGTGAATCCGTCGGTGCCCGAGCGCGCGCAGCACGGTGCCCATCGCGTCGGCGTCGTCCGCGATGCCGGAACCGACCACGCTGATGATGGCGCGCCGGCGCTCGATCGACACGTCGCCGATCTGCCGCAGGGCGCCAAGCAACACGTCGAGGGGCGCCTGATCATCGACGGTCACCGAGACGGACACTTCACTGGTGGCGACGACGTCGACCGACACCGAATGCTGGTCGAAGAGCTCGAAGACGCGACGCAGGAAGCCGTGCTGGAAGAGCATGCGGCCAGTCGCGACGCGGAGGATCGTCGTGTCGCGCTTGGCGGCGATGGCGGTCACCGCACGGCGCGGCGCATCGAAGGTGATGCGCGTGCCGTGCGCTGCGGGATTGCGCGAGTTGTAGATCCAGACCGGGATGCCGAGCTTCACGGCCGGCGCGATGGTGGCCGGATGCAGGACTTTCGCACCAAAGCTCGCCAATTCGCTCGCCTCGTCGAATCGGATCTGCTCGATGGGCCGTGCGGCGGGGACGACACGCGGATCGGCGGTCAGCATGCCGTCCACGTCGGTCCAGATCTCGATCGAGTCAGCCTGCAAGGCCGACCCGATGAGCGAGGCGCTGTAGTCGGAGCCGCCGCGACCGAGGGTGGTGGTGATGCCGTCGATGCTGGAGCCGATGTAGCCACCCATGACCGGCACGCGGCCCTCTGCCACGATGGGCGCCACCAAGGCGCGCGCCGCGGTCGCAATCGCCTCCGACTGTGGCTCGGCGCGCCCGAAGTTCGCGTCGGTGATGATCACCTTGCGGGCGTCGACATGCACGGCATCGATGCCGCGGCGACGAAAGGCCGCCGCGATCAGCATCGACGAGGCACGCTCGCCCATGCCGGCGATGGCATCGAGGCTGCGCGGGGTGATGAAGCCGAGCACCGAGAGTGCCTCGCAGAGCGACGCGAGCTCGTCGAAGATCACGCTCACCTCGCTGCCGATCTCGAGCTGCTCCGGGGAGCCAGCGAGAAGTGCATCGACCTCGGTCAGATGCCGCTCGCGGAGCGCCTGCACGCTGGAGACTGCCGAGATGAAATTCCCTTCACTGGCCTGCCGCGCGATCCCGAGCAACGCATTGGTGGCGCCGGCGAGCGCCGAGACGACGACGATCGGCCGGCGCTCGAGACGGCCGTGCACGATCTCGCAGGTGCGCTCGATGGCGGTGGCATCCGAGACCGACGTGCCGCCGAACTTGCTGACGATCATGGCGCGACGATCACGCCGCGTGCGGCGAGGAGTTCCGCATTCTGAATCGACGCGCCGGCGGCGCCACGACTGACGTTGTGGCCCATCGCCACGAGGCGCAGATGAAACTGCGGATCGCTCCGCACGCGGCCGACGTGCACGCTCATGCCGCCGTCGCGGTTGACGTCGCGCCGCGGCTGCGGCCGGTCGAGCGCGGTATGCACGACGAGCGGGGCGGGCGGTGAGGACGGCAGCCCCTGCGCCGCCGCGTCGCCCCGCCAGTTGCGCAGCACATCCAGCGCAGCCTCGGGCGACACCGGCGTGTCGAACTCGATCGACATGCAGATGGTGTGACCATGCTCGACCGGCACACGGTTGGTGTGTGCACTGATCACGAACGGAGCCGCGCTCACGCGGTCGCCCGCCATGGAGCCGAGGATCTTCTGCCCCTCGCTCTCCAGCTTCGGCTCTTCGTCCCCGATGTACGGGACGACGTTGCCAAGGATGTCGAGCGCGGAGACGCCGGGGTAGCCGGCACCCGAGATCGCCTGCATGGTGGCGACGAACAGCCGGCGCGCACCGAAGGCCGCATGCAGCGGTGCGAGCGCCATCGCCAGCACGATCGTCGCGCAGTTGGCATTGGTGACGATGGCCCCCGCCCAGCCGCGCTCACGCCGCTGCACGTCGATCAGCGCGAGGTGCGAGGCGTTGATCTCCGGAATGAGCAGCGGCACGTCACGCGCCATGCGATGACTCCTGGCATTGGACAGCACGATCGCGCCGCGCTGTGCGAAGGCCGGCTCCAGGTCCTGTGCGGGTCCGCTGTCGAGCGCCGAGAACACGACCGACTCGGTGATGCGATCAGGATCACAATGCTGCACGACCAGGTCGCGCACAGCGGCCGGCATCTCGCCCTCGAGCCACCGGGTTGCGTCCGCGTACGACTTGCCGGCCGAGCGTTCGGACGCGGCGACGGTGGTGACGGTGAACCAGGGGTGATCGGCGAGCAGTCGCACGAACGTCTGACCGACCATCCCGGTGGCACCGAGAATGGCGACCGGCAGGCGGCGACCTTCGAAAGGATGTGCGACCGATGCCATCTACGATCCCAGCAGCGTGCGCGTGAGCGCCATGTACGTGTCGACGCTCGCGCGCAATTCCGGCGTGGAGACGTACTCCTGGTCGGTGTGCGCCACGTGGATCGACCCCGGGCCGAACAGCAGCGGAGTGCCCCAGCGCGGCAGCAACGGAATGTCGGAGGTGTATGAGACGGGGCGCGCCTCGAAGCCGGGCACCGTGTGGAAGTGCTGCGCCGGAATGAACGAGCCCCACTCGAGCGTGGCCACGCCATCCACCCACTGCTCGATCGCTGCCCGGAGCGGCGCCGGATCCCCGACGAGGCGGAACATCAACTCGGCTTCACAGTGTCCGGGAATGATGTTCGCCTCGCTGCCGCCACGAATGACGCCGATGTTGACGGTGGTCTCGCCGAGGATGGCGTCGACCGGCAAGGGCAATGAATGGACGGCGGGGAGCAACGTCAGCATCGGCTCGATCGCGGACACGCCGAGCTGCGGATAGGCGGAGTGCGCCTCGCGGCCACGGGTCCGGAGGGTCACGCGCATCGACCCTTTGCACCCCGAGGCGAGGATGCTTTCGGTGGGTTCGCCATTGATCAGGAAGCGGCTGGTGGCCTGAAGGTGATTGGCGGCGCGGGCGCCGTCGGACCCCTTCTCCTCGCCGACGACGAAGAGCAGGTCCACCCGGTCCTCACCCTCGGCGGCGAGCCGTTCCGCCGCGACCATCATCGCGGCGGCGATGCCCTTCGCGTCGCAGGAGCCGCGGCCGTACAGCCGGTCACCGTCGAGGCGGGGCGGGATGTACGGCGGGACGACGTCGAGGTGCGTGGAGAGGGTGACGCCACCGCCCCGCCGCGAGGCCCAGACGTTGCCGCGCCCTGGCGACACCTCCTGCACGTGCACGTTCCAGCCCTTGGCCAGCAGCCAGCGGCTGACGAAATCGATGGCCGGTCCTTCGCCGCCGGAGGGCGAGTGGATGGCAAGCAGTTCGGAGGCGAGCGCGAGTACGTCGGTCATGGGCGGGAAAGCTAGCCGGGCGGTGCAACAAGGGACGCCGAGCCGTGGCAGGGGGGACGGCGATAGCTTGGACGCGGTCACACCGGCCGGCGCGTGCGCGAGCACATGGTGCCGGAGCCGCTGCAACCCGTCCCCCGACCTCACCAGTGATGCCCCCGGTACGGCCTGCCGCGCCACGTCTCGTCCTCACGCCAGCAGCGCGCGCGCGCGCGATGGTCGTCCGCAGCCTGAGCGTGGGGGTCTCGCTTGCGCTGACCTGCGGACTCGCCGCCGCAGGATTGGCACAGGACTCGCCGCGCACCACCACCACGGTGCTGCTCGGCGGGGACGTGTCGGACGGGTACGTGCGACGCGAATGGACCGTCGCGTCGGGGCTGCCACAGGGCACCGTGCACACGATGGCGGTGGACCGCTGGGGGTTCGCCTGGCTCGCAACGAACGGTGGTCTGGTGCGGTTCGACGGCCGCGGCTTCCGGACCTTCGACGGGGATGAGATTCCCGCCTTGGTGTCGAACCGTGTGCAATGGCTGATAGCCGGGGACGGGGAGTCCATCGTCGCTGCCGCGCAGGAGGGTGGACTGACGCGGCTGGTGTCCGGTCGCGTCGTGGGCCAGCAGCCGCCGATGCTCCCCGCCCCTGTCTGGTCGATCAGCCGGGATGCGTCAGGACGGCTCTTCGCCATGACGAATGCCGGGCCATACCGGCTCGACACGACCAACACGTGGCGCCGGGTGGTGTTGCCGGGTCGGATGTCGACTGTCGGGCGATTGGTGTTCGGCCCCGATGGCACGCAGTTCTTCACGGATACCAGCGGCGTGCTCGTCGTCGGCCCGGACGGCGCGTGGCACCGTGTCGACGACCTCTCGGCCCACGCCATGATACCGGACGGTGGCGGGATGTGGGTGGGTGGACGGCGCGGGCTCGCCTGGGTGTCACTGGATGGGCGCACGCGCCGGCCCGCTCCCGCTCCGCTCGACACGACACCGGTCACGGCGCTCGCGCGGCGCACCGATGGGTCGCTGTGGATTGGTGCGAGCAGCGGCGTCTGGCGCTTTTGCGTCACCGCGGCGTGTGGCCGCGCTGGTGCGCGACCGATTCCACTGGACACGGCGACGTCGCACCGTCGTGTCATCACCGTGATCGGGTTTCCGGCGCCTGATGTCGTGCTGGCGGGTTCGGAGAGTCAGGGCTTCGTGACGTACACGCAGCGCGCCGTCGAGCGCCCGCGTGACCCGATGGCGCTCGCTGGCCTGAGCGTGCATCACCTGGCCACGAGTCGAGACGGTTCGCTCTGGAGTGGCGCGTCGCGCTGCGGCGGCGTCCGTCGCAGCCACGGTGACACGACGCAGCTGTTCGTCCAGCCCGCGCTTGGGCTCACCTCGAATTGCATCCGCGCGATTCACGGCGCGCGGGACGGCACGTTGTATCTGGGGCAAGTTGGCGGCCTCAATCAGGTCCGCCCCGATGGCACGGTGCTGCGTCGCTATGGTGCAAAGGACGGGCTCCCACCCGAGGACATCGGCCCTCTCTTGGAGGATCGCGCAGGGCGCATCTGGTTCGGCACGGAAACCGGCCGAGTTGGCTACGTCACGTCGCGTGGCACGATCGCCTTCGACACGGCGCTGGCGCTTCCACCGACACCGATCTGGAAGCTCGCGCAGGATTCGACCGGCACGCTCTGGATCGGCGGTGTCGGAATGCTCCGCTCGCGCGACGTCCGAGGTACGGTGCGCACCTATGGCGCAGCGGAGGGCGTGCCGCGCGGGCAGGTGCGTGTGCTCGACGCCGATGCCGACGGGACACTCTGGATCGGCACCTATGGCGGGGGGTTCGCGGCACTGCGCGGCGGACGCGTGACCCGCATCCCAGCCAGCGCCGGAATTCGTGAGCGGTCGGTGTCGTCGATGGTCCGGGACCGGCATGGGCGGTTCTGGCTGAGTGGGAACGCCGGGATCACGTCGCTGGCGGCAGCGGACCTTCGCGCATTCGTGACGGGCACTGCGACTGCGGTCGAAGCATCGAGGATCGGTCCCGAGGAGGATGTGCCGGAAGGCAACGGGGGACACCCCGCAGCGACGACGCTGCCCGATGGACGAATCGCCTTCGCGACGGTCGGCGGAGTGGTGCTCATCGATCCCGATTCGTTGCGGCCGACGCCGGCGCGTTTGCTCGTGGATGAAATCCGTCTCGCGGACGTGGTGCAAGCCCTGCCGCGACGCACCGTCAGCGGCATCACGGGCGACCCGCTGCTCGTGCGCTTCGCATCGCCCCGCTTCGGCCGCGGAAGCTCGGCGCAGCACCGGGTGCGTCTGTCAACAGGCGGTGACGCGTGGACCGTTCTGCCTCCGGACCTCACGCTGCACTACGCCGGCCTGTCGGCCGGAACGCACCGCCTCCTGGTCAAACGTGCCTCCGCAGCCGGGGCCGGCAGCGGGGACGACGAGATCCTCACGATCGTGATCGTGCCCCGCTGGTACGAGACGACGATGGCTCGGCTCCTGGCACTGCTGCTCGCCACGTCCGCACTGGTCGCATTCCAGCTCGCGCGACAGCGCGCCGTGCGCCGGCAATTCTCCGACGAGATCCGGGATCTCGAGGCCCGACGCCACGCCGACGAGGAACGGGAACGATATCAGAGCGAACTGGCGCACGTATCACGCCGCGCCACCGCCGGCGAACTCGCGACATCGCTGGCGCACGAGGTCGGCCAGCCGCTGACGGCGATGGTCGGAAACGCCGAGGCCGGGCGGCGGTTGCTCGCTCATGCCCCACCCGATCTGACGCTGATCGATACGGTGCTTTCCGACATCGTGCGCGAGGGACGGCGTGCGGCGAACGTCATCCGCGAACTGCGCTCGTTCCTGCGCCGCGGGCAGTCGAGCCAGACGCCACTCGACCTGAGCGCGACGGCGGAAGAGTGCCTCGTCCTGATCCGCTCCGAGTATCACGACGCGGGCGTACGCCTGACGACGAATCTCGCGCGCGGCCTGCCGCCGGTGCTCGGTGAACCGGTGCTCTTGCAGCAGGTGGTGCTCAATCTCCTCACGAATGCCGCCGATGCGCTTCGTGCACTCCCGTCGGGGGGCCGTCACGTGCATCTTCGTACGCGAGCGTCGCATACCGGGATCCGTCTCACGGTTTCGGACAGCGGCGAGGGCGTGCCTGCGGACATGCGGCGTCGCATCTTCGAGGCGTTTCACACCACGAAGCCAGACGGCATGGGCGTCGGTCTCGCCATCTGTCGTACGATCATCGACGCGCACCGCGGCAAACTCCAGGTACGCGAGAGCCCCATGGGTGGGGCTGTGTTTTCGTTTGTCCTGCCATACGCCGTGAGCGCCGAATGATCGTCGCATCCGAAGTCGGCCGCGGCGCCCGCGTGTTTCTCGTCGACGACGACGATGCCGTGCGTGTCGCCCTCAACCGCCTGCTGTCCTCTGCGGGCTTCGCCGTGGTCCCCTGCGCCACGGCGGAGGAACTGCTCTCGGATCCCCGCGTCCAGGACGGCGGGTGCATCATCCTCGACTTGCGATTGCCGGGGCGTGACGGGCTCGAAGTGCAATCGGATCTCGCCCGCCGCGGAGTCACGTTACCCGTGATTTTTCTGACGGCGCATGGTGACGTGTCGGCCAGCGTGCGGGCCCTCAAGTCCGGGGCACTCGACTTTCTGGAGAAGCCCGTCGACGGCGACGTGTTGATCAGCGCCGTTGCCAGCGCGCTCGAGCGCGATGCGCAATCGCGTGCAGCAGCCACGTCGCTGCAGCACCTCCGGGATCTCGTCGCGACGCTGAGCCGTCGTGAGCACGAGGTGTTCGTCGGCGTCGCGGCAGGCAAGCTCAACAAACACATTGCTGCAGCGCTCGGGATCACGGAGACGACCGTCAAGTTTCACCGGCACCGCACGATGCAGAAACTCGGGGTCGACTCCAGCGCGCAGCTCGCGCGAATTGCGGAGCAGCTGGGCATCGGCGGCTGAGCAGCCGATGCTGGCGCGCCTGATCTTTCGTCTCATGGCGTGGGCCACGACGGATGAGCAGGATTGAGACGGCGCGCTGCGCCCGCCCGCAGTTCTCTGCTCCCCAATCACTCCATCGTGATCGCCAGCGCCACGCTCGTCTACGTCCTCGACGACGATCCCGCCGTCGGCGCTGCCCTGCAGCGGCTGCTACGCTCGGCCGGCCATCGCGCCGTTGCAGTCTCCACGTTGCCGCAGCTTCGGGCTGCCCTCGAGCTCGCCAAGCCGTCGTGTGTGATCGTCGACCTGATGATGCCGGACGCGGCTGCCGTCCACCGGCTGCTGCGCGAGGCGGGAGCCTCGATCCGCGTGATTTACGTGAGTACGCAGATGACGGAACTCCAGCGCGCCCGCCTGATGGCCCGCGGTGCCTATCGGTGCCTCGAAAAACCCCTCGACGCCGACGAACTGCTCGAAGCAATCGCTGGAACATCGGAGAGCGCACCGCAGCTCTCGCTGGCGCTGTCGCTGCGACGCAGTGCAGTACCCGGGGTGGGAATCGAACCCACATGACCTTGCGGCCAGGGGATTTTAAGTCCCCCGCGTCTCACCATTTCGCCACCCGGGCGGAGTGACGGTCAGAAGTTAGCATCCGCTCCGTCGGATGGTACGGCGCGCACTCACCGGCCTCAGACCCATCGCATCAGATAGCGCGCCGTTCGGCTGTCGGCGGCGCGCGCCACGTCGGCTGGCCGACCTTGCGCCACGATGCGCCCGCCCGCCTCACCGGCGCCTGGGCCGAGGTCGATCACCCAGTCCGCCGTCGCCACGATGCGCATGTCGTGCTCGACGACGACGACGGTGCTCCCCGCCTCGACCAGCCCGTGCAACTGCAGCATCAGGCGATCGACATCGGCGGGATGCAACCCCGTGCTGGGCTCATCAAGCACATACAGCGTCTGCCGTCGCTGCGCCCGCTGCAGTTCGGTGGCGAGCTTGATCCGTTGCGCCTCCCCGCCGGACAACTCGGTCGCCGGTTGCCCAAGACGCAGGTAGCCGAGCCCGATCTCGCGCAGCAACGCCAGTGGGCGGGCGATGGCTGCCTCCTCGTCGAAGAACACCGCGGCTTCGTCAACGGTCATCTGCAACACGTCGGCAATGGTCCGATCGTGCCACCGGACCGTCAACGTGGCAGGGTTGTACCGTGTGCCTTGGCAGGTGGCGCACGGCGCATGCACCGTCGCCATGAACAGCAGCTCGACCGACACGACGCCCTCGCCTTCGCACACCGGGCACCGACCCTCGGCGACGTTGAAGGAGAAACGACCGGCGTCGTAGCGCCGAGCGCGCGCGGCCTTCGTCGAGGCGAACAGTCGTCGCACGTGATCGAACAGCCCGGTGTACGTGGCCAGATTGGATCGTGGCGTGCGTCCGATGGGCTTCTGGTCCACCGTCACCAGCCGTCGGATCTGGGCGCCGCCGGTCGCGAGCGTGCCGGTCGTTCGGACACGCTCGTCCGCCTCGGGCTCGTGGCCGTCACTCTCGTCGGCGGTAACCGGTGCCGACTGTCCCAGGTGTGCACCGAGGATGTCGACCAGCGCCTGACTGACGAGACTCGACTTGCCGGAGCCGGAAACGCCGGTCACCATCGTCAGCGCCGAGAGCGGGATTCGCACGTCGACATGCTGCAGGCTGTTTCGCGTCACGTCGCGCAGTTCGAGCCAGTCACCGAAGGCGCGCGGCGCGCGAGTCCGTGCCGTGATGCCGTCGAAGAGATACGGCGCCGTGCGCGACTCGGAGACGGAGCGGAGCCCGTCAGGCGGACCGCAGTGCAGCACGCGTCCCCCTCCAGTGCCGCCATCGGGCCCGACGTCCACGAGCCAGTCGGCGCGGCGCATGATCTCGAGATCGTGCTCCACGACGAACACCGAATTCCCCGACCGCTTCAGCGTTGCGAGCGCATCGAACAGTGCCTCGTTGTCGGCCGGGTGCAGTCCCGCTGACGGTTCGTCGAGCACGTAGACGACGCCGAAGAGGTTGGAGCGGATCTGCGTCGCGAGGCGCAACCGCTGCAGTTCACCCGCCGACAGGGTCGTGGTCGTCCGCTCGAGGGTGAGGTAGCCGAGGCCGAGTGCCGTCAGCGTGTCGAGCCGCGCAAGGATGTCGATCGCAATACGCTGAGCGGCGATCACCTTTTCGGCGGGGGGCGGTCCCGATGGCGTCGCCTCCTGCATCACGCGCGCGGCGGCGCGAGCGGACCGGTGCGACTGCCGCTGTGCGTGCGCGAGGGCTGGCGTCGCGGGTGTCAGCGTGCCAGCGGCGATGGGGTGCAGGATGTGCCTCAGCTCTTCGAGGGTGCGCTGGGAGAGCGTCCCGATGTCGAGACCAGCGACGGTGACGGCGAGTGCCGCACGCCGCAGGCGCCGTCCATCGCAGGTGGGACATCGCGTGCCGATCATGAACGCCGCGACGCGCTTCTTCATGACGGCGCTTTGCGTCGTGGCGAAGGTGCGCAGCACGTAGTGACGCGCGCCCTCGAACGTCCCCATGTAGCTCGGCTCGAGCTTCCGACGGAGGGCCGCTTTCGTTTCGGCGGGTGTGAATCCCGCGTACACCGGCACGGTGGGCTGCTGGTCGGTGAAGAGGATGAAGCGTCGCGTCCTGGCTGGCAGATCGCGCCAGGGTGTGTCGACGTCGTGCCCGAGCGCGACGAGGATGTCGCGCAGGTTCTGCCCTTGCCAGGCCGTGGGCCACGCCGCCACGGCGCGCTCCCGAATCGTCAGTGCGTCATCGGGGACCATCGATGCCTCGGTCACGTCATACGTCGTGCCAAGGCCATGACAGGTCGGGCAGGCCCCCTGGGGTGTGTTCGGCGAGAAGTCCTCCGCGAAGAGCATCGCGTGGCCGGGCGGATACACGCCAGCACGCGAGTACAGCATGCGCAGTGAGTTCGAGATCGTGGTCACGCTGCCTACCGAGGATCGCACGCTCGGTGCGCCGCGCTGTTGCCGCAAGGCGACGGCGGGCGGCAGGCCGTCGATCGAATCCACGTCGGGGACGCCGACCTGCTCGAAGAGGCGGCGCGCATATGGCGCGACCGACTCGAGAAATCGGTGCTGCGCCTCGGCGAAGATCGTCCCGAAGGCGAGTGACGACTTGCCTGACCCCGACACACCGGCGAAGACCACCAGCGCATTGCGTGGCACGTCGACGTCGACGTTCCGCAGATTGTGCTCGCGCGCGCCTCGCACGCGGATGAAGCCGTCGGGGACGGCGCCAGCGGCACCGCCCGCACGAACCGACGGGACCGACTTCTCCTCTGACGGCCGTTCCGCCTTCATGCGCGACGGGTGGGAGCGAGGCGGGTCGTGACCCATCGGCACAGGGCGGTGTGAGTCGCGAAAGCGTGGAGACGAGTGGCGTGCCGACTGGCAAAAGAGAGGGCGGATCGACGCGGCAACCGAACTTTCGCTGCTTGCGTCGTCAGCTCATCGACTACTCCGAACTGCTGCGGCGGCGTGCACTGTCCGGTGACGATGGATCGACGTACAGCTGATCGGTGCGGTCCGACGTGGGACGGTCGCCCTGACCGTCCTCCGACGAGACTGCGAACGGATTGTCGAGCTCTGCCGGTCGTGTCCTCAGTTCGGCCTCGTCGCCGAATGCGGCGCTGGCGGCGTCGTTGGCGCCCGGCTCCTGCGGGATGTTCTCCTCGTCCTCGGTGCCGCCGGCGTCGGTTGGAATGGTCTCTTCGGCTGCTTCTGCGGCGAGTTCGCGTGTCGGATCGCTCATCGGTCGTCCCCATGTGCGTAAGGTGTAACCAGCGATGGAAGCGCCGGCCTGATGGCCCCGGCCGCGCGGCGACGGAGGCGGTGCACAGGCAACGTCGTGCGAGGCACTCGGGAGCGCGATTGGCCGCAGGGTGCATTCGGAGCACTCGGCGGCCGCGTCGCCGCGTGCGGGCGGGCACGACATGCTCCACTGAATGACGAAGCGCGACGACCGTCACCGGTACGTCGCGCTTCAGGCAGCATTCCTTCGAGAGCGGGAAACGGGACTCGAACCCGCGACCCCAACCTTGGCAAGGTTGTGCTCTACCAACTGAGCTATTCCCGCGTGCATGGCAACTTAGGCGGGCGGGGTAGCCGCGACAAGCATGGCTGTCGTCCAGGTGACTCGGGTGGATGGTGTGCGATCAACCGGTTCCGCTGGTCTCGGGGCTGGGTGTCCGGGTGATCCAGCAGACGGTTGCGGCAAGGAGTCCCGCGAGCGCCGCGTCGCCGCCGTTCCCGGTGGCCCGTCCATCCTCGTCGACGAACTCCGCCGCCACACCGCCATCGAGCGGGGCCCGGCGAAGCCATTCGAGCACTTGCACGCTGTCGGGCCCGCAGAGGCGCGCCAGGATGGTCGAGAGCGAGTCGGTCGTGCCTGCGAGGGCGCGGGCGGTCCGCCGGTAGACGGCATCCGTTTCGTCGATCGCGCCATACATGGGCAGCCACAGGACGGACCCCACCGCATCGTCGACGCGCGACTCGGCACCACTCATGTCCAGCGCCGTGCACAGCGTCCGCTTGCCCCCCTCGCTCCGTTCGAAGGTGCGCTGCAGCGCCGCCCTGACGGCCTCGCCGTCCGGCACGTCGCGGGCCGTCTCCTCGTCGAGCGTGCGCCGGAGAACGTCGAGTGCGAGAGCCACCACTCCGTTGCCGTGCGCGGTGAACGGCAGTCGGGCGAACGCCCCCGACGGTGTCACCTCGGTTGCGTACAGGGGCAGTTCCGTATGGCGTCGTTCCGCCAGCTCGTCGTTCACGAGGTAGAGCGTGTCGGCAAGGACGGGATCGTCGACGATCTGTTCGTCCTTCGCGTCGGCGGCGTAGCGGTCAACGGCCAGCACATACGCTGCAGCGCCTTCGAGCGAGAACGCCGGCTCGAACATCGTGCCATCGAAGTAGTGCGTGCCGCGGCCCGGCGCGTACCCGTGCAGCTCACACATCCGCAGCAGCAACTCGCGGGCGAGACCGGGATCGGCGAGCTGGACGGCCGGCAGCGTCATCATGAGCGCATCCCACTCCCGCATGGTGACGCCGAGTGGGTGCCACGGCACGCGGGTCCGCATGAGGTAGAAATGCGCGTCGTCGAGCGCACGACCCACGGCGTAGAAATACGAGAAGAGCAGGTTCTGGTTGACGAGGCGATCGAGTGATTCACTCCCGGTGGCCTGCTGCAGCGCGCCAAGCGCGTCACGGGTGGCGGCAAGCAGCCATTCCCAACCACGCCGCCGCATGGCGACCGAGGTGGCGATGGCCCCATCCCGCTCCGGGCCGGCGGCGATGTAGAACGCCAGTTCGTCCCGGGCACCCGGCTGGATGGTGACGGTGCGCGCGAGGCGCGACGCGCCTTCCGGCGTCACCGACACCTCGCCGTCGCCGTCCGCCGCCAGCGCGAAGGCGGCAAGACCCGGTGTCACGCCGGGGTCGAGTACCACCACTCCATCGGCAACCGCACCCTGCAGCCGGCCCGTCGCGGGTCGTGCGCGGCGGACGCGCGGGACGAGTGCCCCGCCCTGCCCTTCGAGTGCCAGCGTCACGGTGCGCGCCTTGGTGCCGCGGTTCTCGATCGCGAACGTGTACACGGCGCCGGCCATGTCGGCGTCGCGGCCGAATGGGCAGAACACCATGCCGCGCACCACCAACGGACCAACCGTGCAGGTGAACGTGGGCAGCCAGCCCATGGCTCGTTCCCACGCGATCCCCGTGGCTCCGAAGGACGTCGCGTCACCGTCGACGTGCATCACAGGGCGGAGCAACGGCAGGTCGCTGTCGGCGTCGGTATCACTGGCCACGAACTCGAGGGCCGCCCGAGCACCACGGTGCAGCACGCTCATCCGGTGAATTGCGCCCGTGGCCGGATGGATGCAGGGCAGCGAGAGCCAGTGATTCCCGGTCAGCTGCCAGGGGACCTTCGGAAGCGGAATGCGATCCATGCGGCGAATGCGAGTAAATTGGCGGTATCGGCCCGGCGGGCAGGTGCACCACACTGGTGGCACCGCGAGCGGGCAGCGCAACCTTGGACCATCACTGCCCGTGAGAAGTGAACATATGCGAGCCGGCGTGCTCACGTGCACGCTGCTGGCCGCATTCACCCTGTGCGCCGACCGACTGCTCGCCCAGCCGGTGCGCGGCATCGGTGACGACGCGCTGACGGCCCCCCGCCGCGCCATCCGCGTGCAGATCAGCACCACGATCGGCGATGCCAGCCAGCGCTACGGCGAGGGGTCGCCGGGTCGCCGCGAGGGCTCGCTCGAGCCACTCGGCACCGACTTCACCACCGACACGCTCGGTGCGCGGCAGTTTCCGAGCCTGGGCGTCGCGCAGCAGGCCATCCGTACGCTCACCGGGAACACCGGCTTCACGCTCAACCTCGGTCGAACCGTGCTCACCTCGTCGGTCCGCACACAGGTGACACCGGTGCTGCTCGAGGCGGGCCTCACGAACCGGCTGCAGCTCAGCGTCATGGTACCGCTCGTCACTGCGCGGAACGAGGCGGGGCTCAACATCAACGGCAGCGGCGCGCTGGCGAACGTGAGCTTCAACCCCGCCCGCAGTGGCGACACGTCGGCGAATCTGACGCTCGTGAATCAACTTTCCGCCGCCCGCGGCGAGCTGTCGACGCTCGTCGCGAGTTGCACGGCCAATCCGGGCGTCAGTCCATCGTGCCCCGCCGTGCTCGCGACGGGTGCGACTGTCGTGGCCAGCACGACGACGTTCGTGCAGGCCATCACGCAACTCTACGGCACCACGTCCACCACCGGGTCCGCCTTCGTCCCACTGGCCGGCAGCGCCGCCGATTCCGTGATCCGCACTCGCGTGAGCACGTTCCGCACGCAGTTCGCAGCATTCGGCGTGACGCCGATTCCGGCCACCACCGTCGGTCCTGCACGCCCATCAGCGGCGGTCACACCGGATGGGCTGCAGCGCATCATCCGGGACTCGACACTCGATCTCGTCGCTGCGCCCGTCAGCACGATCACCCGCCAGGGCATCGGCGACGTCGAGGTGGCGGTCAAGTTGCGCCTGTTCGACTCGTTCGGCACGCGCAGCGACACGTCACGCTTCCTGCCGACGGGGCTGCACGTCAGGCAAAGCGTCGCAGGCGTGTTCCGCATCGGCACCGGCACGATCGACGAGCCCGATCACTTCCTCGACGTCGGCACCGGCGACGGGCAGAACGACGTCGAGGTGCGATCGTTCACGGACATCGTCTACGGTCGGCGCTTCTTCGGCTCGATCGTCGCGCGGTACACGGTGCAGCTGGCCGATCAACTCACGCGCCGCATCACGGACACGCCGGAGCAGGTGTGGGCTCCCGCGTACCGTCAGCAACTCGTGGATCGCAACCTGGGTGACCAGCTGGAGCTGGAGGTGACCCCGCGCCTGATCATGAGCGACTTCTTCTCCATGGGGGTCCAATACCTGTTCCGCCGCAAGGCTGCGGACACCTTCGGTGGCACCACCGTCACTCCGCCTGGCTTCGGTATCCTCCCCGTCGCCGACATCAGTACGCTCGGGTTGCAGACGTCGGCCACCGAACACCGTCTCGGGTGGGGGCTGACCTTCTCCGCACTTGCCGCCTACGACCGCGGGAAGGCGAAGCTGCCGGTCGAGGTGCAGTACTTCAACTCGCGCACCGTGGCGGGGGCCGGCGGCATGGTGCAGAAGCTCTCGATGCATCAGCTGCAGGTGCGGTGGTACCCGAGTCGCTGAGCTGACTGCGACAGCGATCGCGGATTCGTCGCTTCCGACCAAGCAACTCAGAACGCAAACCCGATGTTGATGCGCGCGGTCGGCAAGATCGGGATGTTGACCGGATCGAAGCTGCCCTCTCTCCCCAGAAAGCGCTTCACCCCGAGGCCAACCACGGAGACGAAGCGTTGCGTCGGGCCGAGGAACCACTGATAGCTGAGTTCCGTACCAAGCGTGCCCCGGGTGACGCGGTCGGGCGTCACCGGAACGCACACAAAATTGCAGATCTGATACCCACTGTCGTTTTCGCGCGCGGTCGCAAATCCAAGTGTACCCGCCACGGAGAAACCCTTCAATGCTTCCTGCGCGAGGTAGTATCGCACCTTCGCTTCGAGCGCGGTGTAGTTGTTGAAATCCCGGATTCCGACGGTACTGAACCCGATGCCAAGCGTCGCGCTTGGCGACACCTTCGTCTCCACGTCGCCCGCGTAGTATTCGGCGATCGCTGCCAGTGGGTTGAACGTGATCACGGTGCGTCGGGCCGGCGCCTGCGTCAGCGCCGTAGCCAACGAATCGACGGTTTGAGCCTGTAGCGTCATGGCGAAAAATACTGCAAGCAACCCTGCCAGAAGTCGAGCGCGCATCGGATCGTGTCGGTCAAGGGGTCGGCAGTGGACTGGAGAGGAAGTTCGTCGTGCAGTCGCCGGTCGGGGCCTCCCACCTGGCGGCGTTGGAAAAAGCCTCGCAATCCCGGCAAAAACGCTGCGGTGTCCGCCTTGCCACCCGGGCGCCCAACCCGACGTGGTGGTGCCCGAACGTCCTGTCCAAGTTACGAGTCAGGATGCAGATCTGCTGTCTTGTACCGTAGGCGGCGCCGCTTCAGGTCAGCAGGCCGCGCAGCGGCGACGACGGCCTTCGGGCGACGGTCGCGTACACGCATCACACCGTGCACGAGACAGTACATGGGCAACGCACGGCTGTTCCCTCGTCATGGTAAGGATGGCACGAGTGACGGAGTGCCCGAGCGGGAACCACCGCACGCTCGTTCGCACCTGACCGCCGCTCCGTGACGTATGCACGCCATTTCGCGCGACTCAGTCACGGCGTCCATCGAAATGCTCGCGTGTTCATCGATCGCCCCACGTGGCCCACTAGACCTTGTGCGTGGAGAGCAGCAGGCTCGTCTCGGTGTTCGCGATCCCCTTGATCGTGCGAATGCTGCGCAGCGCCGCATCGAAGGTCTCGAGCGAATCGGTGCCCAGCTCCGCGACGATGTCCCAGCGCCCGTTGGTGGTGTGGAGCGCACGCACCTCCGGGTAGCCACGCAGCTGCTTCAGGATCGCGTCTGCACGGTCGCCCTCGACGGCAATCGTCATCATGGCTCGCACGCGGTGCGCGGCCGCTTCGGCAGCGGTGCGCACGGTGAAGCCCAGCAGAACGCGACGTGCGGTCAGCCGGTCGATGCGGTTCTGCACCGTGGCACGCGACACCTTGAGCTGCACCGCCAACTGCGCCACGGAGAGCCGCGCGTTCTCACGGAGCAGCGCGATGAGCTGGTGATCGAGGGAATCCAACGGATCGCTCCAAGGCTACGGGGCGCTGAGAGCGCGGTTCTGAACAGTTTGCGTGATACCACAATACACTTTGCTCAATTAACTCGCAACATTGATCACGTTATCCAATTGTTGCTAACAGGGAAGGTCGCGATCTTTCGGCATGCCCGACGACACCACACTCGCCCCCCTGCCGCTGCGCACCCGCCAGACAGCACCAGCCACCGGCACCGTCCAGCTCATCGGCGTCCCGATGGACCTCGGCGCCAGTCGTCGCGGCGTCGACATGGGTCCGTCGGCCATGCGCCTGTCGTCCCTCGCCCCGCAGTTGGCCCGGCTCGGGCTGACCGTCACCGACGGCGGGAACATCAACGTCCCCGATCGTACGGCGATCGACGGCACCGTCAACGCGCGCCTGTCGGCCATCCGCAGCGTGTGCGCGGAGCTCGCGGCACGGACGGCCGACGCCATTCGGGCCGGCACGCGACCGATCGTCCTGGGCGGCGATCATTCGCTCGCCGCCGGCTCGGTGGCCGGCACCGCCACCGCACTCGCCGAGCGCGGCGACCGCGTCGGCGTCATCTGGCTCGATGCCCACGCCGATCTCAACACGCCCGACACCAGCCTGTCGGGCAATGTGCACGGCATGCCGGTGGCGCACCTGCTGGGCATGGGTGATCTGCGGATGGCCCGCCTCGCCTCGGTGTTCCCGGCGGTGCGCCCCGAGCATCTCGTGTATGTCGGGCTGCGCGACCTCGACGATGCCGAGAAGGCGATGATCACCGCGCGCGGCCTGCATGCATTCACGATGCGAGACATCGACGAGCGGGGGCTGCGCAGCGTGATGGAGGACGCGGTCGGAATCGCCACGAGCGGAACCGGTGGCATGCATGTGTCGTGTGACGCGGATTGGATCGATCCCGGTGTTGCGCCCGGTGTCGGCACGCCGGTGCGCGGCGGCGCCACGCTGCGCGAGGCACATCTGGCGATGGAGATCATCCATGACTCGGGCGCACTGGTGGCCATGGACCTGGTGGAGATCAACCCGATTCTCGACCGGCAGAATCACACCGCCGAGCTGGCGGCGGATCTCATCGCGAGCGCCTTCGGGCGTCGTATTCTCTGACCGGAGCCTGCCCATGACTGCCAGTCACACGCAACTGACGACGACCGACACGATCATCGATACCGAGGATCAGTGGGGTGCGCACAACTATCACCCGCTGGATCTGGTCATTGCCGAGGCCAAGGGCGCGTGGGTCACCGATGTCGAGGGCCGGCGCTATCTCGATTGCCTGAGCGCCTACTCCGCCGTGAACCAGGGCCACTGTCATCCACGGCTGCTGGCCGCGTTCATGGAGCAGGCCGGCAAGGTGACGCTCACCTCACGCGCGTTCCGCAACGAACAGCTCGGCGCCTTCTGCGAGGAACTCGCCACGCTCTGCGGCATGGAGATGGTGCTGCCGATGAACACCGGCGCGGAAGCCGTCGAAACGGCGATCAAGGCGGCGCGGCGGTGGGGCTACACGTCGAAGGGGATTCCCGACGGACAGGCGCACATCATCGCGTTCGAGAACAACTTCCACGGCCGCACGACGACGATCGTCGGCTTTTCGTCCGAGCCGGCGTACCGCGCACATTTCGGTCCGTTCGCGCCTGGATTCACGCTGGTGCCATTCGGTGACATCGCGGCGGTGCGTGCGGCGATGACCGATCGGACGTGTGCCGTCCTCTTTGAGCCGATCCAGTGCGAGGCCGGCGTGCTGTTGCCGCCCGACGGCTTTCTGCGCGATCTCGCCGCACTCTGCACCGAGCGCAACGTGCTGCTGGTGGCCGACGAGATCCAGACCGGGCTGGGGCGCACCGGCCGGTTGTTCGCCTGCGACCACGAGGGCATCACGCCGGACATGTACATCCTCGGCAAGGCGCTCTCGGGTGGCTTCTACCCTGTGTCGGCGGTGGTATCACGACGTGACGTGCTGGGCGTGTTCGGGCCCGGATCGCACGGCAGCACGTTCGGCGGCAATCCGCTCGGCTGCGCCGTGGCCCGCGAGGCGCTGCGGGTGCTGCACGACGAGGGGTTGGTGGAGCGCTCCGCTCGACTCGGCGCGTGGCTGCTGGCACAGGTGGGCACCATCCGCGACGAGCGCATCGCCGCCGTGCGCGGCCGCGGGCTGATGGTCGCCATCGAGCTCACGGAGCGGGCGCGCCCGTTCTGCGAGGCGCTCAAGGAGCGCGGCATGCTGTGCAAGGAGACGCACGACTTCGTCATCCGCCTGTCTCCGCCGCTGGTGGTGTCGCAGGATGATCTGGCGTGGGCGGTGGAGCAGGTGCGTGAGGTGTTTGCGGGCTGAGGCGCCACCTGGATGTTACGCGCTGACGTTCACCCGCTTCACCGCCTCCGCGCCGCCCGCGCTCCAGGCCTCGACGCCGCCGGTCCGACCCCGCCCCGCAGCAGCTCGTCGGCGTGCGCGAGGCCAACGGGGCTGGTCGGATCACCGCCGAGCATGCGCGCCACTTCCTGCGACCGGTCCGTGCCACTCACGACCCGCACATCGGTTGACGTCACACCATCGGCCGTCCCCTTCTCCACCACGATGTGGTGATGCGCGCGTGACGCCAACTGCGGCAGGTGCGTGATGGCGAACACCTGATGCCGCGCTGCCAGCGCACGCAACGCCTCACCGACCTGCTGCCCGACCCGTCCGCCGATTCCGGCATCGATTTCATCGAACACCAGCGTCGGCACGCTCTCCTGCGCGGCCTGCGTGCTGGCCAGTGCCAGCATCACCCGCGACAGTTCGCCGCCACTGGCGACACGCGCCAGCGGCCGCGCCTCGTGTCCGGCATTCATCGCCACGCGAAATTCCACATCCTCGTTGCCCGTTGCGCCGGGTTCGTCGCGCGGCGACAGCGCGATCAGGAAGCGGCCCTCGGGAATGCCGAGCGCCGGCAGCTGCGCCGACACCATCTCGGCCAGCTGCTGGGCCGTCCGGCGACGCGCCGTCGTCAGCGCCGATGCCGCACGGCCGAAGTCCTCCTGCGCGAGCCGCAACGCCTCGTGCAGGCGCACGAGATCCGCCTCCGCATCGTCCACGAGGCGCAACGCCTCGCGCGCAGCGGCAGCCTCGGTCATGACGTCGGCCAGCGTCGGCCCATACTTCTTGAGGAGGCGGAAGACGACGTCACGACGCTGTTGCACCTCGAGCAGCCGCTCCGGATCGAGATCGATGCCCGCGGCGTAGGCCCCAGCGTCACGCAGCAATTCCTCGAGTGCATACGCCGCCTCGTCGCCCAGCTGCGCCAGACGATCTGCCGCACCGTCGATGCGCCGGAGCTGGGCCAGCAGCCGCTGCACCGCCGCAAGCTGCTGCACGAGCCCAGCTGCATCGTCGTCACCGCCGTCGAGGCGGCGGACCACCTGCTCGGCGACGGCACGCAGTTCATCGGCATGTTCGAGGCGCAGCAGTTCCTCGGTGAGCCGCTCGTCTTCTCCGCCGACCAACTGCGCGGACCCGATCTCCGTCACCACATGCCGCAGGAAATCCGCGCGCTGCTCAGCCTCGCGCTGCCGCGCGCGACGCTCACTGATTGCGGAACGCGCAGCGGCGATGGCCGCGTGCCGGGTGGCGACGTCGCGCGCGAGTGGCAAGGCGCCGGCGGCGGCGTCGAGCCAGCGCCGCTGTGACGTGGCATCGAGCAATGCAAATGCCTCGTGCTGCCCGTGCACCGTGACGAGCAGCCGTCCAATCTCGCCAAGCACCGTCGCCGTCACCGGCGTGCCATTCACCCACGCCCGCGCGCGACCAGGCGCGATCTCCCGGCGGAGCACCACGGTGCCGTGTTCATGCTCGAGCCCACGCTCGTCGAGTGCCTGAAGCACCTCGCCTTGCGCCGTCACATCGAACACGCCTTCCACCGTCGCACGCTCGGCACCGGGCCGCACCATGTCGGCGCTCGCACGATCACCGAGCAGTACCGTCAACGCGCCGACGATGATCGACTTGCCGGCACCCGTCTCGCCGCTCAGCACGTTGAACGCCGGTGCGAGCGGGAGGGTGACCTGCCGGATGATCGCGAGGTCACGAATCCGCAACTCGACCAGCATCGCGCGCTAGTCCCGGTCCGCCAGGCCACCCCAGCCAAGCTTCTCACGCAGCTTGGCGAAGAAAAAGCCGGCGTCGTCCACGCGCGCGATGAGCACCGGATGCGGCGAGCGTTGCACATGCAGCGTCTCGCCGGAACCGAAGGTGGCACCGACCTGTCCATCGACGGTGATGAGCAGTTCGGTCGCCTCGCGCAGGACCTCCAGCGTGAGGCGTGCGGTGGGTGGCAGCACCACGGGACGCATCGCCAGCGTGTGCGGCGACACGGGCGTGAGGAGGATGGACTCCACGGTCGGCACGATCACCGGCCCGCCGGCGGACAGCGAATAGGCGGTGGACCCGGTCGGCGTCGCCGCAATCACGCCATCGGCAGAGTACCGGGCCACTTCCTCACCATCCACCGTCGCGCGCAGCTGCAGCACGCGCGCGAAGCCGCCCTTGTGCAGCACCACGTCGTTCACTGCCCGCCAGCGATAGTGCTCGCGTCCCGCCAGATCGGTGACGTGCGCCTCGAGAGCCATGCGCCGTTCGACGGCAAATTCGCCTCGCGCGATCGCGTGCAGGCTCGTCGACAACTGATCCCGTGAGCCCGACGTGAGAAAACCCAGCCGGCCCAGATTCAGGCCGGCGATGGGGATCTGCCGGCCGCGCAGGAAGCGCGCGCCACGCAGGAACGTGCCATCACCGCCCATCGTCAACAGCACGTCGAGCGCCGTCTCCTCGGTGAGCGGCGCCGCATCCCGCGCATCGTCGAGCAAGCCCCGCTCGACGAACAGTGACAGGTCGAGCTGCGGCGCGAGGCGCTGCAGCTCGGCCAGCACGTCCTGCAACCCGTCATAGCCGCGGTGTCCGAGGACGCCGAGTCGCGTGCTCACCCGGCGAGTGCTTCAGTCTCGTGCAGCGCGCGAACTTTGTCGGCAATGCCCGCCGCGTCCAGTCCGCACATCGCCATCTGTCGCAGCCGTGACGCCGAGTAGATGAAGCGGTCGGGGATGCCGTGCGCCGTGACGCGCACGCCGGCGTCGAGCTTGGACACCACCTGCGCCATGTAGGCACCGAACCCGTTGACGACGGTGCCCTCTTCCACCACCAGCAGCTGCCGGTGATCCGCCAGCAGCGCCGAGAGCGTGAGCGAATCGTACGGCTTGAGATAGCGGCAGTTCACGACGGTGACGTTCAGCCCTTCTGCCGCCAGCGCGTCGGCCGCGAGCAGCGCCTGATTCACCATCGTGCCGACGGCGAGAATTGCAAGGTCACTGCCACGGCGCAGCACATCCCACGTGCCGTGCGGTACCGTCGGAATCTCGGCCATCGGCGGCGGCGAGTCGGGCGCGGCATCACGCGGGTACCGCAGCGAGAACGGTCCCTCGTTCTGCTCGACACCCGTCCGCAGCAGCGCCAGCATCTCGGTGGCATCCTTCGGCGCCGTGACGGTCATGTACGGGATCGTCAGCATGTAGGCAATGTCGTACAACCCCATGTGCGTCTCGCCATCTTCGCCGACGAAACCGGCGCGGTCCATCGCGAACACGACCGGCAGGTGCTGGATGGCGCAGTCATGGATCACGTTGTCATACGCGCGCTGCAGGAACGTGGAGTAGATCGCGACGACCGGCTTGATGCCGCGCGTGGCCAACCCCGCGGCAAACGTGACCGCGTGCCCCTCGGCAATGCCCACGTCGAACGTGCGCGACGGATGCGCCTTGGCGACCGTACCGATCCCCGTGCCACTTGGCATTGCCGCCGTGATCGCGGCGACTTCGGTGCGCTCCTTCATCAGGTCGGCGAGCCCCTGGCCGAACACCGCCGTGTAGGCCGGATTTGCCGTCGACGCCTTGAGCTGCTTGCCCGTGGCCGGGTCATGCCCGGGAGGCAGTGCATGCCACTTCTCCGTGTGCTCGCCGGCCGGGAAGCCTTTGCCCTTCTGCGTGATCACGTGCACGAGGCGCGGCGTCTTCAGATCGCGCACGGCGGCAAGGGTGTCCATCAGCGCGTCGATGTCGTGGCCATCGATCGGGCCGAAATAGCGGAAGCCCAGTTCTTCGAACAGCACGCCGGGGGTGAGGAAGTTCTTGACGCTCTCTTCCCATTTGCGCACGAGTGTGCCGATCGGGCCGGGCGCGTTGTCCACGAGGTCGCCGACGGCACTTCGCACGCGATTGTACAACGGGTTCCGCTGCACACTCACGAGATACTTGTGCATCGCGCCCACATTGGGCGCGATCGACATCTCGTTGTCGTTCAGGATGATGATGATGTCGCGGTCGGAGCTGCCGGCATTGTTCAGGCCCTCGTACGCGAGGCCGCACGACAGCGCGCCATCGCCCAGGACTGCCGCCACCTTGAAGTGCTCGCCCTGCAGGTCACGACCCACGGCCATGCCGTACGCCGCAGACACCGCCGTGGCCGCGTGACCGGCGCCGAAGGTGTCGTACTCGCTCTCACTGCGCTTGAGGAAGCCGGAGAGGCCGTCCTCCTGGCGCAGCGTGTCGAAGCGGTCGCGGCGACCCGTCAGCAGCTTGTGCGGATACCCCTGATGCCCAACATCCCAGACCAGCTGATCCGTCGGCGTGTTCAGCGTCGCATGCAGCGCCACCGTCAGCTCGATCACGCCCAGACCGGCCCCGATGTGGCCGCCGGTGCGCGAGCAGTTATCGATCAGGAACGCCCGCATGTCGGCGGACAACGCCCGCAGTTCGTCGCGCGACAACCCCTTCAGGTCGGCCGGCGACGTCACTCGGTCGAGGATGGACATTTCCGAAGCTCCAGGAATGGTGTTCACTGCTGCCGGCGCCCTGCTGGGTGCGCGGTGCAGTCCAACATGAAAGATACGCCCATCACGACTGTCTCGTGACGAAGAACCGGGCCAGATGCTCGAGCTGGGGCGTCAGCAGTTCCCGCGCCAGCAAGGCCGCACACCCTTCCTCGACCAACGCCTCGGCGCGGGAAACTGCTCCGTCGATGCCGAGCAGCGCGGGATAGGTGGACTTGGCGAACGCGATGTCTTTCCCAGCCGTCTTCCCGAGCTGGTCGGTCGTCGCGGTCACATCCAGCACATCATCCGCGATCTGGAACGCCAGACCGATGGCGTCGCCGTACCGTGAGAACGCCGTCATCTGTTCATCGCTTGCCCCCGCGGCCAACCCGCCCAGCCGTACCGACGCGGTGATGAGCGCGCCGGTCTTGAGCCGGTGGATCCGCTCGAGGTCCGCGAGCGCCAGCGGTCGCCCCTCCCCATCGAGGTCGAGCAACTGTCCGCCGATCATCCCCGCGCCACCGGCCGCCCCCATCAGCTCACGCACGATCGCACCCGTGGCGTCCTCGTCGAGCCCAAGCTCACGCGCGGCGGCGGCGGCGGCGCGGGCCGCAAGCGGAACCATCGCCAGTCCCGCAGCGGTTGCAACGGGCACGCCATAGACAATGTGTGTCGTCGGGCGCCCACGCCGCATGTCATCGTCATCCATGCACGGCAGATCGTCGTGCACGAGCGAGTAGGCGTGGACCACTTCGACCGCGGCCGCGAGTGCGCTCACGTCACCCGTGCCGCCGGCAGCCGTGTACGCGGCGCTCACCAGCACGGCGCGCAACCGCTTCCCCTCGCCGAGCAGGCTGTAGCGGATCGCGGCACCGACGGCACCGGGGGCATCCGCGAGATACGAATCGCAGACGGCGGTGAGCGACGCGGCGACCGCCGCGCGCTCGGCGCGGAACGAGAGGTCGTGCCCCTCAGCTTCGCTGGTCAGCAACGGCAAGGCTCCCGTCAATGGATTCCACCAGCTGCTGCACCCTGGTGTCGGCCTCGGAGAGTGCCGTCGTCGCTTCACGCAGCCGCGCGATCCCCTCCTCGAACAGGGCCAGCGCCTGCGCCAGCGGCAGCCGGTCACCCTCGAGTTCGGTCACGATCGCCTGCAGCCGCAGCACCGACTCCTCATATGTCATCCGACCTCCCCTCCTGCAATGCTGTCACGGCGTCCAACGGTGCGCCAGAGCGGCGCGCCGTCGTGGTCGCGCGGACGGCGCCGTCGGCCAGCAACACGTCGAATGCCTGTCCTGGCGCGAAGTCGTCGACGCTGCCGAGTGCCTGCCCGTCGAGGGACCGCGCCACGGCGTAGCCGCGCCCCAGCGTCGCCAGCGGGCTGAGCGCGTCGAGCCGGCCCGCCAATCCTGCCAGAGCGGCGTGCCGAGGCGCCACGTGGGTCGCCGGGAACGCGGCCAGTGCAGGGCGCAGCGCGTCGACGCGCGCCGTCCGACGCAGCACGGCGCGCCGCGTGTGCGTCGCCATCGCGGTGGCAAAGGCGTGCAGGCGTGCGGTCTCGAGTGCCGTGAGCCCACGTGCGCCCGCTGCGAACCGGCCGCCGACCCCGGCAACCAGCTGGCGCCGCCGCTGCACGACCCGCGTCGTCGCGGAGACGAGCCGGCTCTGCAGCGACGACGCCTCGCGCAGCAACGTGTCGCGATCAGGCACCGCAGCCTCCGCCGCCGCCGATGGCGTCGGGGCGCGAAAATCGGCCACCAGATCCACCACCGTCGTGTCCACCTCATGGCCGACGGCCGAGATGACCGGGACCGGGCAGGCGGCGATGGCGCGGGCCACGCGTTCGTCGTTGAAGGCCCAGAGGTCCTCACGGGCTCCGCCGCCCCGCCCGATGATCACCACATCGGCACCACCCCAGCGCGCGATCCGGTCCATGGCCCGGACCAGCTCTTCTGCCGTCCCCTCGCCCTGCACCTTGGCCGGCACCAGCACGAGCTGCACACCGGCGTACCGGCGGGTCGCCACCGCACGGATGTCATGCAGCGCCGCCCCGTCGGGACTCGTCACTACCGCCACCACCTTCGGCAGGCGCGGCAGCGGGCGCTTCCGCGCCTCGTCCAGCAGGCCATCCTCCCGCAACCGAGCAAGCGTTTCCTCGAGCGCCTTGCGCCAGAGTCCATCGCCCTCGGCACCGAGTCGGAGCACGCGCAACTGCAGGTCACCACCGGACGTGTACACCGTCATCTGCCCAAGCGCCGTCACCAGCATGCCGTCGCTTGGCCGGGTCGGGGCGCGCTGTGTGTCGCCACGCCACATCACGCACCGCACGCGCGCGTCGGCATCCCGCAGCGAAAAATACCAGTGTCCGTTCCGGTGCGCCTTGAAGTCGCTGATCTCGCCGCGCACCCACAGCGGCGTGAAGGCGCCCTCGATCACATCCTTTGCCGCACGCGTGATCGTCGCCACGGCCAATGCCGTCTCCGGCGATTCGCCCGGATACGACGCTGCAGCCGCCGCCGGCTCATCGAACAGGTCACCGAGCGCGCTGCTCACGGGACGGTCACCCGCGCCGCCGCAACGAGCGTACTCTTCAGCAGCATCGCGATCGTCAGCGGTCCGACGCCACCCGGCACCGGCGTGATGTGGCCTGCCACCTCGCTGACCGGCGCAAAGTCCACGTCGCCAGCGAGGATGTACCCCTGCCTGGCGCGCGGCTCGTCCACCCGATTGATGCCGACGTCGATCACCGTGGCACCCGCCTTCACCATGCCGGCGGTGACGAACCTCGGCCGCCCGATCGCGGCAATGAGGATGTCGGCACGACGCGTGTGCGCTGCGAGATCCCTGGTCCGGCTGTGACAGACTGTGACCGTGGCGTCCACACCCGGCTGCATGAGCAGACTGGCCATCGGCTTGCCGACGATGTTCGAGCGCCCGATGATCACCACCTCGGCGCCCGCGGTCGCGATGCCGTACCGACGCAGCAGCTCCATCACGCCCGACGGCGTGCATGGCGCGAAACCGTCCCGCTCACCGATGAGCAATTTGCCGGCGTTGATCGGGTGAAAGCCGTCCACGTCCTTCGCCGGATCGATGCGACGGATGACTGCGTCGGCATCGCACTGCGGCGGCAGCGGCATCTGCACCAGCATGCCGTGAATCGCCGGATCGGCGTTCAGCCGGTCCACCATCGCGAGCACTTCGGCCTGCGTCGTGCTCGCGGGCAACCGAATCGTCTCCGAATGCATCCCCGCCTCTTCGCAGGCACGCCCCTTGTTGCGGACGTAGACCGTGCTGGCGGGGTCCTCGCCGACGAGCACGACGGCCAGCCCTGGCGCCACGCCCCGCGCCCGCTGCACGAGGACGCCCGCGGCCACGTCGTCGCGAATCGCTCGCGCCAGCGCGACGCCATCCATCAGCTCAGCGGGCATAGTCCACCGTGCGCGTCTCACGGATCGCCACGACCCGGATCTGGCCAGGGTACTGCAACTCCGCCTCGATGCGGCGCGCGATCTCCTCCGTCAGCGTCTGCATGCGCACGTCGTCGATCTGGTCGGGCGTGACGATCACGCGCACCTCGCGGCCGGCCTGAATGGCGAAGACACGTTCCACGCCGCGATAGCTCGAGGCGATCTTTTCGATCCCTTCCAGCCGCTTCACGTACGTCTCGAACGCTTCGCGACGGGCCCCGGGCCGCGACCCGCTGATGGCGTCGGCCGCCTGCACCAACACGCTCATCTCGGTCTCATGCGGCACATCGTCGTGGTGTGCCGCGATCGCGTTGATCACCAGCGGGTTCTCGCCGTAGCGCGTCGCGACCTCCACGCCCAGTTGCACGTGGGTGCCTTCATGCTCATGCGTGAGCACCTTGCCGATATCGTGCAGCAGCGCCGCACGCCTGGTCATCGTGACATCGAGGCCGAGTTCGGCGGCCATGATGCCGGCCAGCCACGCCACCTCGACGGAATGCGAGAGGATGTTCTGGCCATAGCTCGTCCGCCACTTCATGCGCCCGATGAGCTTGATGATCTCCGGGTGCAGTCCGGCGACCCCCGCCTCGTAGGCCGCCGTCTCGCCGGTCTCGACGATCGCGACCTCGACTTCCTTCTTCGACTTGGCGACGACCTCCTCGATGCGACCGGGGTGGATGCGACCGTCGGCCACGAGCTTCTCGAGCGCGAGCCGCCCCACTTCCCGACGCACGGGATCAAAGCAGCTCACGACCACCGTGTCCGGCGTGTCGTCGATGATCACGTCGACGCCGGTGGCCAGCTCGAAGGCACGGATGTTTCGGCCCTCACGCCCGATGATCCGCCCCTTCATCTCGTCGTTCGGCAGCGACACCGCGGACACGGTCGTCTCCGCGGTGTGCTCGGCCGCGATTCGCTGGATCGCGAGCGCGACGATCTTCTTGGCCTCGCGATCGGCATTGCGACGCGCGGACTCGCGGATCTCCCGGAGCCGGTTGGCGGCATCGGCGTGCGCCTCTTCCTCGAGTCGCTTGAGGAGTTCCTGCTTCGCCTCAGCGGCACTGAGTCCGGCCAGCCCCTCCAGTCGCGAGCGCTCACTGGCCAACAACTGGTCCAGTTCCGTCTGACGGTCAGCCACCTGCTTTTCCCGTCGCCCCATCTCGCTCGCCCGCTTGCCCATCTCTCGGTCCCGTGTCTCGACCGCTTCGGCGCGGCGCTCGAGCCCCGTCTCGCGCTCGACGAGCTTGCGCTCCTCGCCCACCAGGTCGTCGCGGCGCTTGCGCACCTCGCCCTCCCAGCTCTCGCGCTGCCGCATCACCTCTTCCTTCCCAGACAACACCGCCGCCTTGCGCAGCGATTCTGCCTCGCGCTCGCCCTCGCCGATCAATCGACGGCGTTCCTCCTCCGCGGTGACATGAGCCACCTTCTGCCGCGTGAGCTCTGATTCGCCCCCGAACTTCCGCCCAAGCATGAACGACAAACCGGCCGCAGCGAGGGCAAACGCGCCCAGTGCGGCCGTGAGTATGGTCTGCGACACGATCTATAATCTCCAGCGCGGACGAGCCGCGGTCTTTGGGAGCCCCGGCGATGCCGCACAGCAGGTTGGTCCCCGGTGAATCGGCGGTGTCGTGCCGCAGGCGAAACAGCGTGCGGTGAACACGGCTAACCCAAGCGGGGACACACACCTACGTGCGCATCGGGTGACCCTGTCAAGGTACCGATCCGGTCCGCGTCAGGCAACGGACGACACCAACCGGAGCCCTACCGACCGACCGTACGCTTGGCTGGCGGCAGCATGCGCCGGATCTCTTCCATCGTCCCTTCCAGACGCTCTGTCCCCCGCTCGGCATCGGCGCGGGTCCGGAAGAGTTCGTCTGCGATCTGCAGCGCCACGAGAATGGCGGCCTTCCCGGAATCCACCAGCGGCGACGCCTCCTGAATCCGACGAATGCCTGCGTCCACATGCTCGGCCACCGCCCGCGAATGCTCCGCGGACTGCTCGGAGCGGATCGTCACTTCCTCGCCGGCGACCGTCACCTTGACGGGCACGAGACCGCTCGTCATCGGACCTCCCCGGCGCTCTCTTCCTGCTGCCGCGTGAAGCGGATGCGCTCCAGCAGCTCCTCCGTCCGCGCCGATGCAGCGCCGATGCGAGCCGTCAGGTCGGCATTCTCCCGCTCGAGCGCCGCAATCCGCTGCGTCAGGTCGACGAGCTCCGACCCACCGGCAGATTCGAGCTCGCGCACCCGCGACTCGGCCTTCAGTGCGCGTGCCCGGAACACGCCGAGCTCCTCGCCCAAGGCCCCAACCAGTGCGGCGATCTCCTCCGCCGCGTCGAACACCATCCCATGCTGATCAGCCACGTACAGTCACCCCCAGTTCGCGCAGCAAGGCGGCGGCGAGTTTGCTGCGCCGTCCATCGAGTTCCTTGTCACGCAGTGTGCGCTCCGGATGCCGGAACTGCAGCCGCCAGCCGACACTGCGAACTCCAGCGGGAAGCCGATCGCCGCGATACTCGTCGAAGACGTGCAACGCCTCCAGCAGCTCCCCTCCTTCACGACGCAACAGCGACTCCACGTCGGCAGCCGGGACACCCGACGGCAGCAAGACCGCCAGATCGAACCCAGCCGCCGGCATGACCGGAATCGAACGATACACGACATGCGGCACAACTGCTGATCGTTCCGACCCCACAGTATGCGCATGCGTGCCGGCCGGCGCCACATCGGCCGAGGGCATCGGGCCCAGCACGAGCTCGACACCAAAGGCATCCGCGGCCCAGACCGGTTTGTCCAGTGAAAGGCGGCGCACCACGCCGACCGGCTCGCTGCCAGCCACCAGGCTCCAGAGGATGTCCCCGTCCGCAGGAAATGCCGCCACCGGCTGTCCGGGGAACGCGACCCGCGCAAGCCGCTCCCCCAGTGCCTTCGCATCCCAGGCATCGAAGCTGGGCGGCTCGGGCGCCGTGAAGTGGGTCGGCTGCCGACGGCCGAGCAGCAGCGCGCCCACGTGTACCTCCTCGCGCGGCAGTCGGGCGCCGCCGGATGCCAGAAAAACGTGCCCAACCTCGAACAGCCGCACATCGCCCTCCATGCGGTTCAGGTTGTAGACGGCGCGCCGACCCAGCGTATCGAGAATGGAACTGCGCAGCCACGGCTCATCGTCCGCCAGCGGATTCAGCAGGCGGACGCCCGACGAGTCATCGCTCGTGAACGGCATCGGCCGCGTTTCGTAGAGACCGCAGCCAACCAGGAACTCGCGCACGCGCAGTTCGGTGAGATGCAGCGGGTGGTCCGGCACCGTGCCCGGCCGGAACGCGCGCAATTCATCGCTCACCGTGCCAAAGCCGCGGATACGGACCACTTCCTCGATGAGGTCCACGTCGAGTCCGAGGTCCTGACGCCAGCTGGGCGGGGTCACCCGCAGCGTGCCGTCCTCCTGCGCGTCCACGGTGCATCCGAGCGCGCGAAGAATGACGAGGATCTCCGCCTCGGGCACCGGATCGCCGAGTAGCCGGTCGACGCGAGAGGGGCGCAGCGTGACGGCAGGCCGCACAGTCGCTGGCATGCCGACGTCGAGGCACGCGGTGACCGTGCCACCGGCGAGGCGGGTGATCAACGCGGCACAGTGGAGCGCCGCATCCGGTGACGCAGCGTCGTCGATACCGCGTTCGAAGCGATAGCTCGCGTCGGTGGTGAGGGTGAGCGCACGGCGAACCCGCCGTACGAAACGTGGCGCGAAGTTCGCCACCTCGAGCAGGATGTCGGTCGTCGCCTCAGTGACTTCGCTGTCGCGTCCACCCATCACACCGGCCAGGCCGACTGGACGCGTCGCGTCACAGATCACCGTCGTGCCGGCCGGTATCAGTCGCAGCGTACCGTCGAGCGTCGTCAGCGACTCGCCGTCGCGCGTTGGCCGCACCACGATCGCGTGCCCGTCGAGCCGGCGCAGGTCGAAGGCGTGCACCGGCTGGCCCAGACCGAGCAGGATGTAGTTGGTGGCATCGACGACGTTGTTGATCGAGCGCGAGCCGACGGCCTCGAGGCGTTCACGCAGCCAGTCGGGACTCGGACCGACGGTGATGCCGCGAATCACGATCGCGAGGTAGCGCGGGCAGCTCGATGCATCCTCGATCCGCACCGTCACGCCGTCGGCGGTGGCGCTCGTGCTGCCGTGTGTGACGGGGACCGCGGCCACGCCGTCGCGCGCCGCGTCGTCGAGATCACCGCTGGTCATGGGCACACCGAGCAGCGCCGACACCTCACGCGCCATGCCGCGATGCGAGAGCAAATCAGGGCGATTCGGCAGCACGTCGAGGTTCAGCGCCGAGTCGCCCACGTCACTCAACACCTGCAGGATCGGAGTGCCGGGGGCCGCATCGGTGGTGAGCGCGAGGATCCCCTCGTGTTCCTGACTGAGCTTGAGCTCACGCGCCGAACAGAGCATCCCGTTGGAGGTCTGCCCGCGGATCTTGCGCTTCTGGATGAGGAGGCCGTCGGGCATCGTGGTGCCGCTGCGCGCAAACGGATACTTCACACCGGCAGTGACGTTCGGCGCGCCACACACGACGTCGAGCAGGGTGCCGGTGCCATCATCGACCGTCGTGATCGAGAGATGATCGGAGTCCGGATGCGGCGCCTGTTCCACGACGAGTCCGACGACGATGTCGGCGAGGTCACCGCGGCCCGACTCGATCCCGTCGAGCGTGACCGCGTGATCGTTCAGCAGGTTGCCGATCTCCTGTGCGCTCCGGACGTGCGGCGCGAAGGCGCGCAGCCATGCATGCGAGACGATCATCGGGCGAACTGCTCCAGGAAGCGGACGTCGGAGTCGTAGAGGAGGCGGATGTCGGGCAGCGTGTGTCGCGACATCGCGATGCGGGCCGGTCCCATGCCGAAGGCCCAGCCGCTGTACTTCTCGCTGTCGATTCCCGCCGCCTCGAGCACACGCGGATGCACCATGCCGCAGCCGAGAATCTCCACCCAACGCGAGCCCTTGCCGTCACCCAGGTCGACCTCGACGTCCATTTCGGCGCCGGGCTCCACGAACGGGAAGAAGCTCGGGCGGAGCCGCACGCGACCGGCACCGGCGTAGAAACGGCGCGCGAACTCACTCAGCGTCGCCTTCAGGTCGACGAAGCTCACCCCTTCATCGATGCACAGCCCTTCGATCTGCATGAAGCTGGGGGCGTGCGTCGCATCGAAGAAGTCACGGCGGTAGACGTTGCCTGGGCAGAGGATGCGGATGGGCGGCGTGTACGTCTGCAGCGTACGCACCTGCACCGGCGACGTGTGCGTGCGGAGCAGCGTGTCGTCGGTCAGATACAGCGTGTCGTGCGCCTCCATCGCCGGGTGGTCGGCCGGGAAGTTGAGCGCGCGGAAGTTGTACCACTCCGTCTCGGCCTCGGGCCCGAGGGCGATGGTGAACCCGAGTTCGCGGAAGATGGCCGAGATCTCGTCGATGACGGCGGAGACCGGGTGCACCGCGCCGCGCCATGTCTCGCGACCAGGCATGGTGAGGTCGTCGGGCCGCGAGGCGTCAGGCACCGGGGCGAGGGCGGCTGCAGCCGCTTCGAAGGCGAGTTCGAGTGACTGCTTGGCAGCGTTCACCGCGGCGCCGGCACTGCGGCGATCTTCGGCGGGGAGTGCCCCGAGCAGCGTCATGAGGGCCGTGAGCTGGCCCTGCTTCCGTCCCAGCAGCGCAACATGTGCGTCATCGAGCGCCTCGCGTGTCGAGGCGGCTTGAATGCGCGCTGTGCCGTCGCGCGCGACGGCGTCAGCGCGCGAGAGGAGGTCAGCGAGAGAGGTCACCGGCGCACGGGGCTTTGGGGAAGTACGGAACGCAAACGGCGGCAGTGGACGCGAGCGTCACACTGCCGCCGCACGAAGCACGCGGATCACGGAGCCGGGGGCAAACCCGGCACGGTCTCAGGCAGCGGTGAGCGCGGTGCGGACCTGCTCCGCAATCGCGGCAAACGCCGCCGGATCGTTCACGGCGAGCTCGGAGAGGATCTTGCGATCGATCTCGATGCCGGACTTCTCCAGACCACTGATGAACACGCTGTACGACATGTCGTGCTGACGCGCCGCGGCGTTGATGCGCATGATCCAGAGGCGCCGGAACTCGCGCTTCTTGTTCTTGCGGTCGCGGTAGGCATAGCGCCAGCCACGCTCCACCGTCTCCTTGGCGGCCTTCCACGTCTTGCTGCGCGCGCCGAAAGCACCGCGCGCGGCCTTCATGATCTGCTTCTTCCGCTTCAGGCGGACCGGATTACTGCGTACGCGAGGCATCTCGGTTCCTCCTTAAGCCTGGATGAGACGACGCATGCGCTTCGCCTCCCCG